>Ga0213835_100774_pt1 | contig 25531 bp, 23 predicted proteins | sample SWPATP01_FD_160576 | JGI IMG/M metagenome (GOLD analysis project Ga0213835, IMG submission 160576) | Coastal seawater microbial communities from Marineland, Florida, United States - SWPA TP0 #1 | ecosystem: Environmental > Aquatic > Marine > Coastal | place: USA: Florida | collected 2016-08-05 | reverse complement strand
CGGGAAAGCCCGCCAATGTCGCCCTCGTCGCCCTCATGAGAAAGCTCCTCGAAACCGCCAACGCCCTCGTCAAGGCCGACCGCCTCTGGACCCCAAAACCCGCTTGACCAAGACGGATACTCACCCCTCCGGCACGACCCGGTTGAGCAGGATCGCCAGCGCCGCCGCCGGCAACAGCCCCGTCGCCAGCAGCACCCGCGGCAGCTCGGGCAGATGCTGCAACGCCCCCGGCTCCAGCTGCAACCCCAGACCAAGCGACAGCGAGACCGCAAGGATCCCCATGTTGCGCCGGCTCCAGCGCACCTGCGACAGGATCGCGAGCCCGGCCGCGCAGACCATCCCGAACATCACGATCACCCCGCCCCCCAGCACCGGCAAGGGGATCGACGCGATGGCAGCCCCCAGCTTCGGCACCAGCCCGCACAGGATCAGCACCCCGGCGCCCAGCGTGACCACATGCCGGCTCATCAGCCCGGTCATGGCGATCAGCCCGACATTCTGGCTGAACGAGGTGTTGGGCAGCCCGCCCAGCACCCCCGCCAGCGCGGTGCCGAGCCCGTTGGCCCAGGTCGCGCCCACGATCTCGCGGTCGGTCGCATCGCGCTGCGCCCCCCCGCGGGTGATCGCCTCGACATCGCCCACCGTCTCCACCGCCGAGACCGCCGCCATCAGCGCAAAGCCCAGCACCGCCGCCACCGAAAAGGCCACCCCGAAGGGCAGCGGCACCGGCAGGGCCAGCGCCGGCGCCGCCGCCACCGGGGCGAAATCCGCCATCCCCAACGCCGCCGCCGCCGCCCAGCCGGCGAGGATGCCCGTCAGCGCAGCCCCCATCGCCCAGGCACCGCGGCCGAGGAACATCAGACCCAGCGTCACCGCCAGCACGACCCCCGCCACCGCCCAGGTCTCCGCCGCCCCATAGCCCGGCGTGCCCGCCAGCGCCGCGCCCCCCGCCGCATACTGGATCCCCACCCGCACCAGCGCGAGCCCGATCATCAGCACCACGAGCCCCGTCACCAAGGGCGGCAACAGCCCCCGCAGCCGCCCGATCACGGGCGCAAGCGCCATGTGGAAGACCCCTCCCGCCAGCACCCCGCCCGCAAGCAGCGCCAGCCCCGCCTCGCCCTGCCCCGCCACCAGCGGCAGCATCAGCGGCACGAAGGCAAAGGACGTGCCCTGCACGATCGGCAGCCGCGCGCCCACCGGCCCGACCCCCACCGTCTGCATGAGCGTCGCCAGCCCCGCCGCGAGCATGCACATCTGGATCAGCCGCACCGTCGCCGGGTCCCCCGGCGCGAGCCCCGCCGCCCCCGCGACCAGCAGCGCGGGCGTGACATTGGCCACGAACATCGCCAGCACATGCTGGATGCCCAGCGGCACCGCCAACGCCCAGGGCGGCCGCCAGTCCGGGTCGCGCCGCTGATCGGGCGTGCCCGGCCCGGACATCGGGGCCGGCATCAGGGCACCACGACCCAGGGCTCGGGATACCGGTGCTCCTCCAGGTTCGCGCCCGGCCCGATCCGGTCCACCACCGCAAAGAGCCCCGGCGCCGCCAGCGGCGCGAGCACCCCGTGCCAGGTGCCACGCAGATAGTTCACCCCCTGCCCCGGCGCGGTCAGAAAGGCCTGCGGCGCGCCGGGCCGGCCACCCTCGTCAGGGGCGACGATCACCAGGAACGGATCGGCCGCGAGCGGCAGGAAGGCCTGGCTGCCCTCGGGGTGCCGCTCCACCAACGAGAACGGATAGGGCAGCACCCGGTAGTCCGCCCGGAACACCGAGATCCCCGCCCGCCCGTCGCCGAAATCGAGCCGCGCGCGGTCGTGGAAGCGGCCGCAGAGCCCCTCGTTGATGATCCGGTCCGGCTCGCCCGCCGCCTCCAGCACATCGCCGAAGGGGGCGAAGGCGGCGGCCGTCAGCGGATCGGGGCGCAGCACCCGCACCGGCTCAGCCCGCGCCGAAGGCGCCGGGCCCGCGCAGCCGCGGCATCCGGTTCACGTCCTTGTAGAGCAGATAGCGGAACGGCCCCGGCCCGCCGGCATAACAGGCCTGCGGACAGAAGGCGCGCAGCCACATGAAGTCGCCCGGCCCCACCTCGACCCAGTCGCGGTTCAGCCGGTAGACCGCCTTGCCCTCCAGCACATAGAGCCCGTGCTCCATCACATGCGTCTCCTCGAAGGGGATCGAGGCGCCGGGCTGGAGCGTCACGATGTTGACATGCATGTCATGCGCGAGGTCCTCGGGGTCGACGAAACGGGTGGTGGCCCAGCGCCCCCCGGTGTCGGGCATCGGCAGCGGCGGCACCTCCTGCTCGTTGGTCACGAAGGCCGCGGGCGGCGCGAGGCCGGCCGCCGGCTCCCACAGCTTGCGGATCCAGTGAAAGCGCACCGGATGGTCGGCGCCGTTGTGGAACTGCCAAGCGAGGCCGGGGGGCAGATAGGCATAGCCCCCCGGCCCCAGCGCATGCTCGCCGCTGTCGAGCCGCAACCAGCCCTCGCCCTCGGTGACGAAGAGCACCCCCTCGGCGCCGGGCTCGGGCTCGGGCGCCTCGGACCCGCCATGCGGCGCGACCTCCATCAGCAGATGCGCAAAGGTCTCGGCAAAGCCGGTCAGCGGCCGCGCGATCACCCAGGCGCGGGTGTCCCGCCAGCCGGGCAGGACGCTGGTGACGATGTCGCGCATCACTTCCGCGGGGATCACGGCATAGGCCTCGGTGAACACCGCGCGCTGGGTGTGGAGCGCGGTCTGCGGCGGCAGCCCGCCGGGGGCGAAGGCATAGTGGCTCATGGCAGGAGGTCCCTCAGACGAAGCTCGGCGATGCGCTCGACCTGGGCGCAGGCCTCGGCGAATTCGGTGTCGCTGTCGTGCGCGATCCGGCGGCGAAAGGCGGCGAGGATCCCCGGCTTGTCATGGTCGCGCACGGCGATGATGAAGGGAAAGCCGTGGCGCGCCACATAGGCCGCGTTCAACGCCTCGAACTCGGACCGCTCCGCGTCGGTCAGCCCATCGAGGCCCGCGCTCGCCTGCTCGGCCGTCGACTCCGCCGTCAGCCGCCGCGCCGCGGCAAGCTTGCCGGCCAGGTCGGGATGGGCCCGCAGCACCCCCAGCCGCTCGTCCCGCGAGGCGACGCGGAACGCCCGCGCCAGCGCATTGTGCACGCCCGCCGCGCTGTCATGCGCGGGCCCCAGCTCCAGCCCCCAGGCCCGCTCGGCCACCCAGGGCGAATGCTCGAAGATCCCGCCGAAGCGCGCGACGAACCCCGCCAGGTCCATCCGCGAGGGCCGCTCGGCCCGCACCGGCGGATGCTCGGTGCGCCAATGCGCCGCGATCTCGCCGCGGGTGGCGAACCACACCTCGTCATGGCCCAGCGCATAGTCGAGAAACCGCTTCAGCGCCATCGCCCGCCCCGGCCGCCCCATCAGCCGGCAATGCAGCCCGATGCTCATCATCTTCGCCTTGCCCGCCATCCCCTCGGCATAGAGACAGTCGAAGGTGTCCTTCAGATAGCTCAGGAACTGCTCGCCGCTGTTGAACCCCTGCGGCGTGGCAAAGCGCATGTCGTTGGCATCGAGCGTATAGGGGACGATCAGCCGCTCGCGGCCCCCAAGCTCCATCCAGTGCGGCAGGTCGTCGTCGTACGTGTCCGACAGCCAGTCGAAATCCCCCTCCTCGGCCGCAAGCCGCAGGGTGTTGACCGAACAGCGCCCGGTGTACCAGCCGCGCGGAGCCTCGCCCACCACCTCCCGGTGCAGCCGGATCGCCTCACGGATGGCGGCGCGCTCGTCGGCCTCGGCCATGTCCTTGTGCTCGACCCACTTCAGCCCGTGGCTGGCGATCTCCCAGCCCGCGGCCTTCATGCCCGCGACACAGTCCGGGGCGCGCGCCAGCGCCGTGGCCACGCCATAGACCGTCACCGGCACGCCCGCGGCCTGGAACAACCGGTGCAGCCGCCAGAACCCCGCCCGCGCGCCGTAGTCATAGATCGATTCCATGTTCCAGTGCCGCTGCCCCAGCCAGGGCTGGGCACCGACGATCTCGGACAGGAACGCCTCCGAGGCCGCATCGCCGTGCAGCAGACAGTTCTCGCCCCCTTCCTCGAAGTTCAGCACCAGCGACAGGGCGATCTTCGCGCCCCCGGGCCAGCGCGCATCGGGCGGGGTGGGGCCATATCCGCGCAGGTCGCGGGGATAGCGGGGGGGCATCTCGGCCATGCTCGCTCCTCGTCTCGTCGGGCGGCGCAGTGGCGACAGCGCTCGGACCACCCGCGGCGCAGTGTTGACCCATTCGGCGATTTGCCGGAAGACCCTTTCGCACCCCGGAGGGAGACCGCCATGGCCGAAGGCTATCTGACCACCCATGTCCTCGACACCGCGCTCGGCCGCCCCGCCGCGGGGCTCGAGATCGACCTCTACCGGATCGACGGCGAGGCCCGCCACGCCCTCGCCCGCGCGCTCACCAACGCCGACGGCCGCACCGTGGCGCCGATCCTGCCAAAGGGCGAGATGACGGCGGGCGTCTACGAGCTGGTGTTCCACGCCGGCGACTATCTGCGCGCCACGGGGCAGACGGGCGACAGCCCGCCGTTCCTCGACCGCATCCCGATCCGCTTCGGCATCTCCGACGCCTCGGCGCATTACCACGTGCCGCTCCTCCTCGCCCCGCACGGCTACTCCACCTATCGCGGAAGCTGATTTCGCGGGCACAGGCCCCGCCGCAGGGCCATGCCGGCGACCGCCCCATTGCGGTGCGGCGCGCAAAGCCGCAAAACCCATGCCGATACGCGAGAGGGGAGACGGCGATGCTCGACGGGGCCAGCGGCTTTGCAGGGATGATCGGGCCCGACGGCGCCCTCGGGATCGACTGGACGATCTGGCGCGACTGGGCGGAATTCGCCGTGCGCTGGCTGCATGTGATCACCGCCATCGCCTGGATCGGCTCGTCCTTCTACTTCATCGCGCTGGACCTCGGGCTGCGGAAATCGCCCGACCTGCCCCCCGGCGCCTCGGGCGAGGAATGGCAGGTCCACGGCGGCGGCTTCTACCACATCCAGAAATACATGGTCGCGCCCGACCGCCTGCCCGACCACCTGATCTGGTTCAAATGGGAGGCCTATGCGACCTGGCTCTCGGGCTTCGCGCTGCTGATCCTCGTCTACTACGTGGGCGCCGAGTTCTACCTGATCGACCTCGACGTCCTCGACCTGCCGGTCTGGCTCGCGGTCCTGCTGTCGGTCGCCTCGCTGGGGGTGGGCTGGGTGGTCTACGACCGGATGTGCCGCTCGCGGCTGGGCGAGAGCACCACGGGGCTCATGCTCGGGCTCTTCGCGCTGATCGTGGCGATGTCGTTCTTCTATGCACAGGTGTTCTCGGGCCGCGCGGCACTCCTGCACCTCGGCGCCTTCACCGCGACCATCATGTCGGCCAATGTCTTCTTCACCATCATCCCGAACCAGAAGATCGTGGTGGCCGACCTGCGCGCCGGCCGCACCCCGGACGCCAAGTACGGGCGTATCGCCAAGCAGCGCTCGCTCCACAACAACTACCTGACGCTGCCGGTCATCTTCCTGATGCTGTCGAACCACTACCCCCTGGCCTTCGCCACCGAACACGCCTGGATCATCGCCAGCCTCGTGTTCCTGATGGGGGTGACGATCCGGCATTTCTTCAACTCCATGCACGCCGGCCGCGGCCGGCCCTGGTGGACCTGGGCCCTGACGGTCGCGATCTTCGTCGCGCTGGTGTGGCTCTCGGCGCTGCCCGACCGGCCCGAACGGGCCGAGGACGGCGCCACCCTGCGCGGCACCGCCGCCCGCTTCGCCGCCGCCGAGGGCTTCGACGAGGTGCACGGCATCGTGCTCGGCCGCTGCTCGATGTGCCACGCGGCCGAGCCGATGTGGCCCGGCCTCGCCTGGGCCCCGGGCAACGTCCGGCTCGAGACCGAGGCCGAGATCGCCCGCCAGGCCCGCGCGATCTACCTGCAGGCTGGTCGCAGCCACGCCATGCCGCCGGGCAACCTCACCTTCCTCGACCCCGAGGAACGCGCCGCCATCCGCGCCTGGTTCCGCGCCGCCTCCGGCTCCTGACCAGGGCAGGCGACCAACCGCCCCCCTTCATCTTTCCTCAAATATCCTCGGGGGGAATCGCCAAAGGCGATGGGGGGCAGAAGGCCCCCCTGCGACGCCCGCCCCAGGCGCCCCCCTCACCCCATCCGCGCCGCCATGTCCAGCATGCGGCAGGAAAACCCCCACTCGTTGTCATACCAGCCGAACACCCGGACGAGGCCCGCCGCCGTGACCCGGGTCTCGCCCAACGCCATCACCACGCTTTCGGGCCGCGCCCGCAGATCGGTCGAGACGAGCGGCCGGTCGGTCGTCCCGATCACCCCGCCCGCGCCGGACAAGAGCGCCCGGACCTCCTCGGCCCCGACCGGCCGGCGCGGCAGCACCGTCAGGTCCACCGCCGAGACCGAGGCCGTCGGCACCCGCACCGCCGCCCCCTCGATCCGCCCGGCCAGCTGCGGCAGCACCCGGTCCAGCAGCCGCGACGCCGAGGTGGTGGTGGGCACCATCGACAGCGCCGCCGCGCGCGAGCGTTCCGGCGTCGCGCCGGGGGCGTCGACCGTCGGCTGGCTGCCGGTATAGCAATGGATGGTCGTCATCCATCCCGCCTCGATGCCGAAGCCCTCGTCGAGCCTCCGCGCCAGCGGCGCCAGCGCATTGGTGGTGCAGGAGGCGTTCGAGACGATGCGGTGCCCGGGCTCCAGCGCGGCGTCGTTGGCGCCCAGCACCACGGTGATCCCGGCCGCCGGCGACGGGCCGGACACGAGCACCCGCCCCGCCCCCGCCGCAAGTCCCCGGCCGGCCACCTCCACCGTCTCGGCGCGGCCCGTGCACTCCATCACCACATCGATGCCGGACAGATCGAGGGTGGACAGATCCGGCGTCCGGGTCAGCCGCGGCCGGGCGCCGGGCAGCACGAGGTGGCCCTCCTCGAGCCGGACCGGGCCGGGAAAGGGGCCGAACACGCTGTCGTACTCGAAGAGATAGGCGCAGGTCTCGGGCGCGGCGATGTCGTTGACCAGCGCGATCTCGATGTCCGGCCAGGCCCCGCGCGTGGCCCAGGCGCGCAGCACCGTGCGACCGATCCGCCCGAACCCGTTGATCGCCACGCGCACCGCCATCGCCCCGCCCTCCGCTGGCCCGAAGGCGCCGATTACGCCTGCGTGAGCCTGGGCGCAAGCGGGGGGCGCGCGCCCCGTCTCCGGCGTCGCGCCCGGCCGCGGCGTGGCAGGGGGGCCGTCTGCCCCCCGCCTCCTGCGGAGGCTCCCCCCGAGGATATTTCCGGAAAGATGAAGGGAGGAGGGGCGCGCCCGGCAGAAGCGGCGGTCAGAGGGTCATGATGCGCGCCTCGCGGCTGGCTTCGGTATAGGCGCAGCGGACGGTGAAGCTCTGGCCGCCGCGGCCGACGTCGAGAAACACGTTCTGCCCGAGGACCACGCCGCCCGCGCCCAGCAGGGGGTCGGCGCGGTCGACGCCGGTGACCTGGAGCCCCTGCGCCTCGGCCCGGCCGAGGCAGGCGGCGATGGCGCGCTCGGCGGCGGGCTCGACGCGCGGGGCGGCGGGCGCCGGGGTGGGGTCGATGGCTGCGGGCAGCGCGGGCGGCTGAAAGGTGCAGCCGGCGGCGAGGGCGGCGGCCAGCGCCAGCGGCAGGCTGCGGAACATGGGACGAACGCGGGACATGCACGGCTCCTTGTCGTGGCCCGGGGGCAGGCCATGGTGGGGGCGGCCGTTGTGGACGACGCGGGCCGGGGTGTAAAGCACCCCGCCCGTCAGCCGCGCACGCCTGCGCCGGGAAGACCGCCGGGAAACGGGGCGCTCGCGCTGCCCTCGAGCAGCGCGCGGGCGGCGGCGCGGGCGGCCTCGGTGACGGTGTCGCCCGCGAGCATCCGGGCGATCTCGTCCACCCGCGCCTCGGCCCCCAGCGCGACGATGCGCGAGCGGGTCCGCCCGGCGTCGAGGTATTTCTCCACCCGCCAGTGATGCGCCCCCTGCGCCGCCACCTGCGGCGAATGCGTGACCACCAGCACCTGCCCGCCCTCGGCCAGCCGCGCCAGCCGCCGGCCCACGGCATCGGCCGTCGCCCCGCCGACGCCGCGGTCGATCTCGTCGAAGATCAGCGTCTGGCCTTCGGCCCCGCGCGCGAGGCACACCTTCAGCGCCAGCAGGAAGCGCGCGAGCTCGCCGCCCGAGGCGATGCGGTCCAGCGGCCCCGGCGGCGCCCCGGCGATGGTGGAGACGCGAAAGCCCACCGCATCGGCGCCCTCCGGCCCCGGCTCGCCCGCCGCGACCTCGGTGGCGAAGACCGCACGTTCGAGCTTCAGCGGCGCCAGCTCGCCCGCCATCGCCGCATCCAGCCGCGCCGCCGCCGCCCGCCGGGCCGCCCCCAGCGCGGCACAGGCGCGGGCGTGGGCGGCATCGGCCGCCGCCACCTCGGCCGTCAGCGCCTCGAGCCGCGACGTGCCATGGTCGAGCGCCTCGAGCCGCGCGCGCAGCTCGCCCGCAAGCCCCGCCAGCGCATCCGGCGCCACCCCGTGCTTGCGCGCCAGCGCCCGCAGCGCGAACAGCCGCTCCGTCACCGTCTCCAGCGCATGCGGGTCGAACTCCAGCGCCTCGGCGACGCGCTCGACCTCGGCCTGCGCCTCGCCCAGTTCGGCCAGCGTCCGTGTGAGCGCCGCGAGAGCCCCATCCAGCCGCCCCTCCACCGCCGGCGCCGCATCCTCTAGCCAGCGCAGCGCATCCAGCAGCGCCCCCTCCGCGCCCTCGGGCGACAGCGCGGCGTGGGCGCGGGCGATGTCGGCCCCGGTGCGCTCGGCCGCCTGCATCAGCCGGCGGCGGGCATCGAGGGCGTCCTCCTCGCCCGGGTGCGGGTCCAGCGCGTCGAGCTCGGCCACGGCGTGGCGCAGGAAATCCTCCTCGGCGCGCGCGGCGGCCAGCGCCGCCATCGCCTCGTCCAGCCGGCGCCGGGCGGCGGCCCGCGCGGTCCACGCCGCCCGGCTGGCCGCGAGCTCCGCCTCCACCCCGGCAAAGGCATCCAGCAGCGCCCGATGCCCGCGCGGGTTCAGAAGGCCCCGGTCGTCGTGCTGGCCATGCAGCTCCACCAGCGTGTCGCCCAGCGCGCGCAGGAGCTCGGTGGAGGCGCGCCGGTCGTTGACGAAGGCGCCCCGGCGGCCCTCGGCCGACAGGGTGCGGCGCAGCATCAGCGCCTCGTCGGCCGGGATGCCGGCCTCGGTCAGGATCGCCCGGGCGGGGTGCGACGGCGCGAGGTCGAACTCGGCCGCCACCTCGCCCGAGGCGGCCCCGGCGCGCACCTCGCCCGCCCGCCCCTTCCACCCCAGCACGAAGCCGAGACAGTCAAGCAGGATCGACTTGCCCGCCCCGGTCTCGCCCGTCAGCACGTTCAGACCGCCCGCGGCCTGAAGCTCCAGCCGCTCGACGATGAGCATGTCGCGGATGTCGAGCGTGCGCAGCATCGCCGCCTGCCGTTTCCCTGCGGATGGGCCCGCGCGGCGGGCCGTCAACACCGTCAGAGCCAGTCGCCCCGGATGGTCTGGCGCCAGAGGTCGCGCAGCCAGCCCTCGCCCGCGGCATCGGGGGCGAGCCCCTGCCCCGTCAGCAGACGGAAGCTGTCGTCGTAGAAGGGGCTGGCCTGAAAGTTGTGGCCGAGGATCGCCGCGGCCGTCTGCGCCTCGTTCGTCAGGCCGAGGCCGAGATAGCTTTCCACCAGCCGGTGCAGCGCCTCGGGCGTGTGGGTGGTGGTCTCGAAATCCTCCACCACGGCGCGGAAGCGGTTGATCGCCGCGGCATACTGGCGCTTGCGCAGATAGAAGCGGCCGATCTCCATCTCCTTGGCCGCCAGATGGTCGAAGGCGAGGTCGAACTTCAGCGCGGCCGAGCGGGCGTATTCGGTGTCGGGGTAGAGCTCGATCACGTCGCGCAGGGCCCGCAACGCCTGAAAGGTCAGGCCCTGATCGCGGCCCACCCGGTCGATCTGGTCGTAGAAGGACAGCGCCAGCAGGTACTGCGCCCAGGCGGCATCCTCGTCGGCCGGATAGAGGTCGAGAAAACGCTGCGCCGCGGCGCGGGCCTCTTCATAGTTGCGGTCGCGGTGAAAGGCATAGGCCTGCATGATCAGCGCCCGCCGGGCAAAGCGCGAATAGGGATAGAGCCGCTCGACCTCGGCGAAATAGCGCACCGCCCGCTCGGCCCTCCGGCTCGTCTCGAGCTCGAACTCGCCGCGCATGAAGATTTCCTGCGCCGAAAAGCCCGAGAGGTCGGCATCGGCCGAGGTCGGCCCGCGCCCGCAACCGGCCAGCACCGCCCCGGCCAGCACCAGCGCCACCACCCCTCGACCCGCCGCGACGATCCCCGACATCTGCCCGCACCCCGTTCCGGCCGCGGTCGGGACCCCCTCCGCGCGCGCGTCCATGCTGCCCTTCCGGGTCGTTCGCCGCCCGGCATGGCGCCTGTTAGCACAGTAGATCGCAGGGCGCAAAACGGCAATCGCCGAGGTCGGGGTCAGCCGGCGGCAAGCAGCCCGCCGGCGGCCGGCCGCACCTCGCTCAGCGGTCCCAGCCCCGCGCCCGGCAGCCTGGCCAGCGCGGCATCGTCCAGCGTCACCCACTCCCACGCGGCGGGCGTGGCAAAGAGCCGGTGCAACAGCGCCACCGTCAGGGCATGGCCGGCGCGGATGCCGGTATAGCGCGCCAGCAGCGGAGCGCCGGCCAGCGACAGATCGCCCAGCGCGTCCAGCATCTTGTGGCGCACCGGCTCGTCGCGATGGCGCAGGCCGCCGGGGCTGAGCACGCGCGGGCCGTCCACCACCACCGCGTTCTCGAAGCTGCCGCCCAGCGCGAGGCCGCGGGCGCGCATCGTCTCGACGTCGCGCAGCCGGCAGAAGGTGCGGCTGTCGCTCAGCTCGCGCACGAAGGCGCCGTTCGCCATCGGCAGCGCCAGCGTCTGGGCGCCGATGGCGCGGTCCTCGAAGTCGATGGCAAAGGCGATCTCCAGCGCCTCGGCGGGCTCCAGCACGGCCCGCGCGGCGCCGTGGCTCACCTCCAGCGGCGCCAGCACGCGGATGGCGCGCAGCGGCGCGTCCAGCCGGCGCAGCCCGGTGCGCAGGAAGGCCGCCACGAAGGGCGCTGCACTGCCGTCGAGGATCGGCACCTCCTCGGCGTCGATGTCGATCAGTGCGTTGACGATGCCGCAGCCGGCGAGCGCCGCCATCAGATGCTCGATGGTCGAGACCGACACCCCGCGGCCGTCGCCGATGCGGGTGCAGAGCGTGGCCGCCTCGGCCCGGTTCCAGAGCGCGGGGATGACCACATCGCCGGCATCGACGCGGCGAAAGCGGATGCCGCTGTGGGCCGACGCCGGCCGGACGGTCATGGTGACCGGGCGCGCGCCGTGAAGGCCGATGCCGGAGAACCGGACGGGTCTTGCGATGGTGGTCTGCACGTCGCCCCTTTCCGACACGCTGCTCCCGTGTCGCCGCCGTTGGTGCCCGGTCCGTCGCCGCCGTTGGGGTGCTGTCGCATCGGCCCACCGGCCCGGGCGCGCCCGGATCTTGTGTTCGACAAAGGTACCCCCGCGACCGGTTGCGAACAATTCAATCTTTGCAACCTTGTGAAACATGACCGGCGGCACGCGCGGGAAACCGCCGAAACGCAGACGGGGCCGGCAACCGCCGGCCCCGTCCGATGATCGCCCCCTGCCCGGGTCGGCGTCAGTTCGCCTGACGCCGCAGGAAGGCGGGGATCTCGATGCGCTCGCGCTCGGCCCCGGTGTCGTCATGGGCCTCTTCGGGCTGGGTCATGCGCGGCTGCGGCCGGCCGGAGGCCCCCCGGACCGACGGCGCCGCGGGGGTGGGTTCGACCCCCTGCCCGGTCATCCGGTTGATCAGCGAGTTGATGCCGAAGCGCGACTTGTCGGCCGCCGCAGGTGCCGGCGCGGGGGTGGGCCGGCCCATCGGACGCGGCGCCGGCGCCGGCGCGGGCGAATTCTCCACCGCCGACTGAAGCCGCGCGAGGGCCTCGGGCGACGGGGTGCCGGGGGCGCGGGCACGCTGCGCGGGGTGGGCGGGCTCTTCCTGCCAGTGCGGCTCGGCCTGCCAGTGCGGGGCGGCCTGGGTCGGCTGCTGCGCCTGGCGGGCGGCATAGGCCGGGGGCGGCAGCCCGTCGCCCTGCACCGCCGCGGGCGCGCTCCAGCCCGTCTGCGGGCCCAGCTCGGCCGGGTCGAACAGCGAGGGCTCGGCCTGCGGCGCCACGGCCGACGCGGCAGCCTGCGGGATCGGGGCGGCCGGCACCGGCGCAGGCCGCTCGGCCGCGGCCCGCTCGGCGGCGATGGCACCCTGTTCCTCGGCCTCGGGGCGGACCGTCACCGAGGTCTGCAGCGGCTCGGCCAGCCGGCGCCGCGGCACCGGGGTTTCGGCCGCATGCGGCGAGGCCTCGATGCCGGTGGCCACCACCGACACCCGCATCACCCCGTCCAGATCGGGATCGAGGGTGGAGCCGACGATGATGTTGGCGTCCGGGTCCACCTTCTCGCGGATCAGCGTCGCCGCCTCGTCCAGCTCGAACAGGGTCAGGTCGTGCCCGCCGGTGATGTTGATCAGCACACCCTTGGCGCCGTTCAGGCTGATCTCGTCCAGCAGCGGGTTGGCGATGGCCTTTTCCGCGGCCTGGCGCGCGCGATCCTCGCCCGCGGCCTCGCCAGTGCCCATCATCGCCTTGCCCATCTCGTCCATCACCGCGCGGACATCGGCAAAGTCGAGGTTGATGAGGCCCGGCCGCACCATCAGGTCGGTCACGCCCTTCACCCCCTGATAGAGCACGTCGTCGGCCAGCGCGAAGGCCTCGGCGAAGGTGGTCTTCTCGTTGGCGAGGCGAAAGAGGTTCTGGTTGGGGATGATGATGAGGGTGTCCACCACCTTCTGCAGCGCCTCGACCCCGTCCTCGGCCTGGCGCATGCGCTTGGCGCCCTCGAACTGGAACGGCTTGGTCACGACGCCCACGGTCAGCACGCCCAGCTCGCGCGCCGCCTGGGCGATGATCGGGGCCGCGCCGGTGCCGGTGCCGCCGCCCATGCCGGCGGTGATGAAGCACATGTGCGCCCCGGCGAGGTGATCGACGATCTCCTCGATCGCCTCCTCGGCGGCGGCGGCGCCCACGGTCGCGCGCGCGCCTGCGCCCAGCCCCTCGGTCACCTTGATCCCGAGCTGGATGCGCGCGCGCGAGCGCGACTGCGCCAGCGCCTGCGCGTCGGTGTTGGCGACGACGAACTCCACCCCCTCGAGGTTCTTGTCGATCATGTTGTTGACGGCGTTGCCGCCGGCGCCGCCGACCCCGAACACGGTGATCCGCGGCGTGAGTTCCTCGCGCTCCGTTACGATCAGATTGAGTGCCATGCCTGTTCCCGCCCGTCCTTGCCGCTCGTTGGCTGCGCCCGTGGTTTCTGCTTTCCGCCCGCCCGCACCGTCGGATTTTTTCCCGAAGTTTCCGGGCAGTCTATCGCCCGGGGCGCGGGAGGTCATCAAAAAAACGCGAAATCGCCACAAAATCTCGTCGGAGTTTCACCGTGGATTTCAGCATCTGCCCGGCCTCCCCTGCATGTGGTGGTTACCAGTTCTCGCGGAACCATCGCATCGCGCGCCTGAGCGAGCGTGCGGGGTAACCCGTTGGTGGCGCTTCGAAATCCCACCACTCATCCTGGGGGTGGGCGGTAAAGAGGCTCAGCCCCACGATGGAGGAGAAGCCCGGGCCCGTGGCCGCCTGCGGCAGCCCCTGCACCCTGAGCGGCCGGCCCAGCCGCACCTGGCTGCCCAGGATGCGCGCCGCCAGACCGTCGAGGCCGGGGATCTGGCTCGCCCCTCCGGTCAGCACGATCGACTGACTCGGCAGATGGTCGAAGTCCGCGGCATCGAGGCGCGCGCGCACATCCTCCAGGATCTCCTCGACCCGCGGGCGCATGATCCCGATGAGTTCGGCGCGGCTGACGGTGCGGCGGTCGCGCTCCCAGTCGCCGCTGTCGCCGCCGATCTCGATCATCTCGCGGTCGTCGGCGCCGGTGGCGACGACGCCGCCGAAGAGGGTCTTGATCCGCTCGGCGGTGGCCATGGGAACCTGAAGGCCCTTGGCGATGTCCGAGGTGACATGGTCGCCCCCCATCCGCACGCTGTCGGCATAGATCATGTGCTTCTTGATGAAGATCGAGAGGCCCGTGGCCCCGCCGCCCATGTCGATGCAGGCCGCGCCGAGCTCCTGCTCGTCCTCCACCAGGCTCGCGAGCCCCGAGGCATAGGCCGACGAGGCGATCCCCGCGAGCTCCAGGTCGCAGCGGCGGATGCAGTGGACCAGATGCGAGATGGCGGTTTCCTCGACCGTCAGCAGGTGCATGTCGCAGGCGAGTTTCCGGCCGATCTGGCCGCGCGGGTCCGACAGGCCGGAGCGGGCGTCGAGCGCGAAGTTCACCGGCTGGGCATGCAGCACCTCGCGGCCCTCGCCGAACTCGGGCATGGCGCAGGCGGCCAGCACGCGGCTGATGTCGGCCTCGGCGACGGTGGCATCCTCGACCTCGATCTCTCCCGCCAGGCCATAGGAGCGCGGCCCGGCGCCCGAAAAGCAGGCGATGACGTGATCCACCCGCATCTGCGCCATCTTCTGCGCCGCCTGAAGCGCGGTGCGCACGGCGCGCTCGGTCTCCTGCATGGCGTGGATCTCGCCGAACCGAACCCCGCGCGAGCGGGTGGTCGCCGCGCCGATCACGCGAAAGCTCGCCTGCCCCGCCATCGGCCCCACCCCGTCATCCTCGCGCGAGCGTGAAGGGCCGTCGAAGCGCAGGATCAGGCAGGCGATCTTGGAGCTGCCCACATCCAGCACGGCCACCACACCCCGCTGCATGGCGGCGCGGCGCAGCTGGCGCATGGCGCGCTGCTTGCGGTAGAGATCGGTCATCGGGTCGGTCCTCCGCTGCGGCCGGCCGGGGCAGTCGCGCGCACCCGCCGGAGCTCTTCCACCGCTGCGCCCGACAGCCGGACGGTCGGCCGTCCGGGCAGGCGCATGTCCACCACCGCCACATCGCGCGCGAGCAGGTCCTGCGCCTGATCCAGCGCCAGCACCCGCTCGAGCGCCGACAGCGCCCCCTGCCCCGGCAGCAGGATCCGCCGGTCGCCGGACAGCACCACATCCCAGCGCCGCTCGCCCATGCGCACGAAGCCGACGACCTCGTCGCCCAGCGGCGCCGCCGCCGCCGCCAGCGCCCGCGCCTCGGCGACCTCGGCGTCGGCCCCCAGCCCCGCCAGCAGCGGCAGATCCGCCCGCGCCTCGCGCGCCAGCAGCCGCGCCACCCGGCGGCCCTCGGCATCGATCAGCTTCAGCCCGTCGTCGGTGCGCCAGATCGCCACCGGCACCCGCTCCTCGATGCGCAGCTCCAGCACCGCGTCCGCCCGCACCCGCAGCTCGGCCCGCGCCACCGCATCCAGCGCCTCGACCTCGGCCCTGAGGCCGTCGAGATCGAGCCGGAAGGACGAGACCGGGAACTCCTGCGGGGCCAGCGCCGCCAGCGCCGCCCGCACCGGCGCCGAGGCGCCGAGGATGTCGACGCCGCTGACCTGGAACTCGGGGCGTTCCTCGATGCCGCTGCGCAGCTCGGTCCAGACGCCGGCCAGGGCGGCCCGGCGGTCGGCATCGGACAGAAGCCCGGCCACGGCGAGGACGACCAGCGCCACCGGCCCGCCCACCCGCACCACCCCGCGCACCAGCGGCGTGAGCCACAGCCGGTGCAGCCGATAGGCCATCCGGCTGGGCGCCGGGTCGCGCGGGCGCGACGGCGCCCGCCGCAGCCGCCGCAGGCGAAGCCGCAGACCCGGCGCCGGCGGCTCGGCCACCACCATCGGCGCCTCGGCCTCGGCCTCCGCCGGCGCCCCGGGCACCCGCTCGGCCAGCGGGGCGGCCAGCGGGGCGGCGGGGCGTGCCGGCGCCCGCAGGCCCGTGGCGAGCTCTGCCTCGCCGGGGGCGCGCAGCCCTCCCCACTCCGCGGACCTGTCGGCCCGGGGCTGGCCCGCCCCGACCCGGCGCTGCGGGCCGGGCGGCACGGCGGCCTCAAGGCCGTGGGGGGCCGCCGCCTCGGGCGAAGACGCGGCACCGGGCGCCGGGGCCTCGGGCGCCGGCGCGAGGCCGGCCCCCTGCCGCCGGCGCAGCGGCCGGCTGGAGCGCCAGACCGGCGCCGGGGCCTCGTCCGAGCGGAGCGCGGGGCTGCGCATCGCCGGCCCCGACGGGCGCCACAGTTCGGCCCCCGGCGGCAGCCGCCAGGGCGGCGCGGCCTGCGGCCGGGCCGCCTCCGGCGCGGCGGCGGGTGCGGACTGACGGGGGGGCTCGGCCGAGCCGGGGCGCGGGGTCAGCGATCGCACGAGGCATCCTCCACGATCCAGCGGCACAAGGCGGCAAAGCCGATGCCCGCATGCGCCGCCTGTTCGGGGCTGAGCGAGGTGGGCGTCATCCCCGGCTGGGTGTTGACCTCCAGCAGCACGAGGCCCGCGAGCCCGCGCGCCTCGTCCCAGCGGAAATCGCTGCGTGTCAGCCCGCGGCAGCCGAGCGCGCGATGGGCGGCGCCGGCGATCTCCATGCAGGCGTCGAACACCGGGCCGGGCAGCCCCGCCGGCACCACATGATGCGAGCCCCCGGGCAGGTACTTGGCGTCATAGTCGTACCAGCCCGGGGTCACGATGTCGGTCACCGTCAGCGGCCGGTCGCCCATCACCGTGACGGTCAGCTCGCGGCCGGGCACATAGGCCTCGACCATAACCTCGGCCGGCATATCGGGGCCCAGCGCGGGCGGCGCGTTCGCCCCCTCGGCCACCAGATAGACGCCCACCGAGGAACCCTCGTTGTTCGGCTTGATCACATAGGGCGGCGGCAGGACATGCGCCGCCTGCGCCTCGCGCGCCGGCACGATCCGGCTCTCGGCCACCGGCAGGCCCGCGGCGGCGAAGGCGGCCTTGGCGCGCGCCTTGTCCATCGCCAGCGCCGAGGCCAGCACCCCCGAATGCGTATAGGGAATGCGCAGCCACTCCAGCATGCCCTGCACGCAGCCATCCTCGCCCCAGCGGCCATGCAGCGCATTGAAGGCGACATCGGGAGCGATCTCGGACAGACGCGCGGCAAGGTCGCCGCGAGCGTCCAGCTCCGCGACCTCGTAGCCTGCCTCCCGCAGCGCGACGGCGCACTGGCGCCCCGACGACAGCGACACCTCCCGCTCTGCGGAGAGGCCGCCCATCAGTACCGCGACCTTGGGGGCTGCCCTGCTCGACATGCCCGCCATCTGCCTCGATCGGGGGCGGTTGGCCCGCCCCTCAGTCTGTAGGGTCCGTCCCGTCCGGTCCGGACCGTGCCTGCGTCAGATCGGGGGCCGGTTCGCCGACCCTCCTGATTTCCCACTCTAGCGTGATCGCGGCCTGTTGAAAAACCCTTTTTCGCACCTCCTCGCCCAGCGACTCCAGATCTGCCGCGCTGGCGCCACCGGCGTTGAGGAGGAAGTTGGGATGCTTTTCCGACATCTGCGCCCCGCCCAGCCGGGCGCCGCGCATGCCGGCCGCGTCGATCAGCTTCCAGGCCTTCAGGTCGTGGCTGTCATCGGCCCGCCCGGTGGAGCTGTGCCCCGAGGGGTTGCGAAAGGTCGAGCCGGCGCTGCGCTCGCGGACCGGCTGGCTTGCGTCGCGGGCGGCAAGCTGCGCCGCCATCCGCGCCTCGAGCTCGGCGGGATCGGCGCGCGGCCCCTCGAACACGGCCGCGGTGATCACCCAGCCCTCGGGCAGCTCGCTGTGGCGATAGGCGAGCCCGAGGTCCGCCGGCGCCAGCGTCACCCCCTCGCCCGCCCGCGTCACCGCCCGCACCGCCACCAGATGATCGGCCACATAGCTGCCGTAACAGCCCGCATTCATGCGCACGGCGCCGCCGATGCTGCCCGGGATGGTGCGCAGGAAGGTCAGGTCCACCCCCGCCGCCGCCGCCTGCCGCGCGACATGCGCATCGAGCGCGGCGGCCCCGGCGGTGACCCGCCCCCCCTCGACCCGGACCTCGCGGAAGCCGCGGCCGAGCCGGATCACCACGCCGCGGATGCCGCCGTCCCGCACGATCAGGTTCGAGCCCACGCCCATGGGAAAGACCGGCACGCCCGGATCGAGCGCGGCAAGGAACGCCGCGAGGTCGGCCTCGTCGGCGGGCTGGAACAGCCACTCCGCCGGCCCGCCCACGCGCAGCCAGGTCAGCTCCGCCAGCGGGCGGTTCGGCACCAGCGTGCCGCGAACGGGGGGGAGGTCCGGTGCCATGGGGGCGGGATGCCGCAGGACCGCCCGCTTGGCAAGCCGCCCCGGCCGCGACGTTCCGTGCTGGCGCGACGCGGCATTCTTCGCTACACTCGTCGCCAGACCCGGCAAACGGGCGGATACGGGGCAGACAGGCAAGGCAAGACATCCATGACAGAAATGGTCCATGGCTCGGTGCCCGTGCGGGCGGGTGAGCCGGTTCTGCCGCGGTGGTGGCGCACGGTCGACCGCTGGACGATCTCCTGCGTGCTGCTGCTGTTCGGGGTGGGGCTCCTGCTGGGGCTGGCGGCCTCGCCGCCGCTGGCGGCGCGCAACGGCCTGCCGCCGTTCTTCTACGTCGAGCGGCAGGCGATGTTCGGCATCCTCGGGCTGGGGGCGATGTTCCTGACCTCGATGCTGGCGCCGTCGACGCTGCGACGGCTGGGGGTGCTGGCCTTCCTCGCGGCCTTCGCCTCCATCGCGCTCCTGCCCGTGTTCGGCACCGACTTCGGCAAGGGCGCGGTGCGCTGGTACTCGCTCGGCTTTGCCAGCGTGCAGCCGTCGGAGTTCCTGAAGCCGGCCTTCGTGGTGCTGGCGGCCTGGCTGATGGCGGCGGCGCGCGAGCCGAACGGGCCGCCGGGGACGCTGATCTCGCTGGCGGTCACCATGGCGGTGGTGGGCTTTCTGGCGATGCAGCCGGACTTCGGGCAGGCGGCGCTGGTGCTGTTCGCCTGGATGGTGATGTATTTCGTCGCCGGGGCGCCGATCCTCCTGCTGGTGGGGCTGGGGGGCGCCACGCTGATCGCGGGCATCGTCGCCTACAACGGTTCGGCCCATTTCGCGCGCCGGATCGACGGCTTCCTCTCGCCCGAGCTCGACCCCCGCACGCAGCTCTATTTCGCCTCCAACGCCATCCGCGAGGGCGGCTTCTGGGGCGTCGGCGTCGGCGAGGGGCAGGTGAAGCGCTCGCTGCCCGATGCGCACACCGACTTCATCATCGCCGTGGCGGCCGAGGAATACGGCCTGCTGCTGGTGCTCTTCGTCATCGCGCTCTTTGCCACCATCGCCCTGCGCGCCCTGATCCGGCTGATGCAGGAGCGCGACACCTTCATCCGGCTGGCCGGCGTGGGGCTGGTCTGCATGCTCTCGGCGCAGGCGCTGATCAACATGGGGGTGTCGGTGCGGCTGTTGCCGGCCAAGGGGATGACCCTGCCCTTCGTCAGCTACGGCGGCTCGTCGCTGCTGGCCACCGGGATCGCGGTGGGGATGCTGCTGGCGTTCACCCGCAGCCGGCCGCAGGGCGGGATCGGCGACATCCTGCTGAAGCGGGGCGGCTGAGCGGTGGGGCGGCTGGCGGTCATCGCCGCCGGGGGAACCGGCGGGCACATGTTCCCCGCGCAGGCGCTGGCCGAGGCGCTGGTGGCGCGCGGCTGGCGGGTGCAGCTGTCCACGGACGCGCGCGGGGCGCGCTATGCGGGCGGGTTCCCGGCCGAGGTGACGGTGCGGCAGGTCGCGGCGGGCAGCACGGCGCAGGGGGGGACGGTGGCGCGGCTGCTGGCGCCCTTGCGGCTGGCGGCCGGGGTGGCGGCGGCCTGGGCAGCGTTCCGGCGCGACCGGCCGGCGGTGGTGGCAGGCTTCGGCGGCTATCCGGCCTTTCCGGCGCTGGCGGCGGCCTGGGCGCTGCGCCTGCCGCGGCTCATCCATGAACAGAACGGGGTGCCGGGGCGGGTCAACCGCCTGTTTGCCGCCCGCGTCGGCGCGGTGGCCTGCGGCACCTGGCCCACCGCCCTGCCCGCGGGCGTCGCGGCCGAGCACACCGGCAACCCGGTGCGCGCCGCCGTCATGGCCCGCGCCGGCGCCCCCTACATCGCCCCGGGCGAACACCCCATGAGCCTCCTCGTCATCGGCGGCAGCCAGGGCGCGCGGATCCTGTCGGATGTCGTCCCCGAGGCCGTCGCCCGCCTGCCCGAGGCGGTCCGCGGCCGGCTGCGCGTCGCCCATCAGGCCCGCCCCGAGGATGCCGAGCGCGCCGCCGCGGCCTATGCCCGGGCAGGCATCGCGGCCGAGGTCGCGCCCTTCTTCGCCGACATCCCCGACCGGCTGGCCGAGGCGCAGCTGGTGATCGCCCGCGCCGGGGCCTCCACCCTGGCCGAGCTGACGGTGGTGGGCCGGCCCTCTGTCCTCATCCCCTATGCCGCCGCCGCCGGAGACCACCAGAGCGCCAATGCCCGCCCGCTCGCCGAGGCCGGCGCGGCCGTGGTCCTGCCCGAGGCCGAGGCCACGCCGGACCGTCTCGCCGCAGACCTCTCCCGCCTGCTCGCCGGCCCCGAACCCGCCGCCGCCATGGCCGCCGCCGCCCTGCGTGCCGGCCGCCCCGATGCCACCGAGCGCCTCGCCGCGCTCGTCGACCGACTCGCGCCCGCACAGGAGATGCGCCCATGAGCCCCGCCACCCGCATGCCCACCGACATCGGCCCGATCCACTTCATCGGCATCGGCGGCATCGGCATGTCCGGCATCGCCGAGGTGCTGATGACGCTGAACTATCGCGTGCAGGGCTCGGACCTGAAGGACACCGCCATCACCGCCCGGCTGCGCGAGCTCGGCGCCGAGGTCTTCATCGGCCAGCGCGCCGAAAACCTGGCCGAGGCCGAGGTCGTCGTCGTCTCCACCGCCATCCGCCCCGACAACCCCGAACTGCTGGAGGCCCGCCGCCGCGGCCTGCCCGTGGTGCGCCGGGCCGAGATGCTGGCGGAACTGATGCGGCTGCGGCTCAACGTCGCCATCGCCGGCACCCATGGCAAGACCACCACCACCACGCTGGTGGCCACCCTGCTGGACGCAGGCGGGATCGACCCAACGGTCATCAACGGCGGCGTCATCCACGCCTATGGCTCCAACGCCCGCGCCGGCGAAGGCGAGTGGATGGTGGTCGAGGCCGACGAGAGCGACGGCAGCTTCAACCGCCTGCCCGCCACCATCGCCATCGTCACCAACATCGACCCCGAGCACATGGAGCACTGGGGCTCCTTCGACGCCCTGCGCGAGGGCTTCTACAACTTCGCCTCCGGCATCCCCTTTTACGGCCTCGCGGTGCTCTGCACCGACCATCCGGAGGTGCAGCTGCTGGCCGGCCGGCTGACCGACCGCCGCGTCGTGACCTTCGGCTTCAACGCCCAGGCCGATGTGCGCGCGATCAACCTGCGGTACGAGGGGGGCGTGGCGCATTTCGACATCGCGCTCCGGGCCGAGGGGCGGGTGATCCCCGGCTGCACCCTGCCGATGCCGGGCGACCACAATGTCTCGAACGCGCTGGCGGCCGTGGCCGTCGCCCGCCATCTGGGCATGAACCGCGACGAGATCCGCGGCGCGCTGGCGGGCTTCAAGGGGGTGAACCGGCGCTTCACCCGGGTGGGCGAGGCCGGCGGCATCACCGTCATCGACGATTACGGCCACCACCCGGTCGAGATCGCGGCCGTGCTGCGCGCCGCGCGGCAGGCGATGGGGCCGGGCAAGGGGCGGGTCATCGCCGTGCACCAGCCGCACCGCTATACCCGCCTCGCCTCGCTGTTCGAGGAGTTCTGCACCTGTTTCAACGAGGCCGATGCGGTCGGCATCGCCGAGGTCTATGCCGCCGGCGAGGCCCCGATCGAGGGCGCGAGCCGCGACGCGCTGGTCGCGGGGCTGTCGCGCCACGGCCACCGCAACGCCCGCGCCATCGAGACCGAGGACGACCTGCTGGCCATGGTGCTGGAGACGGCGCGGCCGGGCGACATGGTCGTCTGTCTCGGCGCCGGCACCATCTCGGCCTGGGCCGGCGCCCTGCCCGCCCGCATCGCCGCCGCCCTGCCGCGGGCGGCCAACGGCGGCTGAGGGGGCCGGCCATGCTCTCGCTCATCCTGTCGGGAGTCTGGGTGCTGATGGCCACGGCCATCGCGCTGATGCCCCGGCGGGCGCACTGGCCCGGCGCGGTCGGGCTGATCGTCACCGGCGTGCCGCTGCTTGGATATCTGACCTATGAGAACGGCGCCCTCGTGGGGGTCATCGGCCTTGCCGTCGGGGTGTCGGTGCTGCGCTGGCCGCTGTTCCACCTCGGGCGATGGCTGCGCCGGCGGGTGACCGGCCGGCAGTGATCCGGCGCCCGGAGGCCGGGAGGGCGCGCCCCGGGGGCGGCGTCGGAGGGGGGCTGTCTGCCCCCCGTCTCCCTGCGGGAGCCCCCCCCGAGGATATTTGAGGAAAGATGAAGGGGAGAGGGGGGGCCTCAGGCGGCGGATGGGCGGTCAGGGGGCGCGGGGGGGAGGCGGGCGGCGGGCGAGCAGGGCGGCGAGGCGGGCGCGGGCCGGGGGCAGGCCGGGACGGTCGGCGCCGATGTGCCGCCCGAGGAAATGCCCGGTGACGGCAAGCGCGGCGGCGAGCCCGGCGCCCTCGGCCGGGGCGGTGCCCACGAGGCAGGGCGGCAGCGGCAGGAGCCGGTCGGCCCAGGGCCCCGCGCCCGCCGCCGACACCGCCCGGCCCGTGCGCGGCGAGACATGCACGAGCCCCTCCTGCGCCCCGGTGACCGCGCAGCGGCTCAGGTCGAGCCCGTAGCCGATCTGTTCGAGCAGCCCGAGTTCCCAGCGCAGATAGGCCGCGGGCCAGTCCGGAACCTCGGCGATGAGGTCGAGCAGCGCCCGGCTGGCGCGCCACAGCGGCGGACAGGGCGCCCGCTCGGGCAGCGCCACCGACAGCAGCGCGCAGACCGACGCCAGCGCCGCGAGGCCGGCGGGGTCGGCCATCAGCAGGGCGGCGCGGTTGCGCAGGGGCTCGACCGTGAAGGTCCCGAGCTGGGTGTCGAGCCGCGCGCGCCAGCTGCAGGCCAGTTCAGCGCCCGGTTGCAGGGCGGGGGCGAGGCGGCGGCCGCCACCGCCCGGCACGACGCCGAGGTGGCGGCCATGCGCCTCGGTCAGGACCTCGATGATCGCTGCGCCCTCGCCATGCGGCCGCACGGCGAGCAGCATGCCGTCGGCCCGCCACTCCATGCCGCGAGAGCTAGCTGTCCCGGACGGCCGCGGCAAGGCGGAGATGCGACGGCCGCCCGAGCCAGGGGGCCGCACCGGGGGGCGGGCGGAACGGGAGGGACGCCGGTGCGCTCGGCATTCGGTCGGGCACGCACGGACCACGGTTTGCATGCGCGGCGGCTCGGGAAGGGGGCGGGTTGGGGCCGGGACGGGGTGTGGTGCCGACGGGGGTAGGTGCGGGAGGTCGGCGGGCCGGGATGGTTGGGGCCGACGCGGGCCGCGGTGACCACGGGCAGGAGCTGGGGTGGGCTGGAATGGGCTGGGCCGGAACGGGTTGTGGCGCTGACGGGCAGGGGGTGGGGCGGGCGGCGGTCGGGGGCGGCGCAGGGCGGGTCGGGTGGGGGTGGGGCGGCCCTGCGGGCGGACGCGGTCAGAGGCTGCGGCGGGCGCGGAGGGCTGCGGCGATGGTGCCGTCGTCGAGGTGGTCGAGCTCGCCGCCCACCGGGACCCCCTGGGCCAGCAGGCTGACGCGGGCGCCGGTGCCCTCCAGCGCCTCGGCGATGTAATGGGCGGTGGTCTGGCCCTCGACCGTGGCGTCGAGGGCGAGGATGACCTCGCGGCAGCCCTCGTCGGTCACGCGGGCCACCAGCGCGGGGATGCGCAGCTCGTCCGGGCCGATGGCATCGAGTGCGGACAGCAGCCCGCCGAGGACATGGTAGCGGCCGCGGAACGCCGCCCCCCGCTCCAGCGCCCAGAGATCGGCGATGTCGGCGACGACGCAGATGTCGCCGGTGGCGCGGGCGGGATCGGCGCAGATGCCGCAGACATCGTCGGTGGAGACATTGCCGCAGACGACGCAGTCGCGGGCCTCGCGGGCGACGCGCTCCAGCGCCTGGGCGAGCGGGAGCATCGCCTGGCCGCGGCGGCGCAGCAGGTGCAGCACCACCCGGCGGGCCGAGCGCGGCCCGAGGCCGGGCAGCCGCGCCAGCTGCTCGATCAGCGCCTCGATCTCGCGGGTGCCCCCGAAGCCGGCCCCGGAGCCGCCGCCCGGGCCGCGCCCGAAACCGCCGGACGGGGTCACCGCGCGGGCCCGCTCAGAACGGCAGCTTCATGTCGGCCGGCAGGCCCATGCCCTCGGTCATCTTGCGCATCTCGGCCTGGGTGTGTTCGGCCGCGCGGCTCTGGGCGTCCTTGATGGCGGCGAGGATGAGGTCCTCGACCACCTCCTTGTCGTCGGCGTTGAAGATCGAGGGGTCGATGTCCAGCGCGGTCAGCTCGCCCTTGGCGGTGGCGGTGGCCTTGACCAGCCCCGCGCCGCTCTCGCCGGTGACCATGGTGGCGGCGAGGCGCTCCTGCAGCTCGGTCATCTTGACCTGCATCTCCTGCGCGGCCTTCATCATCTTGCCGAGATCGCCGAGGCCCCCGAGGCCGCCCAGTCCCTTCAGCATCGCATCACTCCCCTGGCTGCTGTTCCCTCCGGACATACGCGCCCGGACCCCGCGCCACAAGGCCGGCGCGGCCCCGGACGGGTCAGTCGTCCTCGAACGGGTCCCAGTCTTCTCCTAGGCCGTCATCGGGCAGCCCCTCGCCCGGCTCGGCCTCGGGCAGGGCGGCCAGCGCCTCGGCGGCGGCCTCGGCCTCGCGGGCGGCGAGGCTGCGCACGGCCGTGATCTCGGCGCCGGGAAAGGCGGCGAAGACGGCCTGCACCAGCGGGTTTCCGGCAGCCGCGGCGCGGGCGGCGGCGAGCGCCGCGTCGCGGCTCTCGGCCAGGGTGGGCGCGCCGCCCGAGCCGACCACGCTGACCGCCCAGCGCGCCCCGGTCCAGGAGCCCAGCCGCTGCGCCAGCCGGGCGGCGAGGTCGGGCGGCGCGTCGGGCGTGGGCTCGAACTCGATCCGGCCGGGGCTGTAGCGGGCAAGCCGCAGGCAGCGCTCGATCTCGAACAGCAGCGGCATGTCGCGGCGCTCGCGGATCAGCGCCACCACCCGGTCGAAGTCGGGGAAATCGGCCAGTTGCGGCCCCGGCGCCCGGGCCAGCGCGGTGGCGGCGGCGGGGGCCGAGGCCGTGGGCTGCGACGGAACGTCGCCGGCGCGAGGGGCGGCACCCGGGCCCGGGGCGCGCGCGGCGTCGGGACGCGACAGGGCGCCATGCGGCGACGGGGCGGAGGCCGGCGGGGCGCCGGCGGACGGC
>Ga0213835_100773_pt1 | contig 25543 bp, 18 predicted proteins | sample SWPATP01_FD_160576 | JGI IMG/M metagenome (GOLD analysis project Ga0213835, IMG submission 160576) | Coastal seawater microbial communities from Marineland, Florida, United States - SWPA TP0 #1 | ecosystem: Environmental > Aquatic > Marine > Coastal | place: USA: Florida | collected 2016-08-05 | reverse complement strand
AAATATGTGAGTTATAGGTTCTATCGTATCAAATATTTTGACGGGCTCTTTCAATGCTAAATCTAAAGCAATCAAAGGGCCTAGTTCAGAAGCAATCCAAATCTGACTATCTGTAGAAAAAACCGATAAATGTGGAGAGTGCGTAATAGCTCCCTTTAGATACTCGGTGTTATGATGATTGTAAATGACTCCATTTCTGACAAAAGAGGGAATTCCTGAAAAATTCAGGATCCAAATATCCCCGTTCTTCGTTCTGTGGAGTTGAAGAATTTCATTTCCGGGCAGGCCGTCTCTTGTTGAAAAAGATTTCATTTCTAATCCGTCAAAACGGTATAGACCTGAATTAGTTCCGAACCAAATATACCCTTGAGAATCTTGGGTAACGTCGTAAACAGTCATTCCTGACAGGTAATTAACCGGTCTGGTTTCATCTGCTTTGACGGTTGAATATGTTGCAACTGCCAAGAACAAACAAACGATTAAGAAGACAGAAGCAGCGTTACGCAATATATATTAATTTGGTAGTTTCTTCAGAAATTCTGAAAAAACAGCAGATTTTCTTCTTGATACAGGTAATATAGATCCATCCTGTAATATAGCTTGATTCTCTTTTTGAGAAAACTTCTCAATAAAGTTGATATTCACTAAATACGTTCGGTGAACTCTGAAGAAAAGCTCAGTATCTAAGAGTTCTTCATATTCAAGAATGGGTTTTGATGAAGTCACAACACGGCCATCATCCATGTGAAAATGAGAATAGGTATTATCGGCTTCAACATATTTGATTTGCTGAGCGTGAACAACTTCGAGTCCCTGATGCGATGAAATGACCAATTGATTTGGGATGTTTTTTTCCTCAGCCTGAATCACTGCATTTTGAACGGCTTTTTTATACACAGATCGAACGGCTGAATCTCTATTTAACACAACATGCCACTGTTTAAGTTTATCAACAGCAAGTTTCAGTTCGTCTGTACTGACAGGCTTAAGCAGATAATCAACGGCGTTAGTTTTGAAAGCCTTAACGGCATATTTTTCAAACGCCGTTACAAAAACAACCATGAAATGGTAATCCGTCAGACGACTTAGTAAATCAAAACCTGTACCATCTCCCATTTCAACATCTAGAAATAGGATATCTGTTGAAGTATTGATAAGCAAAAGCTGGGCTTCTGTTACAGAGCCCGCTTCACCAACAATCTCCAACTCTGGCCAATGCTCTAAGAGCAGTGACCTTAACTGAAGTCTGTTCTCCAGTTGATCATCTACGAGTACGGCTTTCAAAAAAGAAAAAGGTTAAAAAGAAAAAAATCTGTCTGTTAGGTTATATTGCCTTAATATACCAAAGAAAGAGTAGATCTGACAAGTAATCGATTGATTTAAAATCTAACTATTCAGCCAATTGAATGTCTTTAATTCTTATTTGGATAGAGGTCTTATTCTGCCATGTGTTTTCTTCCAAAACGTATGCCATGTTAAGCTTTCCATCTTTAGAGTCTCTAACTATTGGAAGGTGTTCATGCATATTAAAACCGATAGCATCAAACACAGCCGACCCGTTTTGTGCAACCTTCATTTTAAGATGACCTTTCCCTACAACCGTTGGAGTTCCGACAACCCGAAGATTTTTGGAAACAAACGTTGGACGCAAATTATCCGGACCAAAAGGCTCGAATTGAGAAAGAAGTTTCCAGAATTTCAAATCAACATGCGTTAAATCAATCTCGGAATCGATGAAAAGTTCCGGTTTGAAATCTTCGTCGCATAAAGTGGTTGAAGCTAATGACTGAAATCGTTTAATGAATGGCTCAAGCATGCTTTCTTCAAGCGTCAATCCTGCAGCAAATTCATGACCTCCGAATTGAATAAGAAGGTCTTCACACTGTTTTAGTGCGTTATAAATATTAAATCCTTTGATACTCCGCGCAGACCCTTTAATTTGCCCATCAACCGTACTAAGCATGATGGTTGGGCGACAATAAATATCCACTATGCGTGACGCAACTATCCCGATTACACCCAGATGCCAATCGGGATTATGGAGTACAACCGCATTATGTTTGTCAAGATTGATACGCTCTTCAATTTGCAAGAGCGCATGTTCCATCGTTTCAGTATCGGTGGTTCTTCGGCGAATGTTGATTCCTTCTAATTCCTTGGCTTTTTCATTTGCCGTTTCTTCATCATCAGCAATGAGCAATTCAACGGCTGTGCTAGCATCCCCCATTCTTCCGGCTGCGTTAATTCGTGGACCTATTGAGAATACAATTTGGGATGTAGAGATTTTTCCGGAAGTAATGCGCAATAAATCGAGTAAGGCTTTAATACCTTTTCTAGGCTCGGTATTCACGAGTCTAAGCCCTTCGCGCATCAAAATACGATTCTCATCAATGATTGGTACAATATCTGATGCAATCGAAATAGCCACTAAATCGAGGTATTGATTGGCATTATCAGGGGGCAGGCCTAATTCGCTTATGGTTGCCTGTACAAGTTTAAAGGCAACTCCGGCACCGGATAGGCCATCAAAAGGGTAGGAGCAATCCGGGCGTTTTGGGTCTAGTACGGCAAGTGCATCGGGGATGACATCTCCAGTAGTATGGTGATCACATATAATGAGATCAATTCCCTTTTCTTTTGCAAAACGAGCCTCTTCAACCGCAGTAATACCACAATCAACCGATACAACTAACGTTGCATGTTGATCAATGGCTCTGATTATTCCTTCTTCAGAAATGCCATATCCATCCTTAAAACGATGCGGAATAAAGTACTCGGCATTTACGCCAAATTGTTTTAGAAATCTGTACATGATGGTCGTCGCAGTGGTGCCATCAACGTCATAATCTCCGTAAATAAGTACTTTTTCTCCGGTTCGTATTGCCTGAGCTAGCCTGTTAGCGGCTTTGCCCATGTCCTTCATTAAGTAGGGGTCATGAAGTGCTGAAATGGAGGGTCTGAAAAAGGTCCTGGCCTGCTCAAATGTGTGTATGCCCCGGATAGCGAGGAGGCGTGCAATCGTTTCTGATACTCCAAGTTGACTCTGAAGTGAAGACACAGCGCTCTCATCATCCGGTTGGGCGAAAATCCAACGGAACGACATAGTTGTATTATTTTTTTCTTATTACTCATTGAATAGGTTGATGGATTTCACTCCACAAACCAATGATGTCTTTTGACATCTTAATAGTGTCTTAATATAGAGTAATTCAAAACGATTGTTTTGTAAAAAGAATTCAGAAATAAAAAATTGAGTTCGATCTGAAAGATGAATTATAAACAACTTAGGCACAAAAACACGAAATGGCACAAAGGTAGTTTGTTGTTTTTATGCAGAAATATATTAAGCTTGCACAACTATTTTCGTAATTGAGATTAAACAGAGACGCCTCAAAATTAGAAGTCTATAGTTACTTCTTAATCCCAAATTTTTACTTCATAACGCCCTTTTGAATCGGCAGCGGCGCGGTACATCCCCAAGCTGTTGAATACCATGGCAATTTCACCGGTATGACTAACCGCAATGATACCACCATCGCCGGGATTGAGTTTTCCGTGGATGACTTTCTCTGCCGCTTCTTGCAAACTTGCGCCCGTATATTCCATGATGGCGGAAATTTGATGTGCTACGGCATGTCTGATAAATTGTTCTCCGGTTCCGGTTGCTGAAACGGCACAGGTTGCGTTATTGGCATAGGTGCCGGCTCCGATAATCGGAGAGTCGCCCACTCGACCAAATCGTTTGTTGGTCATACCACCCGTGGATGTTCCGGCTGCAAGATTTCCGTAAGAGTCGAGAACCGCAACACCAACTGTACCCATTCTGTAAGAATCGGGGAGATTTGATTGTTCACTTAGGGTTACTTCATCACGTTCTTGAGCGCGTCGGAGTTGTTCATGCCTACGCTCGGTGTAAAACCAGGATGGTTCAACCCGTTCAACTCCCATCATATCCGCAAAACGTTCTGCACCTTCACCTGCAAAAAGAACATGACGCGAATCTTCCATAACATGTCGTGCCAAAATAATCGGATTTTTTACCGTTCTAACTCCGGCAACGGCTCCGGCGGCTAGATTGCTTCCATCCATAATAGAAGCATCAAGCTCGAATGTTGCCTCGTTGGTCATAACGGCTCCACGACCTGCGTTAAATAACGGATCATCTTCAAGAAGAGTAATAACTGCTACCACGACATCCAATCCTGATGCCCCATTTTCAAGCATATCTCTGCCAATGTGGAGTGCATTATCAAGTGATGCAAGGTACTGATCACGGAGTTCAGCAGGCATATCAGGTGAAATCACTCCGGCACCACCGTGAATAGCTATGGCAAAGTCAGGGCGTTCAAAAGTCAGATCATTTTTTTCTTGCATACAGGATGTCATCAGAAATAAAAACAGCGCAAAAAAAATCAAACAAATCTTTTTCATGGGAATATTCTTTGGTTTGGTACATTTTTTTCAACTCAGAATACTATACAATGATGAGAAATACAACGTTAGTTGAGTTGTAAATAGAAATCATCAGAAGGTTTTTTTAAAGAGATTTAAAAGGTTTATTAAGTTGCCTTTAAAAAGTGCAGAGAATAAACATTCAGGATGGCACAGTAATTAAATCCGAAAGCTAATCATTAAAGAAATCTTGTCGAAAATTAAACCCTTTTTGTCTAAAGGTTTATGTTTTTTTTAAGAGAGGTGTTGATATTTAGGTGTTATTAATTATCTGAGGCTTTAATCTCCTCACAGAATTAGGTTTAAAATTATGAAACTATCGTATTCCAAATTATTAGTATCAGCATTTGCGCTTTTATTATTATTGCCAACTTTAGCGCATGCGCAACGTAATGTAGCAGTTCAAATGAACTCAGGGACACAGGCAACAACCTGGAATCCAACCCTTGACTTTGCTGTTTTTGCTTTTGATGACTTCGAAGTTACAGGTAGTTCAAGAATCCTTGGTAGTATTGGAACGAACAGTACTGCTTCTGCAACGGTTCGACTAAATAGCTGGGGTAGTCCAAATGTTATTCAAAATGATGTTTATGTAGGAACAGGAGGGAATCCCGCGACAGTTATTACAAGTCCGAATCCCAATAGTATTGGAGGCAGTGTGTTTACTTTACCGGCCCCTCGTTCGTATCCAATGCCAGATTTCCCAGTATTCCCGGCGAAAGATGTAGTTGGTAGTTCTGTAAATTTATCAGGATCAGCAGCTTTGACACTTAACCCGGCGGATTATGCTGGTAAATTTATTCCGGAAATCAGAATTCAGAATAACACGGTTCTTACGATTGACTTGGGTAATGAAGACCGAGTAATTCACATTGGTAAACTTAGAATCGACCAGGGACATATCCGCTTTATTAATAGAGGAACTGTTATTCTTTTAGTTGAAGAAGAGTTCACCATGTTGGGAAGCAGTACACTCAATGAAACCGGTACTCGTGATGAACTATTCATGTTTTATCAAGGTGCTACCATGAGTTTTGGAAATAACACTCGTTTTCGTGGAAGTCTATTTGCTGAAACAGCAAACTTAAGTTTCGGTGGTTCAAATGGTATTGAAGGTAATGTAATTACCGGGGGAACATCTGTTAGCATCACAGGAAATGTTCAGGCGTTAACAAGAGCATTTTATGCCCCTAATGCTACCTTTACGCTTGCAAATTCCGGAAATATTCGCGGTGCAGTTGTAGCCAAAACGTTTTCAGGGACTGGTAATGTGCGCGTAACATACGAGTCTGTAAGCCTTGGTATTCCTGATATTGGCGGAAGTAATCCTACCATTTCAGTAAGTGGAGCCGTATTTAATGATATTAATGGGCTAACTAATGGTCAGGTTGATGGAGCATCATTATCCCAAATAAATGGAAATCAACTGCATGTCTCTCTGCTTGATGGGGCTTCTATAGTAGTGGCAGTAGCCTCTGTAAACCCGGATGGAACCTACACGTTTACTGATATTGAAGCCGGAAACTATGAAGTAATGCTTTCTTTGAGTAGCGGAACGGTCGGTCAGCAGAGTCCAGCTCGTGAGTTAACCGGAAATTGGGTTTATGTTTCTGATGTTAATGGTACTGCCGGCACACCGGCAAATAACAATGGCTTGATTACCTTTACTGCCGGCTTAGATAACTTAAGTGGGTTAAATTTTGGAATTCAACAACGCCCAATTGCTAATGGGGAAACGCTTATTCCAGTACCAAATCCGGGAAGTTCGGCTACCGTTGATATTCCATCATCTGCGTTTACAGGGAATGATTTTGATGGGGGAACGATAACTTCCATCAGAATAACAGCCTTCCCCACAAATAGTAATGTATTCTCTGTTGGCGCGACTCAATATACCATAGGAACATTCCCGGCGGCAGGTGTAACTGTTACTGCAAATGCTGCCGGTAATCCGCTTGAACAGCTTTCAGTTATGCCGGTAGATGGTGAGATTACAATAACCATACCATTTGTTACTATTGATAATGCGAACACAGAGAGTATAACGGGAGCAGTTGTTAGTCAACCTCTTTCGGCATCATCATCTCCTGTAACAATTTACTTCCCAGCAAGTGGATTTGGAACGCTCGCTTTTGAGGATTCGTGGCCGGGTAAAGGCGATTACGATTTTAATGATGTGGTTGTTGATTACCAATTTGAGATTGATATGAATGCATCTAACTTTGTAGATCGGATAAAGGCTACTTTTGTTTTACGTGCGTTCGGTGCGGGATATCAAAATGGATTTGGTTTCCAGCTTTCAAGTGCAATTAACGCTTCTTCTTTAAATGTAACCGGATTTAGTTTGACGGAAAACATCATTACGTTAAATCAAAATGGTACGGAAGCTGGGCAAAATCGTCCAACGATTATTGTTTTCGATAATGCTTTTAATGAAATGCAACACCCCGGTATCGGAATTGGAGTAAACACAGAAATGAACGCTCCGCATGTTCAGCCAAAGACGTATTCCATTATTATTGAAGTTCCTGCAAATACGTACACGTGGTCCGATTTAGATATTATTTCGTTCAATCCGTTCATTATAGTAGATTTGGATAGAGGAAGAGAAGTGCATTTGCCTGGTTTTCCGCCTACAAGTTTAGCAAACTCCAGCTACTTTGGAACCCTCGATGATGCTTCGAATGTAGCGCAAGGTAGAACGTATGTTACAGATACCAACCTCCCATGGGCTATAAACACATATCAAAGATTTGAGTATCCCATAGAAAAAGAAGATATTATAAGGGTACATTTAAAATTTGTGGAATGGGCGCAAAGTGGTGGTACGCTATTCCCTGATTGGTACAAAGATTTGCCGGGATTCAGAAACCCTGCGCTTATTTATCGTGTTCAATAAATCCCTTGAGCACAACGAACTTACAATACAGATAAATCACGATAGTCAAAAGGCCGGTATGGAAATACCCGCCTTTTCTTTTTTACTTATCATTAAATTTTTAAGTGTAAAGTGAAGGGTACTTACCAATCTCCATCCACCATATAGCCCTGTCGTATATTGTTATCTATGAGCCTGCCATCTTTATCGAAATAGGCAACAATTCGAGCGTTTTGAGCATTTTTCCAATGATTTCCTTGCCCATATCGCATAGAGGATGCAATAATAGTGATACGCTGCGGATATCCGCCTTCTGGCCAAAATTCAAAAAAGTAATTTACATCTCCACGTGTAAAGCGACCACCGGTGTTTGGGCTTGTTGCTTGGTTACCTATGTGACCTCTAAATGAATCACTGCCAGTTGGTTGAAAATTCATAAATGATCCATTTCCCCCACCAAGCATTGCAGGACGCATTCTGAAGGCCAAAGCATCTGCAACCATTCGGTTCATTTCCTGAATAATTTCATCTTTATGAGCACTTTTTGCAGCATTTCCGAAAATATTCATACCTACAATAGTTGCAATACCTACAACGATTGCCACAAGCAAAATTAAGAGTAATTGTTGTTGTCCCATAAGCTACTGTTCAAGTAATATTTATTGAAAATCGTATTATTATTAAGCATAGTCAATAAATACTGTGTAGCAGTCCTTATAAAGTAAAGTTCAACCGAAGTTATTTTTTTTCGTCCAAAATCTCTCTTAACCGATTCGGATAATCGGTAATGATACCATCAACCCCAAACTCAAGCATAGCGTGCATATCATCTTTTAGGTTGATGGTCCATGGAATCACTTTCATGCCTTTTGCATGTGCTCTTGAAACCAAATCAGCATCTATGAGCCTGAAATTTGGGCTGTAAATTTCCGGGATGAATCCCAAAAGCTCCAGATTATGCTCCATGGTGAACATGTTTTCTACCAATAAAGCGAGTGGCACTTGAGGGTCGATGGCTCGCATGGCAATGAGCGTATTCACATCAAAACTTTGAACAACGGTACGGTCTAAAATTCCCAAATCTTTTAACTCATTATAGAGCAAGCCGGCAAACACTTTTGGCTCGGGAACAAAAATGTTGTATCCGTCAGGATGACTTTTGGTTTCAATATTAAACCAAATTAGGGGTAGATTATGCTCGCGCAAATGTTCTTCAACTGCGTTTACGGCATCTCGCATCAACGGCTTTGAAATGGGCATTGGTTGTTGTTCAGGGAAGCGGATATGTCCTCGCATGCCCACATCAAATGTACTAATTTCTTCATAAGTCATTTGAAACATATTCAGATCCATGCTTTCTTCGAACGTCACCGGTCTGCCATCGGGCCACGAAGAAATTTCGTGGTGAAACCACGGTTCATGCGAAAGCACAATCAGAGAATCGGCTGACACTACTACATCGAATTCAAGCGTGGTAACCCCAAACTCAAGTGCTTTTAGCAAACTAGGGATGGTGTTTTCCGGAAGGAGTCCACGTGCACCACGGTGACCTTGAAAGTCAAACTCAGGGAAATGCTTCATTGATACAACAGTTGTAGGTTCATCAGCCTTTTCTTTTGAACAAGCTGATAACAAAAATAGGAGAAATGGGATAAAAAAGAGCAGTTTCATACGTAAATGCGATTTTGTTTGTAGAATTAAGAAAGAAAATAGCTTACTACCATTAAATCAAGATTAAGATACCGGAAATAGTTTCTGATTCCGGCAAAGTTCATTAATTTGGAATTGTTATTTTAATCTAAAACCAACAAAAATTTCCTCCCAAAAAATGAAATCAACCGTCTCAAATTGGCATAAACAATATAATTTATCTTGGAGAAGCTTCGTGACAAACAGGGTCTAAGGTTAATGCCATATTGGGTCATTTTATTTTTTATTTGGGGATATCACATTCATTTTAAATCATCGTGCTTATGAAAATCGAACATTTAGGCATAGCTGTTGCCAATCTTGAAGAGTCCATAAAAGTTTATGAAACGCTTTTAGGAACCCCTTGTTATAAAAAAGAAGAAGTGGCTTCAGAAAAAGTGATGACTGCTTTTTTCAAAACGGGAGAATCTAAAGTGGAGCTTTTGGGCGCGACGTCACCCGACTCTGTAATTGCCACATACATCGAAAAAAAAGGCGAAGGACTACATCATGTAGCGTTTGAAGTAGATGACATCAAAGCAGAAATGCAACGCCTGAAAGACGCCGGATTCCGTCTGTTAATGGATGAACCCAAAAAAGGAGCTGATAATAAAATCATAGCTTTTCTCCATCCCAAAAGTTGTAATGGGGTGTTAGTTGAACTGTGCCAAGCTATAAAAGAATGACGAATCGATAATACCCGACACGGTTTATATAGCTTGATGTTTGATGGCACGGGCTATGATTAAAACGTATCATATACGTATTGTAGTAGATATTCGATTGCCGTTGGAAATACTTTAATCATATTATAAAAGCGTTTTTTTGTGCTCTTAAAAAGTCAAGCACTTCCATTAATTTTTTATAATATTCAAGTAGAGTAAGGTAGAACGTTAAAAATAGAGAACTTATATTGATGGTAAATTAAATGAGTGTTCGTACTCTATAAAGAAGATAGGTGTTATATTAGAATATTGGTATTGAGTTAGTATTCATCAAGCAATATCAAGGCGCAACCGGTTGGATAAGAACCGGTTATATACTATTAATCTAGATTCAAAAATCATGAAAAATGCAGTGAAACTATTATACACAGCTGCTTTTCTGTTGGTGATTTCTTTGAATGTTGCGTATTCAGAAACTATGCAGTTTACTATTGAACAAAGTAATCATATATCAGAATTCGTTGAGTACGGGGATGTTCTTTTAGCAACAGAAAATGCCGAGAAAACAATTGTATCAGAAGGAGTTCAAGATGAGGCGAGTAAGTATGCTCAATTCGATGAACCTAACGTAAGACCGGTAGTATTCAGAGTAGATTTGGCATATTATATTGATCCTGAAATTGATTTGTACAACCCTAGCTTCATGGATTTATATGTTCGAGGATCCTTTAACGGATTTCAGCTTACGCATCCAATGGAGATCATAGAAGACAGTATTACAGAAGCGGTTATTATGATTTCCGGCGAAGAAGGACAAGCTGTCGAGTTTAAGTTTTTTGTTTACATTCCCGAAGAATTTCAGGAAGACTACCCCTTTCCAAATGGTGGCTGGGAACTGCTCGATAATGACCCTACTCTCAACAGGATTTTTCAACTTGGACCTGCAGGTTCAACACAAGATTTAGGAACGTACTTTTTCAACAACTTAGAACCGATATCAACTCCTGCATTCAGACCGGTTGAGTTTTTTGTGGACATGAGTATTCAGCGAGAAATGTTTATGTTTCGATCTGATTTAGGGGATGAAGTATTTGTTCGAGGTACTTTCAATGATTCTAATTTTAGCGATTTAGTACCCCTGTTTGAATTAGGATCAAGCGGTTTGTTTACCACTATGTTCGATATTTTTGGAGACGAAGGTGAACCAATTGAATATAAGTTCTTCGTTCAGGCCGGAGAGGGCCGCGAGTTACCTAATGGCGGATGGGAGCTTCTTGAAGGGGATGCTTTATTAAATCGTGTTTTTGAATTAGGTGAAGCTTACGAACCGCAGCAGTTACCAACTGTTTTTTTTAATGATCTTCAAGAAGTACCAATTCTTGACTATGTAGTGGTTAGTTTCTCCGTAAACATGTCAATTCAGCAGGAACTTGGATTCTTTGCTCCTGAAGTGGGGGATATTGTATATGTACTCGGAACAATGAATAATGATAATTTTGTAGTACCAATTCAAATGGATCCTTTAGGTCAGGGTGTTTATGAAGTCTCTACCGTTGTAGGTGGACAAAGTGGGGCTGAACTCTTTTATAAATTCTTTGTTGATTCAGGTGATGGCAGAGATCTTCCGAATGGTGGTTGGGAGTTACTTGGGGATGATCCGTTTCTTAATCGTTCGTTCATTCTAGGTGATGATGATACCATTCAAACGTTGCCAACTGTATTCTTTAATGATGATGAGGGCGCAACAATACCCGATCCGGATTTTAGGAATGTTCATTTTTCTGTAAATATGAGCGTTCAGCAAGCTATAGGCTTCTTCAATCCGGGTTTGGGGGATCAAGTCTTCGTTCGTGGAACCATGAATGAGGATGATTTTTCAAGCACAATTCTTTTAGAAGAGGCTGAAACCGGAGTTTATGAAGTTACGCTTGAAGTGGAAGGTGATCTTGGGCTAATAATAGATTATAAATTCTATGTCCAGGCCGGAGATGGCAGAGAATTGCCTAACACTGGTTGGGAATTATTTGGTGATAACCCAACACTAAACCGTCAATTTATGCTCGGTGAAGCAGATAGTGATCAAATACTTCCAACCGTTTTCTTCAATGATGATGAAGGTATTGAAGAACCTCAAGTCCGGAATGTATCATTTTTCGTAAGGATGGGGGTACAGGAAGCAAACGGGTTCTATCAACCGGAAGTTGGAGACAAGGTTTGGGTCGGTGGCACATTTAATGATTTCCTTCCTATCCATGAAATGCTTAGTATAACAGAAGATGTATATTCAGTAAGTATCGATTTAGAGGGCGAACCAAATTCACAAATTGAATATAAATTTTTCATTACTGCCGGTGATGGACGTGAATTACCTTTTAATGGTTTTGAGCAGATTGATGGTAACCCAACCATAAATCGTACGCTCATATTAGGACCGTTTGATGAAGGGATGCCTCTCGAATGGGTTTATTTTAGTAATGAAGAACCGTTAGATCCGAATATTGCCATCGTATGGCCGGGAGATACAAATAATGACGGTAAAGTAGATGAAACAGATGTTCTTCTATTAGGGCTTTATTGGGGATTTAATGGCCCAATACGTGAAAATGCTACCTCTGAGTGGTATGGCCAACCAACGTTAAGATGGAATCCTATAGAAGCTACTTTTGCAGATACTGATGGAAATGGCAGTATTGACCAGAACGATTTAATGGCAATTGGTCTTAATTTTGGTGAGACCAGAACCGAAGAACTACAAACTGCACCACCAATAGCTTCTGAGATACTACCTGCACTTCAGCCGGGATATAAAATAATGATAACGTTAATTCCATCTACAAGTATTGAAGTTCAAGGAATATCATATACTTTTGGTGTAACCGGTGCTCCTTTTGGTAGTTATTCGCTCGTTGAATATGCTGTAGGCAACTGGGGTTTAGATTGGTATATGGAAGGAATGTTACTTGAGTTTGATCAACTTACTGATACTGGAGTTTCAGGTGCAAGAGTTCACCGTGGACAAACTTCAGCTATATCCGCAAATGAGTTGTTCACGTTAGAACTGGAGATACTGCAACCTATAGATGCCGGAGCTGAGTTTTTTGTTCAGCAACTATCGTATTTAAGCGAAACAAATCAAATTGTCTCAATCGATAATCTGATTTTGAATATTGAAGTACAAACAGGAACATCAATAACTAATACAGAGCTTCCGGAACGAACACAGTTGTTTCAAAACTATCCAAATCCATTTAACCCATCAACAACGATTACTTTTGATTTACATTCACAATCAACAGTATCGATTGATATAGTTAACATTTTAGGTCAACGTGTTGCAATGCTTGCAAATAAAGAAGTACTAAGTGCAGGAACACATGTGCGGGTTTTTGATGCACGTGGTCTTAACAGCGGTGTATATTTAATTCGAATGCATGTTGGTTCAGCAACTTTTACGAAAAAAATGTTGTTCGTTAAATAGCAGGCTTTTAATGTAAGAACAAAGGATGCTACTCTAGTATAAAAGAATAGCATCCTTTTTTTTGAAATCATTTTTTCCCTTTATTACAAGCCTAGTCTGACGGGTTATGGTGAGAATAAGGTATGGTACACTTTTTTTGAAAATTGTATGCCCCATGACGCCACGTTGTAACCCACTAATGCACTTATTACTTGAACACGTATTTAATTAGTTTAGAAAATGATTTGATTTCGCCCCCCCCATTTCGGTATGGGCTACGTGCGATGGGTTAAAAACCGCATCCCTATTCAGCTGGAGGTTGAAAGGCGAGCGGAGTTGAATTCAGAACTCCCAAACTGATGCAAAAGATGCCAAGTGTTACGAGCAGATGTTGGAATACTTTCCCACCTTCCCCAAAAAACATCGCAAAACTTGTTGAACGTTGCAAACCTTGTTGAGAAGCTGGAAAGCCCATAAGAAATCTCAAAAATCTTAATAACCATTCACACAATTCGATCCGGATCACTCAGATCGGGTAACTGTCCGCGATAGCCGAACAGGCGTTTTATCCATTTCACCATGGTTGCGCTTTGATTTTTAATATACCATTGGTCGGCGGCTCGTCTTGCACCCAATGCATATCCGGGATAGGGGAAAATGGTATCCGCTATATTTTTTAGTGAAAGTCCGTTACGCATGGCAAGGGCATAGTAACCGATAATCTCTCCGGCGTGTACCCCACAGACATCTGCACCTAAAATTTTTCCGGAAAACTTTTTTCCGTAGATATAGATCCATCCATCAGTAGCCTCATCGGTAATGGCACGGTCAATTTTAGAATATGGAAAACGATAGACTTCATAATTGATCCCGTTTTTGTCAAGATCCTCCCGGCTAGCTCCAACATGAGCTATTTCGGGGTCGGTGAAGGTACACCAAGGAACATGGCGAGAATCTATTTTCATGGGGACTTTCAACAAGGCGTTTGTTACCGCAACTTTTGCCATGTGTTCGCTCATGTGGGTGAATTGATACATCCCGGTTACATCACCCACCGCATAAATATGCCGCTGATTTGTACGACATTTTTGATTTACTTCAATCCCACGTTTGGTAAATGCTACGCCGGCAGCTTCTAGGTTTAAATTCTCTTTATTTGCAACTCTACCGGTAGCAATAAGTACCTTTTCAGCTTTTAGTTTAAACTCTGTTCCTTTGTTCTCGATTAGTGCAACAACTTCGTTTTCATTACCTGATACGGATTTTATCTGGCTTTCAAGCATTAAGTCTACTCCGTCATCTCTTAATGCATCTTGAACAATCGGGGTGAGTGTTGGCTCGTCTTTTGACAAAATTCGCTCGTTCATATCAACAAGAGTGACACTCGTTCCTAATCGCTGAAAAGCCTGCGCCATTTCCGATCCAATCGGTCCTGCGCCAATAATTATCATGCTTTTTGGCTGTTTGATGAGCTCAAATAGCGTATGATTGGTTAGGAAAGGAGTTGAATCTAACCCAAATATAGGCGGAATAAGCGCTCTGCTTCCGGAGGCAATTACGAAATATCGGGCAGAAACATGTTCCACATCACCCGATTCTTTTTTGATGGAAATGGTATGGCTATCTATAAATGAAGCTTCACCCGAACGTACATGTACACCCATTTTCTTGAATATATCGGGATGATCTGCATCGTGATAGACTTCTTCCCGAATACGATTTAGTGTGATGGCAATATGGCTGTAGTCAATTTTCCCACCGGAGATTTTTGCTTCCTTGGCTTTATTCAATAAAATTTTGCTTGGTATGCAGCCGTACCATGTACAATCGCCTCCCAATTTTGCTTTTTCGACCATCATCGTTTTTGCGCCGAAACTAGCAGCAACACCGGCAGAGGTTAATCCGGCAGCTCCACCGCCAATTACAATTAAATCGTATTCGTAGCTCATGGTTGCTGATTTAAAAGTTGTTATTGAGTTTCAAGTTCATTGATTTAGTACTTAAAAGGAATTATCCCCAAAAAACAAACAGGATGTCCTTTAAATGACAATTTGTTAAAGTATCTTCGTTTAACTTTTTGTTTCATTACTTAAAATGAGTATCTATTTCTGGTAACTTTACAGCCAATAGTGTAGTTATCATTTTAAAGTACATCTTTCAATCTAAAATAAATCAACTATGTCTAACTCTTATTATGATTCAAAAGATCTCAAAAAATTTGGTGATATAGCCGATTTTAGCCCGGTTTTAGCAAAAAAATTCTTTGATTACTATAACGAAGTTTTTGCAGAGGGAGAGCTTACGGCGCGTGAGAAAGCCTTGATTGCACTTGCTGTGGCACATACCGTTCAATGCCCCTATTGCATTGATGCTTACACAGAGTCATGCCTGGAAAATGGATCAAGTGAAACCCAAATGATGGAAGCCGTTCATGTGGCTACTGCAATTAGAGGGGGTGCTTCACTTGTACATGGGGTGCAAATGATGAATAAAGTTAAGAAGTTAGGGATGTGATGAAAGTGGAATCGCTTCAAAGTCGCACGCATAAACTTGCCGACCCTAAAGTACAACTGGAAATTATAAACGGACATTCACCGGAGTTGACCAGCTTACCGCGCTTTTCTGAGAAGTTAGAGGAAACGGGGATGCATCCTTTAAAACCGGTTCACCCGGAAATTCTTCAGATAAATCTTGGATACATGTGTAACATGACCTGCAAACACTGCCATGTGGATGCAGGGCCTGATCGTAAGGAAAAGATGAGTCGTGACAATCTTGAGTATTGTATTCAAGCGATTCAGAAATCAGGAATTCAAACCGTTGATTTAACCGGCGGCGCCCCTGAAATGCACCCTGATTTTGAATGGTTTGTTGAAAGAATTAGTCCGTTAGTGAGTAAAATTATTGTTCGTTCAAATCTTACGATTCTTACAACCACGACAAAGTATCGGGCTTATCCGGAATTCTTTAAAAAGCATGGAATTGAGGTCACCTGTTCGCTACCCTTTTACAACAAATTTACGACAGACAAACAGCGTGGAGATGGAACATACGATCGATCGGTAGAGGCGTTGAAAATGCTCAATGAGGTTGGGTATGGGCATCCCGAAACAGGACTTGAGTTGAACTTGGTGTATAATCCGGCCGGTGCATTTCTGCCACCCAATCAACAGATGTTGGAACAAGATTTCAAGGAAAATCTTCGCCGAAAACATGACATTATTTTCAATAATCTCTTCACAATAACAAATCTACCCATCAGTCGGTACTTGGAGTTTTTGTTGATGACAGACAATCTGGAAACATATATGACAAAACTCGTAGAGGCGTACAATCCTGCCGCTGCTTCTAATGTGATGTGCCGAAATACGATCTCTGTGCGTTGGGATGGCACTTTGTACGATTGCGATTTTAATCAGATGTTGGATATTCCCGTGGCTCTGGAAAGCGCCAGGCATATCAAAGATTTTGATACGGATGTTCTTATGGCTCGTGACATTGTAACGAACCAACACTGTTATGGATGCACAGCAGGCGCTGGGAGTAGTTGCGGGGGAGCCGTAACATGAGCAATAATGCTTTAATCGTATTTCTGAAAAATCCGGATTCCGAGAATGTTAAAACACGACTGGCAAAAGAAATCGGTAAAACAAAAGCTCGTGAAGTCTATGAAAAACTCTTACAACATACGCTAAAAGAGAGCTTCAAATCAGACGCAACCATTCATTTATTTTTCAGTGGAGGAATTCCTGATCGGTTGAAATTTCCGAATACGCTTATGGTACATCAAAGGGGGGAGTCGTTAGGAGATCGAATGAAAAACGCCTTTCAGGATATTTTTAAATCAGGATTTCAAAACGCTGTAATTATTGGTAGTGATTGCCCTGAATTATTTGTACTCCACCTTCATGAAGCGTTTTTGGCACTTCATGAAGTCGATGTTGTAATTGGTCCTGCTATTGATGGAGGATATTATTTGTTGGGGATGAAATCCCTTCATCCTTCCATTTTTAAAAACAAACAGTGGAGTACAGCTACTGTATTGGATGATACTATTGAAGACCTTCGAAGTTTAGGATTGAGTTATAAACTACTGCCGACATTAACCGATGTTGATACAATTGAAGACTACCTCAAATTTCCCGATTTTCATGTATCCTGAAGGGATAAAAGGAACACGTGATGTGTGCATTCCGATTAATCCCAATTACGATTGTTATTCAAGTGCCATATTTTTAAACATAAAAACAGAACGTGCCTTCATGGTTCATTATTGATTATTCACATCTGACTCATTGATGTCTTCTAAAAAGCAACTTATATCCATCATAATCCCGGTTTATAATGAATCTGAGGGTATCCGCTTTTTTTTACAAGAGCTGAATTCTCGTATCGGTTCAGATGAATATATCGAAGTAATTGTGGTGGATGGAGAAAGTACAGATGATACGGTGATAGAAATCCAAAAAGCCGGACTTAGCGCTATTCACTCCGAAAAAGGAAGAGCAAAACAACTCAATGCAGGGGCTTATCAAGCCAAAGGCGAGATTCTCTATTTCTTGCATGCCGATACGCATCCGCCACATGGATTCTCAAAAATGATTCGAAATGCTGTAAAAGAGGGTATTGAAGCAGGAAATTTCAGATTATCATTCGATACAGGGTATTTCCTAATGCGATGCTACGCTTGGTTCACGCGTTTTGATCTGCTTCCGTTTCGCTTTGGTGACCAAAGTATTTTTGTGACCAAAAAGCTGTTTGAAAAAGTTGGCCCATACAAAGAAGACCATGTAGTGATGGAGGATAACGAATTCATTAAAAGGCTCAGAAAACATGGAAAATTTAAGGTACTCGAACAATCTGTTGTAACTTCCGCCCGCAAATACCACGAAAACGGATTTATCCGCCTACAACTTATATTTACACTCATCTTCATACTCTATTATGCCGGTGTATCACAAGACAAACTTGTACAAATCTACAGAAGACTCATTAAAATGGGAAAAGTGTGAATGGGGGAAAGTTATTTTGAAATGCCCACATCACTTAGCATCCCCCCACCTCACATTCCGCTAAACTAAATTCAGGATATACGCTTCATTTCCTTATCTTAGTGAGTCAAATGAATCTTTTACGTTTTATTTAAGTAGCTCATGGCTTTAAACTATTGTTTATTTATGTGATGTAGGTTACTCATGCTATGAGTGTGATTTTTTATCTGAATTAATTTAATTAACCCGTTTTTTAAGCTTAGTTATTTATGAGAATCATATTATTTGGACCTCCGGGTGCCGGTAAAGGCACGCAAGCAAAGTTGATCGAGAAAGAATTTGGTATTCCTCAGCTATCAACCGGTGAAATGTTCCGTGCTGCTATCCGTAACGAAACCCCGCTGGGCAAAAAAGTGAAGGTTATTATGGATGAGGGTAAACTTGTACCAGATGATACTGTGGTTGATTTAGTTGAAGAGGCTCTCGATAAACCTGAATTTGAAAAGGGATATATCCTTGATGGATTCCCAAGAACTGTTCCTCAAGCGGATGCTTTTGACTCACTTTTGAAAAAGCATGGTAAGAAATTGGTAGCATTCCTGTCTCTGGAAGTGCCTGAAGAAGAGCTCATGCGCCGTATTCTTAGCCGAGGTGAGGGGCGTTCTGATGATACTCCGGAAAAAGTGAAAACTCGCCTCGAAGTCTATAACGATGAAACCGCGCCGGTACTCAACTATTACAAGAAAAAAGGACTTTACAAAGCTATTGATGGAATCGGTACGGTCGATGAAATCTATCAGCGTATAGCCAATGTATTAAAATAACGACCTAGACTTGTTTATAAGCCTGAATCACAGTGGTTTGGGCTTTTTTACTAATTTTCGGGGGGAATGATTGTGGATCGCTTACATAAAGATCAAGCGGGTGAAGCCTCTATAAAGATGCTATATAATCCAAAATTTCCGCTTTTGGCATATCTTCGCTCAGTGATTGGCGTTATTCTTACGTTTACGCTGTTTTTTATTGTGATTTTGATACTCATTCCTATTCTTGTTCTTTCATTAGGATCGTTCAAAAATTTTTTAATCAAGTATTTTGGGGCAGCATTAGGTCATACGATCATGTTTTTCTTTGGAGTCAGAATTCGATATGATTACAGCCTTTACAAGCCAAAATCTCCGGCTGTGTTTATCAGCAATCATAGTTCAACGATTGATATGTTTGCGATTATTTCCATGATGCTCACCAATGTGCGCTATGTGGCCAAATATGAATTGCAGTATAACCCACTTATTTTCGCTATTGGTCATCTTACTGGACAGATTTTCATTAACCGACAGGATTCTGCTAAAGCAGTAGCAAAGCTAAAGAAGACGTACGAAAAAGTGAAACGAGAGGGGTTATCATTGTTTATTGCTCCTGAGGGTACTAGAAAACACGATACAATTGTGGGGAAGTTTAAAAAAGGGGCTTTTCATTCGGCAAGAGATCTCAATTATCCCATTGTACCAGTCTATATTGATGGTGCTTTTACCCTCTGCTCCGGTGATGGAATGCTTTCTCTACCCGGAGAAATCATCCTCAGATACTATCCTCCAATTTCAACAGAAGGTTGGGACGATCAAAAAATGAACGATGAAATTTCTCGTCTCGAGCGATTTTATGAAGAGCTTTATCGGGAAACATTCAACCGACAAGGATTAAATCTTCCAGTTTAGCTTTATGGAAGAGCGTCGTATTATTCCTCCCGACTACATCATTTCGGCCTATCGAAAAGGATTTTTCCCAATGGCTGAGAGCGCTGAGCAAGGTGCCCCAATCTATCTTTACACAGCGGAGCAAAGGGGAATCATCCCCATAGAAACATTTCATATTTCAAAGCGAACCCTGCGTTACATCAAAAATTATGGATATCGAGCCACCTTAAATCAGGATTTTGAAGGAGTAATTCGGGGATGCGCCAATCGGGATTCTACTTGGATTAGTCCGGAAATCAGAGATACCTACATTTATCTACATGAAATGGGTGTGGCACATTCCATAGAAGTGTGGAAGGGGGATGCGCTCATCGGTGGATTATATGGCGTAGCTTTGGGAAGTGCATTCTTCGCAGAATCCATGTTTCAAATTGAGTCAGAGGGACACAAAGCCGCACTTTATTTCTGTCATCAAGCACTAAAAGCTTCAGGTTTCATATTATGGGATGTTCAATTCCTAACCGAACATTTAGTACAATTCGGATGCATCGAAATTCCGGCAGCTGAGTACAAAAAACTACTCCGAAAAGCGCTCAGAAAAGAAGCTCGGATAAAACTTTAGATTTTGTAATCCATTTTTTCTGTTCTCTATTCATGTATTCGGAAAACCCCACAATAGATGCCTGATTGGATAACGAACTTCCAAGAAATTCTTTCCTATTGACTCAAATAGAAAAGTGAAAAAACCAATCAAATGATTTTGTTCAATCTTGAAAGAATCATACGTGTTGCATTAAATCAACTTAGATATTTTTAAAAAATTTTTTCAGCAGTAATTATTTTATTAAAAAATAAGTATAAAATTTTAGGCCATAAAAAGATTGAAATTGTTATTCTAATTCCTTGAGAGACTGTCGGTATAACTTTCTGATATAAAGGCAATAAGCCCAATAAAGATAATGTGATGAAGGAATATGATGATGTTAAAATTCCATCACATTGACACGTTTGGGGAAAAAGTTGACACGTTTGGGGAGTTAATACAGCTACCTGTTTGAATATTTTTGTCATGGACTAAAGATTCACCAACGGAACAGGTATGCGAAAAAAAGTCACATCAACGAAGTACTTCTCCTTTTGGAGTGGACTTTTGTTATTCATCATAACACTCAGCTTTAGCGGCGTTGTTAAAGCGAATGAAATTGAGATAACGAATGCAACGATATCCGGTCAGAATACAGATGAAGGATATCTATCAGTTTCGTTTGATATCTCATGGGGAAATTCATGGCGCACAGACAATCTTAATGGTCAGGGAATTTATAGTTGGGATGCGGCCTGGATCTTTATAAAGTATCGTGTAAATGAAGGCAACTGGCAACACGCCAAGCTTATGGAGACGGGTCATAATCCGGGCTCCGGCACCGATGCCATTTTGCAAATTGGTTTACCTGATGAACGTACCCTATATAATAGCTTCGATAATCCGGCAGTTGGTGTATTTCTTTACAGAGAGACTAACGGCGCAGGAACATTTGCATCTGAGGGTGTTGAACTCAGATGGAACTACGCCTTAGATGGCATTGAAGACGAAGCCGATTTTGAATTCGAGATTTTTGCCATTGAAATGGTTTATGCTGCTCCGGGTTCATTTTTTGCAGGCACAGGCAGCTTTTTTGATTTCGCGACCTTTCTCGAAGGCGGAACATTCGACGAACCTTTTTGGGTAACCGATGCATGGGACAGAAGCATTGGTGATGTTGCCGGCAGCCTTTATGATGCAGAAGGGTTGTTTTTTGATACTTCTTTTATAGGTGATGATGGAAGCCTAAATGAACATTATCCAACCGGCCTGGATGGATTTTATATGATGAAGCATCCCGTCTCTCAGCAACTATATGTCAGTTTCTTGAATACACTCACCGTAACGCAACAGGATAACCGAGTGGATGGTAGTCCGTTTGATGCTGTTGGAACCTACGCAAATCAGCAAAACCGGAACGGAATCAGGATTGCAGTTTCAGGAATTGAAGGCGGCAGTGGAGTATCCATGCAAAGTTCTGATGATGTTCCTGCTGTTTATGAAACTGAATTTCCTTTTCTACCCCAGAACTTTTTAACCTGGCCTGATGCAGCCGCATTTGCCGATTGGGCAGGACTTCGTCCGTTCACAGAACTGGAATATGAAAAAGCGTCGCGTGGTGCGGATACTCCCATTGAAGAAGAATTTGCATGGGGAAACTCATTCAATACAAACTTAACAGGTCTTGTTAATGCGGGACTATCGAATGAACGCCCACAAAATAGTTCTGCTAATGCGCACATTGATAATCAGGGAGCCATTGACGGTCCGGTTCGTTCCGGAATGTTTGCAACTGCTGTAAGTACACGCCAACAAGCCGGCGCGTCATTTTATGGTATTATGGAGCTGAGCGGGAATGTATTTGAGCAGGTGATAAATGTTACAACCGAATCTGCCAGAGCGTTTGATGGAATACACGGTGATGGAAGTTTGCTCATCAGCGGATATGCCAATGTGGAAAACTGGCCGGGGTATAATTTTAGATTTGGAATAGAGGGTACCGATGGAGTTGGGCTTCGTGGTGGTTCATGGCTGGCCATGGCAAATGAAAGTCAGGTTTCAGATCGTACAAACATCATTTATAGCAATGACGAACGCCGAGGGGATATCGGATTCCGTGCTGCACGTTCAGTTCCATCATCTGATGCTATTGAAGTTCCTCTTCCTGAAAACGCAATATTAGACATAGATGGAAATGTTTATCTGACGGAAGTCATCAATGGGCGCCGTTGGATGACATCAAACCTAAGAACAACCCGCTTTAGAGATGGAAGCTCCATTTTAACCGGATTAGATGATACAGCATGGCAGTTCACCTCAACAGGTGCGTACGCTGTGTATCCTTTTGGAGGCGGAGTTGCGGATAACACCGATGGACTTGCATCATCATCTCAAGTTGTTGAAGCATACGGATTGCTGTACAATTGGTACGCGATGAACGATACGCGAGGGTTGTGTCCGGAGGGATTCAATGTCCCAACCAATGAAATCTGGCAGGAACTCATTGATTACGCCGGTGCTTCTTCTGCATCAGTCTTACGCTCAACACGAACCGAACCTACGGCTCATCCTCGCTGGGAGCAGCCAAACACAGGTGCAACGGATGCTCTTGATTTTTCTGCATTGCCCGGCGGTGCCAGAGCCGATGTTGGTCCTTTTCTAAATCTGGCGTTCAGCGGGTTTTGGTGGGCATCGGATTTCCTTTTTGGCTCTGAAACTACCCGATATGTACGCATCAATCATAATCAAACAGATGTTACTTCAAACTTGATTAGCCGAAATTACGGGATGTCAGTTCGTTGCGTAGAAGGCACGTTTGAACAGCAGGCAAGTACGCCGGCTATTTTCCCGGAACCACCGGCTGAGTTTTACTTCAATTCCGTGACTATCACCATGAGTACGGAAACCCCGGGTGGCGAAATCTATTTCACAACTGATGGAACTGAACCCGATGCTTCCTCAACATTATATACCGAGCCTTTCGCACTAACCGAAACAGCAACGATTAAAGCAATTACAATTGCAACCGGTTTCGTTAACAGCGAAATAAGAGAGTCCATTTACACTGTAGTAGAGCCGGATGTGGTTGATGCGGATGGGAATGGATATTTAATCGTTTCCATAGGTGCCGGACAGGATTGGCTTGTTCCAAATTTAAGAACAACCAGCTTTAACGATGGAACACCTATCCCAACCGGGCTTACTGATGCAGAGTGGCAAGCAGATACCTCAGGTGCGTTTTCTATCTATCCTGCTGCATTGGTTAATGGTATCGAAACAGATGAGCAAATGGTAGAAGCCTATGGCTTGCTCTATAATGCGGGTGCCATAAACAACACCGAAAATGGTGGAATTTGTCCGGAAGGTTTCATGGTTCCTCGTGAGCAGGAATGGAACAGACTTCGCACGGATATTTGGTCTGCCGGTTTAGATATCAATCAAATCGGAACCTATTTAAAGTCTGACAGGACTGCACCTTTGGCGCATCCCCGTTGGAACTCCCCAAATACTGGCATCAATACCTATTTGTTCTCTGCGTTACCTGCCGGTGAAAAAAATCCGAATGGTTCATACAATTGGTTAGGTCAATATGCACGTTTTTGGTCGGTAACCGAAGTATTTGAGAATACATACTACACAGAAGCCTTATGGCATTCTATAGGTTCAATGACAAGTATCAATTTAAGCGGTAACCACGGAATGTCAGTTCGATGTGTATCACAGCCGGAAGAAATCTCAGCAACACTGGTATTTGATCCACCTGCGGGAGAGTATTCAGGTTTTGTGGAAGTCACGATTACCAGTAATGTACCATCCCCATTTATTCTCTATACATTGGATGGCAGCCTGCCTGATGAAGATTCAGACTCATGCAGTATTAATCCGAATTGCTTCCATTACAATGTAACCGGACCGATTGTGCTATCAAGTTCGGCTACGGTTACAGCTATTGCACGTTTCCAGATTGAAGGCGGCGGGCAAGGCTTCACGCCTCCGGTAGTTGCAGAGTATGTGGTAACACCAAACTTCTCTACTGTAACCGATATTGACGGAAATGAATACGTCACGGTTCAGATAGGAACACAAATGTTTATGGCGGAGAATCTCAAGGTTACCCGCTTCCGTGATGGTACTGTAATTCCATCCGGATTAACTCCAACGCAATGGACAGAAACAGAAGACGCAGCATTTGCGGTCTTTAATCATAATCAGTTCGGAATTGACATTAACTCCGAGCAGGAAATGATTGATGCCTATGGGCTCCTCTACAACTGGGAGGCCGTAAATGATGAGCGTGGTTTATGTCCGGATGGGTGGAGTGTTCCGACATTCGATGATATCAGATGGGGACTTCAGGACTTTATAGGTTTCAATAATACCGGTGGAAAATTAAAGTCCATAAGAACGGCACCAATGGCACATCCGCGCTGGAATAGTCCAAATGGTGGAGCAACGGATGAATTTTCCTTTAATGCCTTGCCGGGTGGATCAAGAAGTGCAACCTTAGGTCTTGATGTATCGCTCGGAGATTTAGGTAGATGGTGGATGAGTTCGGAGGTTGAGTCAAATCCGGCACAAGCAAATTCGTTCCAACTCTACTCAACATCTGTCGAAGATCTTACACCTGGCGGAGACTTGTACTACAACAATTCCAATAAGCGAGAAGGTCTGTCCGTCCGCTGCTTTCAGGATATACCATGAACAGTCAACTCTATAACTCAGAAGTGAATACCGTTATGAAAACAAAAAAGAATAACACCATGATATCTGTTTTAAAGTATTGGCTGATTATTGGCCTCATGCTCATGATGCACTCAACGGCAATTGCTCAGTTTACCGGAGGAGACGGTCGCAGCGATACATCAGTACGTTTCACCTTCAGTACAGTACCTACATACATTGCCGAAATTCAGGGACCAACCCAAGGATGGAGGATTTTGGGTACACCTGTGGAGGGCGCAACCTATCGCGAACTTTTGGATGGCGTTTGGTCGCAGGGATTTTTGAATGCAGCCTTTCAGGGTGGTGAATCAAGTGTGTATGTGTATGATGAAGCAACCCGAACCTTTAATCCTCCTAACGATGCCTTTAATGTGGTTGGTACTACCGAAACCAATGCTGTACATGCTCA
>Ga0213835_100771_pt1 | contig 25602 bp, 23 predicted proteins | sample SWPATP01_FD_160576 | JGI IMG/M metagenome (GOLD analysis project Ga0213835, IMG submission 160576) | Coastal seawater microbial communities from Marineland, Florida, United States - SWPA TP0 #1 | ecosystem: Environmental > Aquatic > Marine > Coastal | place: USA: Florida | collected 2016-08-05 | reverse complement strand
CCGCTGCAGACAGCTTGCGGACGATCTGGTTGATCGGGAAGTTCCACGGCGTAAACGCCGCGACCGGGCCGACCGGCAGCTTGATCGTCATCTGGTTGACGCCGGAGAAACGGGCCGGAATGATCTGGCCGTAGGTGCGGCGGGCTTCTTCGGCAAACCAGTCGATCGTATCGGCGGCGCCCATGATTTCCATTTTCGACTGGGCAAGCGGCTTGCCCTGTTCGCGGGTCATCATGAAGGCAATGCTATCGGCGCGCTCGCGCAGCAGATCGGCTGCCTTGCGCATCATCTTGGAACGGTCGAAGGGCGCGGTGTCGCGCCAGATCTTAAAACCCTTGTCGGCCGCTTCAAGCGCCAGATCGAGATCCGCCTTACGGGCGTGGGCAATCTTGCCGATCACTTCGTCGGTCGCGGGATCGGTGACTTCGATCGTCTCGCCGGCGATCGCATCGCGCCATTCGCCGTTGATGAAGAGCTTTACGTCGGGATAGGTCTGCATAGGGTCCACTTTCGTTCGTGAAATTCGCGCAAGGGCAGGGGCCGAGGAGGTTCATCCGGCCGCCGGCAGAGGTGTCAAATGTTCCGGTGCCTGAGTTAAGACAAAGACGGGAGACAATCAACGGCGGGCATCGAATAAGTCATACTTATATCGATTAAACCAGGCAGCGTTTTCAGCTGCCGTGCCCCCGCGTGCTCTATAGATAGGGAGGCGTGACGGCGCTGACCACCTCGCAGCGCACAGGTCCGACATTTCGGTAGCGATGCGGCAGGCGGCTGTCGAACAGATAGGCATCGCCGCGCTTCAGGATACGGGTCTGGGTGCCGACGGTGACTTCCAGTTCGCCGGCGACAACGACGCCGCCTTCCTCCGCCTCGTGGCTGAGCATGGTTTCGCCGGTATCGGCGCCCGGCTCGTAGAACTCGTGAAACACCTGCACGCTGTGGGATTTGGCATCACCCACCTGCAACAGCGTCAGCGCGCCTGTCGACAAGGGCGTCAGTTCGTCGGCGCGGTAGAAGATCTGGTCGACGGGCGGCAGCGTCAGGGCGAAGAAATCGGTCATCGGATAGTTGATCGCTTCCAGGATCTTCTTCAGCGAGGCGACCGAGGGGCTGACCTTGTTCTTCTCAATCAGCGAGACCAGCGAATGGGTAACGCCGGCCTTGACCGCCAGGGCCCGCTGCGACAGCCCGTGCGCCTGGCGCACCAGCCGGAGCCGATCGCCGACATCGAACGCCGCTTCGGGTTCGCTATGCGGGTTATCGGTTTCCGGTTTTTCCGTTCCGTGCATTCTTCGTGCGCGCCTTCATGCATCGCCAGCGCCCGAGCGGCGGCAGCGGTTTGTGATACACCGAAGGGTGGGAGATGGCCAATGACGAAAAGCGGCGTGGGTGGTGAGGGGGGATGTGGGTGAAGGGTCGCGAAGAGGCGCGAAGAGGCGTGGGGGTGCATCATAGGTGAAATATGCTGCCCCTATGCGCCCCGTATCGGTCGCTCGGGCTATCCGGTAGAGTATCCGTAAGCTGTTATTCGATTCGCTGAAACTAACCTTGCCCCATGCCTGTGGCGCCCTCATCCTCTAGTAAACTCATCAGCTGGTGCATTAGTGATTTGGATAATTCGGCGAGGAGGTGGCAACTGTATGTCTGTGGAAATTGTCCTTCGGTATGAGGATAGTTCTTCGAACAGCTTTCGAGCCGCCGCAGAATCCGGTTCAATCTGAAGCCAAAATGCAAGCTTTCCGAGAACTTTTTCTATGATCAATGGGTCGGTTGATCCGGTTGCTTCTAGGTGTATCTGAACGCCGCGTTTCGTAATCTGAAATGCCTGATTCCGCACATCTCGCTTGAATGCTCTCGGTATTTTTAACCGATCTCCGCCAACCGAAACCCCAGTAACGAACTTTGGAGATCTGCCTCTAGCGAGCTGCGTCTTCTCGGAATTTACGATGAAGCGGCATTGCTCAACCACTCCCTCGACTGCGCTTATGAAACTTGGGCCAATCGAACGGCCGGAGAACGTTAAGTCGTCAACATATCTAGTATAGGTAAGCTCGAATTTACTCGACAACTTCGATAGTCGATTATCAAGCGAGATAGCAGCAAGATTTGCCAAGGCAGAACTGGTCGCCGCCCCCTGAGGAAGGCGGCCACTCTCAAAGCAAAGTAACGCCAACGATCTGCTAACTTTCGGCGAGTAGCCCGCGGCCTCAAAAATTCGGATTCCTAATGGAAGTTCCACTGTATCGAAGAACTGCTTCAGGTCGATCCTCAACACAGCTTTGGCACCCAAGTGTGCACCCGCATTTGTTAGAATCGATCGTCGCGGCACGCCCCCGTGGGCGAAGTCGCTCATTGGCAGCTTGTATAGAATATTTCTAAGTATCCATTGTTGGATAGCCAAAAGTAGTGGAGTAGGCACGTTTATTTCACGCCGTCCGCCCCTGCGCTTCGGTATAGTGAACGTTCGATAACGACCCGGCGCCACTGAGAAAAAATATGAAATTTCGGAGTAAGGTATGCCAATCAGGTGAGCAAGGTGCCGCTCTTCGAATATAGGTGGTAATCCTTTACGTTCGCACGACTCAACGAAACGAATATAGCCTTCCACTAATTTGGAATCGTGCTTCACACTTAGTGAAAAGAAAGTACGCCAGTCTGCAGCGCTAATCGGCATGATGGGTGGTGATACCTTCAAATCAACGTAGTTCACTCGATGCCTTTATGGCATCGAATCGTCCCCGCAGGGGCGTAGGGCAAAGCGCAGTCTTGCCCTGTGCATAAACCTGGCCTTAGCCAACGAGGCGAAGTCGCCTCACCGTGCTATCACCACCCAATTCAATCTGTAGCATCACCGGGTAGATCATTTAAAGCCAGTTTGATGAAAAAATCTTGATCAACCAGCGACAGATCCGGCATATATGGTGACTGTGAATCCTTAGGCTCTTCTAGGCTCTCATGAGCCGTGGGCCTCCAAAATTCGCGTCCTGAAGTACGGAAGATGCTGTCTCTTGCCTCAAGGACCCACGCTCGGCCCGTAGATGTCAGACGAGCCTTGGTACCATCAAGCTCAGCGAAATTGGCCGCCACCAGCCGTTCAGTGATGTCTAATACTTGTCCAGGAGTAAGCCCGAATTCGATATGCAAGTTGTAGAGGTCGGACCAGTCAATGCTAGCAAAAAGGAAACGGATTACCTCTCTATCACTCGAAGAATAATTAGCTACATGCATTGTAGAACAGTCTCTCTAGGCGACTGGTCTTTTCGGATTTCCCACCAAAATATAGGAAAGACGTTGTTCGGAGTATTCCCGTTCGCGCGTGAATACAAGGACTCCGAACCCTTATATCCAAGTGAGTGCTTTCCGAGTTTCCCTCGTCGTCCTTGAGCGCCCAATGTGGTTTCCAGAGCCTTCATTGCGTCGATGTTCGGCTGCACCTCCGTGCTCGGATAGGCATCCGAAATTCCTTTTTTTAGTTTATGAGCAGCGAAGACCCCGTCTACGGCTGAAGATACACGTGTGAGCCCGTCCACCATGCCAGCGACAACGGCTAAGTAAATTTTTGGATTAGCGCCGGTGCCCTCAAGTTGATCTCTGATCCACTTGATCTTCTTCTCCGCAGTTTCGCCCGTTCCGATGAACTCATCCACAATGAACAAATTGTTTTTTACGGCACCCTCAGTGAGTCCCGATAAGCTCGATACAAATGACGTGGTGTTCCAACCGTGCGATTTCCACTTTGCAGTTTTGAGCGTATAGACAACGAGTTGCGAGCTGTCTGCATATCGCCCGTTCTCGCTAGCTGCGATTGAACAATCAGCTGCAGAGAGTCCGAGATCATTTTGTATGTAATCAGCAATGCCTTGCACAGCAGAATGAAAAGCGGGGCTGTCTAAGAATGTGAAGCGTTGTAACAGTTCGCATACCAGGAGCTGCTGATCATGCTGGGTGCATTCATCAATAAGCTCGCTCAGCGGGAGCTGCTTTTCCTTTAGCCACGGTTGTCTCTCAGTCAAAGAAAAAATCGTGGCAAAGGTCTCTCGGCTGAGACGAACTGAAAGTCGTGGAAGCTCTGACGGTCGGGCGGTTGCAAGTGGCCCTCCAGTCAAATCTGCGGCACTGTTATGTTGGTTGCTCAAGATTTCACACCGGCTGTTTTCTTTGATTGTAGCTTTGCAACAGCCCGAGAGTTTGACAAGCGGAAACCGAACTGAGATGCCATATTATGGTGTCGTGACTACCTCAATGTCCGCTTTTGGTATCGGGTCGCCTGACCGCGGACGGTGGTCTATCCACCCCAACTCTGTCGTCCCTCTAAGTCCCCTTCCGCCCCAAACCAGCCCCCCTTCCGCGCACCTGCAAAAAAAAGCCCGGCACGCATCCGCGCGCCGGGCATGCTTCGGTTTCACCAAATCCCGCCTCAGAAAAACGCCTGTATCCCCGTCTGCGCACGGCCCAATATCAGTGCATGCACATCATGCGTGCCTTCATACGTGTTGACGGTTTCGAGGTTCTGGGCGTGGCGCATGACGTGGTATTCGATCTGGATGCCGTTGCCGCCGTGCATGTCGCGGGCCTGGCGGGCGATGTCGAGTGCCTTGCCGCAATTGTTGCGCTTGACGATCGAGATCATTTCCGGGGCCATCTTGTGCTGGTCCATCAGCTGGCCGACGCGCAAGGATGCCTGCAGGCCGAGGGTGATTTCGGTCTGCATGTCGGCGAGCTTCTTCTGGTAGAGCTGGGTGCCGGCGAGCGGTTTGCCGAACTGCTTGCGATCCAGCCCATACTGGCGGGCGCGGAACCAGCAGTCTTCGGCAGCGCCCATCACGCCCCAGGAAATGCCGTAGCGGGCGCGGTTGAGGCAGCCGAACGGACCTTTCAGGCCCGACACGTTGGGCAGGATGGCATCTTCGGTCACTTCGACGCCGTCCATGACGATTTCGCCTGTGATCGAGGCGCGCAGCGAAAGCTTGCCGCCGATCTTCGGGGCGGAAAGACCCTTCATGCCCTTTTCGAGCACAAAGCCGCGGATCTCGTTGTTATGGGCTTCCGATTTCGCCCAGACGACGAAGACGTCGGCGATCGGTGCGTTGGAGATCCAGGTTTTTGCGCCGCGCAGGCGATAACCGCCTTCGATCTTTTCGGCGCGGGTCTTCATGCCGCCAGGGTCGGAGCCGGCGTCCGGTTCGGTCAGGCCGAAACAGCCGATCAGATCACCGGAGACGAGGCCGGGCAGGTACTTTTGTTTCTGCTCGTCGGAGCCGTAGGTGAAGATCGGATAGATCACCAGCGAGGACTGGACGCTCATCATCGAGCGATAGCCAGAGTCGATGCGCTCGATCTCGCGGGCGACGAGGCCATAGGCGACATAAGAGGCGTTGGCGGCGCCGTATTCCTCGGGCAGCGTCACGCCGAGAAGGCCGGTCTGGCCCATCAGCTTGAACAGGTCCTTGTCGGTGGTCTCGTCGAGATAGGCATCGTTGATGCGGGGCGCGAGTTCGGCCTTGGCAAAGCTTGCGGCCGCATCGCGGATCATCCGCTCTTCGTCGCTCAGTTGGTCTTCGATGAGAAAGGGATCGTTCCAGTTAAACGCCATGCTTCTGAGGCCTCCGGATTTCAGCAATTCTGTTGATGGCGATTATCGCCGTGGGGCGCTCAAGGGCAAGACCCGTTTACTCAAACCGTCATGATCTATAGTCATAGCGCATGCTCACCCTGTCGCGAAAGCTTCTGCCGTCCACCTCGGCGCTTGCCGCCTTCGATTCCGTTGCCAGGCTCGGCAGCTTTTCGGCGGCCGCCGAAGAGCTGTCCTTGACGCAAGGCGCCATCAGCCGGCAGGTTTCGGGGCTCGAGGAGCAGCTGGGCATGCCGCTGTTCGAGCGCACCAGCCGCGGCGTGGTGCTGACCGAGACCGGGGCGGACTATGCCAAATCGATCAGCGTGGCGCTTTCCCAGATCCGCTCCGCCTCGCTTGCGGCCATGAGCAAACGGCATGGCGACCAGCTGAACCTTGCGATCTTGCCGACATTCGGCACCCGCTGGCTAATGCCGCGCATTCCGCAATTCGTGGCCCGGCATCCGCAGGTGACGCTGAATTTCGCGACCCGTATCGGGGTGTTCGATTTCGACCGCGAGGGCATCGACATGGCGATCCATGTGGGTACGCCCGACTGGCCGGGGGCCGAGTGCACCTATCTGATGAGCGAAATGGTGGCGCCCATCTGCTCGCCGGAGTTTCTGGCCAACCACCCGATCCGCGCGGGCGAAGACCTGCTGCGGCTGCCGCTTCTGCACATGGCATCGCGGCCCGGCGCCTGGAGCCACTGGTTCGCGGGCCTTGGCATCGACACGGCACCCTCCCAGGCGATGCGCTTCGAACAGTTCTCAAGCGTTGCGCAGGCAGCGATCGCGGGGCTGGGCGTCGCGCTTATGCCGCTGTTCCTGATCGACAGCGAACTGGCGAGCGGCCAACTCGTCGAAGCCTTCCCGCACGAAGTCACAAGCCCCAGCGCCTATTATGCGGTGGCACCTCTCAGCAAACGCGATTTCCGCCCGGTGGTGGCGTTTCGGGAGTGGCTGCTGGAGGAGGTGGCGCGGTATGGGCAGGAGGTGGTGGGGTGGTGAAGAGTGACGGAACGGTGCGTCTCGCCCCTTCACCATAATCCATCCGTCGCTCCCTGAACCTATTCATCGTTGATGGTCGCTAACAGCAACGACCGGTGAGCAGCCACGCCCGCCAGGCTTCCATCGCCGACCGCGAGTGCAACTGAGGCCATGGGCCGCGCGGCGTCGCCGCAGGCGAAGATGCCGGGCAGGCTGGTTTCCTTCATCGCATCAGTCTTGATGGTGGCGCCAAGGGGGCCTTGTTCCATGTCGAGGCCGAGCTGCTGCGCGATCGAGGTGGAGACCTCGAAGGGAGCAAGCGCGAACAGGCCGGAGAAAGACAGGGTCCTTCCATCTGCAAGCTGCACATCGGCGTGATCGGTGAGGGCCTTCACGGGGGAGCGCTCGATGACGACGCCGCGCGCTGCGAGGGATTGAAGCTGATCTCTATCCGGCTCGAATGCCTGGTTGAGAAGCAGGGTTGTCGGTCCCCAATCGGGAAGCATCAGCGCATGGTGCATCGAGAGCGCCGAGCCGGCGATGACGCCAATCTTGCCCTGGTTGAGTTCGTAGCCGTGGCAGTAGGGGCAATGGAACACGCTTTTGCCCCAACGCTCCTTCAACCCCGCGATGTCGGGAAGAATGTCGCGTACGCCCAGCGCCAGGATCAGCCGGCGCGAACGGTAACGGGTGTCTCTCACCAAAACGGTGACATGAGCCGCTCCGGAGCCTTTCTCACCGTTGCGCTGAACGGTCTCTGCACGACCCGAGATCCAATCCACCGTTGGGTACTCCATGACCTGTGACCGGGCCTCTGCTGCAATTTCAGCGGGATCGACATGGTCCTGGGTGAGGAAGCCATGCGAGTGGGATGCGAACCGATTGCGCCTGAGGCCTTCGTCGATCATCAGAACCTTTCGACGCGCGCGGCCGAGTTGAAGCGCTGCCGACAGGCCGGCGTAGCTGCCCCCGATGATGATGACGTCGTAGATCGTGTCGCTCATGATTTTCTCCTCTGTCTCGCAACAACATAAGTGTCGTGAAAAGATGGGTCAAGCCTCATGGCACTTCGATTGTATCGTGAACGACGATCATGCTAGTGTCGGTGGGGAAAGCACGAGAGGGAGCAGAGGATGAGGCAGGACAGTCGGCTATCGCGCATGTTGCATGTGTTGATCCATATGGGGCGACATGACGGGGCGATGACATCCGAGATGATCGCGCAGATGCTCGACGCCAACCCTGTCGTCATCCGGCGCACCATGGCGGGACTGCGCGACGAAGGGTATGTCAGCTCCGTAAAAGGGCATGGTGGCGGCTGGACGCTGGCGCGTCCTCTCGAGGAACTGACGCTTCTCGATATCTACCGGGCGGTCGGAGAACCGTCGATCTTTGCGGTTGGGCCCGCTTACGACATGCCGGGATGTCCGATCGAACAGGCGGTCAACGGGACTTTGACGGACGTCTTCAACGAAGCAGAGGAGCTGCTGCGCAAGAGGTTTGCCGGGGTAACGCTTGCCGATATTGCCAACGGGTTTCGAGGATCGAGCGAACAGGACGACGGTCAACGATGCACGCCATGACCGCAGGCGACACCCCAGCCATGTCTTCGGCCGCGGATTGACCCCTCTGTAGACCACGCCCTCTGCTTCACGCTGGGTGTGCCCCAAGCCCATGCTGTGGTGCCGGATTTTCGCTCTGGCCGCCCAGGGCGTGAGTTTGCAACCATCCGGCGGGACTCGACTCCTCGTCCGTTTTCTGCTTTTCTGATTAAACGATTAATCAGAGCGCCTCGATGGCTCCCATCCGCCCCGGTTCGAACATGAGTGCGATAGCGAGCGCCCTTGGCGTGTCGGCGGCGACCGTTTCGAATGCGCTGTCGGGCAAGGGGCGGGTTTCGCCGGAGCTTGGGGCGAGGATCAAGGCGAAGGCCGAGGAGCTTGGGTATGTGCCGAGCGTGACGGCGCGGGCGCTTCGCACGGGGCGCAGCCGCGTCATCGGGCTGGTGCTTCCCGATATCGCCAATCCGCTTTTCCCGCAGATCGCCCAGGCGATCGAGAATGCCGCGGCCGATGCCGGTTACGGCGTTTTGATCGCCGACAGCCGTGGCGACAATTCGATGCAGACGCTTGCGATCCAGCGGCTGGTCGAGCGTCAGGTGGACGGTATCGTCATCGTCCCGCGGCTCGGTACCCGCATTGCCGACCTCGGTTGCCCGGTCGCCGTCATCGACAGTCCGTCGACTCCAGGCAACACGGTTTCTTCCGATCACTGGCAGGGTGGGCAGGTGGTCGCCGATCATCTGGTCGGGCTCGGCCACAGGAATTTCGTGCTGATCGGCGCCAATCCACTTTCGAACGTTCAGAACGACCGCATCGGCGGCATGAAGTCGCGCCTGCCGAAGGGTGCCCGCTTCGAGACGATCTGGATCGAGAAGCTTGAGGCACTGGCGGGAGCCGGCTGTTCGCTTGGTCTCAAGCAGAAGGTCGAGCTCGGCTTTACCGCTTTTGCCGCCACGAGCGATCTGCATGCGCTGCGTGCGTTGACCGAACTGCAGCAGGCGGGCATTCGCATTCCGCAGCAGGCAAGCGTCACCGGCTTCGACGATCTCGTCTGGTCTTCGGTGGTTTCGCCCGGCCTCACCACCGTGCGCCAGGATATGGCGGCGATTGCCGAGATTGCCGTCGGCGCGCTGGTCGGCGTGATCGGCGACGATGCGGCCGAGCCTGATGCCGCGACCATCACGGTCGGCGTCACAGCCGTTGCAAAGACCGATCGCGTGCCGATGACACTCGTTGCCCGCCAGACCACCGCATCCGTTTCCAGCCCCGATTTTTCACCCGCATCCCCAGCCTTGGAAGGGAATGACCCATGAAGACCCTGATTACCGCATCCGCCACCCTGTTGCTTGCCGCGACAGGCCTTGCCCAGGCCCAGGAAAAGACGCTGACCATTTCCGTCTATGCGCTGGCGCAGGACGAATACAAGCAGATCGTCTATGATCCCTTCCAGGCGATCTGCGGCTGCAAGCTGGTGGTCGAGACCGGCAACAGCGTCGAGCGGGTTGCCAAGATGGAGGCCAACAACGCCAATCCGGTCATCGACATGGCCGTCGTCTCGATGGCCGATGCGCTGTCCGCGTCCCGCAAGGATCTGACCGACACGATCGACACGGCCAAGCTCAAGAGCTTCAACGCGCTTTATGATATAGCCAAGGACCCGAACCAGGACGGCAAGAGCGTCGGCTATACGTTCTACGCCAACTCGATCGTCTACCGGTCCGACAAGATGAAGATCGAAAGCTGGGCGGATCTGTTCAAGCCGGAATATGTCGGCCATATCGCGTTTCCGAACATCACCACCAATGGCGCGGCACCGACGCTCTATATGCTCGGCCAGGCGCTGGGCAAGGATACGCCTGATCTTGTAGCCCCGATTGCGACGATCGGCGAGAACAAGGACGAGATCGTCACCTTCTACGAGAAGTCCTCACAGCTGGTGCAGCTGATGAAGCAGGAAGAGATCTGGGCAGCGCCCGCCGGGCGTTTCGCCTGGGCACCGTTTACCAAGCTCGGCCTGCCGATGGCATGGGCGACGCCTAAGGAAGGCCAGGCCGGCGGCATGAATGTCATGGTTGTCACCAAGGGCTCCAAGAACCGCGACCTGGCGCTGCAGTTCATGGATTTCTGGCTGTCGACCGAGATTCAGACCAAGCTTGCCGAAAAGCTGGTCGATAGCCCTGTCAACAGCGAGGTGAAGGTGTCCGACGAGATCGCCGGCAATCTCACCTTCGGCAAGGCAACCGCCGAAAGCCTCAAGTTCATCCCCTCGGCCATCGCTCTCGACAACCGCGCCGGCTGGATCAAGACCTGGAACGACAAGGTGGGGCAGTAAGCTTCAGCAAACCGCGCGCCTTGCGGCGCCGCAAACCTTTCGGCCCGGGTTCCGGGCTGAAAGGGCGCGGCCTGCGAAGCGCGCGGGAATGATGACGTGACACAGTTCGACGACACTACCGGAGACTACGCATGTTTCAAAACCGGGCCGAAGCGTTTGCACTGGCATTGCCTGCCGCGATTTTCGCGGCGGCGGTGTTTATTGTGCCCGTGCTGATCCTGCTGTCCGATGGGTTCAGGAGCCTTGATGGCGGCTGGACGTTTGCGGCTTACGGCGAGTTCTTCTCCTCGCCGCTCAATCAGGCGGTGTTTCTGCGCACGCTGAAGCTTGGCGCGCTGGTGACGGTGGTTTCGGCGGTGATCGGATATGCGGCGGCGTTTTCCATCGTCAGCCTGTCGCCCGCCGCCAAGGGACGGATGACCGGGCTTGTCGTTTTGCCGCTGATGATTTCGCCGGTTGCGCGCACCTATGCCTGGATCGTCATTCTTGGCCGGACCGGCATCGTCAACCAGGCCTTCCAGGCGCTGGGGCTCAGCGAGGCGCCGCTGCGCATCCTGTTTTCCGAAACGGCGATCTTTATCGGCCTGTTGCAGCTGTTCCTGCCGCTGATGATCATCTCACTGATCTCGGCGCTCGAGAATATGCCGAAGGATGCGGTTCCGGCAGCAAGAGTGCTCGGCGCCAACTGGTTCCAGGTGTTCTGGAAGGTCATCCTGCCGCTCACCAAGGAGGGGCTGGTGATCGGCGGAACGCTGGTCTTCACCGGTTGCCTCACCGCCTATATCACGCCGGCGATCCTTGGCGGTTCCAAGGTGCTGATGCTGGAAACGCTGATGTACCAGCAGGTTGCCGTCAGCAACAATTTCGTCGCCGCAAGCGTCATTGCCTGCATCCTGATTGTCATGAGCTTTGCCGCCAACCTTCTCCTGAAGCGGGTGGCAACGGCACGCAATACGCAGAGGAGAGCTGCCCGATGACCGCTCGCAGCCTGTTCGTCCCCGCCACCCTGTTTCTGCTCGCGACCTTTCTGATCGGGCCGTTCCTGATCATCGTCGCGGCGTCGTTTTCGGCCGGCGAGACGCTAGCCTTTCCGCCGCAGGGCTTTTCGCTGCAATGGATCGTCAAGGTCTTCACGGTCGAAAGCTTCCGCGCCTCGTTTGCGATGTCGATGTTTCTGGCCATCGGCGGCACGGCGGCAGCGCTGGTGCTCGGCATTCCCGCATCCTACGCGCTGTCGCGTTACCGGCTGCCGGGGGCGGAAATCATCCGCACCATCGTTTCCGCGCCGATCATCGTGCCCGGCATCATCGTCGGACTTTCGCTGCTGCGCTACGTGGTCGTGCCGTTCGGCGTCGGCATTACGCTTGCGCTTTTTCTGGCCCATACAGCGCTGATCCTGCCCTATGCGGTGCGCGTCGTTTCGGCGAGCCTCGACAACCTGCGCTCGGATATCTAGGAAGCGGCGGTGCTTTTGGGCTCGTCCAGGCTTGGTGCCTTCTTCCGGGTGGTCATGCCCAACATCAAGGGCGGCATTCTTTCGGCCTTCATCCTCGGCTTCGTCACCTCGTTCAACCAGGTGCCCGTATCGCTGTTCCTGTCCGGTCCCGGCGTGCGCACGCTGCCGATCGACATGATGGCCTATATGGAAATCGTCTTCGATCCGTCGGTTGCGGCGCTCTCGTCGCTGCTCGCCTTCCTGTCCATCGGCATCGTTTTTGCTGCTGAACGCTTTCTCGGATTTTCCCGCTATGTGTGATCAATCCTATCTCTCGCTTGAAAAGCTGACGCTTGCCTATGGCGACAGCGTGGCCGTTGCCGATCTCGACCTGTCGGTCCGGCGTGGCGAACTCATCGCGCTACTCGGCCCCTCCGGCTGCGGCAAGACGACGACCATGCGGGCAATCGCCGGGCTGTTGCCGGTGAAATCCGGCAAGGTCATTCTCGACGGCGAGGACATGACGCGCACGGCGCCGAACAAGCGTGCCGTCGGGCTGGTGTTCCAGTCCTACGCACTGTTCCCGCATCTCTCCGTCTACGAAAACGTTGCCTTCGGGTTGCGGCTGAAGGGCATGAAGGGCGCCGAACTGGATGCCAAGGTGCAGTCCGGCATCGCCTCCGTCGGGTTGGCGAAATTTGCCGACCGCAAGCCGGCCGAGCTTTCCGGCGGCCAGCAGCAGCGCGTGGCCCTCGCGCGCTCCATGGTGATGGAGCCGAAGGTTCTGCTACTTGACGAGCCGCTCTCCAATCTCGACGCACGGCTGCGGCTGGAAATGCGCACCGAATTGCAGCGCGTCCAGCGCGAAACCGGCGTGACGATGATCTTCGTCACCCACGACCAGGCGGAAGCCCTGTCGCTTGCCGACCGGATCGTCGTCATGAAGAACGGCGCGATCGAGCAGATCGGCACGCCTGAAGATATCTACAACCGGCCGACGTCCTCTTTCGTGGCGGATTTCGTCGGGTTCGAGAACATCTTCAAGCTCGAGGACGGTGCGCTGAAGACGGAAAATGGCAGCGTTCCGCTCTCGGTCGCACCGGGCAGCGACGCACCTTCGGCTGTCGGTCTCGCCTGGCGTCCGCGCATGGTGACGCTTGGAACCGGCCCGTTTCGCGGAACCGTGCGCGGCACATCGTTTGCCGGCCATTCCCGCGAATATTTGCTGGACAGCGCGCTCGGTCCGATCAAGGCTGAGGTGGATGCCTCCGAACCGGTGCATGTGTCCGGCTCGGACCTGTCCTTCGACTTGCCGGTACACAAGGCCGCGCACCTTTCGCGCATTGCCTGAGGAGATATAGCCATGGGCATCTGGATCGATACCGATATGGGGTTCGACGACATCGCGGCGATCATGGTCGCGGCGCATGCGGGCCTCGGCGTGGACGGGGTTTCGCTTGTGTTCGGCAATGCACCGATTGAACGTGTTCGCAGCAATGCGGCCGGTGCCTGTGCGGCGTTCGTGTGGCCGTTCCCGGTTCACGCGGGCCGCGCCTTTCCGGTGATGGGCATGCTTGAAACGGCGCAGGACGTGCTGGGCGATGAAGGCATGCCAAGCACCGGTCTGCACCTGCCGGACATGCCCGACACATTTCACGACGATGCATTCGAGGCGCTGTGCCGGTGGCTGGAAAAGAGCGACGGCGACGCGCGCCGGATCCTTGCAATGGGGCCGCTCACCAATATCGCAGCCGTTGCGCTGGCACGGCCGGATCTTGCCGCCAAGATCACCGATCTCACCTGGATGGGCGGCAGCCTGACGGCCGGAAATCAGACAGCATCTGCCGAATTCAACGCCTATGCCGATCCAGAAGCGGTGGCCATCGTGCTTGCGCACCAGATCCCGCTCAGGATGGTCGATCTCGATATCTGCCGCAAGGTTCTGTGCTTTCCGGATGACGTGGCGCCGATCCGCGCTGCCGGCGGACGCAATGCGACGCTGGTGGCCGATCTTCTGGCCGGCTTCGTCGAGATCGCCACCAGCCGCGGCCGGCCGGCGATGGCGCTTTACGATGCGGTTGCCGCTTTCGCCTTCGCCTATCCGGATCACGTCACCTGGCGCGAGGCGCGCATCGACATGGAAACCGCCGGTACCGTGACGCGTGGGCGGACCGTGGTGGAAACCCGGGCGGCCAAGGTTAGCGGTTTCAACGGATCCTATGCGGCCGAGATAGACGTCGAAAAGGCGCGCGATACGATCCTTGAAACCCTCAAGGCGGAGGCAACGTGGTGATGAGCGGCGAGATGAAGACCATCGTGACTGACATCTACGGGTTTACCGATGCGGGCTTGCGCGACCGGGCAGTGATCGCTGCCCGCGGTGATGCGCCTTTTGACATCCTGATCACCGGCGGCACCCTTGTCGACATGGTGACGGGCGAGTTGCGCGCGGCCGATATCGGCATTGTCGGACCGCTGATTGCCAGCGTCCACGCGCCTGCTAGCCGCAGCGATGCCGACCGGGTGATCGATGCCGGCGGTGCCTTCGTGTCGCCGGGGCTGATCGATACGCATATGCATATCGAAAGCTCGATGGTGACGCCGGCCACCTATGCGCAAACCGTGCTGCCGCGCGGCGTCACCACCGTCGTGTGGGATCCGCACGAATTCGGCAACGTCAACGGTGTCGATGGCGTGCGCTGGGCGGTCGAGGCGGTGAAGTGCCTGCCGCTGCGGTGCCTGGTTCTTACGCCGTCCTGCGTACCGTCTGCACCGGGGCTCGAAATGGCGGGCGCCAGTTTCGAAGCCGATGCGATCGAGGAAATGCTTTACTGGCCGAAGATCGCCGGTCTGGCCGAAGTGATGAACATGCGCGGCGTAATCGATCGCGACCCGCGCATGAGCGAGATCGTGCAAGTGGCGCTGGCTGCGGAAAAGCTGGTCTGCGGCCATGCCCGCGGTCTTGCCGATGCGGATCTCAATGCCTTCATGGCATCCGGCATCACCTCCGACCACGAGCTTGTTTCCGGCGCCGACCTGATCGCCAAGCTGCGCGCCGGACTGACGGTGGAGCTGCGCGGCAGCCATGACCATCTTCTGCCGGAGTTCGTCGCAGCGCTTGGCGAACTCGGCCGTCTGCCGCAGACGCTGACGCTCTGCACCGACGACGTGTTTCCCGACGATCTCGTCGATGGCGGCGGGCTGGACGATGTGGTGCGCAGGCTGGTGCGCTACGGCATGAAGCCGGAATGGGCGCTTCAGGCCGCAACGCTGAACGCGGCCCAGCGCATCGGACGCGCCGATCTCGGCCTGATTGCCGCCGGGCGTCGTGCCGATATCGCCATCTTCGACGATCTCACGGAATTTCGCGCCCGGCATGTGCTGGCCAGCGGTACGGAAGTTGGCTGCCGCGGAGCGGTTTCGGTCGAGATCAAACCGACCGATCCGGCCCCGCTGACGGCTTCGGTCAAGCTCAAGCCTTTGCAGGCAGACGATTTCCGGGTTCGGTCGGAGGGCACGAAGGTGCGCCTTGCCACGATCGACCGGCCACGGTTTACCCGCTGGGGGACAGCGGATGCCGATGTCGTCGATGGTTTATTGGTGCCGCCTGAGGGTGCGACGCTGATTGCCGTGACCCACCGGCATGGCCGGGCGGACTGCCGCACCCGCGTCGGGTTCCTCACCGGCTGGGGCAGATGGCGCGGCGCGTTTGCCACCACGCTTGCGCATGACAGCCATAACCTCACCGTGTTCGGCGCCGATCCGGTCGATATGGCCGCTGCCGCCAATGCGGTGATTTCTGCCGGCGGCGGCATGGCGGTGGCGATCAACGGCAAGGTGGAGGTGCTGCTGCCGCTGCCGCTTTCCGGCCTTGTCTCGGAAGCGCCGATGGAAGAGGTGGCCAACGGCTTTCGGGCCATCCGCGCCGCGATGGACGGTATCGTCGACTGGACGCCGCCCTATCTCGTGTTCAAGGCCTGCTTCGGCGCAACGCTTGCCTGCAATCCCGGTCCGCACCAGACAGACAGGGGCATCGCCGATGTCGCAACAGGCAAGGTGCTGGAAAGCCCCGTTCTCGAAATTCTCGGATAAGGGGCGTTCATGCAGCCGCACGACTTCTGGCAGGAGATGCATACGGCGGGCACGTTTTCTTGCGAGGCGCCGTTTTCTGGGTTCTTTCCCGTCAGCCTCGATGACGGGCGACAGCTGCGCCTGCCGATCCGGCCGCTCGCCGACGGCAAACACGCACTCGCCTCGCTGATCATCAACCAGGCGAGTTTCGAGGTGCAGGATGCGCTGGCGGCGGATCTCGCAAAGAAACTCGAACCCTACCGCCCCGAGGTGATCGTCGGCCTGCCGACGCTTGGCCTGACGCTCGCCTCAGCCGTCGCCCGCGCGCTGGGATTGCCGCGCTACGTTCCTCTCGGGACCTCCAGGAAATTTTGGTACGACGAGACGATGTCTGTGCCGCTGTCGTCGATCACCACACCCGACCAGGTGAAACGCCTCTATGTCGATCCGCGCATGCTGCCGCTGATCAAGGGAAAGCGCGTGGTGCTGGTGGACGACGTGATCTCCTCCGGCACCTCCATCGTCGCCGGTCTGACGCTGCTGGCGTCGCAGGGCATCGAGCCCGTCGCGATCGGGGCGGCGATGCTGCAATCGGTGCGCTGGCATGACAGGCTCGGCGGGTATGGCGCCGAGTGGCGGGAGAAGGTCGTGGGAGTGTTCGGGACGCCGATGCTGGTGACGGCGGGTGAGGGGTTGTGGGGTTTGTGACGTCAGTCCAAAAAGCGTTCTCTCACGCGAAGGACTTCGCGCGGCTGGGTTCCTGTGACGAGCAAAGTGATGAGGGAGCTTGTCACAGGAATCCAGTGCCATCGCGTCCGCAATGCGGGGAGCTCTTGATCGGGCTGTTATTTCGACAGGTGCGTCTGAGCGCATTTCCAACTTGCGAAACACGGCCGGCGGGATAGGATCGCGATCACCCACCGCTTCTGACAATCACGATATCGGGAATGAAATCATGCAATTGGTGTTCGACGGCCATAACGATGTGCTTTTGCGGCTCTGGCGGAACATGAAGGCTGGTGGGGATCCGGTGGCGGAGTTTGCAGGGGGGACGGCGGGGGGGCATATTGATGCGCCGCGCGCGAAAAAGGGCGGTCTCGTGGGTGGACTTTGTGCCATCTACATTCCCTCGGGCGATTTGGTTTTATCGGATCCGGATGCGGACGGACATTATGCGACGCCGCTGGCAGCGCCGCTCGATTATGCGCCGTCGCTGGATATCGCGCTGGAAATGGCCTCCATCGCGCTGCGGCTCGACCGGGCCGGGGCTTGGCGGTTGTGCCGGTCGGTTGCGCAGATCCGCAAGGCGATCGAGGACGGCGTCTTTGCCGCCGTGATGCATATGGAGGGCTGCGAGGCGATCGATGCGGATCTTGTCAATCTCGACGTGTTCCATGCGGCGGGCCTGCGGTCGCTCGGTCCCGTCTGGAGCCGCCACAACATCTTTGGCCATGGCGTGCCCTTCGCGTTTCCGATGACGACCGATACGGGGCCGGGGCTGACCGATGCGGGCTTCCGGCTGGTTCGCGAATGCAACCGGCTCGGGATCGCGATCGACCTTTCGCATATCACCGAGAAGGGGTTCTGGGATGTGGCGAAGACCAGCGACCAACCGCTGATCGCCAGCCATTCCAACGCGCATGCGCTGACGCCGGTCGCCCGCAACCTGACGGACAGGCAGATGGACGCGATCAAGGAAAGCGGAGGTCTGGCCGGGCTGAACTATGCGGTGACCATGCTGCGGCCCGACGGGCGCGACGATGCGGCGACCCCGCTTTCCGACATGGTGCGCCACATCAACTACATGGTCGAGCGGATGGGGATCGACAGCGTGGCGCTCGGATCGGACTTCGACGGCGCCACGATACCGCAGCAGATCAGCGATGCTGCAGGCAATCAAAATCTGGTTGCGGCCCTCAAAACTGAGGGATACGCTGACGAGGATCTCGCAAAGCTTTGCCGTGAAAACTGGTTGAGGGTTCTGGGCAAGGCTTGGCAGGAATAGGCTCGGAAGACGGGCTTCGAACGGGTTAGAAACAGGCTTCCGCAACGTACGGAACAGGGGAAATCACATGCTTCATCTTCGCTCCCACACTCTTCGAATGCTGTCGGCGACCGCAGCGCTGTCGCTGCTTTCGTTTGCCGCGCCCTATGGTCTTTCAAGCGCGGCGATGGCCGCGACGCCGGCCGATACGCTGGTCGAGGGCTTTGCGATCGACGACATTATCAGCATCGATCCGGGCGAAGCCTTCGAGCTTTCGGCGGCCGAAGTGACCGCCAACAGCTATAGCAAGCTGGTGACGCTCGATCCGTCCGACACGTCGAAGGTGATCGGCGATCTCGCAGACAGCTGGACGGTGTCCGACGATGGCATGACCTATACGTTCAAGCTGAAGCCCAACCTGAAATTTGCGTCCGGCAACCCGATCACCGCAGAAGACGTCGCCTTCTCGTTCGAGCGCGCCGTGAAGCTCGACAAGTCGCCGGCGTTCCTTCTGACCCAGTTCGGCCTGAAGGCTGACAACGTCACCGAAAAGGCGAAGGCATCCGGCGCCGACACGTTTACCTTCGTGGTCGACAAGGCCTATGCGCCGAGCTTCGTGCTCAACGTGCTGACCGCAACAGTGACCGCGGTGGTCGACAAGAAGGTGGTGATGGAGCATGCGAAATCCGTCACCCCGACGGCCGAATACAAATTCGACACCGATTTCGGCAATGAGTGGATGAAGACCGGCTATGCGGGGTCCGGCCCGTTCAAGGTGGTCGCATGGCGCGCCAACGAAGCCGTCGTGATGGAAGCCAACCCCAATTATTACGGCGAGAAGCCGAAGCTGAAGCGGGTGATCTACCGCCACATGAAGGAAAGCTCCGGCCAGCGCCTGGCGCTTGAGAACGGCGATATCGATGTCGCCCGCAATCTCGAGCCGAACGACATGGACTCCGTGTCGAAGAAGGAGGGCATCGCGCTCACCTCAGCGCCGAAGGGCACGGTCTACTATTTCAGCCTCAACCAGAAGAACAAGAACCTCGCCAAGCCGGAAGTGGTCGAGGCGATGAAGTATCTGGTCGACTATGACGCGATCGGCGCGACGCTGATCAAGGGTATCGGCGAAATCCACCAGACCTTCCTGCCGAAGGGCCAGCTCGGCGCTCTCTCCGACAACCCCTACAAGCTGGACGTGGCGAAGGCGAAGGAACTGCTGGCCAAGGCCGGTCTTGCCGACGGCTTTACCGTGACCATGGACGTGCGCAACACGCAGCCGGTGACCGGCATTGCCGAAAGCGTGCAGCAGACGCTGGCCCAGGCCAATATCAAGCTGGAAATCATTCCGGGCGATGGCAAGCAGACCCTGACCAAGTACCGCGCCCGCACCCACGACATCTATATCGGCCAGTGGGGTTCGGACTATTTCGACCCTAACTCGAATGCCGAGACGTTTACCGTCAATCCTGACAATGCCGATACGGGCACGACAAAGACGCTCGCCTGGCGCAATGCCTGGGACGTGCCGAAGGAACTGTCTGACGCCAGCAAGGGCGCGCTTCTCGAAAAGGATGCGGCCAAGCGCGCGGCCACCTACGAGGACCTGCAGAGAAAGGTTCTGGCCACCAGCCCGTTCGTGATCGTCTTCCAGCAGACGGAAGTGGCCGGCTATTCATCCAAGGTGAAGAATTACAAGCTCGGCCCGAGCTTCGACACCAACTTCGTTGCTCCGGTCTCGAAGGAATAGCCGATAGGGGACGATTTCCTTGACGCTTCCCGATGTAACGACTGTGACACGGCGCAACAGGCGCCGTGCTCCCTCCATTGTCAAAGGTACGCTGCGGTTTCTGATCACCGCGGCGACCACTTTTCTCGGCCTTCTGGCCGTCACCTTCTTCATCGGCCGCGTGGTGCCGATCGATCCGGCACTGGCGATCGTCGGTGACCGCGCGCCCGCGCATGTGGTGGAGCGGGTGCGCGAGGAACTGGGCCTCAACCTGCCGCTCTATCATCAGTTCTGGATCTACATAAAACAGGCGCTGACCGGTGATTTCGGCACCTCGGTGCTGACGACGAACCCTGTCATGACCGATATTGCCCGGGTGTTTCCGGCAACGATCGAGCTTGCCACGATCGGCACGCTGATCGGCGCCGTCATCGGCGTGCCGCTCGGCGTACTGGCGGCCGTCAAGCGGGGCTCGATCGCCGACCAGATCGTGCGTATCATCGGCCTGATCGGCTATTCGGTACCAATCTTCTGGCTGGGACTGCTGTCGCTTGTCGTGTTCTATGCGAAGCTGCGCTGGGTCGCCTATCCCGGCCGTATCGACATCGCCTACGAATACACGTTCACGTCCGTGACCGGCTTCTTTCTGGTCGATGCCATCTGGCAGCGGGAGTGGGAGGTGGTCTGGGACCTGTTCCGTCACATCATCCTGCCCGGATGCCTGCTCGGCTATTTCTCGCTCGCCTATATCAGCCGCATGACGCGCTCGTTCATGCTGACCGAGCTTGCGCAGGAATACGTGGTTGCGGCGCGTGCCAAGGGCCTGTCGGAAACGCGGATCATCTGGTTCCACGCGCTGCGCAACGCGGCCGTGCCGCTGATAACAGTCATCGCACTGTCCTATGCGGGGTTGCTTGAAGGCTCGGTTTTGACTGAAACCATCTTCTCCTGGCCGGGGCTTGGCCTCTACATCACCAACTCGCTGCAAAATGCCGACATGAACGCGGTGCTCGGGGGCACACTTGTGATCGGCATGGTGTTCGTCGCCATCAACCTGTTTTCCGATCTTCTCTATCGGACGCTCGACCCGAGGACGCGCCGATGAGTGTCGTTGAACCGTTGAAACCCTATAGCCGGGCGTGGCTGCTGTCCGACCGGCCGACCTCCCGCCATCAGGCCCGCGTCGGCCGCGCCTATGTGGTCTGGCGGCAGTTTTCCGAAAACCGGCTGGCACTGCTTGGCCTGTTCATCATTCTGGGCCTGATTTTCATCGCCATCTTCGCCAACGTTCTTGCGCCGCATAACCCGGTGCAGGGCGACCTGCGCAATTCGCGGCTGCTGCCGCCGGGTTCGGCCGGCTTCCTGCTCGGCACCGACGACCAGGGCCGCGATATCCTCTCGCGGCTGCTCTACGGGTCGAGACTGACGCTGTTCGTCGTGGTGCTGGTTGCGGTCATCGCCGCGCCGGTCGGGCTGATCGTCGGCACGGTTTCTGGATATGCCGGTGGCTGGGTGGATGCGGTCCTGATGCGGATCACCGACATCTTTCTCGCCTTTCCGAAGCTCGTGCTGGCGCTTGCACTGGTCGCAGCGCTTGGACCCGGCATCGAGAACGCGGTGCTTGCCATCGCGGTCACATCCTGGCCGCCCTATGCGCGTATCGCCCGCGCCGAGACGATGACGTTTCGAAACTCGGAATTCATTTCGGCGGTGAAGCTGATGGGTGCCTCGCCGTTTCGCATCGTGCTTCGCCACGTCATGCCGCTCTGCATGTCGTCGCTGATCGTGCGCGTCACGCTCGATATGGCAGGCATCATCCTGACCGCCGCCGGTCTCGGCTTTCTGGGTCTCGGCGCACAGCCGCCGCTGCCGGAATGGGGCGCGATGATCGCATCCGGTCGCCGTTTCATTCTCGACCAGTGGTGGGTGGCCGCCATGCCCGGTATCGCCATCCTGATCGTCAGCCTCGGCTTCAACCTTCTCGGCGACGGATTGCGCGATGCGCTGGATCCGAAGGAGGCCGGACAATGACGGAGAAAGGCCAATGATGATGGGCAATCCTTCCGTCAACATGACTGCTACCACCGAAGCGCCGCTGCTTGCGGTCGACGACCTGCGCGTGACGTTTCCGACCCGCACCGGCGAGGTAACCGCTGTGCGCGGCGTCTCGTTCACGCTCGGCAAGGAACGTCTCGGCATCGTCGGGGAATCCGGTTCCGGCAAGTCGCAGACCGGGCGCGCCATCATGGGGCTGACGGCGGGGCATGCGAAGATCACCGCGAACAAGCTGGAATTCAGAGGGCGTGATCTTCTGTCGATGCCGAAATCCGAGCGGCGGCATATTCGCGGCAAGCAGATCGCGATGATCCTGCAGGACCCGAAATATTCGCTTAATCCGGTCATGACCATCGGTCGGCAGATCGTTGAAACGCTGAAGACCCATGAGAAGGTCTCGGGAGCGCAGGCGAAGGAGCGGGTGATCACGATGCTGGAATCGGTGCAGATCCGCGATCCGGGCCGTGTCTACGATCTCTATCCGCACGAGGTTTCCGGCGGCATGGGGCAGCGGGTGATGATCGCGATGATGCTGATCTGCGGGCCGGAGCTTCTGATCGCTGACGAACCGACGTCCGCGCTCGACGTGACCGTGCAGCTCGACGTTCTCGACATTCTCGACAAGCTGGTGTCCGAGCGCGGCATGGGGCTGATCTTCGTGTCTCACGATCTGCGTCTGGTCTCCTCCTTCTGCGACCGGGTGCTGGTGATGTATGCCGGACGGGTGGTGGAGGAACTGGCGTCTGCCGATCTTTCCAAGGCGAGCCATCCCTATACGCTGGGGCTTCTCAATTGCCTGCCGACGATAGGCTCAAACCGGCATCCGCTGCCGGTGCTCGACCGCAAGCCGGAGTGGTCGCTATGAGTGCCATGATCTCCATCAGAGACATGCTCGTCACCTATGACGATTTTGCAGCTCTCGATCATGTCAGCCTGGATGTGGAAGAGGGCGAAAGCTTTGGCATCGTCGGTGAATCGGGCTCGGGGAAATCGACGCTGCTGCGCGCCGTTTCCGGGCTGGCAGGGTTCGACAGCGGCACGCTGACGGTCGCGGGGAAGACCTATTCGGGGCAGAGTAGGACCAAGGAATTCTACCGCACCGTCCAGATGGTGTTCCAGGATCCCTACGGCTCCCTGCATCCCCGACAGACGGTGGACCGGCTGCTGTTGGAGCCTCTGGCGATCCATGGCTTTACCGATGTCGATGTGCGGATTGCCCGCGCGCTGGATGAGGTCGGGCTGGGAGCGGGTTTCCGCTTCCGCTATTCGCACCAGCTTTCCGGCGGGCAGCGGCAGCGCATCGCGATTGCCCGGGCACTCATCCTCGAGCCGAAGATCCTGCTGCTGGACGAGCCGACTTCGGCGCTCGATGCGTCGATCCAGGCGGAAATCCTCAATTTGCTGGAGCAGGCAAAGCGCGACCGCGGATTGACCTTTGTGATGGTCAGCCATGATCTCGGAGTCATCAGCCATATGTGCGGCCGTCTTGCGGTGATGAAGAGCGGCAAGGTGGTGGAAACCGTGCCGGCGCAGGCGCTTGAAAACCGCGAGTTCTCGGCGGATTACACCCGACAGCTGCTGGTGGCGAGCGAAGGCTTCAGCCGCGGCTAATCCTTGTGGCGGGCGGCAGAATGCTATTGTGCACCTGCGAAATGCCCGTAAGATCGCGGTCAAGAGATCAATAAGCAGGGGAACAATGCCATGAAGACGGTTGCTGGTTGGGGTGTGTTTTCGCGCCGGAGCGTGATTGCGGCGTCTGTTGCGCTTGGCCTTGCCGCCTCGATGGGAAGCGGGGCGTTTGCCGCGGCAAAGACGTCGGTCACGATCGGCATGACGATCGAACCCATCGGTCTCGATCCGACGATTGCCGCCCCTGTGGCGATCGGCCAGGTGAGCTGGCAGAATATCTTTGAGGGCCTGACGACGGTAGACAGCGCCGGCAAGGTGCAGCCGCAGCTTGCGGAAAGCTGGGAGATTTCCCCGGATGGGAAGACCTATACGTTCAAGCTGCGCCAGGGCGTGACCTTCCACAACGGCGTCGCCTTCGACTCGTCGGTTGCGAAATTCACGATCGACCGGGCTCGCGGCGCCGACAGCGTCAATCCGCAGAAGCGCTATTTCGCCTCGATCGAGACAGTGGAGACGCCCGATGCCGCAACGCTGGTGCTGAAGCTGAAGCAGCCGGCGGGCAGCCTGCTCTACTGGCTCGGCTGGCCGGCATCTGTCATGGTCGAGCCGAAATCCGCTGCCGACAACAAGACCACGCCGGTCGGCACCGGTCCGTTCAAGTTCGTGTCCTGGCAGAAGGGCTCGAAGGTCGATCTGGCGAAGAACACTGACTACTGGAACAAGTCCGTTTCGGTGAAGCTCGAGACAGCGGTTTTCCGGTTCATCGCCGATCCGCAGGCGCAGGCAGCGGCCCTGAAGGCCGGCGATGTCGACGCGTTTCCGGAGTTCGGCGCGCCGGAACTGGTCTCCTCCTTCGAGGGCGACACGAAGCTCACGACCGTGATCGGCAATACCGAGCTCAAGGTCGTGGCGGGTATGAACAATTCCCGCAAGCCGTTCGACGACAAGAAGGTTCGCCAGGCGCTGATGATGGCGGTGGACCGTGCGACCGTCGTTGAAGGCGCGTGGTCCGGTTACGGCACCCCGATCGGCAGCCACTACACGCCGAACGACCGCGGCTTCAAGGACCTCACCGGCATCTATCCCTTTGATGCCGAGAAGGCGAAGGCGCTTTTGAGCGAGGCCGGATATCCGAACGGCTTCTCCTTCACCATGAAGGCGCCGCAGATGGCCTATGCGCAACGCTCGTCGCAGATCCTGCAGGCGATGTTTGCCGAAATCGGCGTCACGATGAATATCGAAACGACCGAGTTTCCCGCAAAATGGGTATCGGACGTGCTGAAAGCCGGCGACTACGACATGACCATCGTTGCCCATGCGGAGCCGATGGACATCGATATCTACGCCCGCGACCCCTATTACTTCCACTACAAGAACCCCGCCTTCAACGAGATCCTCGCGAAGGTCGAAGCGACGGCCGATCCTGCGGAACAGGACAAGCTCTACGGCGAGGCGCAGACGATCCTGGCAGAGGACGTCCCGGCCTTGTTCCTGTTCGTGATGCCGAAGCTCGGGATCTGGGACGCGAAGCTGAAAGGGCTGTGGGAGAACGAGCCGATCCCTTCGAACGTGCTGTCCGAGGTGTATTGGCAAGAATGACGATGCGTCTCGCCGTAATCTGCGCCGGTGACGTTTCCGACAACGGGAGAGGCGTCAAGCAGTGCGATGAGCGGGCCTTGCGAAAGATGGGGCTTAATCGCGGATGACTGAAATCCCCCTCTGGCCTGCCGGCCATCTCCCCCACAAGGGGGGAGAAGGTATGCGGCACCCGATTGCCTCGATCGTGGCCCGGCGGTTCGGCTGGGTTAAGCCCTCCCCCTTGTGGGGAGGGTGGGGAGGGGCGACTGGCGTAGGCATGGTGGATGTTGGAGGGTGCGGCCCATGATCTCCATCCTTATCCGCCGCATCCTGTCGCTCATCGTCACGCTTCTCGTCGTGTCGCTGCTGATCTTCGTCGTCATGGATCTCTTGCCGGGTGATCCCGCGGCGATTGTGCTGGGGACGTCAGCAAGCCCGGAAACGCTGGCGGCGCTCAGAACCCAGATGGGGCTCGATCAGCCCCTGCCGGTGCGTTATCTTGCCTGGTTATGGGGTGTTTTTCAGGGCGATTTCGGGCAGTCCTATACCTATGGCGTGCCGGTCGCGGGGCTGATCGCGGAGCGGCTGACGGTGACGCTGCCGTTGGCGCTGATGGCGGTTCTGATG
>Ga0213835_100768_pt1 | contig 25643 bp, 29 predicted proteins | sample SWPATP01_FD_160576 | JGI IMG/M metagenome (GOLD analysis project Ga0213835, IMG submission 160576) | Coastal seawater microbial communities from Marineland, Florida, United States - SWPA TP0 #1 | ecosystem: Environmental > Aquatic > Marine > Coastal | place: USA: Florida | collected 2016-08-05 | reverse complement strand
ATCCCCCCCCAGTCCCCCTAGTAATGATCCGGCCCCGATCACGGCTACTGCCCCCAGGGAGAATACCAGTCTGAGCGTCGCTCCCAGCTTTGGGGGACAAATGGCCAGAACCACCGCTGCCGATCAAGCAGAACAATTTGCTGATGCGCCCCAGCAAGAGGCGATCGCCCTGTCTCCCGCTAATGCCCCAAGGCTAAACCCTGAACAGCGAGTTGAACGTCATTTTCAAACCCAGTGGCAGAGTCCCGCTGACCTCGCTGAAGTGTTGGAATATCGTTTAAAGCTCAGTGAACAAGGGGCCATTGAAACGGTCTTTCCCATTGGTAAAGCCGCCGAACTTTATCAACCCCAACTTTCTTTTCTCTCTGTGGGTCGCAATGTTGGCGCTTCTTTTCCTGCTGAAAGTCGGACATTTCGCCTAGTGTTAAATCCCGATGGTCGTGTCCAGGCTTTTACCGAAGCGCCCCGCTAAAAACAGCCTTGGTAAAGGGGAAGTTAAATTCGCGATAAGCCCAAAGAAATACGCAAAAAAGCGGTCTTAGCTCCACTATGATCGTGAATAGGCGGGCATTGGCTCGTTTTTAGAAATTTATTTCGAGAGTTCAGAAGGAACTAAATCATGATGGCGCATTTTGACTTATTTAGACATGACCACGACACCCAAGATTTCGCGGCGGGCACTGTAATTTTTAGCGCAGGCACCCCGGGCGATCTGCTCTACATTATCCAAACCGGGGAAGTGGAAATTCAGTTTCAAGGGCAACCCTTGAGTATCCTCGGTGAAGGGGAAGCTTTAGGAGAAATGGCCGTCATTGAGCCGGGTTCCCCCCGCAGTGCGACGGCGATCGCCAAAACGGATTGTCGCCTCGTGGTGATTGACCAAAAGCGATTTACGTTTCTCATCCAGCAAAATCCCTACTTTGCCATCGAAATCATGAAAACCTTAGCCGAGCGTTTAAGTCGCACGAACCAAAAGCTAGAGGCCCAGGGTTAGGGACAGTCGTTAACAAAAGTGCCTTGCGGTTGGATCTCGCTGAGAAGATTCATTGGGAAAAGACGCTTAAATTCATCCCCTGGGAAATGGCAGATCAGGGGGCACCACATTGGTAAACATCGCTGTAGTAGCCAGAAACCCAAACTTGTTCAGAAGCACGGCAGTTTGACAAAGGAATCGGTTCAAAGATGTTGATCGACCATAATTCAAAGGGCGTTTGGGAAAATTGAGCGCTGATTCTGTCTAGATCGTCAGTGTAAGCTGCTGGCGTATTTTGTTTTGGTATAAAAGCAAAAAATACAGGACGTTCTAGGGTGCGTCGTTGCTGTTCCCAGGCGATCCCCATCATTTCGCCAATTTGCACGGTGCTTTCCCGGGGGAGCACCATCAGTACGGGTTGAGTTGCTGTTGCGAGTCGGTCAACGATTTTGTCGGGGTGGTAGTACTTTTGGTAGCCCCAATCATGAACGACGGTTAGGGCACTACAAAAACTAATCAACACCATAAAGGCGATCGCCTTTGTCCCAGATTTCACCTGGGGAAACCGAGTCCCCATCGTTTCAACCCCTAGACAGCGAATATTCTCCCGCTGCCAAAAATAGCTCAGGCCAACGGCTCCCAAGAGAATTACCGCCGGAAAATACACAAAACTGTAACGGGCACCACGGGTAATATCGATGCCGAGGCCAAAACTGAGCACCCCAAAGAGCCCCCAGGCAGCCCCCACAAAACGACAAAGGAAAAATAACTCATCCTGAAACTGAGGCACTGTGCTCTGGGCCTTGATGCCTTGTCGCCACAGGATTAAAAAACGAATACCCACCACAATCATCACCGCACCACAGACAATCACCGTCGGCAAAAAATCCACCTCGATGGGCAAAAGCATCACCATCGTGACAACGGTAGCCAACAACTGAAAGACCGGACTGAGCCACGCTAACCAATCACTGCGATCGAGGCGAATCCAGGCGGTCATACTGGTGCCATAGCTGTCGGGGAGTACCTGGGTTTTCCAGATCAGCCCCAGAAGCCCCACCGTCACGATGATTGTGCCTAAACGCCACCATTGCTTCGGAATCGGATATTTGCGGTGGGCCACCATCCACCACCCCAGGGCGATCGCCTCGGCCAGAAGCGTCAGAACAAAAAAGTAATGCACTAACAGCCCCGCCCCACAGAGGACAATCCCCACAAAAACTTGCCCCCAGGACAACGCCTGCCGGGTCTTAATTTGGCGCAGTACTAGGAAACTAAATCCCAAGGAAGCGATCACAAACAGACCAATTAATGTATAGTGACGAGCTTCCTGGGCCAAGTAAATATCAAAGGGCGAAAAAGCCATCAAAGCCGCCGTAAGTTGGGCAATTTTTTCCGATTGAAAGAGCCACTTTGCCAAACCATAAAGCGCTCCAATGCCTAACAAACTAAGCAGCACCGAGAGGAGACGCACCCCATCAATGGAAATGTAACCCCCCATCTCTAGGGGAAATAGGCGCTGCCAGAGGTTAACCACCATGAAATACAACGGCGGGTGGTTATCGTAATGGATCAAAAAATGGGCCGCTTCAGTGACGCCTTGGTCTGGGTAGCCGAGCAGTGGCGCTAAAAGCTCTTTCCCCGTGAGAATTTCATCGTAGGGCAGTTGATTATAATTTTCGGCGCGACTGTAGAGGAGGGTCGCAAATTCATCGGTCCAAGGGGGTTTTGCACCAAGGTTTGTCAGGCGAATAATCCCGCCTAAAATCACCCAAAACCATAATAAAAAAACGGGCAACGTTTTGCTTGAAATAATATTTTTTGGGGAGGTATTTAAAAAGAATTGCAACTTAAAAATAAAGCCTTAACTAAAATGAACGGCAAGGGGATGCAACCCCAGGGGAGTCTTTGTCTTCTCGCAATGGTGAACGATATTAACAGACCGCAGCGATAATTTCGACGATGGCAGAAGCGTGACAAAACTTGTTAGGATGTGGTTTTTATCCATTAAAATCCTTTTGTTTTTTTACCATGGAGGTTACGAGTGAGTCATGAAGTCCCAATCCCCCGAAGCGCTACTATTAGTGGATGGTTATAACGTCATTGGTGCTTGGCAGGAGCTTAAGGCAACCCGCGATCGCCATGGCCTTGAGATGGCACGGGACGAATTGATTGAAGTTTTAATTAACTACGCCTCCCACAACTGCTACCGGACAAAAGTCGTTTTTGACGCCCATTACCAGCAGACCCCTAGCCAAGAAGAAGAACATACGCAATTTGTTTCCGCTTACTACACTGCTTTCTCGGAAACTGCCGATACTTACATCGAAAAAGCCTGTGCCGCTTTTCAGCACGACTATAATACGCCCCGACGGGTAATTGTGGTGACCTCTGACCAGGCCCAACGGCATACGGTGGTGGGTTATGGGGCGGAATGGATGTCTTCTTTAAAGTTGCAATCGGATGTGGCCGCCGCCAATCGGCGTTCCCGGGATCATCGCAAACGTCAACGCCAGCAGCGACGGGGGCAACTCTTGAATAGCCTTGATCCGAAAACCCAACAGATTTTACGTCAGTTACGCCACGGCCTCTAGGGTTTCAAGGTTTCAAAAAAAGGCGATCGCCAAGCCGACGATAAACGCGATAGACCGTGCGTACTTGGTCTAAAAAAGCATAGGGTATTTTTAATTTGAGACCAGCAATCAGGGGTCGATACAGGCAATAATAGGCCCGTTTAAGATCTTTCCAGGCATAACAGGGCTCTGGTTTGAGGAAGTCGGAAATATCTACCACAAGTCCCCGACCATCGACCCCCAACATCACATTTTTCCCGTGGACATCATGGGGATTAAGGCCCTGGGCATAGACATAATCCAAGGCTTGATCAATATCTTCAATAACTTTTCTCGGAATTGGAATCCCCCGGTGGGCACAGTCGTAGAGGGTCGTGCCATGCAAACGCCGCAGCACTAAAATGCCATCCTTGGCGTAATAACATTCCGAAAACGCAGCATGGGTCCCTAGGCGACGATAAACTTCCACTTCTGCGGCAAATCCTTCCCGGTGGGGGGCATAGACCTTTACTACCCACGCCGGAAAGTCAGGATGGGCGACAACCGCAGCATAGTTCCCGGTGCCCACGCAATACCAAGGGCTGGGACAATGGCGCACGATCACAGGATGGTGGGGATGCTCGCTGGTGAGATCGAGGTGGGGTCGGAGTTCCTGTTCGAGGCGATCGCAAAAAACTTGGAGTCGAGATTGAGCCATAGATCCTTTAGGGGAGGATTTTTCGCATCAAGATTGCATGGGGCTGGTAAGTGAGGCTTTGGTAAAAGCTCTGGGCCGTTTGGTTATTCGTAAAGACCTGGAGGGTGATTTGGCGATCGCCTTTGGTTTTCGCGTACCGTTCCGCTGTGGCCATAAGCGCCGAACCCAGCCCCCGACGGCGATACTCCGGCATCACATACAACAGAAAAATATGACTGTGGCGATCGCCGCTAATCTGATCAACACTATTGCCCAGCCAGAGACAACCCACCACTTGCTCCGTTTCTGTCCGTACCCACCAGAGGGGCGTATCCACTGTGAAGTAATGGTTCAAGGTTGTACGGAGGTGATCGAAGCCCGTTTCCGGATAAAGTTCCTGGTAACTGCGGTGCAAAAACTTTAACAATAACGGTCGGTCGATCATCGCACCCCGTCTCAGAGAAAAGCCCGCTGGTAGCATGACCTAGCCCAAAAAACCAATGGGTGCTGGGGCGAGCATATCGGTGGGGAGAAAAATCCGGGCGCTGACAATCCCTAAAGCCAAGAGGAAGACCAGCAAAATTAAGAACGGCAGAATCTGTTGACGAAATAAGTCCATAGGTGGCGATCCCAAACAACACATAGAAAATATCTCTGTCAGTGTAACCTCTCCCCTTGGCATAATGGAATCTGTGCCAAATTGAGTATCCATGACCATTGCCATGACCCCCCTTTTGCAATACCACCAGCACCAAGGCTTTCCTTTAACAGCTTCCGGTGAGGCCGTTGTAACCTTTGGGAACGACGCCGACATTTCCCAAGATTTCAGCAATGGCTGTTTGCTCTATGACCAAAGCCATTGGGGTCTCCTCAACTTTACGGGCGCTGACCGTCAACGCTACCTCCACAACCAAAGCACTAATCAAATCCAGCAGCTTCAATCGGGCCAAAGCTGTGACACTGTCCTCGTTAATTCCACGGCCCGCACCATCGATCTCGCCACGGTGCATATTCTGGATGATGCCCTCTGGGTGCAGGTCTCGCCCCAGAAAAAAACCTTTCTCCTAGAATGGTTTGATCGGTTTCTCTTTCCGATGGACAAAGTAGAAATTAGTGATCTTTCTGGGCAGTTTAATATTCTGTCTTTGATGGGTGTTCAGGCCAAAGAAATTCTCGAAAAACTCACTGGCGTAACCTTAGCTGACTTTCCGGCTGGTGGTCATCAATTTCTAGAAATCCAGGGACAAAACATTCTCTGTGCGACGGGGAACAGTTTGAAATTACCGGGCTATACCCTGTATATTCCCGCCGAGGCTGGTGTCGAAATTTGGCAAGCTCTGATGAATTTAGGAATGATCCCCTGTGGCGAAGCAGCCTGGGAGAAACTTCGCATTCACCAAGGCAGACCCGCCCCCGACCAAGAACTCACCGAAGATTATAATCCCCTGGAAGCAGGGCTTTGGGATTGTATTTCCTTTGATAAAGGCTGCTACATTGGCCAGGAAACCATTGCCCGCCTCAATACCTACAAAGGCGTTAAACAGCGCCTCTTTGGGATTCAACTTTCTGCCCCCGTAGCAGTCCCTTGCAAAATTTTTGTGGGTGAAGAACGGGCTGGCGTCATCACCAGTATTGACCCGGATAACACCTTTGCCCTTGGTTATGTCCGTACGAAAGTGGGTGGAGAAGAGTTAGAAGTGACAGTAGGAGAAGTGACTGGAAAAGTCGTCGCGGTTCCCTATGTGACCCATGCTTACCCCGAACCCTAGGGAACCGTCTTTGGTTGCTTTATTCGTCTAAAAAGATGAAGCTGCCGCCCCAGGAGCCATAGTCGGCAGTAACTACGCCATTGCGATCGCCGCCGGTGTAGCTGTCCTGACCGGGGGCAATTTCGATGGTGATCGGGCCGCCCGTAGCTAGGTCAATTTCTCCGGCATGGACTGCCGCCACACAGATTGCGGAATCGTTGGTGTAAATATCTGTCCCCCAGACCGAGGCCCCTAGTTCACCGTTGGGTGGGCAATTGAAACTGTAGCGATCGCCAACATTTTCGGCAATCCCGAAGGAGCCTGGGGTCGAATCCCACTGGATATTCGGCGTTGTCGCCGCAGCACTGTCACTAGCCTCCGGAAAACGGAAGCTCCCATCCCAAGCGCCGTAGTCACGACTGGTCACTGCATTTTGTTGACTGCCGGTGTAGAGGTCTTGGCCCGCGAGGATTTCTAAAGTTAAATTCCCCCCGGTCTCTGCGGCGAATAGACCTGCATGGACGGCGGCGGCACAAATGGACGAATCGCTGGTGTAAACACCCGTGCCCCAAATCCTTTGGCTGGGATCCCCCGGCGGACAGGAAAACTCGAAGGTCTGTCCCACCTGGTCTTGGATTTCGAGGCTAACGGGGCTTGCTTCCCATTCCAGGGCGGTGAATTGGAGGGTTGGGGGCGACGCTGGGGTTTCCGGTGCTGCTTCTGGGGTCGCAACAGTTCCGCCCCCAGTGGCGTTAGATTCTGGGGTGGTGTTGTTTTGGGTACAGGCGCCCAGGGAAAAAGCCAGGGCGATCGCCCCGAAAAAATAAGTCGTAGATTGCATCATGAAGCTTAGAAATAAGAAGAGATTCGCTATGTCCTAGTTTAGGGATGGGGGTCAGGATCTGGGTCTAGGCCAGTTGGCTATTGGCAAAAAAGGCGATCGCAATGCCCAAGGAAAGCCCCACAAACACTTGCACGGGTGTGTGACCGAGTAATTCCTTGAGCCGTTCGTCACTAAATTCTTTTTCCTGGAACATATCGTCAATAATCTGGTTGAGAATGCGCGCCTGCTTACCCGCAGCTTGACGCACTCCGGCGGCATCGTACATCACAATCACCGCAAATAAACAGGCGATCGCAAACTCGGAGCTATCCCATCCTTTCGCCTGACCAACCCCTGTCGCTAAAGCTCCCACCAGAGCAGAGTGGGCACTGGGCATCCCCCCAGCACTAAAGAGGGAACGGAGGCTGGTTTTTTTATAACGAATCAAATCAATGGGAATTTTAAGCAACTGTGCCGTAATGCAGGCCACTAATGCCACAATCAGGATGTGATTTTGGAAAACTGCGCTGAAATTATCCATGGTGCTTGGCCGTGACGCGGGTTAGTTTTTACGGTTAACGATGTATTCCGCCAGGGCTTTGAGGGGATTGGCCTTTTCACCATAGGGTTCGAGGGAGGCGATCGCCTCTGCCACCAGCTTCTGGGCCTCAGCCTGGGATTTTTCAATACCCCATAGGCTCGGATAAGTCACTTTCTGGGCTTCGAGGTCTTTGCCTGCCGTTTTACCTAGTTCCTCCGCTGTGGCAGTGATATCGAGAATATCATCGACAATCTGGAAAGCCAGACCAATATTTTGGGCATAACGGGAGAGTAATTGCACCTCTTCCGGTTTCGCCCCGGCCAAAATTGCCCCCGCCGTGACGCAAACTTCCAGCAATGCCCCTGTTTTATGGGTATGGATAAAATTCAGGGTTTCTACGGCAACATCGGTTTTCCCTTCCGATTCGAGATCCACCACTTGGCCACCGACGAGGCCTTCGGCCCCCACCGCTTGGCCGAGGCGTACGATCACTTGCAACAGACGTTCCGCCGGAACATCCGGGGTGCGGGCCACATACTCAAAGGCATAGGAGAGCAGGGCATCCCCCGCCAAAATGGCAATATCTTCCCCATAAACTTTATGGTTCGTGGGTTTGCCCCGACGGAGATCGTCATTGTCCATGGCGGGCAGATCATCATGGATTAAAGACATGGTGTGGATCATCTCCAGGGCACAGGCCGTATTCATCGCCATGGCGGCGGTGCCCCCCAACATTTCACAGGCGGCAAGACAAAGAATCGGGCGTAGCCGTTTTCCCCCAGCCAGGAGGGAATAGCGCATGGCTTCGTAGATGGTGACAGGCTCAGTGATAACTAAGGATTGGTCAAGGGCGGTTTCGACGATGGTCTTTTGTTCTTGGAGATATTGCGCGAGGGAAAAGCCCTGGGTGTGAGCGTCTGCAACTACCATAGCTACGTTTGGAAAACTGTTGATTTTTTCAAGAATATTCTACAGGGCTTTGGGGGCAAGTCTGGGGGAATCATCCTGGGTTGCTTGCAGAGGGGTGCTAATTCTGGCCTCTAAATGTGAAGTTGTTTTGCTCTGTGTGGTTCATTACACTCGCCGGGAACGTTTGGGTTTAAAACAGGAAGGGTAATTGATCTGTTGAGATAAGTCCTGATCAACCCAGGCCCAGTTTCCATGCAACCAAAAATTATTGTCTGTGGTTTAGGACGAACGGGATATAAGATTTTTCGTCTACTGCAAAATCAAGGGGCTGAGGTGATCGGCATTAGCGATCGCCCCAGTCGCCAGCGGGCAGCAGGCATTATTGTGGGGGATCCCCGCCAGGGACAACTCCTCGTGCGAGCGGGAATTCACACAGCCCAAACCCTCGTCCTTGCCAGTAATGATGATGCCCTCAATCTCGCGGTGCTGACCCAAGCGCGGGTGCTGAATCCAAAAATTCGCATTGTTAATCGTATTTATAATCAAGCCCTGGGCGATCGCCTCGATCAAACTCTGCCGGATCATGTGACCATGAGTGTTTCGGCCCTGGCCGCCCCCATTTTTGCCTTTGCCGCCCTGGGCAATAAAGCCATCGGCCAACTGCGTCTCTACGAAAAAACCTGGCCCATTTACGAAGAAGTGATCACCACGGATCATCCCTGGTTGGGCCAACCTCTCAGTGGGCTTTGGGAAAACCCAGAGCGGATGTTTATCCACTACCTACCAGCCCAGGGGGAAATGGATTTGGTGTCGGCGGTGGTGGCCGACCAAACCCTCCAGGTGGGGGATCATTTAATCTTAGGGACGCCGCCCCAGGTCAAAAGTCAACGCTATTCTCTCTGGCAAAAATTTCGGAAGGCGATCGCCAATCTGCGGCAATACCAACATCACGTGCGGCCGATGACCCTGGTGACGGTGGCGTTGTTGGTGACCATCTGCATTGCCACCTTTACCTATGTTTGTGTGAATTTTAATTTGTCCCTGGTGGATGCCCTCTATTTTTCAGTGGGGATGATCACTGGGGCCGGGGGAAAAGAAGAAGTCGCGGAACTCGCCCCCGATTGGGTCAAGGTTTTCACGGCGGTGATGATGGTGGTCGGCGCCGGAGTTGTGGGGATCTGCTATGCGTTGATCAATGATTTCATTTTGGGAAGTCGAATTCGTCAGTTTTGGGATGCGACAAAAATTCCCCACCAAAACCATTACGTAATTTGTGGCTTGGGAGGGATGGGTATGGCGATCGCCCGCCAACTGCACCACCAGGGCTATGACGTTGTTGTTCTTGAAACCGACCACAACAACCGCTTTTTACGCACCGCCAGAACCTTGGGGATTCCGGTCATTCTTGCCGATGCCAGTGTGACCAGCAGTTTACGGGATGCACGGATTGCCAAAGCAACGGCCCTCATTGCCGCCACCAGCCAAGACATGACCAACGTCGAAATTGCCCTGAGTGCCAAGGCGATCGCCCCCAAGGTCAATGTGATCGTCCGGATTCAGGATACCAATTTCGCCCAGTCGGCCCAGGAAGTCTTTTCCTTTGATCTGGTGCTTTCCCCGACGGAGTTGGCGACCCATTCTTTTGCTGCCGCCGCCCTAGGGGGACGTATCCTTGGCAACGGCATGACCGATGATTTGTTGTGGATTGCCCTTGCGACTCTAATTACCCCAAACCATCCTTTCTGTGGACAGCGAGTCCAGGACGCAGCGATCGCCCAAAATTTTGTGCCCCTCTACCTCGAATCCCAGGGAGAAGCGATTCACGGTTGGCCCCTCCTGCAACGGCAACTGCAGCCCCAGGATGTGCTCTACATCACCATCGCTGCCAATGGCCTCCAAAAACTGTGGCGCAAGGAACCTAGCAATTCAGAAGTGGCCTTTAACCCCTTCCCGTCAGTCCAAGGAAGCGAAGCCTTTGTGCCCTAGCAATCAATAAAGTTACATCTCAATCCAGGCGATCGCCAAACCAAAAGCTCTAAAATCAGAAATGTTAAGTACATCATGACGCATAGCTTTGAATTTTTGGACGTTACTGTTGCCCCCCATCGCTGGCACTGTGATTGGGTATTTCACCAATGACATTGCGATCAATATGCTGTTTCGTCCCTACAAGGCTATCTACATTGGCGATCGCCGTTTACCCTTCACCCCAGGTCTGATCCCCGCCAACCAAGACCGCCTCGCCCGTAACATTTCCCGGATTATTATGGGGTCGCTGCTCACCCCCGAAGAAATTCAAAAGCTCGCCCAAAAACTGCTCCAAACCGAACGTATCGAAGCTGCGATCCGGTGGCTGTTACAACTGGCCTTTGCACAAATCCAGGGCGAACAAGAACAAAAAACCGCTGGGATTTTGGCAGCAATTCTGCGAGATCTCGCCAGCGAATCTTTGCCCCGCCTGATTAAAGTCTGGTCTCGGGAAGATACCTTTTTAGAGGCCCAGGTTTACCAAATTTTCGATCAACTGCTGCTGGATTTTAAGCTCACAGAAGCCCAAGCCCGCCAGCTCACCGATTGGCTGTTGCGTACTGTTTTGACCCCCGATATTCTCCGTCAAGCGACCATTGATTTTCTCACAGATAAAAATATTGAAATTATCGACACCAGCCTCCGGGAAAAAACCAGCGGCACCTATTGGGTCGTTGCAAACCTATTTGGCGTTAAAAATAGCCTGACCCGCCTCCGGGCCTTCTGTTTAGAAGAACGAGAAATTGCCAATGCCCGCCTCCAAGAGTTAATCCTCACCCTCGAAATTCGCCTTAAATTGCGCCTCTGGCTCCAGGGTTTGTCCCTCCAAAATTTGCCTGTGTCTACGGTGCGGCAACTCCGTAAAAGTTTTCACCAAACAATCCGTCAATATTTCCAGAATAAAGGGGCGGGCTTGATGGAATACATTGGTGAGTCGGTGGATTGGGATAATTTGTCGGTGGTGATTTTACGGCGGCTCCAAGCGTCTCAAGTCTTAGATAGTTCTCTGGGTGTCGTTAGCCAAGAATTATCTTTGCTTTTGGATCGCTATTTAGAAAAAGACCTCGAAAAAATTATTAGTCAGGTGATCCCGATCCTCGCCATTGATCAAGTAATCATTGAGCGAGTGAACAATACCAGCCCTAGGGAACTAGAACGCGCCATCCAGGGCATTGTCAAAAATGAACTCCAAGCCATCGTTAATTTGGGGGGAGTACTGGGCTTCCTCGTTGGTGTAGCCCAATCGGTTATTTTATTGCTCAATTGATGTCAAGGTATTTTCTGGGGTTGCTTGGGAATGGGATGTTTCGAGGGTATTGATAATCTCCAGGAGTTCCCGCTCAAAGGCCACCTGGGCGCGATTGGTTTTCCCTCCCAGATAAAAGCGATCGCCAGCGGCCAGGGCCCACACTTGGGAATAGGAAACGTAGCTCATCACCACACCAAGCATCACCAACAAAAAGCCTGTGTATACCACGGGGACACCGGGATCAGCTTTAATCTGGAGACCAGTGCTACCAACAAGATCAACCAATTTCAAGCTAATGTCCCCCACATCTAGGCGATCGCCAACCCGTACCGCTCCGACCAATTCTCCCTGCTCGTTATAGACAATGGCACTGCCCTGGAGATCCTGCATCAAGATCGACACTCCAGCACTCATATCTGGCTTAATGGGTACCCAACTGCCCCAGAGTTTCGCTCCATTCTCCGTGGGGATTTGGGCGGCGGGTAATTGAAAAATCGGACTATTATTCAGTTGAACTTGGACACCACCAATAGACCAACTGGTTTGATAAAAAGTAATGCCATCGTAGCGGAGGGGGTGGTTTACAGAAATTGTTTTGCGCTCAAGCTCCTGGCCCTCGCCATCGACCACCGAGAGATCCGAATAAAATTGATCAATGTCACCCGTGGGGGTGTAGTCAATCCAAAAGCGATTTACGTTCACCGACCAAGGGCGATCGCTCTCGGAAAAAATCCCCGCCTTAAACACATTATTGACCTTAAAATTCACGCCGCTGGGAATCATCTCCTGGGCCATGAACCCCCCAAAGGCTCCCCAAATAGAACCCACCAAGGTGACGATCATGCCGATGTGGACAATAATCGGCCCAATGCGCCCCACAATCCCTTTCCGGGCATAGAGCTTTTCGCCGTCCTGGAAAATTTTGTAGCGCTTTTTTTCGAGTTGGGGTTTTAGGCTCTGGAGCGAACCATGATCCAATTCCGTACTCAGGGCTAATTTATTAAATTGCCGGGCTTGGCTGTAGTAATTCCAATTTCGGGCTGTTTTCAGGGCAGGCAGTTGCCGCCGAAAGGTACAGGCGATCAAACTCACCCCAAAGGCGAGGAGCAAAACCAAGTACCACCAAGTTGTATAAACATGATCCAGTCCCAACCCTAATAGAACTTTCCAAGACAAAAAACCCAACAACGCCGGATCTTCAGGGTAGTTCTCTTGGTAAAACTGGATGGTACTGCCCTGTTCGATGACGGTTCCTAAAATGCTAAATACCGAAATGAGCAACAGCAGGGCGATCGCCACCCGGAGATCCGCAATCCACTTTAAACCCGTGCGCCAGACCTTGCGGGGAAAACTGTGCCACGGAGAATTAGGAGAAGAATCAGAAACTGTCATGGTTTAGGGGATGAGAAAAGAAAAATTAACAAGAAAAAAGCCCGTTCAGGGTTAGGGAAAATCTAAGCGAGGCCAATGGGCAGGCGAATGAGAAGCGAAAATAGCCCAAATCCCAGGAGCAAAGCACCACTCACGGGGTTAATCCAGCCCGACCACTGCCGCAGGGACAGCAAGCGTTTGAGGGAAGCGGTAAAAATTCCGGCAATCAAAACAGGCACCACATAACCAAGGGTATAAGCAAGGAGGAGCGCCGCCCCCAACGCGAGGTTTTGGGTGGTACTAACCCAGGCTAAAAGGGTCGCCAGCACCGGGGTACTACAGGGGGAAGCCACCAAACCAAAGGTTAAACCCACGAGATAAGCCCGCACAGCTTTTGGGAAATCCGGCTTGATCCAGTCGGTCGCCCCCAGGGAAGGAAAACGCAGGGGGACAATTTCGAGCAAATTTAAACCCATTAAAATGGCGATCGCACTGACGATGATTGGTAAGCCAATACCAACCTGGCCGTAGATCTGGCCAAAGCCCGCCGCCACGATTCCCAGGCCCGCCAGGGTCGTCGCGAGCCCCAAACAAAACCACAGGGATTGGAAAAAGGCTTGGAGGCGATCATTATCCTGGGTGCCGCCGATGTAACCAATGGTGATGGGCAACATGGAGAGGGTGCAGGGGGTCAAGCTAGTGAGGAGGCCCGCCCCAAACACCAAAAAGATACTCAACAAACTCCAATGGCTCAGCTGCTCATTGACCAGGCTGTCACTAAATTGCTGGAGGTGATACAGTTGCAGACTGAAATTTTCCCACATGGTGCCGTGCCCAAAGACTGTTTGCTATTGTATCGGGTTTCCTGGGGGCAACGGCAAAGGTATCTTCCGCCTAAACCAGGGATAATTCACCCACCACATCTAAACGCTTATAGGGACTGAGGGATAAAAATTGTTCCGCCAAAGTATCAGAGACTGCGGGAGTGATCCAACCCAAACGGGTCAAAAGATAGAGGGCGACGGCATATTTAGCTCGTTTCGCACCGTCTTTGACCTTAATCGCCAAGCCTAAGCCTTCACCGACGCGACCGATGCACTGAATCCCCTCTGCACCCGATTTACTAACAATTTCTCCTTCGGAGAGGCGCATTAATTCTGTGTCGAAGCCGCCTCGCCCAGATACCATGGTGGGGTGATAGGTCATTGCCCGCACCACCCGCTCCACATCCAGGCGATCGCCAGACGCGAGGTGGGCATAGAGAGTGGCCATTTGGCTAAGCTGCATCAAATAGGTGGGGACACCGCAATCATCCCGCGCCCCGATAAATTCCTGGGCGGGCATCTGGAGTAATTCGGCAATTTTATTGAGGATCAGAGCCTGGACGGGGTGGGACTTTTCCATATAGCTACCGAGGCCCCAGTTGCAATGCTTACAGGTCAACAGCATCCCTGCGTGTTTTCCGGAACAATTGTGTTCGAGGGCGCTGTCTTTGCCGTGGGGAATCGGACATTGCAAAACGTCAGATTCTAGATCCGCCTGCCAGAGGATGCGAAACACCTGACGGGCGTGTTCCTTGGTGCCTTGGTGGGAACTGCAAATGACGGCTAAATCTTTATCGGAAAGTTTGTAATGATCTAGGGCCCCGGTACCAATCACAGCAAGGGCTTGGAAGGGTTTAAGGGCTGACCGGATAAAGGCAGAGCTTTCGGCATCCCCAGCCATGGACAGGACACGGCCTTTGGTGTCACACACCACGGCTTCGGCGATGTGAGTGGATTCTTTGAGACCTTCCCGGAGGAGGTTAATTTCAAGGGGGGGAGCTTGGACGCGTTTGCCTCTGGACATAACGATTGGGGGTAAAAGTTCAGCAGTAAAAGGATAGGGGAAAAATACGGGGGTGGCGGGAATGATTGTGAAGATTTAAGGGTTTATAGCAGCCACAGACCGCTGATCAAACCGATGGCGATCGCCACGACAATCAAGCTGGTTTGTTGGATACGGGCGAGGATCGGCGCAATTTGGTAGGACACAATCAGGCGATCGCGTTGGAGGACGGCTTCGGGTTTGCGCCAAATTTGGCCATCGTACCAGCCGGATTCTTCGTAGGTGAGTTTCTCGGTTTGGAGGCGATCGCGGATGTAGCGCCACCCCAAGTAAAGACGTAGTAAAACCAAACTCAATAAAAACATCCCGCCGAGATTGGCACTCAAGACCAATTTAATTGGATAGCGGTCGAAGGGAAAACTCGCCCAAGCAATGGGGGTAAAGATGAGGGTCGCCCAAAACCACACCCAGGCTACCTTGCGGATGTAGCAGACCATTTCCATGTTGCCCCAACTAAAAAACCAGGATTCCTTGAGTTGGTCATATTCGTTGAGGGGCTGTTGCTCTTCCGGGACGGGACAAAAGGTAGTGGGAGAATTGTTCATGGATGGCGACGGGACAGAGAAAACCTATGCCCAACAGTGTATCGTTTTTTTCTAGGGGGGCGCAGGGGGCGATCGCCTTTGTATTTGCCAACAAAAAAGTGACCCAGATAGATTTGGATCACTGGCAATATTTTGAACTGTTGCGGGACGTGGTAATGCTCAAACGCGACCTAGTCCTTTTTTACTTCACGAGGAGATCTTCTCCTTCGACAACCCGCGCCGATTGAATGCGATCGCCCATTTCAATTTTGTCGATCACCGCAAGACCCTCGGTAATTTGGCCAAACACTGCATAGTTCCCATTGAGGAAATCATTCGGCCCCAAGGAAAAATAAAACTGAGACGAGGCGGAGTTCGGCAGTTGGGAACGGGCCATGGCGATCGCCCCTTTGTCATGCTTAAGCACCACCTGATTCGGATCAAGTTCTGCCTTGCCATAAACGGGCTGTTCCTCACCCTGGAGCTTAATTTCTAGGGGGACATCCCGACGAATCCCGGTCTCTGGATCGACAAATCCCCCGCGACCGAGGGCATTGAGGGGCACTTGGCTGTCCTTACTGAGGGGGTCTCCCCCTTGGACAACAAAGGGTTCCGGCGTCCGAATTACCCGGTGGAAAGCGGTGCCATCATAGACGCCACGGCTGACTAAATCCACAAAATTTCCCGCCGTCACTGGCGCATCTGCACCATTGAGTTCAATGCGGATCGTTTGGCCATCCACTGCTTCAGATTGGCTCTGGAGTACCATTTCGACCACCGCTGTACAGCTATCTTCTGGGGTGGCCTCGGTAGAAGCTGGATTCGGGCAATTTAAACGGGGCTTATAATTTTCGGCACTGGGTGGGGTGGCCGTTGGATTATTGGAAGATGTTTCCGTTGTCGGCGCACAGCCACTCAAGCTGAGGCTGCCCACCAAGAGTGCGAGACATAGTAGCTGCCAAGGTCGTTCCATAGAAATTTAGTCGTACTTTTGTTTTAGATAAAACCTGGAAAAATTATAGGAAGCAGCGAAGGCGATCGCCCACTGTCTTTTTTTCGTCTCAGGTGCTTAGAAAGATCTAGAGACCTTCCAGGGGAATGGTTAAAAAGCGGGCCAACTCAGCCCCTTGATTCTCCAGTTCCGCAAGGGGAATCGGCTCTCCGACTCGGTTGAGGGGAATATCACCCCGATTTTTTACCCGGAGATAAAGCACTCGCCGGGGGTTTAGACCCTCTTTGATCTCTGCTCGAATTGACAAAATATCCTTGAGGGGATACTGGAAATTAATAATCCGGTTTTTGCCCACAAAGCCATTCCGGAAAATAGTCACCTTGCCCGTTTCTTTATTAAATTCGTTGTAACCACCGCCCACATCAAGGAAAAATACAAACCAGAGATAGGCAGACAATAGCGTTCCGGCAACGCCATAGAACGTTAAGGCAGCCCCTTGGGGAATGAATTGGATATTACTGGGGTCACTCACCCCCAGCAGATTTTTGTGAAAATAACTCGAAAGACCAGCTAACAGAAAACCAATGCCACCAATGGCAGAAACACTGGCCCAAAGCATATTACTAAAACGACGAGAGCCGAGGATCGGCTGCCGCAAAACTTTATCCGTTGAAGTTGTCACCTGTGCTGCCATAAACGTTTTTTGTAGAAAATTTATTTAATTTAAGCCCCCTCATTTTACTGGATAATCTTGACTTCCCTGCTTGGAAGCCATTACCTGGGCCATCAGATCTGCCACGGCTGCGGTACCTTCTGAAGCTTCGAAGGTCACGGGAAATTTGCCATGCCACAGCATCCGCCAACCCAACGGAAAAATCTCACCAACGCTCTGGAGTCCGATCACCATCAAGGCAAAACGCCGTTCATCGATCCATCCCCCTGCTTGCACCAGGTGAAGGAGAGTTTTCCGGTGGCGTACTGCACGACTTTCAGCGGGATCTTTTTGCTGGAGGAGGGTACTTTTGATTTGGGTAATGCGGTCGAGGGGGTCAACTTCCTGGGGACAGACATAGTTGCATTGATAACAGCGGGTGCAGGCCCAGACGCCGACTGCTGGTTGGTGGTAGTGATCTAGCCTGGCGGAAGTCGTATCATCCCGGGAATCCTTGAGCAGCCGTTCTCCCTTGGCGAGGGCGTGGGGGCCTAAAAATTCGGGGTTGACAGTGACGGCATTGCATTCGGCGTAGCAAGCGCCACACAGGATGCAGTTGCCGGCTTGGTTGAGGGCTTCGCGCTCCTGGGGAGACTGACGAAATTCTGTTTCGGGAACCTGGGGCGATCGCCTTTGGACATAGGGAACTACCGCTTCTAGCTGTTGCCAAAAGGTGGTCATATCTACCACCAAATCCTTAATCACCGGAAAATTATTCAGGGGGGTAATCGTAATTTTGGGAATGGCTCCAGGATCAGAATCGGTGCCTTGTAGACGGGTAATTTCTTGGCGCACATTTTCTTTACAGGCCAAGGCCGCCCGGCCATTAATCCCCATGGCACAACTCCCACAGATGGTATTGCGACAATTTTTGCGAAAAGCTAAACTGCCATCCTGCTGCCATTTGATCTGATTTAGACAATCTAAAATTGTTGTACTTTCTGGCACAGAAAGCTGATAAGTGAAAAATTCTGGTGCGACGTTTCGTTGCCGTTGGCGCAAAATATTGAAGGCGATGTCCATGGCCAACCTCTTTTTGCCACAAATTTCTTCCCTTCCTAGTCTATCGGGATGAATTCGGCAGTTAAAACCATTGTCGATAAAGTTAACAAATAATCAGCGCCACTACGAAAACTTTAAAAAATCCCAGGGCCTCTTTTAAAAAACTTTTTAAAAAAACTGCGCAAAACAGAATTTTTGCAGTTATATTTACAAATGTGGTAAGTTTATTGCCGACAAAAATTTAGACTCAAAAAACAAGCGTTTTAGAAATATGAGTGACATCCCGACAACTCCTTTGAAAGGAAAGGCTCTGCTGAGTAAAGTAAAGGAATTATCCCATTTGCCCCGGCGAGAAACAGCAAAGCTTTGTGGATATAGCAGTACGAAAAATGGCTCGACTCGTGTCAATTTGACGGGTTTTTATGATGCTGTCCTTGAAGCAAAAGGACTCCCCCTAGACCCCGGTGGCAGTCAAGATGGCCGCGGGAGAGAGCCGACCTATCGGGTGAGTGTTCACAAAAATGGCCAAATTGTCATTGGTTCAACTTACACGAATCAAATGAACCTGAAACCAGGGGATGAATTTGAAATTAAAATTGGCTACAAGCACATTCACCTAAAACAGATCAACGAAGGCTAAAAAGGCAACAATAGTCAAGCCTTTTGGCGATTTTTTAGCGTCCCTCCTTGACACGCCTGATTTCATTCCTGGGGTTTACTAAATCTACGGGTTGATATTTAGAAGAAATCAACTGCCTTAAATGGATTCTCTCCGACAAAATTCTACGGTTGATGCACAAATCACAGGTAGAGATTCCGGGTAATCTGTTGCTTAATTTTTAAAGCTATTTTTGGCTAATTTTGATGGGAGCTGTGGTCACCATGGCTCTTTTTTATTGTTTAGAGGTTTCAGGGAAAGGATTTGGAATCATGTTAAGGCGAGTGATTTTGGCGATCGCCATTGCCTTATGGTGGGGTCTATGGGTTGTTTGGGCGGCGCCTCAATCGCAGTTTTTGACAATCGCAAAAACCGTCGCAACCCCTTGGAATTACGCAGATCTTGGCCCCCAGCGGTGGGGCGAGTTGCAACCAGAGTTCCAGACCTGTGCCATTGGCGAAACCCAATCACCCTTGGCGCTTTTTCCTGAATCGTCTACTCCAGTTTCGGGGGCGTCGCTGCCTTGGCAGTATCAACCGAGTCTCGGGCTTATCCAGGCGACCAGTACCACTTTACAAATCCAAGTCACGGGGAATAACACCCTACAAATCGGCGTTGATCTTTACAAGCTTGAGCAAATTCATTTTCATTATCCCAGTGAGCACCATGTCCAGGGAAAACAATATGCCATGGAAGTTCACTTTGTCCATCGGCGTGCCACCCAAGGAGCCGCTGTTTTGGCGGTACTGGTTGAACCTGGAGCGATCAATCCGACGTTCACCCATATTTTGCAACGGTGGCCGACCCAAGCCCATCCCAGTCAGGTGATTCACTTCGATCCGGCGGCATTACTCCCCCAAGGCGATCGCCCTTATTTCCATTATCTTGGTTCTTTAACCACGCCCCCTTGCACGGAAGGAATTCGCTGGTTAGTTTTCGCACAACCCATTGCCTTAGGGGCAGCGCAAATCGAATATTACCAAGCTCTGTATGCACCAAATGCCCGCCCCCGACAAACAATGACGACCCATCAAGTGCAATATTATGTTCCCGGTCAGGAAACGAAAAATTAGGCTACTTTAACAAAAATATTCTCACCTTCTTGGCGGACTTCGTAGCGAGATAAACCGGCGGTGGCTGGCCCCTGAAGCAATTCACCATCCAAGGCAAACCGTGAACCATGGCAATCACAAACCAGGTCAGCATCGGCCAATTTTACAGGACAGCCCCGATGGTTACAGGTGGGATCGACGGCCACCAGGCTTTGGTCATTAGGATTGCGGAAAACATAGACTTTCTGTCCATTGACCTCTGTGGAAAGTTCGCCATTGGCATCGAGACTCCCCACAGCGGTGAAATCGGCCACAAGGCTCGCGGCATCTTCTGCTTCAGCGATCGCCCCATCGTTGGCTGCGGCATCTTCTGCTTCACTGACTGCTGTTGATTCCGAGCCACCAGAACAGGCGGCTAAAATCGTCGGGAAAGAACTCGCAAGTAAACCTAAACCGAATAAACCTACAAATTGACGGCGTTCCATAATTGTTTCTCAAGGGATGTCGAAAATGATGTCTTGACTGTTATAACGAATTTGAAAGGCGTTTTTCGGATTAATGGAGATTTCGTGAAAATGGCGGAGATTGGGATTGCGGTGGCGATCGCCCCGGAAAATGCCCCTAGCAATTGAGCGCTTGACGTTGAGCTTTCGCTTTTTGTAACGACTCAGCCCATTCTTGTTCTGGATCACTGTCAGCAACAATACCGGCCCCCACCTGCCCGTAGACCGTCGCTGGCCCCTGGGAATTCGGCACATAAAGTAAAGTACGAATTAAGATATTGAGATCCAAATTTCCCCGTTGGTCTAGGTAGCCACAGGAACCGTAGAATAAACTGCGCCGCACCGGTTCTAGGGCTTCGATAATTTCCATACAGCGCACCTTCGGGCAACCAGTAATCGTCCCCCCCGGAAACATGCCCCGAATCAGATCTACCGCATCTTTGTCGGCGGCCAGTTCCCCCACCACATTACTGACTAGGTGAATGACGTGGCTATAGCGTTCTAGGACAAATTGCTCATCCACCACGACGCTGCCCCAGGTACAGGCCCGGCCAAGATCATTCCGCTCTAAGTCCACGAGCATGGTGTGTTCGGCCCGTTCCTTGGTATTAAGCAACAGTTCTTCGCCGAGGGCTTGGTCTTCGCTGGGAGTTTGTCCCCTGGGTCTGGTGCCGCCGATGGGACGGGTTTGGGCAAAGCGCCCCTGTTTTTGGATCAGACGTTCTGGGGAGCAACTGATCATCTCCCCCCAGGGCGATCGCCAATAGCTAGCAAAGGGGGAAGGATTGATCTGCTGGAGATGTTGATAAATGGCCCAACTGCTATGGGACGCTTGGGTACGGAAGCGCAGGGAAAGATTGGTCTGGAAAATATCGCCCACTTGGATATATTGTTTCGCCTGGCGCACAGCGTCGGTGTAGGCTTGGCGATCGCTCAGAAATTCGAGGGAAGGGGCCTCAGAGTTGACTGGAGGCTGATCAAGATCGGAGGATACACGCGGTTGACTGAGTTGGGTTGTTAAACGATCGAGATCCGCAACGGTAGCCGCCGCCAGCCAAAGCACCTGTTGGTGGTGGTCAAGTACCGCAAAGGAATCGGGCTGGTACCAATAGGCCACTGGAAAGGGCAACGGATCGGGATTTTCGTAGGGGAGCGTTTCAATTTCCCAGGCAAAGTCATAACCGAGCCAGCCTAGATATCCCCCCGTAAAGGGCAAATGGGCGATCGCCGCCGGGGGATCTAGTTTTGTGGCGAGGAGCTGCTTTAAACAAGCAGTAATTTCCCCTAGGGCGGGCGTAAATAGCTGTTTGGCCCTCGGTGCCCCGGCACAGATGGAGTAGCGGGAAAGCTGGGGATAGTCCTTGGGGGTAGGGTAGGGGCTTTCGAGGAGGGTGGCAATCTTGGCTTGGCCGTATAGTCGCGTGAAAATTTCTGCACCAGTGCGTTGTGCTAACGGTTGCGATCGCCAATGCCACATACATTCAACCCCAAGGAAAACTCCCTAGGATTTTGACATACTTTTTTGGCGCGATGGTATTGTCGTCAACACCGCAAAAGCGAATTAATTTTTTGAGCCAGCTATCCTTGGGTGGCCTTACCCCAATCCAGACTACGCAGAAAATCTTGCACCAGTTTGCGACCAGCCACATTGTCGCCATAGTCCCCGGAGTCATCATAGAGCACTGACCAGCAATCGAGAATTTCAGTATCCAAGGCGGCACGAATTTTTGGGGCGGCAATAATGATATCGGCGCTGCGGTGGAGGGGGGTCGGGGCCTCGGCGGTTGCGTTCAACAAACACAGCGGCCGTAGCCAATAGCTAGCCTGGGCTTCAATAAATTGAATAACAGCACCATATAAGCGGCGATCGCCAGCGGCTAAGCAAACAATCTGCTGGGGTTTAAAAGGTTCTGTCGTGGTTTGGGACATTAGCAGTTCCAGGGGCAAGTTCAATGATTGAATAATCGGGGTGGAAAAAATTGACAATCTAGTTCCCCAGTTTAAGGCGATCGCCTCATTTTTTTCGCAAATCCCAGCGCTAGAACAAGACATCTTTACCCGTATTTCTTTACAATGGCTGAATGTCTTTAACGCCTGCTAAATTAGCTTAAAAATTTTCAACTGAATCCCCTGAACATCCCCCATTGTTGCTCCCAGGGAGAGCCATCGCCCCCCAAACCATGTCCAAACCGAACGCTGCCACTGAAATCCAAGGAATTTTTAATCGCATTGCGCCCCAGTATGACGCGCTCAATGAATGGATTAGCCTCGGTCAGCATCGTATTTGGAAAAAAATGGCGGTGAAATGGAGTGGCGTTACCGGAGGCGATCTTGCCCTGGATGTGTGTTGCGGCAGTGGCGATTTAACTTTACTGCTAGCGAAAACCGTCGGCGTTTACGGCAAAACCGTTGGCATTGATTTTGCGAGCCAACAATTGGCGATCGCCGCCCAGAAACAAAACCGTCTTTGTCCTCACCTCGATATCCAGTGGCAGGAAGGAGATGCTCTGGCTTTACCCTACCCCGACAATCATTTTGATGGGGCGACTATGGGCTATGGGCTGCGGAACGTTACCGATATTCCCCAGGCACTGCGGGAATTACAACGGGTGTTAAAACCGGGCAAAAAAGTGGCTATTTTAGATTTTCACCGTCCGGATAATCCTGGGAAACAGATGTTCCAACAATGGTATCTGGATCGCTTTGTGGTGCCCCTCGCAGAACGATTCCAACTCACCCCCGAATACGCTTACATTCAACCCAGTATCGAACGGTTTCCCACCGGAAAAACCCAAGAAAAACTGGCTAAAGAAGCAGGTTTTCGGAACGCAATTCACTACGGCATCGTCGGCGATATGATGGGTGTACTAGTGGCTACCAAGTGACGGGGATAGGGGACACATGGGTCAGCGACGAATCTGTATAGGAGATGTGCATGGTCATTACGATACGTTGATGGCCCTGCTGGAGCTGGTTGCGCCCGGAACAGAAGATGCGGTTTACTTCCTCGGTGATCTGATTGACCGAGGCCCCAAAAGTGCAGACATTATTGAGTTTGTGCGCCGTAGTTCCTATCAGTCTCTCCTCGGTAACCATGAAATGATGATGCTAGAGGCGATCGCCAACGATGGCAGCGTCCAGCAAGAAACCTTTATCGCCTGGTACCATAGCGGCGGTGCGAATACCCTCCAAAGCTATAATCACCGCATCCCGGCCGAACATTTACAATGGTTGCGACAGCGGCCCACCCACCTCGATCTAGGGGATGTTTGGTTAGTCCATGCGGGCCTTTCCCCCCACCTACCCATCGAGCAACAGGGGGCGGAACAATTCTGTTGGGTGCGCAGTGAGTTTCATTCCATGACCCAGCCCTACTTTGCCAATAAGCTGATTATTGTCGGCCATACGATCACCTTCACCTTTCCGGGGGTACAACCGGGACAGGTGGTGCAGGGGCCGGGCTGGTTGGACATTGACACCGGGGTCTACCACACCAAAAGCGGCTGGTTAACTGCTTTTGATATTGACCAGCGCCAAATCTATCAAGTCAATAGCCACACCGCCGAAAAACGCCAACTCCCCCTAGATGCGATCGCCGTTACACCCTTTTTATCGTTCTAGTCGCCAGCCTTGGCCACACAGGTTTTCTTAGAATTTTTCCGATCAGCAGTCGAGATTCACGCTATGATACTTTTGCTAATCACTTTTGGAGAGGTGGCAGAGCGGTTGAATGCGCCTGACTTGAAATCAGGTTTCGGGGCAACTCGGACGGGGGTTCGAATCCCCCCCTCTCCGTACAGATTTTTTAATTCATTTTTTCAAATAACAAACTGTCGTCGCCCCAATTGCTGGTTCCTCTATTTGTGAATAAATAAAATTTTTGGGATATTTTCCTGCGCCGGGGCGATGGATTTAGGCAAAATAATGAGAAGCGCTTGCCTGAGAATAATTCTGTCTCCATGTCTAAACCTGATTTTTTCCCGACCCAAACTGAGCCGATGCTCGTGCGTTTAGTGCAAAGTATTGCCTATTGGGTGGGGCGTTTTAAATATCAACTGAAATTGCGGGTGAGCGAGGCAGATCTCGGTAAAATCCGGGATTTGGGAGATGCACGCGTGATCTTTATGCCCAATCACCCCACCTTTGACGATGGCTTGGTGCTGTTTTTGCTTTCGGCCCAGTTGGGAGAAATCTTCCATTACCTGGTGGCCTACGAAAATTTTACGGCGCAACTCGCCGGGTTTTTGCAAAAGATGGGCTGTTATTCCATTCGTCGGGGCCTTGGCGATCGCCGCAGTATTGCCCACACGTTAGATCTGTTGAAACAGGAACGCTCCCGGATGGTGATTTTTCCGGAGGGGGGCTGTTCCTTTCAAAATGATGCAATCATGCCCTTTCGCACCGGAGCGATTCAATTGCCGATGCAAGCGATGTTGGCGATCGCCAAACAAGAGGGTCAATTTCCCCCCTGTTATCTGGTGCCCATTAGCATCAAATATCGCTACCTCAAGGCCCCTGAACTGATTATTCAGCAGAGCCTCAAAACCCTAGAGCAGAAACTAGAAATTACCCCCAGTGACCCCGAACCCTATGGCCGTCTGCGGGGGGTCGCCCAGGTGGTGATGCAGCAACTAGAAGCAGAATATAACCTCACTCCGGCGGCCGATGATGATTGGAATGACCGAATTGAGCGCATTCGGAACCGGGCCCTCAGCCTCTGTGAAACGGAATTGGGCCTAAATTTTCCAGAGGATTTCCCGCTCCGGGAACGGGTTTATAAAATGCAGGCGCTCCTCATTGAAAAAGCCGATGGAGAGATGGCCCTCGACCTCGACACCTACGAAAGCCTCTACCAAACAACGGTGCGCTTACTGAACTTCGATGCGATCTACGATGGCTATGTGGGGGATCATCCAAGCCCTGAACGGTTTATCGATACCCTCACTCGCCTAGAACGGGAGGTGTTTCGGGTGGAAATTCCCGCGCCGAAGGGACTCCACGAGGGCTGGCTCCGGGTGGGCACACCGATTAATCTCCAGGATTATGTCGCCCAATATAAAGGCGATCGCCAGGGCACCCTGCAGCAACTCACAGACGCAATGCAGTACGAAGTGCAGAACAACCTCCTCGATATGATTTATCATCCTTAGAATATTGGCAAAAATAAAAATTCCCCCAAACCAACCATCGATCTAAGCTGAAATCACCGTTCCTTGATAACGTTAAAACAGGGTGATTAAGACGCCTCTCAATCCCTTCTACCCCAGCCCTAAAGTGTGAGGAGAATCTACTGTGGATGCCGCCAGTCAACAAAAAATTCTCGGCTATTTCATTGAAGAAGCCAAAGAACACCTTGAAACCTTAGAACAGGGCATCCTGGAGCTGTCGGAGGTGGTGGATGATACCGAACGGGTCAATGAACTTTTCCGGGCCGCCCACTCAGTAAAAGGGGGGGCAGCGAT
>Ga0213835_100767_pt1 | contig 25668 bp, 18 predicted proteins | sample SWPATP01_FD_160576 | JGI IMG/M metagenome (GOLD analysis project Ga0213835, IMG submission 160576) | Coastal seawater microbial communities from Marineland, Florida, United States - SWPA TP0 #1 | ecosystem: Environmental > Aquatic > Marine > Coastal | place: USA: Florida | collected 2016-08-05 | reverse complement strand
GAACATTACCCTGTCTGGCATAATTTCTCGCCCTTTCCAATCGTTTCTTAAACCGATAGCGATTCAGAATGTCTAACCATTGCTGGGTCCACCATTCCTGATTATTTTCTATATGGTAATCTGCCATGATTGGGAACCCCCAAAAATATCGTTTTATTCATTATAGACAACGGGTGAGGGTTGACAACAGCCGGGAACTCATGATAGGATATTGACATATTGTTTCATAATGAGAATATATGCACAAATAAAAAAAATTCGACTATTCCCATTATTTAAAGTATAGCCCAGAACCCCCCAAAAGGCAACCCCACCCCCCAAAAAAAAATTTTTCGCAACAAAAATTAATTTTTTGTTACAAAAGTTAACATAATGACCTAGTGATGGCGATAATGCGATCGCGGTAGGGGGAATATTTTTCCTGAGAATTTGCGTAAATTGTTTGAGGACAATTGATAAATAATTATAGGGGTAGGTTAATTTATGAGATTCAGAAGACCGAAAGAACTGCTGGGCAAGGTGAATGTCAAAATCGCGCTGCTAATGTTGGGTCGATTAAGCATAATCAGCGTCATATCTTTGGTTCTGGCAACGATTAACAACTATGGAAATCATAAAAACTACTGGGAGCGGACAATTTTTGCGACGCAGACAGTAGATTTTAACATTTTATCTCACACTTTGCCGACGAAACTTTCCCTGGCGCTGCTAGAGGGAGAAACGGAGGAGTTGCAGCGGACTCTGGACAGTAACTACGGGTTGTTCGGGTTAGTAGTCACGAACTGCGAAAGTGCGATCGCCGATTGTCCAGAGCAGGAAATCCTCTACTATTCCAATTCCCGTCGCCTTGGGAAAGAGGGTTTTAAGGTAGAAAACCTAACTAATGAGCCTTACGATCTCCTACGGGACCCGCCGCCATTGTTTGCGGAACGCAAATATAAACGGCGTTATCAACCGGAAGCTGACCCGACGGGGATGGTCAACAGAGGGGAAATCATCGGGCGGGTATATTACGTCCGGCGGGTGCCGCCAACCTTCGCGGAGAGTTACGCGAAATGGGCGAGGGGGTTGCTGAGGTTCCAGCACAGTCCTAGTATTTTCTCGCTGACTGCGGGTATATTTTTGGCGGGGGGTGCAGTGGTTTGGTTGCTGATCGAATTTGTGTTGTACCGAAAGCGCCGAGAGAGGAAACAGTTACTGGAAGAGGCGCGGAATATTCGGGAAGAGTTGCAGCAGAAAGTTAAACAAAATGAAGCTCTGATCGCTGTTAGGGAAAAGGGGCGGAAGGAGTTGGAGGACTACCGAAGGGAACAGCAATCGATCGCAGCGGAACTGAAAATAGCGATCGCGGACTACGAACAGAAAATCGTGGATTTCCAACATCAACAGGATGATAGCCAGAGCAATCTGCAAGAACTGCGGAATCAATTAGCCTGGGCGGTGGAATATCAGGTAGAGGCGCAAGAGGAAATTGACAGACGCTCTGAGGCGATCGCCAACCTGGAAAATTGCCTGAATAGCCAGAACAGGGAACAGCAGGAAATGACGCGCACCCTGGAAAAGTGGCAGCGCCAGTTGCAGGAAACCGAAGATCGGGAAAAGAGGACCAATGAGCAGATAGTGAGCCTGAATCAAAAGATTGCGGAACTGACGCGCGAGTATGATCAGGCGATACAGCAATCGGCAGACCTGCAAAGCCAACTGAGGGAACAAGCTGATGTTGAGCAGTTGAGAAGAGCCTTGGAATCGGCTAGGGAAGAATCAGAGTGTATCAAAGAACAGTCCCGAGATTTTGAAGTCTATATCACCGAAGAAAATGAGAGTTTGGCAGCCAAAATCAGACAGTTAGAAAATGAACTGGGGGAACATAGATCGAGAATTTTGTACCTGAAAAGTCGCCTAGAGGATAGGGAGGTAGGTGATCACCATGTCAGTGACTCGATCGAACCTGAAGATTGCTTTACCCCAGCCAACCTCAGTAGATCCACCATACCCTCTTTGTCCAGTTCTGAGGTAATCAGAGGTCTACATCGCTTGGAATTTGTGACTGACCACCAAACAGGGAGCCATGTTCACCTCAAAAAAACCCTTGTTTGTAGGGTTCCCCATCATGCCAAAGATGTGCCTTACGGTATCCTCAAAAACATTTTACAATCGGCGAAGATAACCGAACAAGAGTTGAGGGATAATTTCTGATTGGAGCAACTCGGTTCCCTATTTAATCATTAAATGATTAGGGAAATTGGGGTGATGGGTGGGAGGGTAGGAGGCTAAAATTCGCCAGCATGATAGGAACTCCGAACCAGGGGACCGGAGCGAACGTGAGAAAAACCCATATCTTTGGCGATCGCCCCTAGACGGTCAAACTCTTGGGGAGTCCAATATTTATGGACGGGGAGATGATCGAGGGAAGGGCGCATATATTGACCGATAGTGAGGCGATCGCATTTAACCTCTCGTAAATCAGCGAAAGCCTGTAAAATCTCGTCTTCGGTTTCCCCATGTCCCAACATCAGACCGGACTTAGTAGGAATAGTCGGGTCAACTTCTCGGACGTGGCGCAACAGGTCAACAGAGCGATCGTACTTCGCCCCCCGTCGCACCGGACCAGTAAGCCGCCGGACGGTTTCAATATTATGGTTATAACAAGCAGGTTTTGCTCTCACCACCAAATCAATACGCTGATATTGTTGCTGTTGAGTATCTTCAGCCTTTCCCCCCCAAAAATCGGGAGTCAGCACCTCAATTTGAGTTTGGGGACAACAAGAGCGAATTTGCTCCATAGTAGCCACAAACCACCCCGCGCCGCCATCAGCCAAATCATCCCGCGCCACAGAAGTTAACACCACATAACGCAACCCCAAAATTTGGACTGCTTCGGCTACCTTGCGGGGTTCATCGTGATCAAGTGGCATGGGAGCATGGCCCTTATCAACTTGACAAAAAGCACAGGAGCGGGTACAAGTAGGCCCCATAAGTAAAAAAGTAGCGGTCCCCTGAGCATAACATTCACCCCGGTTAGGACAGCGCCCCTCCTCACAAATAGTATGAATTTGTCGCTGTTTGATAATCCGTTGCACCTGTGATAGTTGACTCGCGGCACCAATAGGACGACGCAACCACTCAGGCATAGATTTAATTGCGTCTCGGTGACGTGATGAAATAGAATCAGAAGTGCTTGACATAATGTATTGATATCTAGGATAGCTATTTTTTAGAACACAAAGCAGTTTTCTGCGATGCTGATTATATGGGAACTTACTATAACAGTTTCTCAAGCCATCGAGTACATTCGGAAGCCCCTCGCCCTCCTTGGGAGAAGGGTTGGGCGTGAGGGCTGCAACCTAGACTTGTGCAAAACGCTATATATGTGGCTGCATCTGGTAAAATGTACAAGTTTACATTCCTTTCGGAAACAGTTAGGTAGATTAGCTGCCCGGATCAAGTAAGCCGGGAGCCCAGCACTACCCTTCTGAGAACAATTCTTCATATTTCAAAGGAGAAGAAAGGTAAATTAGCGCTAATTCTTGATAAGGATTAGCTTTTATGACAGCATCCTTGACCATTGTTGGTGATACCATACTATTCTCGGTTTTGTTAATCTATGAACAGATTTGAGAAGGTTAAATACTGCACCAATATTCAGATTATGTATTCATCACCGGGGGAGTAAGCCGTGGCAGGTCGGAAAATTATAGTTATTGATGATAGTAAGGTAATTCGGGTCAAAGTTCGGGAGATGTTACCCCAGGGTAACTTTGATGTGCTAGAAGCCAAAGACGGGAAGGAAGGCATAGACCTAGTGCGCCAAGAACACCCCAACCTGATTATGCTGGATTTCCTGTTACCCAAACTCAGCGGATGGGAGGTTTTTCAGCAAATCCAAGCTAGTGAAGAACTTAGGAAAATCCCTCTGGTGTTGATGTCGGGTCGAAAAGAGGAAGTGACGGAGAAAATTGCTGAACCCTTCGAGTATTTTGAGTTTATCGAAAAGCCTTTTGAGAAAGGACAATTGGTAGATGCGATCAAGTCGGCTTTTGAAAAGGCTAAGAAACCTCGCCAACCTCTGAAAGTGGTTCCCCCACCTGCACCGGCTAAAGAGACAGCCCCTCCTCCGGCGGCGGTGACAACGGGGGCGGACGCGGCTAAGATTAAGGCTTTAGAACAGAAAATTGTCGCTATGCAGAGGGAAATGATCGCCCTGAAAAAACAGGTGGCTCAAATCAAGGCTTTTGTACTCAAAAAAGTCAAGTAGGGGTGAGTAACTGTTGATGATGACCCTAGAATCTTCGTTTTTTAATCAGCTTGAGGCGGCGGCGGATACCCTCATGAAACACTTGGATAATTTTTCCAGGGTGCGAGTTTTGGTGGTGGGGGATCTGACTCTGGATGAGTTTCTGACTGGTCAGGTGGAGAGGCTGTCGCGGGAAGCACCAGTGCTAATTCTGCGCCATGAAGTTACTCAACAAATCCCAGGAGGGGGAGCTAATGCGGTTTACAATTTGGCTAAGTTGGGGGCTGCGGTGTCGGTGGCTGGGTTGGTGGGAAAGGATGACCAGGGGGAGACTCTCAAAGGGATTTTTCGGGAGGCGGGAATTGATACGACGGGTATTCTGACAGACCCAGACCGCCCTACGGTGACTAAAACTAGGATTTCTGGACACGCACGCCAGTCGGTGACTCAGCAAATTGTCCGGGTCGATCGCAAATCGGATGATTTACCCAGCTTAGAACTTCAATTGCGGTTGGCTGAATATATCGAACAACACAGAGATAATGTTGATGGGGTGGTTTGTTCGGACTATGGGGATGGGGTGTTAACTTCCCCGGTTATTGGTGCGGCTTTGGGTCATGGGTTTTCGGTGGTGGATGCTCAAGTTGATTTACAACGCTATCAGGGGGCGATGTTGTTTACTCCTAATGTTCCGGAAGCGGAAAAGGCGGTAGGATATACGATCGCTAATGAAGAGAGTCTCAGACGTGCGGGGAGTGATTTACTGAATTTGACTAAGGCGAAACGGGTGCTAATTACTAGGGGTGAGGAGGGGATGAGTCTTTTTGAATGGGGGGAAAATCACACGCTACAAGTTAGCCATGTTCCTCCGTTTAATGTTTTGGATGTTTTTGATGTGACGGGGGCGGGAGATACTGTGGTGGCGGCTTTAACTTTGGCTTTATCTGTGGGGGCGAGTTTTTGGGAGGCGGCGGTTTTGGGTAATTTGGCGGCTAGTTTGGTGGTGCGTCAGTTTGGGACGGCTACGACTTCTATAGCGGAAATGAAGGAGGCTTTGCGATCGCTTTTGGAGGATGAAGTTAGTTGAGTGGACTATGAACAGAGTAATCATCCATGATGCGAAAAATCAGCAGTGGTTACTATTTGAAAATCCCTGCTATATTGTTAATTGCGATCGTCTCGAACAGGTGATTCCTGGCTTAGAACAGGTTAACCAAAGCCTCCAACAACAGCATTTATGGGCGGCGGGTTTTATCAGTTATGAAGCCTCTAGCGCTTGGGATTCGGCTTTGACTACCTATCCCCCAGATGAGTTTCCTTTGCTCTGGTTTGGGCTATATGAACAACCACAAATTATCACCCCACCCCGCCTCTGTTCCCCATCAGATTATACTGTGGGTGAGTGGTTATCTTCTGTCACCCCCACTGAATATCAGGAGGCTATTAAGCAAATTCGAGGTTATATTGCTAGGGGGGAAACCTATCAGGTCAATTATACTTTTCGCCTACGGACGGAGTTTTCTGGGGATGCTTTGGCTTGGTTTTGGCAATTAGTGCGATCGCAACAAGCCGACTATGCAGCATATATCGAATGTGGCGATCGCTTTACCATTTGTTCTGCTTCCCCGGAACTATTTTTCCAACTCTCTGACCGTCAACTGGTCGCCCGTCCCATGAAAGGAACCGCCCCCCGTGGTTGCACTTTAACCGAAGATAATGCCATAGCCCAAGGGCTGCAAAATTCCCCCAAAAACCGCGCCGAGAACGTCATGATTGTGGATATGATCCGCAATGATATTAGCCGCATTGGCGATATTAAAACCGTCCAAGTTCCCCAATTATTTACAGTCGAAAAATACCCAACCCTGTGGCAAATGACCTCCACAGTAACCGCAAAAACCCAGGCTTTACCATCAGAAATTATCGCCGCTTTATTCCCCTGTGCCTCAATTACAGGCGCACCCAAACCCAGAACCATGCAGTTAATTCGCCAGTTAGAAACAACTCCCCGCCACCTTTATACTGGCACCATTGGCTTTATCGAACCCGAAAATACCCCCAATAATTATAGAACCCAGTTTAACGTAGCCATTCGTACAGTTATCATTGACCGCCAAAATCATCAAGCCGAGTATGGCGTGGGTGGCGGTATTCTTTGGGATTCTGACAGCCAGGATGAATACCAAGAATGTCAAACCAAAGCCAAGTTTCTGAACCTCAATAATAGCTCTAATTTTTCCCTATTAGAAACCATGCTTTGGACACCAGAAGCAGGATTTTTTCTCCGGGAAGACCACCTAAAAAGGTTATCCGATTCAGCCATTTATTTTGGGATTCCGTTATCCGTAGAACACATCAATCAACAATTAATAGATATAAGTAAATCCTGGTCAATTCCCTATCGAGTTAGGTTATTAGTAGACCGCCAGAGTGTTCTAAATTGCGAAATTTCTGCCATTGAGAAATCCCCACCTAACCGACAGATTTATTTAGGTTTATCTCCCACCCCCATTAATTCCCAAAACCCTTTTTTATATCACAAAACCACGAACCGCAGCATCTATGAAACCGCTCGTAATTCCCGTCCCGACTGTGATGATGTGATTTTATGGAATGAACGGGGAGAGGTTACAGAAACTACGATTGCTAATCTGATCATTAAAATCAATGATGATTGGCTTACCCCCCCAGTAACCAGTGGTTTACTTCCCGGAACTTTTCGGGGTAGCTTACTCAAACAGGGTAAGATAAAAGAGGCTATTATTGATATAGAAACCCTCCAAAAATCGGAGGATATTTATATCATTAATTCTGTCCGCCAATGGCAAAAAGCCACTCTTAAAACCACTAAATAACCCCCTCTCGCCGTCTCTCCAGAAGGCGGGTTTATTCATCTTCCGGTGTGGGAGATATAGCGGTTCGGTGGATTGGTGAGGTACTTTTCAAAGCCCCCTTCGACAAGCTCAGGACAAGCCTATCCCCTATTGGGAGAGGGGTTTGGGGTGTAGACGCGCAGCGGCTTCTCTTTGAGTGGGCTGTACCTTATGGATATGAGAAACGCTATAAATTCACAGGAGAAAGAGGGCGGGTTTATTCATCTTCCGGTGTGGGAGATATAGCGGTTCGGTGGATTAGTGAGGTACTTTTCAAAGCCCCCTTCGACAAGCTCAGGACAAGCCCTTCGACAAGCTCAGGACAAGCCTATCCCCTATTGGGAGAGGGGTTTGGGGTGTAGACGCGCAGCGGCTTCTCTTTGAGTGGGCTGTACCTTATGGATATGAGAAACGCTATAAATTCACAGGAGAAAGAGGGCGGGTTTATTCATCTTCCGGTGTGGGAGATATAATTGACAGGAGAACCCGCCCCTACATTATAATACATAAAGGGGTGGGTTTAAATGTGGTTTTGGTTGGGGAGTCAGGATGAGGCAATCATCAACAACTGACAGCGGAAAATAATTGCCTCTGGTCATTAGCTAACAATACTTGGAGATATCCTCGTGACACTCATCAGCCAGATAAGATAAAGCCCGAAAGCGTAAGCCGACTAATTGCTCATAGAGGGGGTTAATCTTGCACATGGGGGGGATATGAACAATTTTGTGACCAAAGAGTTTAATATCCCGTTCAAAGGGACACTGAGGAGGAACCATTTTACAAATAAATTTGGCTACTTTGGGATCATGTAATTGCCAGTCATCTAGCCAATGCTTGACGGGAGCTAAAACATCTATATGATGGTGGTGATGTGATGGCTGTTTGGGCTCTTTGCAGTAACCTTCTGATAAATCTTCTAAGGTGTGTCTGAGGGAGTCTAAGGCTTTAACCTCTAAACCCAAGGCTTGACAAAACTGGTGGAGAAGATCATCTTCACAGACTGAATAAATGCCATCAGCCAGGGCGACCATGACGGCGGTTCGTAGGAAGTTCTCGGCGAGAATTGTGTTTTTTCCTAGGACTTCTGCTAATTCCTGGGGGGAAATGGGTTCGAGGGTGTTAACATCGATATCTGTTGCGAGGATATCATGGGTGATGCTGGCAATTAATTCCTGCTCTTCTTCTTGGAACTGACCGTCGGCCCAAGCTAAGGCCAGTAAGCCTCTCATCCAGGCGAGAGTCTGTTCATTTGTGTATTGGGTGGATTCAGCGATGCTATTCATTAGTTATCCTAGCGCTCGATGTTTCCAGTTTAGCTTAGGCGATCGCTCAAAAAAAAAGTATATACAATGTTACCAAGAGAGCAAAAGCCTACAACCCAATGCTGTAGGCTCAAACTCGCACTATATTTTATAACTGTCGCGCGCTATCAACTGCTTCCGGTGAAAATCACTTCCGGGAATTTGGATTGGGCTTCGCCAAGGGGCCGCCGTCTGCCTTCCTCTTGCCAGTAGTTGATTACTTCGGTAGCTTTATTGAGTAACTCAATGCGCTCGACATCATTGATCCAGCGCTTGGACTCTAGTTCATTTTTGAGTTCTTCCCAGGCATCTTTGCGTGGCCAGAAAAAGTAGGAGGTCAGTGGACTACTGCCTTTTCCCACTACTTGGTCAACGGCCAGCGCGACGTTATCATCGAGCCAGAGAACTTTTAGAATGAATCTTGACAATTACACCTCCGGGCTAATTTGAGTTAATTGCAAAAAATACACAACACTCTATTATATCGCAGTATCTGTTGTTTGTAACATTTTTGATGGGTTGACATGAAGGCTATTGTAATTTTTGATATTGACGGGGTAATTCGAGACGTGGGAGGGTCCTATCGTCGGGCGATCGCAGATACGGTAGAACTGTTTACTAAATCCTATCGTCCCACGGTCTCAGATATCGATCGCCTCAAATCTGAAGGGGTTTGGAATAATGACTGGGAAGCGTCCAGGGAGTTGATTTATCGCTATTTTGAGAGCCAGGGTCAACATCGCGATGCCATTAACCTGGACTATGGGGAAATTGTAGCGTTTTTCCAATCCTGCTATCAAGGGCCAGACCCAGATAATTGGACGGGTTACATTTGTGGTGAACCCCTCTTGTGTACCCCCGAATATTTCCAGGAGTTAACGGATCATGCGATCGCCTGGGGTTTTTTTAGCGGAGCCATGCGAGATGAGGCATTATATGTATTGCAGGGGAAACTAAATCTGCCCAATATTCCCCTAATTGCTATGGAAGACGCACCGGGAAAACCTGACCCCACGGGGTTGCTGGCTGTGGTGGGTCAATTGGAACCCCCAGAGTCCCCCAAACCCGTGATTTATGTGGGTGACACGGTGGCGGATATGTATACAGTGGCTAAAGCTCAACAACAGGACAGCACCCGGACTTGGGTGGGTGTGGGTGTATTACCTCCCCATATTCAACAGACTACGGAGAGTATAGCATCCTACACCCAGACCCTGAAAAAAGCGGGAGCGACTCAAGTAGTCCATGGTGTACAACAACTAACACCAGAGGTGATTTTCCGGTTGATTTCTGAGTAGTTTTGTCCCACAGCAGCTAGTTTTTACCATATTTAGGGCTAATCAGGCTACACTAGATGATAATACAAAGTTTTAATAGCAAACTTCCTTAAAGCCTGCATCTACCCTATGGGTTCAGCATCTTGATTTGAACCTGCCGAGTTGGTTAAACTTCTATTAAACTGTGATGGTTACTCAGATAATTTATCCATCGAGTCCTGAATTTCAGCAAGCTATTATTAATTGCGCTGATATGGCTATCATTGTGACCGATCGCAATGGTATGGTTTGCACATTTAATCGCGCGGCCGAAAACCTCCTAGGATATACAGCCTCGGAGGCGATCGACCATATTCACTGGACGGAATTTCATCACCAAGACCACAGAAATACTAGCCACTCTGACCAACAACAACAGCTACATCAAACCCTGATAGAGCGAGTAATTTTAGGGGAAACTGACGAACAGCAACATACCTATATTCGCCGTGATGGTACTACGTTCCCCGTGTCTGTGTTGATCAGCGGTGTGAGAGACGAAAATGGGCAATTGATGGGATTTTTGGCAATGGTGCGACCACTACCACAAGCAGCGATCGACACCCAAAAACAGCGACAGCAGTTTCTTAGGAAACAACAACAGGCACAAATGCAATTGGCTCGGTCTTGGGAATTTTATCACGGAGATATTGACCAAGCATTTGAGACCCTGACTGCTATTGCTGCCCAAACTTTGCAAGTAAGTAGAGCAAGTATTTGGTTTTATACAGAATACCATAATGGCATTGAGTGTGTCAAGTTATATGAACAGGAAAAAAACTGCTATTCTCAGGGTATAAAACTGGAAGCTATCGACTATCCCAGGTATTTTGCCGCCATCGAAACGGAAGAGAGAATTGTGGCATTCGATGCCCAAAATGACCCCAGGACTAGGGAATTTACCGCCGCCTATCTCCAGCCTCTGGATATTAGGTCTATGTTAGATATTCCGATTCGTTTGGGAGGGGAAACTATCGGGGTTCTGTGTTTAGAAAATCAGGGAGAGGTGATTGATTGGGATCTGCAACAACAGAACTTTGCCACCTACCTAGCGGACTGGGTAACTCTAACTTTAGAGGCTCATGAAAGAGCGATCGCCCAAAAGGCTCTACACCAAAGCCAAAAGCAACTACAAGACATCCTCGATCACGCTCCTGCCATAATTTACATGAAAGACAATAGCGGGCGCTATCTCCTAGTTAACCGAGAATATGAAAAGCGGTTTAATTTGCACCGTGACCAGGTACTTGGTAAAACTGACTATGATTTGTTTACCCCCGATATAGCCCTAGCTTTTCAATCGGCTGATACAGCTTTATTGGAGAATGAAAAACCTATCCAATGGGAAGAAGAAATCCGGTTTAATAACAGTTGTAACACCTACCTATCCCATCGTTTTTTGTTAGAAGATGATACCGGAAAACCGGCAGCTATTTGCTGTCTGGCTACAGATATCACCAACCACAAACGTTCAGAAGCGGCTCTGCGGGAAAGCGAAGCCACTAACCGAGCCTTATTAAATGCCATTCCTGATTTAATTCTCCAATGTCAGAGGGATGGTACAATAGTTGATGTGAAACCGCCCCATGATAGTTCTGACTGGATGTTACCAGAGTTATTGTTAGGTAGAAATATCCTAGAGATTTTGCCTAATGAAGTGGGTAATCATCTCCAAAATGCTCATAATCGCGCTTTATTTTCCTCAGAAATTCAAGCCATTGAATATAAACTACCGGCGAATAATGGGGAGGATTGGAGGCAATATGAAACCCGCATTGTCTCTGGTAACTCCCAAACCGTCATTTCCATAATTAGGGATATTACCGAACAAAAACGAGCCACGACTGAGTTAGCACGTCGCGTACAATTAACGGCCCTCAAATCTGAGGTGGGGTTTGCTATGACCCGTGGCGGTAGTTTATCGGAAGTTCTGACTAATTGTGCTAACACTTTGTCGGCTTATTGGGATGATACTATTGCTTGTATTTGGACTCTCAATTCCGCCAAGACTTTACTAGAATTACAAGGTATTTCTGGCTTAGAAAATCCCCCGGCAAATTTGGCTTATATTAAAGTAGGTTATCAGCCAATTGGGGTAATTGTCAGTGAGCAACAGTCGATTTTGAGCCTAAATTTATCCCATCATGCGTGGAGTCAAGATTTTGCAATTATTACCGAGCGAGGTTTAACTAATTTTGTGGGGTATCCGTTGATTGTTGAGGGTGCTTGTGTGGGGGTAATTGGTTTATTTAGTCGGGAGTTGTTGAGTAAGCAAGTTTTGGAAACTTTGGCGGTAATTGCTAATCAAATGGCGGTGGGTATTGAATTGAAAAAAGCGGTGGTAGCCTTACAAAGCCGTGAGGAACAATTAGAATTGGCTCTCGAAGGTAGTGCTTTGGGTTTATGGGATTGGAATATCTCCACGGGAGAAGTATATTTTGACCCTCAATGGCAACGGATGTTAGGATATGATGAACACCAAATTGATAATAGTTTTCAGTCTTGGAAACAATTAATTCACCCCCATGATCAAAAACGGGTTGTGGAGGCTTTGAATGATTCTGTTAAGGGTCGCCGCCATGTTTATGAGGTGGAAGTGCGAATGCTAAATAGTTCCCAAAAATGGCAATGGATGCTGTCTCGGGGTAAGGTATTTACATGGGATGAACAGGGACGACCTCTGCGGATGACTGGGACTTATAAAGATGTTAGCGATCGCAAACAAGCTGAAATTGAACTATTGCGGGTTAAGGCGGCGGTAGATAGCAGCAGTGATGCTATTGTGATGACTGACCTGGAAGGGAAGGCACTATATTTAAATCGCGCTTTGATTGAAAGTTACGGCTATACTGTGCAAGAATTAAATGCGATCGGCGGACCGATTAAACTTTATATTTCTACCCGGGTTGGTAATAGTATTTTGGCTTCTCTCCAAAATTTGCGATCGTGGAGTGGAGAAGTGGGTATTAAAACTCGCTCTGGGGTGATTATTCCTAATTTAGTCCGTGCTGATTGTATTTTTGACCCTACACAAAATCCCATTGGATTAATTATTGTACATACGGATATTACCGAGCGACGACGTGCCGAAGAAACTCTCCAACAAAAGTTACTACAGGAACGATTTGTCGGTATTATGTTGGAGCGGATACGCTCATCTTTGAATTTACAAGAAGTTTTGCAAACTGCTGTGGAAGAAGTCCGCTATTTCTTGCAGGTCGATCGCACTGTTATTTATAAGTTTAATTCCGATTTTACTGGCTCTATTGCGGTGGAGTCCGTGGGGGCGGAATGGATGGCTTTGCAGGGTTTAGATATCCGTGATGATTGTTTTGAGTCCTCCCATGCGCGGTTGTATGAAGATGGTAGAACTAGAGCGATCGCTGATATTTATAATGCTAATTTAACTGCTTGTCATGTGGGACTGTTAGAAGGTTTACAGGTGAAAGCTAATCTGGTAATTCCGATTTTACAACCTAAAAATGTGGCTAAAGACAATAGTAAACTTTGGGGATTGTTAATTGCTCATCAATGTCGGGATACTCGGAAGTGGCAAGCCTTTGAGATTTCTAGCCTTAAACAAATCGGCGTGCAATTGGCGATCGCTCTCCAACAATGCAGCCTCTTTGAACAGGTACAAATGGAACTGGCTGAACGGAAACAGGCGGAAGAGGCTCTCCAAAGATCCGAGGGTAGAGAACGACGTAAGGCTAAACAGCTTTCTACTACTTTGCAAGAGTTGAAAAGTACCCAGGCGCAAATTATCCAAAGTGAAAAAATGGCATCTTTAGGACAGTTAGTGGCTGGGGTCGCTCATGAAATTAACAATCCGATTAGTTTTATTTACGGTAATGTTAATCCGGCTCGGCAATATTTAGCCGATTTATTAGATTTGTGTGAATTATATCAGCAGGTTTATCCCGAAACTCATCCGGCTATTCAAGATAAGATTGAGGAAATTGATCTGGAGTTTATTAAGGAAGATTTTGGTCAGATTTTGGAGTCCATGCAACGGGGAGCCGAGCGAGTCACTAAGATTGTTTTGTCTTTGAGAAATTTTGCTAGACTTGATGAGGCAAAAATCAAAAAAGCCAATATTAATGAAAGCATTGAAAATACGCTCATGATGCTACAAGGTCGCTTTAATATGGTCGCCAAAAAACGCCCAATTAAAGTGGTTAAAAATTGGGGCGATGTGCCGAAAATTGAATGCTTTGCTAGTGAAATCAATCAGGTATTTCTGAATTTATTAAATAATGCGATCGATGCTTTGGAAGACCGGATCAAAGTCCATAGAGACTTTATTCCTACCCTCACGGTCACGACTTTACCTGTTCATCATCCTAAGTCTGGTAATGTGGGGGTAAAAATCGAAATTGCTGATAATGGTCTGGGAATACCCCAGGAAATACAGTCGAAAATTTTTGATCCATTTTTTACGACTAAATCTGTGGGACGCGGCACAGGTTTGGGTTTATCTATTGCTCATAAAACTATTGTTGAGCAACATGGTGGTTATCTCGAATGTGACTCCCAGGAAAATGTCGGCACTACCATGATAATTAGACTGTTTAATAATTATCTTGATCAGCGAATGTCTAAGGTGGAATAATGATGACAATTGATATAGTGCTTTTAATCAATGCTATTGATGATTTGGAACCTCCCTTTGCCGATTTTTTAGAAACTGCTGAAGTGATGATTACAGTAGCTTCAAGTTCATCGGAAAATTGGCGTGTTGAATGGTTACAGGTTGAAGACGGTATCCCCCCAAATACCATGGCGGCTATTGATACTATTGGGGATATTTGTAGTGACTTTCAATGGCGACCACAAGCCATGAGAGTGATTTATTGCTGGGAAGGTAGACCCACAGAATGTCAGCCAAACTCCACCAGTTTGACAACGGCGATTAATCAAGCGATCGCATCATGTCAACTCCATGATGTCACTATTTATATTAACCGCCCAAATAATTGCCCAAGTCAAGAGTTAAATCGTCTAGCCGAGGAAACGGGGGGACAGGCTTGGGGAGAAGACAATGCGATCGCTAGTTGGGCAATATTCCTCGAATATTTAACCTTTAAACATCCCGTAAAATCCTCAGTAATTATTCGCAAAAACTCTGTAAAAATAGGCACATTTAACCTATATAACTTGGTTTTACCCAATCTAACTTATTACGAAACTCGGCAATATACCCCAGAACTTTACCAACAAAAAAAGACCTGGGTTTCTCGTCAGCTAGAAACCATGCAAGCCGACATTATCGGATTTCAAGAAATCTTCCACCCCGAAGCACTACAAGAAATTCTCGCCGCCACCCCATTCTATGATCATGCTCATTTAATTACCACTAATCCCCGTGGGGATAAACCCGTAGTAGGTCTCTGTTCCAAATTACCAATTATATCCTGGCAAATATATGATAAATTCCCCCCAGAGTCTCAAATAGATATAGAAGGAACTATTATTCCCATCAACCATTTTTCCCGACCAGTTTTAGCAGTTAATATTCAACTCCAAGACCACCTACAATGTACAGTTTTTGTGGTGCATCTAAAATCCCAGCGTCCCAAAATTCCCGAAGGAGTAGATAGCCAAGACCCCGTAGAAAAAGCCAAAGGAAAAGTCAGGTCTTTACTGCGTAGAGCCGCCGAAGCTACGGCTTTACGATATATTATGCTCAAGACTTGGAGCCACAGTCAAAATCCGATTATTCTTTTAGGAGACTTTAACGATAGTGATTTAGCCATTACCACCAAAATTATGGCGGGGGATATTTCTTGGAAAAAAACCCGATTTAAACCAAACCACAACCAGGATGAGTTACGGCTTTACAGTGTCAAGGATATTCAGGTTAGGCAAAGTTACCGAGACTGCTACTATACTTATATGTATAATGGTTATTATGAAACCCTCGATCATATTTTGGTGAGTCAAGAATTAGTTGTAGAAAACTCCCGCCAAGTTGGGAGGGTTAGTTATGTTGCCTTATTCAACGATCATCTGGTAGACCAAAGCCTAAGTGATGAATCCATAGAACCCTGGAAATCAGATCATGGACAGGTTGTGGCGACAATCCAACTCAATGGTTATCCTGGATAACTAGGTAATCAAGGTGGTTTTTGAGGTGACTAGATCATTGAATCAGTCCTGGGTATTTAGACACCCGGTATTAGCAGTAACTAGGTTCAATCAGCCTTAGGGTTGAAACTGACTCGGGAAAGCTAATTAATGCAGTAGACTATGGTATCTTGGTGTCTGTTTGGCGTATCCGTACCCAAATAAGCAACATAGACCCCAAAAAACAACTGGGTTGAGTACAATGTTAATATTTGCTATTTATCAATCCCTTGACCATGTGGGTTCACTAGCTTATCCCACAACCTAGGTTAAAATACATTATGAGTGATAACCACCCAAATAACTACCAAGAATCAGATATTTTGATTGTTGATGATACCCCAGGAAATTTGCATCTATTGTCACGAATTCTTAGCAAAAAAGGGTATAAAGTTCGTGAGGCGATCGATGGTAAAACCGCACTACAGGAGGTAAATAATAAATTACCTGATTTAATCCTGTTAGATATTATGATGCCAGATATAGATGGTTATGCAGTTTGTAATCAGCTTAAATCGGAGCCATACACCGCCGAAGTACCCATCATTTTTCTGAGTGCTTTGGACGATATTTTTGACAAAGTAAAAGCCTTTGAAGTGGGGGGAGTAGACTATATTAGTAAACCTTTTAAATTTCAGGAAGTTTTAATCAGGGTAAAAAATCAACTGACTCTCCGCCGCACTCAACAGCAATTACAAGTGTTAAATACCCAACTGGAAGCCAGAGTTGAACAGCGCACTCAAGAATTAGAAATCGCTAACAGTAAACTTCGGGATATGGCTTTTCGTGATGATTTAACTAATTTACCAAATCGAGCCTTATTTTTGGAACGTCTAGCTGATGGTATTGATGTCAAACAGGAACATCATAATTATAATTTTGTGGTGTTGTTGCTAGACTGCGATCGCTTTAAAATGATTAATGAATCCCTCGGACATTCCGTAGGTGATCAACTCTTAATTGCTATTTCCAAGCGTCTAAAATCCCTGCTAAAACCGGAAGACACCCTAGCTCGTTTAGGAGGTGATGAATTTGCGATTATGGTTAATAAAATCGAGGATATGGCGGAAGCAAAAGCCATGGCTCAAAAAGTTCTTGAGAGTTTTTCTCATCCTTTTGTCCTCCCCAATCAAGAAGTATTTATCAATGTAAGTATTGGCATATCTGGGTCACATTTAGATTATCAAAAACCCGAACATATGCTGCGAGATGCAGATACAGCCATGTATCGAGCTAAAGATTTAGGCAAAGGTCAATATCATATATTTGACCCCAGTATGCACCACAATGTTTCCGAAAAGCTGCAAATTGAAAACGATTTAAGGCGAGCTATTAACAATGATGAATTTCTGGTTTATTATCAGCCAATAATTCATCTAACAACTGGAAAAATCGCAGGTTTTGAAGCCTTAGTTAGATGGCAACATCCCCAAAAACAATTGATTCACCCCGTCTTATTTATTCCCATAGCCGAGGAAACAGGTTTAATTAATGCCATTGGCAATTTAGTCTTAGAAAAGGCTTGTAAACAATTCCGAAGTTGGCAAAAAAGTAAACTGATTAATGATTCGATGTTTATCAGTGTTAATGTCTCAGCCAGACAGTTTGCGAACATGGATCTAAGTCAGCAGATACAACAACTTTTAGAAGTCACTCAACTAGACCCCCATTGCTTAAAATTAGAAATCACAGAAAGCGCAATTATGGATAACCCGAAAACCGCCGTCGCTATTCTGGAAGGTTTTAAAAAGCAAAACGTCAGACTAAGTATTGATGATTTTGGCACGGGATATTCTTCTTTAAGCTATCTGCATAATTTCCAAGTTGACACTCTCAAAATCGACAAATCTTTTGTTCAAAGAATGGATAATAACGGTTCAAGTTGCGGCTTAGTTCCCGTGATTGTTAATATTGCTAAAACCATGAAAATGGGGGTAATTGCTGAGGGGGTAGAAACCTCCGAACAACTGTCATTATTGAGAGGTTTAGAATGTGAGTTTGCCCAAGGTTATTTATTTTCTCAACCTGTCCCCGAAAGTTTATTAATGGAGTTAATAGCAGCCGATAAAATCTGGTAAATCATCCCAGTCTGATCTAACGATAATCAATTCTTTACATTATCAAAAGCCATGGATTATGAATAATCAGAATTTGGCATCAGCCGACATTTTAATAGTTGATGATGTGCCAGAAAATATTAGGTTATTATCAACTATGTTAATGGAGTTTGGATTTCGGGTGCGTAAATCCATTAACGGTAAGATGGCACTCATGGCAGTTAAGGCTTTAAAACCGGACTTAATTCTACTTGATATCAATATGCAAGGCATCAATGGTTATCAAGTTTGTGAAGCCTTAAAAAATAATCCAGAAACTTCGTAAATCCCGATTATTTTTGTGAGTGCTATTAATCAAATCGAAGATAAAATTAAGGCTTTTCAAGTAGGAGGAGTGGATTATATCACCAAACCTTTTCAAGTAGAAGAAGTGATGGCGAGGATTCACAATCAACTCAAAATCCAAAATCTGCCAAGAGATTTACAGCTTCAAAATCAGCAACTAAAAGCCACCCAAAAGCAGTTAGCAGCCACCCAGGTTGAACTAATCCAAAAGGAAAAAATGGTAGCTTTAAATCAATTGGTAGCGGGGATTTTTCATGAACTTAATAATCCGATTAATTTTATTTCAGGAAACCTTGACCCCGCCTATCAATATGTTGAAGATATAATCGAGTTAATTAATTTATATCGACAAGAATATCCCCATCCTTCCCCCCAAATTTTAGCCCGATCGGAAAAACTGGAACTAGATTTTATCTTAGAGGATCTTCAGAAATTAATCAGATCCCTGAAAACAGGTATCAAACGCATTGATCAAATTATGTTAGCCTTGCGAATTTTCTCCCGCACTAATGAAGCTGAAATGAAATCGATTGATTTGCATGAATGCCTTAACAGTGTTTTGCATTTAATCAGGCATAGATTGCCGGGCAATAATCATAATATTGAGATTAAAGTTATTCAACAAAAGGCGGAAAACTTGCCGTTTATCACCTGCTATGCCGGCTTAATTAATCAAGTAATCATGAATCTAATTAATAATGCTATTGATAGCTTACAATCGGCTGACAGTCAAGCCCATGAGTCCGACTGGGTTCCGACTATTTGGATAACTACAGAACAAGTTAATCCTAACCGGGTAGCGATTCGGATTCGTGATAATGGTATGGGGATTGCACCGGAGTTACAATCTCGTTTATTTGACCCATTTTTCACGACCAAAACGGTGGGTCAAGGTATGGGATTAGGACTAGCTACCAGTTATCAAATTGTAGTAGAAAAACATAACGGACAGTTGATTTTATCTTCTATTCCTGGCGAGGGGGCAGAATTTCGGGTAGAATTACCGATCGCCCCAATTTCCCAGGGTAGCGTAACTTAACCTAAATCCATGAGTTTAGCGATCGCCTGATTTAAAAGAGGGGGCCATTGTCGTCTAATTTTGCCAGTTTGGCGATCGATAACCACCAGAGTAGTAGTGGCGCTAACATATCGTTGTCTACCGTCTAGGGACTCAATCTCAAATTCCCAGGGGATACGAACTTTAGTTAGGCCAGAAATACGATTTTTAACCTTAATGCGATCGCCCATGTGTACAAATTGATGATAGCGGATTTCCAAGTCAACCACAGGCAACTCAAACCCCAAAGCGACCAACTGATCATAACCAACCCCCACAGACCGCAACGCCCCAATGCGGGCTTCCTCCATCCAACCCACATAAGTCCCATGCCAAACCACCCCCGCATAATCAGTTTGATGTGGGAACACTTCCACCAAATACTCAAACCAATTTGAGGCCATAGTCGGCTGATCTTGTGAACTAGGATATTTTAATCGAGACACTTTACAATTCGTTCCAAAACGCTACATTTCTACAAATTATCAGTTAATCAGCCGCTTTGTCCTAAGTTATATAATAGTGCGTTTGATAATGAGCGTTGTTTTGAATTTTGGGCAAAACCTATGATCAATAAAATTTTAGTTGCTGTTGCGGGTCGTGGACTGTGCGAAGAGATGCTAAATATGCTGATGGATTTACCATCTCTGCAACAGGCATCTATCACCCTTCTCCATGTAGTGCCCAGCCAAGTCACGGCCGAGGGAATGTCCGTCAAACTAGAAGAAGGAGGCAAAATCCTCGCCCAGGCCGTCCAATCCGTGAAAGTCGATCCCAACCGAGTTAATCCTAGACTCAAACAAGGCGATCCCAAAGATATTGTTTGTCAGGTAGCAGACGAAGAAAACGCCGATCTAATTATTATGGGTTCACGGGGGTTAGGACGACTGCAAGCCGTCTTAGAAAACTCAGTCAGTCAATACGTTTTCCAACTCACGTCTCGACCCATGCTGTTGGTCAAAGACGATACCTATGTCAAGAAGCTACGGCGGGTCATGGTAGCTTATAATTCATCCCCAGAAGCCCAAGAATGCCTAAAAACGGCGATCGACTTTGTTAAAGAAATCCAGGGCGCACAACTAATTATCGCCCATGTTAATAAAGATCTCAGTGGCAAATCAGCAGAAGATTACACCGCCACTGCGGAAAACGACCCGGTTTTAGCCCCGGCTGTCGCCCAAGCCAAACAAATGGGAATTAGTTATCGTTGTGTAACCGGAACCGGAAAACCCGGCCCGGAAATTTGCCGGATCGCAGAAGACCTCAACGCCGATCTGCTGTTGCTGGGTTCTCCCGATCGCCGCCCCACCGTGGCCAAGAGTTTCATTGATATCGATCGCCTACTCGGAAACTCCCTATCCGACTATGTGCGAGTTTACGCCAACTGTCCAGTGTTATTAACCCGCCACGCCGGGTAAAAGTTTAGGGCGGGTGAGAGACTGATTAACCCGCCCCAAGCGTGAATTTTACGGATAAAAACTCAACTGAGGTAGTCCCAGAGTTTCCGACCATCCCTTCATAATATTGAGGCATTGAACCGCCTGTCCCGCTTGACCCTTAATCAGGTTATCAATGGTAGAAATCACGATCGCCCTATCGGTGCGTTGGTCCACCTCAATACCAATGTAACAAAGATTTGTGCCACAGGCCCATTTACTTTGGGGGAAAGTTCCCCCAGGTAAAACCTTAACCCAGGGAGAATTGCGGTAAAACGCCTTATAAATAGTCAGCAAATCTTCTCGCACCAAACCCGGGTCGCGCAAGTTAGCGTAAACCGTCGCCAAAATACCCCGCACCATAGGCATCAAATGGGGGGTAAACTGCACCGTCACATCATGTCCAGCCAAATCACTACAAACTTGCTCAATTTCCGGCGTGTGGCGATGGTGTCCACCAATACCATAGGCTGAAACCGAGGCATCTGCTTCCGCCAATAGCATATTAGTTTTAGCCTGTCGTCCCCCGCCAGAAGCCCCCGATTTAGCATCAATAATGGCACTATCCGGGACAATTAGCCCCTGTTTTAATAGGGGGGATAAAGCCAACAAACTAGCGGTCACATAGCAGCCAGGACAGCCCACTAATCGCGCTGAGGCGATCGCATCTCGGTATAGTTCAGGCAAACCATAAACCGCCGTCCTAGCCACATCCAGATCAGCGCTTCTTTCCTTGTTATACCACTTGGTATAGGTATTTAAATTAGTAAACCGATAATCAGCAGACAGGTCCAGAACATAACAGCCTTTTTCTAACAGTTGCGGAGCCATTTCGCAGGCCAAACCATTCGGCAAAGATAGAAACACCACCTCACACCGACTAGCAATTTTATCCAAATCAATTGGTTCAATCATCAACTCCACCTGATGACCCAGGTGGGGATATAAACTACAAAAAGGTTTTCCGGCGCTACTTTCTCCTCCCAAATAAACAATTTCAACCAGGGGGTGATCCTGTAATAAGCGCACCAGTTGCACCCCACCATAACCTGATGCACCCACAATTCCGATAGGTGTACGTTGATTACTCAGTTAAACTAAGCAAGCCAGTCACCCAGCCTACTCGTCTCCAAAACCGTGCATGAGACTTTCACCTCACACGGCTCCTCAGAATCAAGCTATGCTGTTATACTCTATGTTTAAGAAGGCTCACCCATTTTCCCTTATGGAAACAGCCAAACCTACAGCCACCTGTTTCCGTAACTTGCCAGTATTTTCGCCGCCAATAATTCCTAGGTTTATCCGGGTGACGACGTTTCGCCCAACTCCGCAATTTCCGGTCAATTAACCTATCTAAATTTCGGTGAATTTTGCGGTTATTAGCACCTTGATATTGACTAGACCAATCCGCTATTTTCCGATTCAGCAGGTTAATTAAATCCCCTTGACGACTGGCTTTATGGCTACTAACTATCGTCGCCAATTCTCGATAGTGTTGATGGGCAGATTCTCGACTAGGGCTGATGGTAGTATGATAGTTTAACCCTCGGCGATGATGATTTTTAAACTGGCGAATATGAAACCCCAACAGGTCAAAACCCGGAGAGTTTTCCTCAACACAATTAGCCGTGTTCGTGACAGCATAAAAATCAGAAACTTGGGGAATTTCCAATTTGTCTAGCCAATCACTTATCGCCCTTTGATAGGTGTTGATAGCCATCATATCATCATCTAAAATCACCATCATTTCTCCATATTGAATCAGAGTAGTTACCGGGTTGCCCAGTTCCCTAATTAACCGACTCAATTGGTGGTTTAACTCTCCCAAAGCGATCGCATCTAATAAACACCCCAAAGCCCCATCAATCCGAGCCTTATTCAGACCCATAGAGCGCGGTAAATCCGGCAACCTTTGAGCCAATATTCTCGGTTGACAAAGCCTGGTTAAATCAATAACCCAGACCAACTTAGGGCCATTTTCCAGACTTTTAGCGATCGCCTGCAACAGTTCCCCAACCGATGAAAAATGAGAGCCAACAGCATCATCCAACTCCCAACGAGCCCGCCATTCCGGTTCCAAAGCCCATTGCATCAAACACTGTTGAACAGCTATAGAACCCCCATCACAACTATCACTAGCAAGATACCTCACAGAAGCCGAACGCATCAGCATTTTTTGGAGTTTACGAACCACCTTAATATCACCCCGTTTCGAGGCGCGGTAAATCCGTTGTTGCAGCTTCCATAGACCACGTTGCCAAAAGTTTCGGCGGCCTTTCATCTCCCCCTTCACCGTCAACAACGACTCATCTACGCATACCATCCTCGTCCCTATCAGACTGGCTTTAGTCTTCTTCACAGCAACTCACTCACTCAGCACAGCAATCAATTCCGTGTGTCCGTCTGCATATCCCCGATTTATAGTCAGGGCCTTCGCTTCTGACACAATCCCTCCCCTAAGCCGCCTGGAATACCCAGTTATTCGCCTTGGTTGACTACTCAGTAATAGGCTTTCCTCAAAAAAACCCACCGAGAGCAACTTAGAGGTTATCCCGTTCCGAAAATCGCTTTGGTTTCTGGCCTTAGAGTCTTCCTTTCTACCGGGGGCCTTTTGAGTGCCGAGTTATTCCCTACAGAAATAACCTGTTAACGTTGGCAACAACAACGCTTTCTTGCCCCATACATATAAGGCAGCGTATACCCGCCTAATTTGGAGTCTAACGGTAGTTCTCGCAGAAGTTCGTTTCCCTACTCATAGCCAGCTACAGGGCGCTTAAATCCCCATTTAAAAGGGTTTACGCCCAATTCCCGCTTCACGGATTGATGACCAGTCGCTACCGTGGGGAACTGTTTTCACTCCGGCACTTGGAGGGTTGGACTTGGATATTTTTTGATTCTGACACTTCCCATATTGGGACCTCTCAGACTTCCGCACCAACAAGCGAGATTCAGTTGTCAAGGGTTAATATCCCCTTGCAGCCTTTCCCCTAGGGGATTTTCCCTAGTTTCAGGCTAACGGGTCGCACTATTGCATGACTCCTAACATGATTAGCTTTTGAGATAAGTCTTGTGACCTACCCAGACCTTTTAGAACCCTTGATAGAGACTTTCACATCATACCCATCCTAGTTCTGTTGCTGCATTGTAGTATCAAATTTCCCCATAGTGCAGAAGTCTATAGTCGCCATCCCATTTCTGACAAGGTTTTTTTGAGCCGTTTGGCTTCCGGGGGGTTGGTTTGTTCATATACGCTTATCGCTGTTTGAAAGGCTTTCAGACTATCGGGAATGTTGCCAATACCTAACAACGCCGCCCCTAAATTTTGGTAGGCTTCCCCATAGTGAGGGTTAAGAGAAATCGCTTTTTGATAAGATGCGATCGCTTTTTGGGAATTTCCCATCGCCCGTAGAGTCATGCCCAGGTTATAGTAACCTAAGCTAAATAATGGGTCAATTTCTATCGTCGTTTCATAGGCCCAAAGCGCCGCTTTTAGGTTGCCCCTACCTTTCAGCAGATTTCCCAGATTATTATAAGCCCCTATTTTTAATTGAGGGAATACATTAACCGCGATCGCCTTTTGATACTGTGCTTCCGCCACCTCTAGTTGTCCCCTTTTGCTATAGGCAATTCCTAGGTGATAATGCAATTCATACATAGTCCCCCCCTCAATTCCAGATGCCTGCTTTAGCCCTTTTTCTAACAGGTCAATACCTGCTGAGAGTTTACCTAATTGCACATACAGAGCCCCTAATTTACTCGCTAAGTAAGGGTCATCGGGATGCTGTTTTAAATAGCTTTCCATAGCTTCACAAGCCCTTTGTTGTTTATTCTTTTCCGCGATCGCATCCGCACTATATCCATAATGAGCGATCGCTATTTCTGGAATAGAACCGATCCGCCACTGAGGTTCCCGCCGCAAAATCTCCATCACACTATCATCAACCAAAGCATGATAAGGGCGAGAAAAATACAGATCCGGATGATTTCTAAACAGTCGCGACACCAAAGAATAAGGAGACTGCACCGCCCCGATTTCCTGTCGCACCAAGTTAATCAGCAAATAATCTTCCTGGTTAATTAAACCTCTAATTTGAGGGATAATTCCCTCCATTAATCGCTCATCAGCATCTAACACCAAAACCCAATCACCTGTCACATATTTTAAACCCGCATTTCTCGCCGACGCAAAGTCATCACACCAGCTAAACTCATACACTCTCGCCCCCATATTTTTAGCAACTTCCGGCGTTCCATCTCTAGAACCTGTATCCACCACTATCATTTCATCTACTAACTTTCCCACCGTCTGTAAACATTCCCCTAACTGATGGGCTTCATTTTTGGCAATTATACAAAAGCTAAGTTTCATCTCTATCAACTTTATCCAAAACTTTGAGTATTATTATACCCAATCTATTCCTCTCTCCAAGTCCCTCTCCCCCCCCCCTGGGAGAGGGATTTAGGGTGAGGGCAATGTATTAAGCGACTGGTGAACCAGCTGTAATTTACCCAAGTCTGGGATAATTACTACAACTTAATTAACCATTAATTGCCTACTTATTAACCCTAGATTAATCCATTTTATACTACCCAAATTCCCAGGATTTATCTATCTATAGCATTAGTCAAGGTGGTTAGGACTCAGCTTTTATAACGGAATCCATGGCATCATCGAGAGAATCAAACTGCTCACGTGCAATGGCGAATGCGGGCTTTCAACCACGACCAACATTTCTCTATCTTGTTGAGGTTTGGCGAATAAGGTGGTAGATAGAGCAAACGGCATTGAGCCACCTCCACTAGCTCAGGAATCCGTCCCCCTTTATGAAACGTTGCATTGTCTAGCACTAGAGTCTGACCTGGCTTCAGTGTTGGAATTAAGATGAACTCCAACCACAACTCAAACACTGTCCGATTACA
>Ga0213835_100766_pt1 | contig 25686 bp, 22 predicted proteins | sample SWPATP01_FD_160576 | JGI IMG/M metagenome (GOLD analysis project Ga0213835, IMG submission 160576) | Coastal seawater microbial communities from Marineland, Florida, United States - SWPA TP0 #1 | ecosystem: Environmental > Aquatic > Marine > Coastal | place: USA: Florida | collected 2016-08-05 | reverse complement strand
CATCGAAGAGCTGATGCCGTGGAACTTCACCCCCGCCACCGGATCCACGCCAGACCTCAAGATTGCAGAAAAAATTGCAAACGAGGCCGCAGCCTAACCGGACCGCCAGCCGTCAAGCCCAGAATCGGCTGGGGGGAATCCCTCGCTTACACTGGAAATCGACCGCCGCACGGTGGCGCGGCGGCTGCGCGACGTGCCGCCGGCCGGGAAGCGGGGCGGGCACCCCGTCTGGCGCATGGCCGACGCCCTGCCGGCCCTCACGCGCGGGGACAGGCCCAAGGCCGATGACGCGCCCCCGCCGCCCCCGGGCTTCGCTTGGCTGGCGGGCCTGCCGCCGCACGACGCGATGGCGGGGATGCTGCTGATGCTCCTGGTCTATCGTCTGCCGCCTGCGGTGGCATCCGTGACGGTGGCCGCCGGAGCGCCCTGCCGCGTGGCCTTTGCCGCGGCCGAAGTGTTCAAGGCGGTGGGCGCGCAACTGGTGGGCGAGGTGGCGCGCGCGGTGCGCTTGCCGCCCTGGTCAACCGAGGATGACCCGACCGTCATTGCGCCCGACCTGTTCATGGAAGTGAACTGGCCGGCGCTGGCCGAGATGGCAGGGGAACCGCTCGACCCTGAGGCATGGGCCGCATGGATGGCCGAACGCTTTGCGGCCCCGGGCGAAGGCGGCGACGCCACATAGCGCCCCAGCCCCGCCCGGACTGCCGAAGGCCCCGCCCCGGCGCGGGGCTTTCGCGTTGCCGCGCCTGCTGCGGATTCGCGGGGTTCGCGGAATTCGCAAGGGGGCTCGACCGCTCGGGCGGGGTGCGACCTTTGACACCGAACGCCCGGGGTATCAGCGAGCGAAGGGGGGATATTTGGGTGGATGAAGCGCAAGCACCCTTGCCGTTTCGGCAATAAAAACAGGCGCTTGCGGGAAAATTCTGGTGCCGGTTGAGGGGCTCGAACCCCCGACCTTCGGTTTACAAAACCGCTGCTCTGCCAGCTGAGCTAAACCGGCGCCACGCTCTCCTTAGCGGCTGCCGTCCGAAGCGGTCAAGCGCTCCGCGTGCAGGCAGCTCTGCCGCAAGCTTGCCGCTGGAGCGCCTTGCCGCCACCATCCTTGGCCGGCACCCTGCATGCCGGCGGGTGGCGGCCGATGGCGGGACGGGCGGCGGGGCCGGTGGCGGTCGGGCCATGGGCCGTCGAGGCGGGCGAGAGGCAGGCTTTGATGCAGGTGGTGTTTCATCTGGGCGCGCATTGCACCGACGACGGGCTGTTGGTGAACACGCTGCTCAAGAACCGCGCGCGGCTGGCCGAGGCCGGGGTGATCGTGGCCTATCCGGCCCGCTATCGCCCGATCCTGCGCGACACGGTGCAGGCGCTGGGCGGCGCCGTGCCCGGGCCCGAGCTGCAGCAGAACCTGCTCGACGCCATGGTGGACGAGGATGCGATCGGCCGGCTGGTGCTGTCGAACGAGCATTTCCTCGGCACCGCCCCGCGTGCGGTGGGCGCGGGCTGCCTCTATCCCATGGCGCAGGCGCGGGCCGCGGCCTACTGCGCGCTCTTCCCCGGTGCGGCCTGCGAGTTCCACCTGGCCATCCGCAACCCGGCGGCCTTCCTTCCGGCCGTGTTCGGCCGGCTGCGCGATGTGAAATACTCCACCTTCATCGCCGGGACCGACCCGCTCGGCCTGCGCTGGTCCGACACGGTGGAGCGGCTGCGCGCCGGCGCGCCGCGCGCCGCGATCACCGTCTGGTGCGACGAGGAGACCCCGCTGATCTGGCCCGAGGTTCTGCGCAGCGTCGCCGGTGTCGGCCCGGAGGTGCCCCTGGTGGGCGAAAGCGGGCGGCTGGCGCAGGTGATGAGCCGACCGGGGCTGGAGCGGCTGGAGGCCTATCTGGGCGCCCGCCCGCCGGCCGAGCCGCCGGTGCGCCAGCGCATCACCGCGGCGTTTCTGGACAAGTTCGCCCGCGACGAGGCGCTGGAGGAGGAGCTGGAGCTGCCCGGCTGGACCCACGCCTTCGTCGAGGAGCTGACCGCGACCTATGAGGCCGACCTGCAGCGCATCGCGCGCATCGACGGGGTGACGGTGCTGGGCAGTTGAGCGGTCGAGACGCGCCAGCCCACGATCTTGCGGGCGAAGACACCGCCATCCCGGGGCGCCTGAAGGCACCAGGCCCGAAGGGTGTCATGGGAACAGCCAGGCTTCGAGGCGATCGCCCGGTAGGCGGCGTTGTCGCTCGTGTAGTCGGGCCGGTGTTCGCGATACAACCGAACGCCACGCTTGCGGAACTCGGCAGTGTAGGTCGGGGTGGGCTTCTGCTTCGATTCCATAGGGGGCATCCTCTGAGAGTTTTACCCTCTCGGAAACCCGGGGCGGTTCAACAGGCGCTGAACCTCGCCCACGAAATCGCCAGGCTCGTTCGCTTCGACATCGTTCGGGGCGGCGCTCGAACCGTCGTCCATCGGGCTCGAACCGATGGCGCCACGCTGGACGACCGCGCACGCCCCTCACTCCTCGACGACCTCTCCCATGTCCGGAAGGATCAGGCCGAAACAGCGTGCTCTTCGAGCTCATCGCATCACGATACGAACGGCGCCCCATCTCCACAAGCTGGCCGTGCAGGCCATACCCGCAGGGCCCTGCCTCGTAGCAGAAATGCAGCTGCCCACCGCCTGCGGCCAGCTTCTCCACCAGTTTGCGAACATGATCGGAGCGATGCGCCACCGTCCCCCAGTGGCGGACCTCGGCGCCACGCTCTCCCCGCGCAACCGCGACCGAAATCGTCGCCTTGTGGACATCCAGCGCGATGAACGTGCTATCCTGCACCCGGTCTCTCCCCCATTCTTGAGGCTCGGCGCCAGCCCGCTTGGCGCAACCCTCGAACGGAGAATGCTGCGGGAGAGGGCACCGCCCCAGTAAGCTCACACCGCGATCATGGGGCCTAGGCAAGCCGGGAAGGCTTCAGGGCCCGCCAGAGGGGCGGCGGAGCGCCGTCTCGACCTCCACACGGAGCCAGATCGGGCCATGATCGACGCCGCCGGGGGCGAAGCGCCGGATGCCCGCCGCCTCGAGCCGGGCGAGAAACGCGTCCCGTCCCGTGCCGAACTCCGTGGCCATCGTCCGCAGCGTCAGGAAGCGGCGGTGCAAGGCGGCGATGTCTTCCGGGCTCATGTACAGGCGTTCCACCCCGGTCCGCGGGTGCCGTATCCGCTTCGCCGGGCTGTGGCCTGCGGTCAGCAGCGCGAGGAAATGCCCCCCGTCGCGCAGGCCAACCTCCCGCGCAACCGTCCCGGCCGGGACCATCCCGACGTCGGCCGGCGCAGTCCGCGGCCGGGCCATCCGGTCGGTCTCACCCTTCGACACCCGGAAGCTCCGCCTGCCCTCGGCCCCGGCCTGTTGCCCGACCTGCAGGCGCCCCTCGCGGATGCCGCCAAGGATCTTCGGCCGGGGCCAGACGGTCCATGACCCGTGGCATTATGTGCCTGTTCTGGCGCGCAAACCGGGCGCCCAGCGCAGCGAGCCGTTGAAAGCGCCATTGATGGGGTGGACGGCTCCCGCTCCCGGCATCGCGATGTGCCACCTTGGGTGCCAGTACGGTCACCCCTGAGGGGAGCCATCCATGGAGCAGCCTGTCACCATCGGCGGCGATCTGGCGAAGACCGTGTTTCAGAGTCCGGGCGGGAACGATCGATCCGGTGGATCGATCGTCGCGACGGACGCGTGGGCACGGGCGGGCAGGTCGTCCTGCGACGGAAGCTACGGCGGGCGCAGATGCTTGCCATTCCTCGAACAGTCAGTCAGAATTCCTGCCACGCGCTGGGACCGGAAGGCGACGCAAAGCGCATCCGGCGCGGAGCCTCCGCCGGCTGGGACGCGACGGCGGGGATCCTGGTGGCGACGGGCAGCGCTCCGGCGGTCGGTCCAGCGTCACGTGTCGGCGCTCTGTCCCTGCCGATGCGGAAGGCCGCCAACTCCATGGTCAGGTCCGAGGCCTTCTCGTTCAGCGTCGCCGACGCCGCAGTGGTCTCCTCGGCCGCCGCGGCATTCTCCTGCGTGACCTGGTCGAGCTGCGCCACGCCGCCGTTGATCTCGGACAGCCCCGATGCCTGTTCCGATGCCGCCACCGCGATCTCTGCCATCAGCCGCGAGACTTCGCTGGCCTGGGCGAGAATGCGTTCCAGGCTGTCGCCGGTGCGCGCCACCAGCGCGGAACCGGTCTCGACATGGGACCCGCTCTCGGAGATCAGGCCCTTGATCTCGCGTGCCGAATCCGAGGCGCGCTGCGCCAGGGCCCGCACCTCCGAGGCGACCACGGCAAAGCCCCGTCCGGCCTCACCCGCGCGGGCCGCCTCGACGCCGGCGTTCAGCGCCAGCAGATTTGTCTGGAAGGCGATGTCGTCGATCGCGCCGATGATCCGGGTGATCTGTTCCGAACTGCGCTCGATCGCCTTCATCGCCGCGATCGCCTCGCGGACGACCTCTTCTCCCGTCTTCGCCTCGGCGAAGTTGTCCTGGCTGGCCTTCTCGGCCGCCGAGGCGCGCTCGGCCGTCGAGCGCACGCTCTCGGTCAACTCGTTCAGCGCCGCAGCCGATTCCTCCAGCGTGGCCGCCTGCGTTTCGGCCCGCGACGACAGGTTCGACGCCGCCTGAGAAATCTCACCCGCGCTCGAGCGCAACCCTTCGGCCACCTCCGCAACCCCGCTCATCACCCCGGACAACCGCTCCAGCGCGTCGTTGTAGGCCCCGCGCAGCGCCTCGTATTCCGAGGGGAACGGATCCGCCGCAGGGCTCTCGATCGACCGCGTCAGGTCCCCGTCGGCCAGACGGCGCAGACCCGCCTCCAGATCGCGGACCACGCGGGTCTGCCGGGCGACCTCCCGGGACTGCCGCTCCGATGCCTCGGCCCGGCTGGCCTCTGCCTCTGCGGAGATCCGCCGCGCGTCGCGCAGGTTGTCGCGGAAGACCTCCAGCGCGCGGGCCAGATCGGCGAGCTCGTTGCGGCCGTGCCCACCGGTGATCTCCACATCCAGATCGCCCTCGGCCAGCCGGCGGGTCTGGGCGATGCTGCGGCCGAGCGCGCGGCTGATCGCCACGGACAGAACCACGGCAACCGCGAGGCCGAGGCCGATCGCAAAGACGGTGCCGAGGAGCAAGGTGGCCCGGGTCTGGCTCAGCACCACGTCCTTTTCGACAGCGATCGCGGCGCCGACCTCCGCGATCTCCTGCTCCACCGCGACGGCCAAGCCGGCAAGCTGGCCCGACACCTCGTCAAGGCCGGCAACGAGATCGCGCATGGAGAGCTCGACCTCGCGGGTCCTCGAGATGGTCTCGGTGTAGGCGGCGACACCGTCCCGGGCGGTTGCCAGCTGTGTGCGTTCCTCGGCCGTGAGCGGGGCCGCGGCGAGGGTCTGCAACGCCGAGCGCGTCCGCTCCAGCGGCGCGGCGGCGCTCTCGAACTCGGCAATGTCCTGGCCGGCGAAGAAACGGTCGACGCGAACCCGCGTGGTCAGGAAGGCGTCAGACGCGCTGAGGCCAAAAAAGGCGAGGTCATTGGCACCACGGTCCTCGAGCATCTGCGCGAGGCGGCCGATGTCGCGCCGATGCGCGATGCCCTGCGCCTCCACCCGTTCCAGCAAGCCCTTGCGAAGTTTGGCAGCCTCCATCACGGTCGCCGCCTGTGACGCGTAGGCGTCGACCGTGGAGCGCAGCTGCGCGACCGAGGCAAGCCCGCGCCCAGAGAGCTCGGCGGCCAAAGCCTGCAGATCGGCAAGATCCGCCTGAAGCTCTGCGCTGGCCTCCGGCGTCGGGGACGTGAGGAACCGCTCCATGGCCAGCAGGGTCTCCGGAATGTCGACCGCCACCTCGGACGCCGTGAGCACCGTCTCGAACTCCGCCTCGAAGCGGTCGGCCAGGTCGCCGAGTTTCGATGAGGCGGAGTAGGCGAAGGCCGCGAGCCCGCCGAGCAGCAGCAGGATCAGCACGTATCCGCCGGCAATGCGGGTCGCGATTCTAACATTGGCGAGCATCTAAAGGGTCTCCTGGTTGACGGCCCGACCGGCATGCGGGTCGGAACTCTGGACTTTTCTGTCGCGATCTCCGTGTGATCGCCCGACACCGCCGTCGGTGCCGCAAGGGTCGTTGACCGCGCGTGACGGTCGGGGTGCCGGGGTGCCCCGGCCGGAGGTCAGGCGCTGCGGGCCCGGACCGTTGCGCCCGACCCATCGCCGTCCGGGGGCAAGCCCGCCGGGCGGCCTCTCGCGAGCTTGCCGGCAGTGGCATGGGAGGTGGCGCCCCGCGCTTGGGCGGAGGAGCCGGTCCTGTCATCCCTGGGCGGTTCCGAGCCTCGTGCCGACGTGCCGAAGGCTCCGAGGATGTCCACCAGTTCGCGCCCGCGCTGGTTCAGCGTCGCCGCGGCGGCCGTGGTCTCCTCGGCCGCTGCCGCGTTCTGCAGCGTCACCTGGTCGAGCTGCCCGACCCCGGCGCTGATCTCGACGATGCCTGCGGACTGCTGGCGTGCGGCGGCGGAAATCTCCGTCATCAGCGCCTCGACCGCGGATGCGGTGGCGAGGATGTCCTCGAGCCTGCTGCCGGTCCGGGAGACGAGCAGCGATCCGGCCGCCACATGCCGCGAGCTTTCGTCGATCAGGGACTTGATCTCGCTCGCCGACTGGGCCGCGCGCTGCGCCAGGCTCCGGACCTCGGAGGCGACCACGGCGAAGCCGCGCCCGGCCTCGCCTGCGCGCGCGGCCTCGACACCGGCGTTCAGCGCCAGCAGGTTCGTCTGAAACGCGATGTCGTCGATCACGGCGATGATCCGGCCGATCTGGGCCGCGCTGGTCTCGATCGCGGCCATCGCGGCGATCGCCTCCTTCACCACCGTGCGGCCGCCGTCGGCCCGGGCCCGATTGTCGCGCCCTGCCGCTTCGGCCTCTGCGGCGCGGGATGCCGTGGCCCGCACCGAGGCGGTCAGATCGGCCAGTGCGACGGAAGACTGCTCCAGTGTCGCCGCCTGCGTCTCGGCCCGGCGCGACAGGTCCCGGGCGGCCGAGTCGATCGCGGCGGCGTCGGCCTGAACCACCGCGGCCACCTGTCCGACATGCGCGACGATGCCGCCAAGGTTCGCGAGAACCTCGTTGTAGCTGACCCGCAGGGCGTCGTACTCGGCCGGAAACGGGTCGTGCGGGGGGCTTTCGATCGGGCAGCAGAGGTCTCCGCGGGCGAGCCGCTCCATGCCTGCGGAGATCTCCCGAACGACCCGCGCCTGTTCGCGCGCCTCCGCCTCCCGCCATGCCACGGCGGCGGCCTCCGCCGCTGCCCTCTCGGCGGCGAGACGGTCGCCCTTGGTCCGCGCCTCCTCGACGGCCGCGATGGCCGCGTCGGCATCGGTGAAGCTGCGCGCGAGCGTTTCGGCAAGCCAGACGAGCGCGGCAGCCTGCATGACGACGACCACGGCGTGGAGCACAACACGCCCGAAATCCGGCCCGTCCGGAAACACCGCAGCCGGCATCACGACGTTCAGCACGAGGTGATGCACCGCCACGATGCCAGCATAGAGCAGCAGCGCGCGCCAGTTGCAGAAGGCCGCGACGCAGGCGAAGGCGGCGAAGAAATACATGTGTGCGTCGAGCTGCCACGGGTGGCCCGTGAGCTGATAGACGATCAGCCCGACGATCACGGCGAGCGCGGCCGAAGCGGTCAGCTGCACCGAGGCTCCGACCGGATTGCGCAGCCGGTCGAGGGTCGTGAGCCCGGCCAGCACGGCCACCGCCGCGGGCACCACCGCACCGCCCGCGCCGCCGAGCAGCGCGATCGCGGCGGTCAGCGGAACATGCAGCCAGAGGAACAGGGTCATGAACCCGATCGCGGAGTATCGAATGCACTCCAGTCGGGTCCGGTCGGCCCGGTGCGTCGACATGCGCCTAACCTCCGGTGGATGGCTGCCCAGCGGCGCAGGAAGCGCCGGGCGCCGCGATGATGATGTGCCCGCGCGGCAGGGACCGGCGCCAGTGCCGCAGCGCGGCATGGCCTTCGGGACCGGCAACCGCATCGGGCATCACGACGATCAGCCGCCCCCCGGCGCGGATGTCCGCGATCGGCATGGACAGCGCGGCCACAGCCGCAAGGCCGTCGCCCGGCGAAACCCACGGCGGCACGACCACGCCGAACGCCGCGGAACCCGCGCGCGGAACCAGCGCCAATGCAAGCAGCAGGCACAGTCCCGCGACGGCGATCCCCAGCGCCGGGGTGATGTCACGCAGCGTTCCAGTCATGGCTGCCCCCTCAGTGTCGGGCGGAGAATCGCGGAAAGAGGTTAAGGCTCGCTGAGCGTCGGTCGCGAAAACGCAGGCCTCGCCGGCCGATCCCGAAGCGCCGCAGGCCGGGCGGAGGCACGCATCGACGCGCCCCCCGGGGCCGGGGCGCGGGCGTTCACCATTGGGCACGCCAGGCGGCGTGGTCGGCCGGGTCAGCGCCCCTCCTCGCGTGCGGCAAGCCGACGCAGCACCTCGGCCCGTCCGAGGGCGAGCGTGGCCGCGCGTCGCGCGCGCTCGACCTGTGCTTCGCAGGAGGCCAGCCGCATGTTGCCCTGCGAACGGGCCTCCTGCAGCCAGCGCGCGCGCGCGCTGGCCATCGCGGGGCCGGCGTCGGGATCCTCGGCCAGGGAAGGGACCCGCGGCAGGGCGGCCAGCGCGGCGGCGGCGGCGCGGCGCGCCTCCTCGGCGCGGGCCAGCTCGGCCAGGCGCATCTCCCGCAGCGCGGCCGCAAGGCGCGACAGGCCGGTCAGACGCCCCGCGCTCATGTCTGCCACCGCGCAGCGCGGCGGCGCATGGTCTCGGCGAACCGGATGGCGGCGGCGACCGCGCCATAATGCTCGGGGCTGATCTCGTCGCCGATGCCCACGGTGGCGTGCAGGGCGCGCGCCGTCGGCGGGTCGTGGCGCAGGGGAACGCCGGCGGCCTGCGCCGCCTCGCGGATGCGCAGCGCGATCTCGTCGGTGCCCTTGGCGACGCAGACCGGCGCGCTGCCCGGCCGCCGGCTCCAGCGCAGCGCGACGGCGTAGTGCGTCGGGTTCACGATCACGACGTCGGCCTTGGGCACCTCGGTCAGCATCCGGTTGGCGGCGATCTCCTGGCCGCGCTGCCGGCGGGCCTGCTTGACATGCGGATCGCCCTCCGTCTGCTTCATTTCGTCCCGCAGCTCCTTGTGACTCATGCGGTTCTTGCGAAAGTGCTCGTGCCGCTGCCAGAGGAAGTCGATGGCGCCGATCGCCCCCAGAACCACCACCACCAGGAGCAGGAACTCGAGGATGAGGGCCATCAGCTCCCCCGCGATCGGCCGCGGCTCCAGCTGGGTGGTGGCGAGGATGCGTGGCATCCGCGCCAACAGGAAGACCCACAGGATCGCCCCGATGATCAGCAGCTTGGCCGTGCTCTTGGCGAACTCGAACAGCCCGGAGCGGCCGAACTTCTGCTTGGCGTTGGACAGCGGCGAGATGCGCGAGAGCTTCGGCTGCAGCTTTTCCGGGGCAAAGACCAGCGCGCGCTGGGTCAGGAGCGCGACCAGCGCGGCCACGAAGGGCACGAGGAACAGCGGTGCCAGCGCCCCGCCGATGCGCCCGAGCAGACCGCCCACCGGCGCGCCCGCCCCCTCGGCAAAGAGGGTCGACAGCCGGTCGGCCTGATCCAGCAGCACCATGCCCGCGCTGCCCGCATTCGTCAGCGCCGCCCCCCCGACCGCGACCCCCGCCAGCGCCAGCCCCGCCCAGGCCGACGCGGTCACCAGATCGTTCGACTTGGGGACCTCGCCCTTGCGCCGCGCCTCCTCCAGCTTGCGCGGGGTCGGCTCGTGCTGCTTCTCGGTGCTGTCGTCCTGCGCGCTCATGGCGGGGCCATCGGATCGGAGAGGAAGGTCGACAGCGCCCCGAGCCAGAGCACCAGCGCCGTGGGCACGACGAGAAACAGCAGCATCAGCCCGCCCAGCGTCAGCGCCGGGGCCCCGACGAAGGCCACCATGAGCTGCGGCATCGCCCGGTTGATGGCGCCGAGCGCCATGTTGTAGACGAGCGCCGCAACCACGAAGGGGGCCGCCAGCGAGAAGGCGAGGGCAAAGGCGCGTGCGACCTGCGCGACCCCCCAGCCGGCCACCGCCCAGCCGGGTGGAAACTCGCCCGCAGGCATGAGCGCGTAGGACAGGATCAGGAGCTCCGCCAGCCGCACGTGCAGCCCCGCCATCACCGCCAGCGCGAGCCCGGAGATCATCAGGAGCTGCGCCACCGCCGGCTGCGGATCGACCCCGGCGCCACCGAAGAACTGCGCCAGCGAGGTCGCCTGCGCCGCGATGGTCCCCCCGGTCTGCAGCGCCAGCACGAAGAGCCGCAGCCCCATGCCGATCAGCAGCCCGGCAACGACCTCGGTCGCGAGGGCGCGCGCCAGGCCCGAGGGCTGTCCGGCCAGCACGGCGACCTCGGGGGCGACCGCGGGGGCCACCACGAGCGTGAAGGCCAGCGCGATGGCCAGCCGCACCCGCATCGGCACCAGCTGCTCTCCAAAGGCCGGCAGCAGCGCCATCGCCGCGCCCACGCGCAGAAACACGACCGCGCCCACCGCCAGCGCCTCTGCCGCGATGCCGGTGAGCTCGCTGAGCGGTTCGACGAGGCCGGGCGTCATGGCGCGATGTCCGGCATCGGGACGATGCTCCGGCATCGCGGCAGGGGCGGCGTGGAGGAGCCGCGCGGAGCCGGCGCGCCGTGACCGGTCGGGAGGGCCGGGCGCATCGGGCGCCGGGCGCGCGGCGGCGTCGACACGACGGCTGGTGCCGTCAGTCCGGATCGGCGCGCCGGCTGCGCAGTGCCCGCGGCCGGAGATGCGGGCGTGTGGCGTGCGCTGAAGAAAACGAGGGGGACGGCGCGCCCCGCGAGCTCGCGCAGTCTCCCCCCACGGTCCGTCCCCGCACCCTGTCGGGCGCGCCGATCCCGCGAGACGGCGTCCCCCGGGCTGCGGCCCGGGGCAGCCCTTTGCGGGGCGACGGTGGCTTGCCGGACAGGGACGCGGCCGGCGGGCAGCCCGGCGCAGCCGGAACGCGGCTCGCCCCCGCGCGCACCGATCCGACGGCCCGGCGGGCCGCATCGCGTTGCGCCTTGGAGCCCCGCAGCCCGGATCATCAGGCCGGCACCATGCCGACCAGCGCGGGCCGCGCCTCCATCCCGATCTCCTCGTAGGAGAGCACCGGAACCTGCAAGCCCTTGGCCGCCAGCACCAGCCGCAGGAAGCGTCGCCTGCGCGTCGAGGTCACCACGGCCGGCGTCACCCTGCCGTCGGCGGCCTGCGACAGCCTCTCCGCCAGCGCAGCCGCCAACCGGTTGAACTCGGCCGGCGGCAGCGCCACATCCATCTGCCCACGCTCGCCCTGGACCTCGTAGGTGGTGAAGATCTGTTCCCACTCCGGCGCGAGCTGCACCAGCGGAATGGTGCCGTCCTCGCGCCGGAGTTCGGCCACGAGCTGAAAGCCGAGACGATGGCGGACATGCTCGGTGATCGCCTCGGGCGAGGCATGGCTGTGCCGCGCCTCGGCGATCGCCTCGAGGATGAGGCCGAGGTTGCGGATCGACACCCGCTCTTCCAGCAGCAGCCGCAGGACGGCCAGCAACAGATCGACCGGCACCTTCTCCGGGATCAGTTCCTCGAAGAGCTTGCGGTTGGCGTCGCCCCGGGCACTGTCGGACAGCGTGCAGAGCTCCTCGAGCTGCCGGCGCAGGCCCTTGAGCGTGAGCAGACGGGCAAAGTTCTTGCGGATGACCTCCAGCAGATGGGTCGCCAGGACCTCCGCCGGGCCGACCACGGTGGAGCCGGCGAGGATCGCGGCCTCCTGCGCATCGGCAGCCATCCACCGCGCGGGCGCGCCATAGACCGGCTCGCGCACGTCCTCGCCCGCCGGCGGGTCGAGGCCATCCTCCGGCATCAGCGCCAGCACCTGCCCCGGGCGCAGCCGGTCGCGCGCCTGCATCACGCCCTGGATGCGGATGACATAGGTCCCGGGCGGCAGCGACGCATCGTCGGTCAGCCGGATCTCCGGCAGCACGAGGCCGTACTGCGCCGCCACATGGGTGCGCATGTTGGCGATGCGGGCGTCGAGCCCGGTGGCCGGGTCCAGCACCATGGCCACGAGATCCGGAGCGAACTGCACATGGATGTCGTCCAGATCGAGCGCATCGCCGATCGCGGCGCGCCGCGGCGCTTCGGCCTCCGGGACCGGCGGGGGGACCGCGGCCTCTGCCGCCGCGCGCCGTTGCAGCGCGAGGCCGGCCCAGCCCAGCGCCCCGGCGCCCAGGATGAAGGGCAGGAAGGGCAGCCCGGGCACGAAGGCGAACAACGCCATCAGGAGCGCCACCGTGACCAGCGCCGCCGGATAGCGCCCGAGCTGGCTGAGGATGGCCATGTCGGTCGAGCCGGTGGCGCCGCCGCGGGCCAGCAGGAGGCCGGCCGCGACGGAGATGATCACCGCCGGGATCTGGCTGACCAGACCGTCGCCGACCGTGAGGATCGCATAGGTCTCGAACGCGGCGCCCAGCGGCATGCCATGCACCATCGTGCCGACGACCAGCCCGATCACGATGTTCAGCAGCGTGATCAGCAGGCCCGCGACGGCATCGCCCTTGACGAATTTCGAGGCGCCGTCGAGCGAGCCGAAGAAGTTCGTCTCGGCCTGTTCGCGTTCGCGCCGCTCGCGGGCCTGGGCATGGTCGATGGCGCCGGCGGCCATGTCGCTGTCGATCGCGAGCTGCTTGCCCGGCATCGCATCGAGCGCAAAGCGCGCGCCGACCTCGGCCATCCGGCCCGCGCCCTTGGTGATGACGATGAAGTTGACGATCAGGAGCACGCAGAAGATCACGACGCCGAGCAGCACGCTGCCGCCCATCACGAACATCGCGAAGCCCTGGATCACGTCGCCCGCGGCATGGGGGCCGGTGTGCCCCTCGCCGATGATCAGCTTGGTCGAGGAGACGTTGAGCGAGAGCCGCAGCATCAGCGAGCCGAGCAGCACCGTCGGAAAGGCCGAGAAGTCGAGCGGGCGCTCGACGAACAGGGTGACGGTGAAGATCAGGATCGCCAGCGCGAAGGAGGCGGCGAGGCCGATGTCGAGCAGCCAGGCCGGCACCGGCAGGATCATCATGACGATCACCGCCATGAGCGCCAGGGCGAGCAGGATCGTCGGGCGGAACAGGGCCGAGAAGGACGGGGTCATTGCAGCGCCCTCGCCCCTGTGGCGATCAGGCTGCCGCGGGCTGCGCCGAGCGGCACGACCGAGCCGGGCGCGGCCGGGGCGCCTGCCTGCAGCAACGGATAGCCCGACGGGCGCAACGCGCGGGTCGAGGCGGCTGCGACGTCCGTGCGGGCGCCGGCCGGTTCCGGGGCGGACTGCAACGCGGCGAGATGGGCGCGGAAGCGCTCCGTGTAGCGTTCGGCATGGGCCGGCGTGCGCGAGTGATAGGCGCCCGCCGCGGCCTCCCAGCTTCCGAATTCGGCGTGCAGGCCGGCGAGGAAACGGGCCGCGTAGAGGGCGTTCGCGCCGGGGTCGAGCATCGCCTCGGGCGAGGCAAACGCCTCACCGTGCCAACGGTGGTTGATCTGGAAGCAGCCGATGTCGATGCCGTTGTGGCCGAGGGCGATCTGGTCGCGCACATGCGCTGCCGCGGCCGCGCGGCTGTCGAACCAGCGGCCCTGTCCCTCGACATTGGTGGTCCACGGCCAGGGGCGCATCCGATCGCCGCGGCGAAGACCCGATTCGGTCAGCGCGATGGCCTGCAGGACGAGGACAGGGACGCCCGTTGCGGCCGCAGCCTCGGCCGCGGCGGTGTCGCACAGTCCGGCCGGATCGGCCAGGGCGGACCCGAGTGGCCAGAGCATGGCGGCGCAGGTGAAGGCGCCCAGGGAATGGCCCACGGCGGCGCGCCGCAGAAGCCTGGTGAAATGCTGGTACACGGGCTGACCCTCGGCAGTTCTTGCACGATGGAGTGACGCTAGGGCGAAGCGATTTCGATTTGGTAACCGCGACGACGTCAGCGGCCCGGTGGCGCGGGATATTGCGCCAGAAGCGCCTCGAGCAGGGCGCGCATGGCGGCGGAGTCCGTCATCATGGCGCGTGCTGCAGAGAGCTCACCGTCCGGGCTCGCGGCGACGTCTGGAGCCATGCCGTCTGCGTCTGCCAGCCCCGGCTCCGCCACCGGCGTGCCCGCGGGCGCCGCACCGATCGCAGGCGTCGTCGCAGCCAGTCGGCCCGAAACCTCGGCCATCGACCCCTCGCCGAGCCGCGCCGCGGTCTCCCAGTCGCCGGCCAGCCAGGCCGCATGCGCGGCCTCGGCCGTCTGCCCGGCGGACCCGAACGCGGCGGCCGCGGCCGCCTGGTCGCCCAGGGCCGCCAGGGCCGTCCCGCGCAGCCGTGCGGCCTCCTCGCCCTCCATCCCGGCGATCCCGCGCAGTGCCCGCTGGGCATCTCCCAGCGCCAGCGCGGCGCGTGCCAGCAGCAGCCGGTCCGCATCGGAGCGCCGGTCAGCCTCCGGAAGCGCCGCGAGCGCCTCGGCGGCGAAGCCGGCCGCGAGAAGCCGCGTCGCAAGGGACTGTCGCAGCGCCGGGCGCAGCGCCCCGTCGCGCCAGTACCCTTCGGTGAAGATCCGGGCGAGAAAGGTCTCCTCATCGGCGTTTGCGACCAGCAGGGCCGTCAACTCCTCCTCCAGCGCCGCCAATGGTCCGTCGGGATCGTGGCGGCGCAGCCGGTCGCGCACGGAAAAGGCGGCGTCGAAGCTGCCGGACATGGCCAGCTCGAGCGCCTCGAGCCGCGCGAGCCGGGCCCCGAGCGCCGTCCCGCGATACTCATGCGCGCGCGCCGCGAGGGTCTCCGAGAGGGCGGCATCGAGCGGCAGCCCGGCCGCAAGCCGCGCTTCCACAAGGCCTGCGAGCGCTTCGCCGGCGCTGGGGGCATTGCCGGACGCGAGGGGCGCGAGCGTCTCGCTGGCCTCTTCCGGGGCGCCACGCGCCATGGCGAGGTCGGCGTCGACAAGGTCGAGCGCCGCGGATGTTTCGCCCGCAGCACGCCCGATGGCATTGCGCAACTGCCACGCCGTGTCCGCATCGCCCACCGACAGGAAGCGTTGGACGAGGGTCGGGCCGAGGTGGTGGCGCAGATGCGACGGCAGGGCGGAGAACGCCCGGGTCACGGCGGCCCGGTCCGTCGCCGGGTCGGGTCGCGGGCTCTCGGCGGCCAGCACCGCCCACAAGGCCACGGCCCCGTCGCAGCCCTCCATCCCCGTGACTTGCGAGCCGGGCAGGGGCAAGGCCTCATCGATCAGGCGCGCGAGATCGGACAGCAGCGGGGCCTCGGCACGCTCCCGCGCCAGCGCCTCGAGCAGCGACCGCGCCTCGGCGCCGAAGCCGAAATGCAGATAGAGGCGCGCCAGCCGCAGGACGGCCTCCGGATCGGGCATGTCGAACTCGCCCACGAGGCCGCGACGCGCATCGGCAAACTGCACGCCCGCCGGTCGATCGTCGGCCCAGTCGGCAAGGGCGAAGGCCTCGTCGCCGATGCAGGCTCCGCCATCGGGACGCAGGCCGGGGCGAAGGCTCTGCCGCCAGGCCCGGTCCATCGCCGTCTCGGCGTCGATGCGCAGGTTGCGCAGCGGATCGGGCGGCAGCTCGGGCGGGATCGCGGCGGGCGGTGGAGGGGGCGCGCTGCGCGTCGCATCCGCCTGTCGGGGGTCGGTGAGCGCGGCTAGGTCGGCTCCGATCAGCCCCTGCGCCGCAGCTCGGGCAAAATGCCGCAGCAGCAGCGTCCGGGCAATGTCGCTGGCCTCGTCGGGAGGGGGGATGCGGAGCCGTGACTCCGGCGACAAACCGGCCGCCAGTGTGTTGGCGGCCGCCTCCGTCCTCCTCGGGTCGGAGGCCAGGCGTGCCGGGGAGGCCAGGAGATGGCTGCGGATCCAGTCGAAGGCCGGGCGCTCGGCCGGGATGGCGGCGACCGGTCCGCCGAGGGGCGTTTCGAAGCGAGCGCCGGGAGGGGGGGCGCCGTCGTGGATGTCGATGACCAGCAACCCGCTGTCGACGAAGGCACGGGCATGGCACTCGCATCCCAGGACGAGATCCACCCTCCCGGGGGCGGTGCGCAAGGCGGCAAGGCGCGTGCGCGGGATGCGGGCGAAGGTGGTGGAGGTGTCGATGGCCAGACCCTCATCCGACAGTCGCACGCCGTAGCCGCCGTCGGTCCGCCCCACCTGCCAGCCGGTCCCGGCCGGCAAGGGCAGCGTCAGCCGCGTGAAGCTCGCATGTTCGCCCGAGCGCAAGGGGAGCGGCTGCGCCATCGCTGCGCCGTCCCAGAGGGGGCCGAGCAGGAACGTCAGGGCCGCGAGGAGCGCTGCTGCATGCCGTCTCATGTCATCGCTCCGCCGTCATCGACGCCCGGGCAGCATCGATACCGCCCGCTCTCGAGGCATGTCGGTTCGGGTGTCATTGCGCCTGTCCCTGTTGCTCGATGCTGTCCTGTGGCGCCCGTCCTCGCCGAGGCGCGAGGCATCGCCGAACGACATTCCCCGGCGCATCGCCTGCTGCTCCCGGCAGGCCGGCGCGGACGCGGAGGGGAAGGAACGGTGGCGCATCGATCCGTTGCATCGACAGCCTGTCGCCGCAGGTCATGTCCCGTGCGGGAGCCGTCGTGGCCGAGGCCCCGATCCGGGGCGGTCGCATCGCCCGGATGCGCCCGGACGCGGCGGGGGCTGGGGGAGGCGATGGGTTCGGGCCTGGCTGGGGGCCTCGGGGTGGGCCGTCGCCCGTCGGTGGAGCGCGACCGGGCCATGCCCTCGCCCCATCCCTCGGGCTGGCGGTGCAGACCCTGTGGATCCTGCGACTCCGCGGGCGGTGCGTGACGTGCGCATGCCGGCGTCGACGTATCCCGCGGGGGGCATGCTGTCGTCTCCCGCGCTTGGCGGACAAGAGCACGCGGCCCGGTGGCCTGCGGCCGGGCCCAGCGCAGAAAGACATCCGAGCCGTGCGCCGACGCAGGACGGGCGCGGCCGAAGGGATCTTCGCGGGAGGAGTACGCCCCATCGGTCGGGAATGGCGGCGTCGCTGCAGGGTCGGACCGGGCTACGACAGATACGCAGGGCAGATGCCTCACCCCGCCATTCCGGGCTCGGCGCGATCGACAGGGCAGACCCGGGCGATCGCGCCACCGATCGCGGGGACTTCCGGCGCGAGGGGCGCCATTCGACGCAGTGGGGGACGTGCAGTCCTCGTCGGGCAGGCCCCGGATCGGCCCGGCGCAACGAACGCGGGTCGGCCGCTCGGCGACCATGCCAGCTTGCTGCCGATGGATCGGCCGGGCGGCTTGCCATGCGCAAGGGCGCTGCAGGCTGCGGCGGAGCGGCTCCCGGGAAAGCGCCACCCGAGAAGGGGAGTCATCGCGCTGCCGCACCGGGCGTTGCGACGGGCCCAAACGGTGGCGCCCGCGGCGGGCAGGTGCATCGGTGCCTGGCATCACGCCAGGCCCCTCGCCGCGGTCGCCGGCCCTGCTTTCGCGGAGGAACCGTCCAGCGTACGTGACGGATGGAGATGCCGCAAGCGCGCGGCATCCGGGGAGGGCTACCGTCGGAGCGCGGTCCTGTCCCGCCTCCGTCGCGACGCGCAGTGTCGAGCAGGTCGCGGCTGCGGGCGCAGGGAGCGCTCGCCGCATCGGCGCGGGGGCGTCGCCCGCACACGCGCGCTTCCGGTACCGGCGCGCAAGGGTTTGCGACGGCGGAACGCGCCCGTGGTTCGCCGCCATGGCGGATGACCCGGCCATCAGGCGGCATCCTGGCGCAGCCCGCGCAGCGCCTCCTCGAGTTCGCCGAAACTCGGGCGCAGCGCATGCGGTGTGTTCTGGCGGCCAACCTCGATGCAGATGTTCGTCGGATGGGCGTGGAGGTTGGCCACGAGCACCTCGCGGATCAGCTGGTAGAAGTGGGCGTCCTCGCGGGCGATGGCGCCCAGGCGCTGTGCGAAGGGGCCGACGAAGCCATAGGCAAGAAAGACGCCCAGAAATGTGCCGACAAGCGCCCCGGCGATCATCTTGCCGAGGATTTCGGGCGGCTGATCGATCGACCCCATGGTCTTGATCACCCCCAGCACCGCCGCGACGATGCCCAGCGCCGGCAGCGCATCGGCCACCGTCTGGAGAGCATGGGCCGTATGCTGGCGGTGATGGTTGTTGGCCTCGAGCTGCTTTTCGAGGACCTCCTCGACCTGATGCGGATCATCGTAGTTCATCGAGGCCGCGCGCAGCGTGTCGCAGATCAGCTCCACCGCCTCGTGATCCGCCCGGATGCGCGGATAGCGGGCGAAGATGTCGGACTCGCCCGGATTCTCGATATGCGCCTCGAGGGCCACAGGATTGCTCCGGGCGATTCGGATCAGCTCGAACAGGAGGCACAGCAGGTCGCGGTAATCGTCCGGCTTCCAGTGCACGCCGCGAAAGATCTTGCCGAAGTCCCGCATCGACTGCCGGATCACCGACTTGTCGTTGGCGATGAGATAGGCGCCGACCGCCGCGCCGCCGATCATCGCCATCTCGTAGGGCAGCGCGGCGATGATCACGCCCAGCTTGCCGCCGGCGGCGATGTAGCCTCCGAACACCATGACGAAGACGAGGACGATCCCCACTATGCCCAGCATCTGGCTGACTCCCGCTTGTTGACTGGTCCCGAACCGCGTTCCGGTTCACTCGGTGGGAACGCCGGCATGGCGGCCGGCAAGGATGACGCTGATCGTGTAGGCGGTCCGCGGCTCGAGTCCGGCCATCACCGCCGCGGCCGCGTCGGGGCGCATCCGGGCGAGGAAACCGGCGGCGAAGGAGGCCTCCATCTCCTCGAACAGGAGGGCGGCGTCGCGCGGCTTCATCGCCTCGTAGACCGCGGTCAGCCGGTCGATGTCGCGCTCCGCTGCGCCGTCCGCGAGGGCGAGCGTTGCGGCAAGTCGTTCCTCGGCGATGCGCAGGGCCTCGATCTGTGCGGCCAGCTGCGCCTCGGCGACGGCGAGCGCCTGCAGCCGGCCTTCGAGGGCGGCCTCGCGCTCGGCCACCCGCTCCTCGCGGGCGCGCACGGCCTCGAGCAGCGGACCGACCCGGGGCGGAGGGGCCTCGGCCACCACCGTCGGCTGCGCCGCAGGCTCGCGCGTCAGCGCCTCGCCCACGCCGGTCCCGAGACGGATCACGGCGGAGGCCAGCATCAGGCCGGCCAGGAGGGCGAGGGTGCCGCGGACCCGCCGTCTGCCGCTTCGCGGCTTGCTGCGGGGCGTCGTCATGCGTCTTCCTCCGCCAGTTCTCGCAGCGAGCGGCGCGCGCGCCGGCGCACGGTGCGCGGCCGCGCCTCGGCGGCGGCCGTCGGGTGCGGTTCGGGCGCGCTGGGCGCAGCCGGCGGCGGCGACTGGCGCACGGGATCGGGCAGGTCGTGCAGGGTCGAGATCAGCAGCTCCAGTCGCTGGACCGCCTCCTCGGCACGGCGCGTGCGCTCGTCGAGTGTGTCGGACGAGGCCCTGGCCGCAGTCTCGGCCCGCCCGAGCGTGCGTGTGAGGTCGTCCACCTGGGCCGAGAGGACGGCAATCGCCCCGCCCATGCCGCTCTCGAGCTGCGTGAGCCGCTGCAGCCGGCGCGAGAGCACCATGCAGTAGACCGCGGCGCCGATGGCCCCGGCGCCCAGCAGGATGTCGGCGATCAGATCCATCTTCCCCTCCTCAGTTCAGCACGAATTCGGTGACGAGGAGGTCGCGGACCCGCCCCTCGCCGGTGACGACCTGCAGCCGCCGCAGCATCTGCGCGCGCAGCCGGATCAGCGCCCCGGGGGCGCCGAACTCCTGCGGGTCGACGGCCCGCAGATATCCGTTCAGCACATCGAGGATGCGCGGCATCAGCTGCTCGACCTCGGCCTGATGGCGGCCCGCCACCTCGAGCGTGGCGGCAAAGCGCAGATGCCTGCCGCTTGCGGACCCGCCGAGGCTGATCAGCAGCGGCGCGATCGGCACGAAGGCCGAATCGCCCAGGCTGGACGGCGCGTCCTCCGCCCCCCGCTCCGGCAGTGCGAGCAGCCCCGTGTAGGCGGCGAAAAACCCCCCTGCGCCCAGCAGCAACGCCAGCAGCGCCCCCAGAATGAGGGGCAATTTCGAACGGCGCGGCGGCGGCGGGGTGTCGACGGCGGCATCGGCCATGGCGGGCTCCGGGGCTGTGATCCTCACCCCGTATAGGCCGCTGCCGACTAACCGATTGTTAAGCGCAATGCCCGATGCAGGGGATACCGCCGGCGGGCAGAAGGCCCGGGCCGCGAAGCAGGCGAGAGGAGATCACGGTGCAGCAGGTTCTGTCGGTCTGGGGCAGGCTTTCGCCACAGCGTCGCCTGATCGTCGCTGCGGCGACGCTGACGGTCTTCGTGGCGGTGCTTGCATTGGCGCGAATCGCCACGCAGCCGGGGATGGCGTTGCTCTACGCCGGGCTCGAGCCCTCCTCCGCGGGCGAACTCGTCCAGGCGCTGGAGCAGCGCAACATCCCCTACGAGGTGCGCGGCGACTCGATCTTCGTGCGCGCCCCGCAGCGTGACGAGACGCGGATGATGCTGGCCGCGCAGGGCCTGCCGGCCAGCGGCGCGCGGGGCTACGAACTCCTCGACGGGTTGTCGGGCTTCGGCACGACGTCGCAGATGTTCGACGCCGCCTACTGGCGCGCGCGCGAGGGCGAGCTGGCCCGCACGATCGTCTCCAGCCCGCAGATCCGCGCCGCCCGCGTCCACATCGCCCATGTCGGCGCGCAGCCTTTCCGGCGCGAGATCGCGCCCAGCGCCTCGGTGACGCTCACGCCCGCGAACGGCGCCGTGCCGGCTTCGCAGGCGAGGGCGGTACGCTTCCTCGTGGCCTCGGCGGTTCCGGGCATGCGGCCCGAGGACGTCTCCGTCATCGACGGTCTCAGCGGCACGGTCCTTGCGATGGAGGAGGCGGCAACCGTCGGGCCCGGCAGCGACCGCGAGGCCGAGCTGCGCCGGGCGGTCGAGCGCATCCTCGAGGCGCATGTCGGCCGCGGTCGCGCCGTGGTCGAGGTCAGCCTCGAGACCGTCACCGAGACCGAATCGATCATCGAGCGCCGGCTCGACCCCGACAGCCGCGTCGCCCTGCAGTCCGAGACCGAGGAGCGGACCTCGTCGAGTTCGGGGACCCAGGCCCCGGGCGTCACCGTCGCCAGCAACCTGCCCGACGGCGACGCCAACGCCCAAGGGGGCCAGAGCCAGAGCCAGGACGCCGAAACCCGCGAGCGGCTGTCCTTCGACGTCTCGCAGGTCAGCCGGGAGCTGCACCGCGCCCCCGGCGCGATCCGGCGGCTGACCGTGGCGGCGATGGTCGACGGCACCCGCGCCCCCGATGAGACCGGCACGATGGTCTGGCAGCCGCGCGGCGCCGAGGAGCTGGAGGCGCTGCGCGACCTCATCGCCGCCGCCGTGGGCTTCGATGCCGAGCGGGGGGACGTCATCAGCCTGCGATCGCTCGCGTTCGAGGTTCCGGAGATGCAGGGGGCCGAGGCCGAGGGCGGGCTCTTCGGTGGCCTTCCGCTCGACCTCATGACGCTGATCCAGCTGGCTGTCCTGGCGCTGGTCGCCCTTGCGCTGGGACTGTTCGTGATCCGGCCCATCCTCGCCTCGGGCGGGCGCAGCGCGGCGCTGCCGCCGCCGGATGCGGCGGAGGCCCCGTCGCTCGCGCCGCCCGAAGACTTCGCCTTCCCGATGCAGACCGCCGAGCTGGACTTCGACGGGCTCTCGGGGGGGGGTGACGAGGCCGATCCGGTCCAGCGGCTGCGCCGTCTGATCGAGGAGCGTGAGCAGGAGACCGTGGAGATCCTGCGCAGCTGGATGGAAGACGCCGAGGAGGATCGGGCGTGACGCGCGTGGCAGGGGACGTCCTCGCCGAACCGGGCCGTGCCGGCCGGTGGGGGTCGCTCAACGGCGGGGGATCGTCGGTCGCGACGGTCCGCGAGAGGGCGGGCGGCTCGCCCGGGAGGGTCGCATGCCACATCGCCTGAGACTGGAGGTCTTCGGCCGCGACGCGGTCCAGAGCGTCGGCGAGGAGACGCTGGTGATGTCGTCCGACAGCCTCGAGGAGGCCAAGCTCGAGGCCTTCGACAAGGGCTATCGCGCCGGCTGGGACGATGCCGTCGCCGCCCAGGAGGACGAGGCGCAGCGGCTGCGCGCCGAGATCGGGCGCAACCTCCAGGCGCTGTCCTTCACCTATCACGAGGCGCGGGCGCATCTGCTGCGCGGCCTCGGCCCGCTGATGACGGAGATCTGCGACCGGCTCCTGCCCGAGGTGGCGCGGGCCGCGCTGGGCGGGATCGTGCGCGAGACGCTCGAGCCGATCGCGGCCGAGGCGCTGGACCGGCCGGTGACCCTCGTGCTCCATCCCGACGCCCGCGAGGCCGTCGAGGCGGCGCTCGCCGAGAATGCGGCGCCCCCCGTCACGCTGATCGAGGAGACCGCCCTCGCGCCGGGCCAGCTGCATCTGCGCTGGGACGAGGGCGAACGGCGGATCGACCTCGACGCGGCCGTGGCCGCGATCGGTGCCGCCGTCACCGCCTATTTCGCCGGATCGCAGGACGGCGAGGAGATGCCCGACGACCCCGCCCCCGAACTCACGGATCCACCCTTCGAGGAGATGCGCCGTCATGGATGATACCCGTGCCACCGCCGACAACCCCTTCGCCCAGGTCCCGATCGAGATCATCGTCTCGGTCGGCCGGGCCCGACCCAGCGTGCGCGAACTGCTGCGCCTCGGTCGCGAGGCCGTGCTGCCGCTCGACCGCCGCGTCGAGGACCCGGTCGAGCTCTATGTCGGCGATCGGCTGATCGCCCGCGGCGAGCTGATGGAGATGGATGGCGACCAGGCCGGGCAGCTCGCCGTGCGCCTCACCGACCTCGCCGATCTCAGCGGCGGGTTGTGAGCACCGGCATGGACACCCCGTCGCTGCAAGTCTGCCCTGCCTGCACCGCGCCGCCGGTCCGGGCGCATGCCGGTCCGGTCCGGGGACCGCGCCGGCTCGCCGACGCCGGCCGCAACCCTGAAGGTGACGGTCCCGCGCGACCTGGCAGGTGCGGCCGGGCGGATATGGGCGCCGTGTCCGCGCCGCGGCACGCGGCGGGCGGGGGCGTGCTGCTCCGTCGGGGCCGTCCACTGCCGCGGCCGGCCGGGGATGCGTCGGGGCCGCAGGGGGATCGGCCGCCCGGTGCCACCGTGATCCCAGTTGCCGCCGCGGTGCGCCGGGCCCTCGCCCCGATGCGCCGGGCATGGGCCGTGGCCTGCGGGCCTGCCGGTCTCACCCTGCTGCTGGCGCTTCCCGTGCTGGTGGCGATCGCGTCGTCGGCGGCGGCGCAGACGCTCAGTCTCGATCTCGGCGACGATGCCTCGATGGCCACCCGCGCGATCCAGCTGCTGGTCCTGGTCACGGTTCTGAGCCTCGTGCCCGGCCTCGCGGTGATGGTCACATGCTTTCCCTTTCTGGTCACCGTCTTTGCCATCCTGCGTCAGGCCGTGGGGTTGATGGCCTCGCCGCCGAACATGCTGCTGGTCAGTCTCGCGCTGTTCCTGACCTATTTCGTGATGGAGCCGGTCTTCATGACCGCCTGGGCCGAGGGGGTGGGCCCCCTCCTCGACGGCACGCTGGAGATCGAGCCGGCCCTCGCCGCCACGCTGGCGCCGTTCCGCGAGTTCATGGCCGCTCGGATCAACCCGGGCACCTTCGCCGCGCTTGCCGACCTGCGACCCGACCTCCAGGGCGCGACGCTCGCGCCGGATGCCGCGCTCTCGGTGCTGGTGCCCTCCTTCATGCTGAGCGAGATCGCCCGGGCCTTCGAGATCGGCTTTCTCATCTTCCTGCCGTTTCTGATCATCGACCTCGTGGTCGCGGCCGTTCTCATGAGCATGGGGATGATGATGGTGCCTCCCGCCATCGTGTCGCTGCCGTTCAAGCTTGCGTTCTTCGTCGTTGCCGATGGCTGGACGCTGATCGCGAGTGCGCTGGTGCGAAGCTACAGCTGACGGGGCCGGGGTGGGGCCTCGGGTCCGTGCGCGCGCTGCCGGTCTCGTCGCCGGCGGCGCGAGGGCATCGGCCCCGAACAGCGCGGTTCGCCCGACCCTCGTCACCGACGCGTGGCCGGGCGGGCCCGGCGCCCCCGGGTGCGGTCCAAGGACGGGGCCGCTGTCGTGACGCGGCAGCCCTTCGCCGAGGTCGCTGCCCAGGCCGTGCGCAAAGCCGATGCAGGCCCCGCCACCGGGGCGAGCCGGGCGCCGGTTCGCGACGAACGGACCCCGGGGCAGCGAGGTTCGACGCCGAAGGGGTCGCGGCAGGGCCCGGCGGTGTGCCGCCCGGTCCTGCCGGTCTCGCGCGCGCAGTCGGTGAGCATCGCGGACCCGATCGCTCCGGAGAGGGCTGCGCCGTGTGCCGTGACGCCACCTCCGCACGCGGCCCCGATGCGATGACCTGCCTCTCCCGCAGGCAGCCCGAAGATGCGGAGAGCCACGCAAGCGCGCAAGTGCACGGTGACGCGACCCGCCCGGGGCGAGCCCCCGCGCCTCGTCATCTGGCGCGAAACGCAGGTGCCTCGACGGCCCACACCGAGGGGCTCCCGACGCCGACCGCCCCGGCGCAGCGCCGCGCGCCTCTGCGCCCCTGCGAGCGTCCGGCAAGGCCAGGGCCCGGCTCGAGGCACGCTGCCTCCGGGCCGGGCGGCCGATGGCCGGCCCGGAATGGGGTCTCCGGCGCATGCCGGCGCTCGCAGGCCGGATGCCCTGGCCGCTCTCGTCCGGGGCGTGATCGCGACACTCCGGTCGAGGGCGTCCCCGAAGCGGTGACGCGCGCCCGCGCCTCCCTCCGCCGCCGACACCCTGCGGGCAGGCCGCCGCCGAGTGCGGGATGCGCCCGCGCCGTGCGCAGACGCGGTCCACCGTCTCGGGCGGCCCTCGCGGAGGTCATTCGCAGCACGCCCGCGCCCGGGGCTCGACCCGCGGGGGAGATCTGCGGATCACCCGCGGGTCATCGAGGCCCCGGACGCCGAGGGAAACTGCGCCTGTGCCCTTCGTCGGACATCCGGGCCGTCCGGCGCTTGCCGGGGTGGCTCGGGCGATCCCTGCTGCGGCCACGCAGCGGCGGGGGGGCACGGGTCCTGCGCCGGCACGCGGATCCGCTGCCGCGTTCCCCTTGCCAATCGCGGCCGGCCGCCGCGTCGCGGTCGAGGATCGACGGTCTCCCGGCCGGGGACGGGTACTGACCGAAGCGTGCGTGGACTGCCCGCGCCGCGGCGCCGTTGGCCTTGGGCACTGCCTGTCGCTCCCCCGGCCCCGCGAGGTCGGTCCACAGGCGCGACCCGGTGGCGCGCCCGAGGCTGCGGGTCCGGGTGGGCGGCGCCGATCTGCCCGTGCTCCGGGCCCCGAGGCCGAAGCCACCGAATGCGTCCCCGCCCGTTCGCTGCGCCTGCGCCGGCCGGGCACCGGCGCTTCAGGGCGGGGGCGCCGCCAGCGGTCGGGACTGCGAACTGAGATGCGCTGATCGGGCTTTGCGCCAGATGTGTACGTCGGGATCCTGTCCTGCGTCGAAGTCGATCAGGGAGGTCACGCCATGGAGTTTTTTGTGGGTCTCGATGTGTCGCTCGAGGAGACGCATAT
>Ga0213835_100765_pt1 | contig 25695 bp, 22 predicted proteins | sample SWPATP01_FD_160576 | JGI IMG/M metagenome (GOLD analysis project Ga0213835, IMG submission 160576) | Coastal seawater microbial communities from Marineland, Florida, United States - SWPA TP0 #1 | ecosystem: Environmental > Aquatic > Marine > Coastal | place: USA: Florida | collected 2016-08-05 | reverse complement strand
CAACCCGACGCATCCCGGCCCTCGCAGCCTTGCGCGAGCGCATGCGCGCCGCCGGCAAGGCGCCAAAGACCATCCTCATCGCCGCAGCACGCCAACTCCTCGTCATCCTCAATGCAATGATCCGATCCCAGACGCCCTTGAGGCCATGATCAGAACACAGTTGCCCCCAGGCGAGCGCGCGTCAGTCCTCGGCGAAGGGTCGCAGGATGATCTCCGCGGGCACATTGGAGACGCGTTGCGACAGCGCGACGCCGAGGGTGAACCCCGTGCCTGCTCACCAGCTCGGCCACCGTCGCATCGCCCCGGATGGCCTCCAGCGCCACCTTCGCCTTGAACGCCGCGCTGTAACGCTTCCTCTTTCCAGCCACTCGATCCGTCCTTCTCAGCTCGTGGATCAAGCGTAGCTCACTGTCCCGAAAATGGGGACCACCTCTACCGGGCGGCGGCGGTGGCCGGAGCATGTGAAGGCCGCGATTGTGCTGGAGACATTCCGCGACGGGGTGTCGGTGGCGGATGTGGCGCGCAGGCAGCCGCACGGGGCGGAACTCGCAGCGCCCCGGTCGGCGCGTCAGCGGCGCGATCGCGCGCACGATCTGCCGGCGGGTGGTTGGGTCGGCGATGCCCGCCAGCGCCTCTGCCATGCGCGCACCCAGCACCGCCCAGGTCACGAAGGCCGAGACCGGGTTGCCCGGCAACCCGATGTAGACCGCGCCCCCGAGCCGGCCCAGCGCCACCGGCTTGCCCGGCTTCATCGCCACCTTCAGCACGGCGATCTCGCCGCCCGCCGCGCGCAGGAGCCGCGGCATGTGGTCTTCCTCGCCGACCGACACGCCGCCGGTGGAGACGACGAGGTCGGCCGTGGCGGCCGCGCGTTCCAGCGCGGCGCGCAGGGCCGCCGCCTCGCGCGCGCCCACGACCCGCCCGGCGGGCAGGATGGCCGCGCCGGCGGCGAGGTCCTCGCCGGCGCGGCGGATGTTCTCGCCGGGCGCGGGCATCCGGTCGAGGCGCAGGGTGTCGCCGCTGCGCGTCACCCGCTCCTGCATCACCACGGCGTCGCAATCGGGCGGCACCGGGGCGCCGGTGAAGATGCGCAAGCCTGCACCCGCGGGCATGCGCGCGGGCGCCGCCATGCCTGCGGCGATGCGGCCGGCCACGGGCAGGTGCCAGGGGCCGGGGCCGACGAGGTCGGCGCGGCGCAGCGCATACCCGTCCATCGCCGCGCTGTCGAAGGGGGGAAGCGGCAGCGGCGCGGTGGCGGGCGCGACCAGCACCCGGCCGGTCGCGGCGTCGAGCGGCAAGGTCTCGGTTTCCGCCACCGCGGTGCAGAGCGCGAGGCCCCGGCGCAGCGCGGCATCGACCGTCATCAGCCCGCGGGCGATGTCGTCGCAGCCGCAGACGGCGGCGGTCGGGATCTGGTGGAGGGTCATGTGGGGGTCTCCTCGGGGGCCGCGGCGGTGCGGCAGGCGCAGGGGGCGGCGGCGGACACGGCTTGCGGGCTGGCGCTGCGGCGGGCACGCATCTGCGCCAGCAGGCCCGCGCGGTCGGCCTCGGTCAGCCGCGCGCGGGCGAGCGGCAGCAGGACGGCGTTTTCGAGGATCAGATGCCGCCGGCGCGCGGCGGCCGAGGCGCGCAGCAGGGCGCGGGCGGACTCGTCGGGCAGCGCGCCGCCGGTCATCTTCTCCAGCACGTCGGCAAGGTCGAAGAAGGCCGCCTCGGAGACCTCGTGGTCGGCCTCCAGCCGGGCGATCAGCACGTCGATCTCGTCCTCGGGGGCGGCGTGGGCGCGCAGGAGCGGAAACAGGCCCTGTTCCTCGTCCGCCAGATGCTGCGGCAGGTCGTGGCAGAGGTTTTCCAGCACCGCCGCCGCCAGATCGGGGCGCGGCCCCTGCGCGTCGGCGAGGGTCTCCATGTCGGCACAGATCTGCCGCTGAAGGAAATGCTCGTCGGTGAAGATGGCGAGCGGGCATTGGGCGGCGGCCAGACACACGCGCGCGGCCCGCTCGCCTCTCGGCCCGCCGCTGCCGGACGCTTGCATCATGGCCTCCTTTCAGGCGGCGTCCATCGTGACGCCCTCGACCTCGGCCCGTGCCACCAGTGACGCGACGAAGGCGCGCGAGGCGCGGACCCAGGCGGCCTTGGCCTCGGCGGCGCGCAGCCGCGGCGCCACCGCCTCGAAGGGCAGCACCGCGCCCGTCGCTTTGGCATCCAGACGGATCAGGTGAAAGCCGTAGCGGGTGGCCACCGGGGCGGGCGTGATCGTGCCCTCGGCCATGCCCGCGAGCGCGGCCTCGAACTCGGGCACCGTGTCGCCCGAGCTGAGCTGGCCCAGCACCCCGCCCGAGGCGGCCGAGGAACAGGCCGACTGGGTTCGCGCCAGCTCGGCAAAGCGGCGCGGGTCGCGGGCGAGTTCGGCGGCCAGCGCCTCGGCCCGGACGAGCGCTCCGGCCCGCACGCCCGGATCGTCGGGCGCGGCGGGGATGAGGATATGCGCGGCCTCATAGAGCGAGGGCGCGCGGAAGCGGTGGGGCTCGGCCTCCCAGATCGCGCGCAGACGCGCCTCGTCGGTGGCCTCGGGCGTCACCGCCTCTTCCAGAAGCTGGCGGATCAGCGCCTCCTCCTCGGTCTCGATCTGGCCCGGGGCAATCTCGGCCGGGTCGGGGGAAAGCCCGCGGGCGCGGGCTTCGTCCAGCATCAGCTCGCGGATCGCGAGGGCGCGGGCGGCGGCCGTCCACGCCCACCCCGGCTTGCCGGCCGGGGCGGGGTGGTTCTGGGCCTCGTTCGCGATGGTCCGGGCGGGGATGACCCGCCCGTTGACCGTGATGTCGCGCAGAAGCGGTCCCATGGGCTTCACTCCGCGGGCTGGCCGCGACCGGGACGGATGACGGCGTCCGGGTCGGTGGGGGGCACGGCGCTGCGGCCCGGCGCCGGCACGTCGCGCATCGGCATCAGACCCGTGCGCACCGTCCTGGCGCCCTGCCGCGTGCGCACGATCTGGTAGCCGGGCCGCCAGAGGTAGCGGATCGGTACCGACAGCATGTGCACCAGCCGGGTGAAGGGGAACATGATCAGGATGACCATGCCGAGGAAGATGTGGAACTTGTAGAGCCAGTGGACGTCCACCACCTCGGTCCAGGCGTTGATCTGCAGGCCCATGACCGACTGCGACCAGGTCATGAACTGCACCATCTTGGCGCCGTCCATGTGCTGCAGCGTCAGCACGATCGTGCCCATGCCCACCACGATCTGCAGCCACAGCACCGCCAGAATGCCGATGTCGGCCCAGCTGGAGTTGTTGCGGATGCGCGGATCGACCAGCCGGCGATGGAGCAGCATCGAACAGCCCACGAAGGCCGCCGCCCCGGCCGTGCCGCCGATGATCACCGCCATCCATTGCTTGAACCCGTAGGAGATGCCAAGCGTGTCCAGGAGCCAGACAGGCGTGAAGAGGCCCACCAGATGGCCGAAGAACAGCACGATGATGCCCACGTGGAACAGCACCGAGCCCCAGATCAGCTGCTTGCGGCGCAGAAGCTGGCTGGACGAGGATTTCCAGGTAAAGGGGTCGCGCTCGTACCGCGCGATGGAGGCGAAGAGGGCGATCGCCAGCACCGCATAGGGCATGATGCCGAAGATCAGGAAGTCGAGGCTGAAGTTACCGAACATGGGTCTGGTCCTCCGGGCTGCGCACCGCCGGTGCGCGCGGCGCACCGTGGGGCAGGTCCATCTTGGCTAGGATGTCGCGGCTGACGGGGCAGCCGGCGTCGGGGTCGGGGCCGAAGGTGACCATGGCCTCCTCCCACACCGCATCGAGCGCGGCGAGGTCCTCCGGGTCGTCGTCCTTCTCGGCCATCAGGATGCGGGCCTCTTCGGTCTCGGGGGCCTCGGCCACCGCGACGATGGCCGACAGCACCGGCGCATAGACGCTGTCGCGGCGGCGCAGCCGCTCGGCCAGCGCCACGAGGATGTGGCCCGCGTCCCCGAGGATCGCCCGCGCCTCGGCCAGCGGGCGGGTGGAGAGGAACTCCAGCAGCACCGGCAGATGGTCGGGCAGTTCCGTCCCCACCAGGTCGAACCCGCCTGCGCGGTAGGTCTCCAGCAGGTCCACCATGGCGCCGCCGCGGTCGCGGCTCTCGCCGTGGATATGCTCGAAGAGGTTGAGCGACAGCGTGCGCGCCCGATCGAACAGGAGCACATAGCGCTCCTGCAGGTCGTAGAGGTCGCCGCTTTCGAGGTCGATCAGGAGCGGTTCCACCGCGGCGCACTGCTCGGACGAGAGCAACGCCTCGGCGTGAAACGCCTGCCAGATCGCGGGAATGGCCTGCTGCAACTCCTCGGAGGGATAGCTCAGCAGCGCCGAGAGGGCCTTGAACGTCTTCATGACCTGATGAACTCCTGCGGGCTGCGGAACTTCTTGCCGCCGGAAAACAGCGACACGCCGGTGGTGCCGGTGGAGCAGCCGTTGCCGTCGGTGAAGCCGCAGCCCCCCCGCAGGTCGTAGGCATCTTCCACCAGTTCGCGGTGGGTGGTGGGGATGACGAACCGGTCCTCGTAGTTGGCAATCGCCATCAGCTGGTACATCTCGTCGATCTGCGCGGGCGTCATGCCGACACGCTGCGCGACCCCGAGGTTGACCACCCCGTCCACCGTCTTCGAGCGCATGTAGGAGCGCATCGCCAGCATCCGCTCCAGCGCCCGGACGACCGGCTTGGTATCGCCCGCCGTCAGCATGTTGGCGAGGTAGCGCACGGGGATACGCAGGTTCTCGACATCCGGCATGTCGTCCCTGGCCGCGATCTTGCCGGCCTCGGCGGCGTTCTGGATCGGGCTGAGGGGGGGCACATACCAGACCATCGGCAGGGTCCGGTATTCGGGATGCAGCGGGAAGGCGATCTTCCACTCCATCGCCATCTTCCAGATCGGCGAGTTCTGCGCGCCCTTGATCCAGTCCTCGGGGATGCCCTCGGCGCGGGCGTGGGCGATCACCCTGGGGTCGTTGGGGTCCAGGAACACGCCGAGCTGCGCATCATAGAGGTCCTGCTCCTTCTCGGCGCTCGCGGCTTCGGCGATCTTGTCGGCGTCATAGAGCATCACGCCCAGATAGCGGATGCGCCCGACACAGGTTTCCGAGCAGACCGTGGGCTGGCCGGATTCCAGCCGCGGATAGCAGAGCGTGCATTTCTCGGATTTGCCCGAAGACCAGTTGTAGTAGATCTTCTTGTAGGGGCAGCCCGAGACGCACATCCGCCAGCCGCGGCATTTCTCCTGGTCGATCAGCACCACGCCGTCGTCGTCGCGCTTGTAGATCGCCCCCGAGGGGCAGGCCGCCACACAGGCCGGGTTGAGGCAGTGCTCGCACAGCCGCGGCAGGTACATCATGAAGGTGTTTTCGTACTCGCCGTAGATCTCCTTCTGGATGCCCTCGAAGTTGTAGTCCTGGCTGCGCTTGGCGAATTCGCCGCCGAGGATCTCCTCCCAGTTCGGCCCCCACTCGATCTTCTCCATCCGCTCGCCGGTCAGCTTGGAACGCGGCCGGGCGGTCGGAAATGCCTCCACCTCGGGGGCGGATTTCAGATGGTCGTAGTCGAAATCGAACGGTTCGTAGAAATCGTCGATCTCGGGCAGGTCGGGGTTGGCGAAGATGTTGGCGAGGATCCGCCACTTGGCTCCCTGCTTCGGCACCAGATGGCCGTTTTTCGTGCGCACCCAGCCGCCGTTCCAGCGTTTCTGGTTCTCCCAGTCCTTGGGGTATCCGATGCCGGGTTTCGTTTCGACGTTGTTGAACCAGGCGTATTCGACGCCTTCGCGGGTGGTCCAGACGTTCTTGCAGGTCACCGAGCAGGTGTGACACCCGATGCATTTGTCGAGGTTCAGCACCATGCCGATCTGAGCGCGGACTTTCATTCTGCTGCCTCCTGCTGGGGGGTGGCGGGACGGTCGAGCCAGTCCACGGTTTCCATCTTGCGGATGATGACGAGTTCGTCGCGGTTGCAGCCCACGGTGCCGTAATAGTTGAAGCCGTAGGATTGCTGGGCGTAGCCGCCGATCATGTGGGTCGGTTTCGGCACCGTGCGGGTCACCGAGTTGTGGATGCCGCCCCGCTTGCCGGTGATCTGCGAACCCGGCGTGTTCACGATCTTTTCCTGCGCGTGATACATCAGGCACATGCCGTCCTTCACGCGCTGGCTGACCACCGCCCGGGCGGTGAGCACCCCGTTGGTGTTGTAGACCTCGATCCAGTCGTTATCGACGAGGCCGGCGGTCTTCGCGTCGTTCTCCGAGATCCAGACCACCGGCCCGCCGCGGTTCAGCGTGAGCATCAGCAGGTTGTCGGAATAGGTGGAGTGGATGCCCCATTTCTGGTGCGGCGTGATGAAGTTCAGCACCACATGCTTCTCGCCGTCGCGGGCCGAACGATTGACCTCCGCCGTGATGGTCTTGAGGTCCACCGGCGGGCGCCAGGTGACGAAGAACTCGCCGAAAGCCCGCATCCACTCGTGATCCTGGTAAAGCTGCTGCCGGCCCGAGAGGGTCCGCCAGGGGATCAGCTCGTGGACGTTCGTCCAGCCGGCGTTGTAGCAGACCTCCTCGCTCTCGATGCCCGACCAGGTGGGGCTGGAGATGATCTTGCGCGGCTGGGCTGCGATGTCGCGGAAGCGGATCTTCTCGTCCTCCTTGACCTCGGCCAGATGGGCGTGTTCGCGGCCCGTGGCCTTGCTCAGGGCCTCCCAGGCCTTCACCGCCACCTCGCCGTTGGTCTCGGGCGCCAGCATCAGCACCACCTCGCAGGCGTCGATGGCGGTCTCGATCCTGGCCATGCCCCTGGTCGGCCCCTCGCGGTGGGTGCCGTTCAGCGCCTTGAGGTGATGGACCTCGGTCTTGGTGTCCCAGGAGATGCCCTTGCCGCCATTGCCGACCTTCTCCATCAGCGGTCCGAGCGCGGTGAAGCGGGCGTACAGGTTGGGATAATCCCGCTCCACGGCGATGAAGTTCGGCGCCGTCCTGCCGGGGATCAGGTCGCATTCGCCCTTCTTCCAGTCGAGGACGTGCGGTTGTGCGATCTCCATCGCGGTGTCGTGCTGGAGCGGCAGCGCGACGATGTCGGTCTCGACCCCGAGGATCTCCGGCGCGACCTCCGAGAACTTCGCGGCGATCGCCTTGAAGATCTCCCAGTCGGTCTTGCTCTCGTACGCCGGGTCCACCGCCGCCTGCAGCGGATGGATGAAGGGGTGCATGTCCGAGGTGTTGAGGTCGTCCTTCTCGTACCAGCTCGCGGTCGGCAGCACGATGTCGGCATAGACGGCCGTCGTGGACATCCGGAAGTCGATGCAGACCAGAAGGTCGAGCTTGCCCTCCGGCGCCTCGTCGTGCCAGCGCGCCTCATGCGGCTTCTGGCGACCCTCCTCGCCCAGATCCTTGCCCAGCACGCCGTGGTCGGTGCCCAGGAGGTGCTTGAGGAAGTACTCATGCCCCTTGCCCGACGAGCCCAGCAGGTTCGAGCGCCAGACGAACAGGTTGCGCGGCCAGTTCTCGGGCGCGTCGGGGTCCTCGCAGGACATCTCCAGCCGGCCGGCCTTCAGCTCCTGCGCGACGAAGTCCTTGGGGTCCATCTCCGCGGCCCTGGCGGCGCGCGCGACCTCCAGCGGGTTCGTCCTGAGCTGCGGCGCCGAGGGCAGCCAGCCCATCCGCTCGGCGCGGATGTTGTAGTCGATGAGGCTGAGCTTGTCCCAGTCGCCCCTGGGGGCGGTGGGCGAAAGGATCTCGCGCGTGCTGACGGTTTCATACCGCCACTGGTCGGTGTGCGCATACCAGGCCGAGGTCGAGTTCATGTGCCGCGGCGGCCGCGCCCAGTCCAACGCGAAGGCGAGCGCCGTCCAGCCGGTCTGCGGGCGCAGCTTCTCCTGACCCACGTAATGCGCCCAGCCGCCGCCCGACTGGCCCACACAGCCACAGAACACCAGCATGTTGATCACGCTGCGATAGTTCATGTCCATGTGATACCAGTGGTTCATCGCCGCGCCGATGATGACCATGGAGCGCCCGTTGGTCTTTTCGGCATTGGACGCGAACTCGCGGGCGACATGGATGATCTTGTCGCGCCGCACGCCGGTGATGCGCTCGGCCCAGGCCGGGGTGAAGGGCGCATCGGTGTCATAGTCGCGCGCGACATTGTCCCCGCCGAGGCCCCGGTCGAGGCCGTAGTTGGCGCAGAGAAGGTCGAACACGGTTGCGACCAGCGCCTCGGAGCCGTCCGCCAGCTTCACCCGCTTGACCGGGATGTTACGGGGCAGCACGTCGCCGCGGACGTCGTTCTCCCAGCCGTTGGTGGCCAGCCCGCCGAACCAGGGGAAATCGACCTCGACGACATCGTCGCGGTCCTCCTCCAGGATCAGGCTGAGCTGGAGCTTCGCCTCGGCGCCCTGCGCCTTCTCTTCGAGGTTCCACTTGCCCTGTTCGCCCCAGCGGAAGCCGACCGAGCCGTTGGGCGCAACGAGCTTGCCGCTGGCCTCGTCGATCCCGACGGTCTTCCACTCGGGGTTGTTGGCTTCGCCCAGGCCGTCCACCAGATCGGCGGCGCGCAACTGCCGGCCCGGCACCAGCCGGCCGTCCTTCTCGTCCAACCGCACCAGCAGCGGCATGTCGCTGTACTTACGGACATAATCCTCGAAATACGGCACCTGCCGGTCGAGGTGGAATTCGCGCAGGATGACGTGCCCGAAGGCCATGCCGAGCGCCGCGTCGGTGCCCTGCTTCACGTTCAGCCAGATGTCGCCGAACTTCGCCGCCTCGGAATAGTCGGGGCAGATGACGGCCGACTTGGTGCCCTTGTAGCGCGCCTCGGTGTAGAAATGCGCATCAGGCGTCCGCGTCTGCGGCACGTTGGAGCCCCAGAGCAGCAGATAGCCCGCGTTGTACCAGTCCGCGCTTTCGGGCACGTCGGTCTGCTCGCCCCAGGTCATGGGCGAGGCCGGCGGCAGGTCACAGTACCAGTCGTAGAAGGACATGCAGGTCCCGCCCAGCAACGACAGATACCGGCTGCCCGCCGCATAGGAGACCATCGACATTGCCGGGATGGGCGAGAAGCCGAACACCCGGTCGGGGCCGTATTTCTTCGCGGTAAAGGCGTTGGCGGCCGCGGTGATCTCGGTCACCTCGTCCCAGCTGGCGCGCACGAAGCCGCCCGAGCCGCGCTTGCGGGTGTAGCTGGCGCGTGCGGCCGGGTCGGTCTGGATCGCCTCCCAGGCCCTGGCCGGGCTCAGCGTCTTGCGCTTCTCACGCCACAGCTTCATCAGCCGGCCGCGCACCAGCGGCGTCTTCACCCGGTTGGCCGAATAGAGATACCAGCTGTAGGAGGCGCCGCGCGCACAGCCGCGGGGTTCATGGTTGGGCAGGTCGGGCCGGGTGCGCGGATAGTCGGTCTGCTGGGTCTCCCAGGTGACGATGCCCGACTTGACGTAGATCTTCCACGAGCACGACCCGGTGCAGTTCACCCCGTGGGTCGAGCGCACGATCTTGTCGTGCTGCCAGCGCTTTCGATAGACGTCCTCCCAGTCGCGGCTTTCGATGGTGGTCTGGCCGTGGCCTCCGGCAAAGGTGTCCTTGCGGACGCTTGCCAGGAAGTTCAGGCGATCCAGCAGATGGCTCATGGCTCTCTCCTCGGGCTTTTGCGGGCGGGGCCGGCGGCCGGCCCCGGACAGGACTCAGCAGGGGTAGGGCGCGTTCCGGCGGGCGTAGAGCACCCAGTTCAGCACCACGTTGAAGGCGAAGAAGGCGACGAGGCCGTAGAAGACCGGCGCGGCCGACTGGAAGCTGGCGAAGGACCAGGCGAACAGCATGCCGAACAGGAACGGCCCGTAGGCGGCCACCGCGGCGGTGAAGCCGATCACGCCTCCGGCCTGGCGCGGCGGAAACAGCATCGGCATCTGCTTGAAGGTCGAGGCATTGCCGACGCCGGCGAAGAAGAACAGCGCCAGCATCGCCGCCACGAACAGCCCGAAGCTGTCCAGCGAGGTCGGCGTGACCGTCAGCGTCACGAGGAAGGCGCAGGCCACCATGCCGATCCCGGCCCAGTGCGTCACCCGCGCGCCGCCGAGCCGGTCCGACAGCGGCCCCGCCAGCACCCGGCTGATCGAGCCCACCAGCGGCCCCCAGAAGGCCCAGGCCAGCGGATCGGGCGCGCCCTCGAACCCGCCATAAACCTCGCGGATCAGCAGCGGAAAGGTGGCGGCCAACCCCGAGAAGGCGCCGAAGGTCATGATGTAGAGCGACGTTTGCGCCCAGCAGTGGCCCGAGCGGAAGATGTCGAACTGCTGGGCGAAGTTGGCCTTCACCGGGATGGATTTCAGCAGGATCCAGGCGGTGATGCCAAAGACCGCCACGAAGGGGATCATCACCAGCGGCGCGTTCTGCAGGTAAATCTGGGTCTCGACGCCCGCGCGGGTCATGGTCTGCGGCTCGCCCACCCAGGCCATGCCGCCCAGAAGCGCAAAGCCGATCACCCAGGGCGTGACGAACTGCACGATCGAGACGCCGAGGTTGCCCACACCTGCCTGCACCGCCAGCGCGGTGCCCTGCAGCCGCTTGGGAAAGAACATGCTGGTCGAGGGCATGAAGGAGCTGAAGTTGCCGCCCCCCAGACCGGCGAGGAACGCGAGGAACAGCAGCACCCAGTAGGGTGTGGCGGCGTTCTGGACGGCATGGAACCAGCCCACCAGCGGGATCAGCAGCGACAGCGTCGACAGGCTGACGACATGGCGGGTGCCGTAGATCGGCACGAGGAACATGTGCACCAGCCGCAGCGTGCCGCCGGCAAGCCCCGGCATCGCCGCCAGCCAGAACAGCTGGCTCGCCGTGAACTGGAACCCGATCTGCGGCAGCCGCACCACCAGCGCCGAGACCAGGAACCAGGTGATGAAGGCCATGGTCAGGCACAGCGTGGTGACGGTCAGCGTGGTCCAGGCCCGGGCCGATCCGCCCTCGGCCCAGAAGCCGGCATTCTCGGGCTCCCAGCGTTTCAGCCAGGTCCGCGAGGTGCCGGACGGAGGGGTGGTTGCGGACATCTTGCTTGCTTTCCTTGCGTGCGTTCCGTGTGGGGCTCGCCCCGGTCAGGTGTTCGGGCCGCCGGCTGGGGTCATTCGGCAGGGCTTGCCCGGCGGCCGTTCAGACGGGCCAGCATCTCCTGCAGGGCCGCACGGTCGCGGAACCGGGCGGTCAGCGTGACGCCTGCATCGCGTTCAGCCAGCGCCACCTGTTCCGAGCCGGCAAAGACCCGCGCCAGCGCCTCGTCCGGGGCTTCGGGCAGCGTCTCGGCCGGGGCATGGCCCTTTCGGGCACGGCGCAGGATCCGCGGCATCACCGTGCGCAGCGGGTCATGCACCTCGGACAGTTCGGGGAAGCTCGGCAGCGCCTCCAGCGCCTCGCCATGGGCCTTGCGCTCCATCAGGCGGATCGAGCCGTGCATCCAGGCCATGGACACCGCCACCAGGAGGAAGAGCAACATGAAGCTGGAGGTCCAGACGCCGGTCAGCTCCAGCAGCGCGCCGAAGACGATGGGCAGGATGAAGCCGCCGAGGCCCCCGATCATGCCCACGAGCCCGCCGACGGCGCCGACATGGTTCGGGTAGTAGACCGGGATGTGCTTGAACACCGCAGCCTTGCCGAGGCTCATGAAGAAGCCCAGCGCGAACAGCACCGCCACGAAGGGCCAGAGGCCAAGTTGCGTGCTGAAGGCGATCGCGCCGTGGCTGCCATGCACGACATAGTCGGTCGGCGGATAGGACAGCACGAAGAGGAAGAAAAGCGAGGCGCCGAAGGTCCAGTACATCACCGTCCGGGCGCCGAACCGGTCCGACAGATAGCCACCCCAGGCCCGGAACACCGAGGCCGACAGCGAGAAGGCCGCCGCGGCCATGCCCGCCACCCGGATGTCCACGCCATAGACCTGCACCAGATAGTAGGGCATCCACAGCGCCAGCGCGACGAAGGCGCCGAAGACGAAGAAGTAGTAGAGCGAGAAGCGCCAGACCTGCAGCTTTTTGAGCGGCGCGAACTGCCGGGCGAAGGGCGGCGGCCGAACGCCGGTGGCCTTGCGCGCGGCAAACTGCGGATCGTCCTTCGCCAGGAAGAAGAACGCCACGCCCATCACCGCGATGCCGATGGCCCAGACATGCGCCACGCCCTGCCAGCCCCAGGCCACCAGGATGAACGGCGCGACAAACTTGGTCACCGCCGCGCCGACATTGCCCATGCCGAAGATGCCGAGCGCGGTGCCCTGCCTCTCCTGCGGATACCATTTCGAGACATAGGCGACGCCGATGATGAACGACCCACCGGCAAGACCCACGCCGAGGGCCGCGAGCAGATACATCGGATAGGTGCTGGCCCAGGTGAGCATCCAGGTGGCCAGACCCGTCAGGATCATCTGCAGCGAAAAGACGATGCGCCCGCCCCAGCGCTCGGTCCAGACGCCGAGCACGAGGCGGGTGAGCGAGCCGGTCAGGATCGGCGTGGCGACCAGCACGCCGAACTGGAACTCGGAGAGGCCGAGCTCGGCCTTGATGGACACGCCGATGATGGAAAAGATCGTCCAGACCGCAAAGCAGAGCGTGAAGGCGAAGGTGCTCAGCCACAGCGCGCGCGACTGGTCGGAGGGGGAGACGGGGACGTCTGGCATGGAGATGCTCCGGGGCTCGGGCCCGTGTGGGGCCGCGTCTGGCGCCATCCGCAGCACGGCCCGGAGGCCGGCGAGGTTGATGCAGATCAAGCCGCGGCGGCCCCGGCGGGCCATTCGCGCCTCAATTGCGCACCGCGGGATACCGGCTTGAGGCATCCGGCCGGCGCGACAAAAGGCCTTGGTCTGAGTGGTTGGCATTTGCCGGCGAAAGGCCTGACAATTGTCAAGCAAATCCGATGCGGGCAGGTGATTCGTGCGCGACCATGAGCTTCCCGAGATCCGGCGGCTGCCGCTCTTTCGCGACATGCAGTCGGAGAACTTCGCCGGGCTGATGCAGGCGGCCTATGCCCAGACCTTTCCGCCCATGCTGGAGATGATCGAGCAGGGCGCGCCGGCGGATTTCCTGCATGTGGTGGTCGAGGGCTCGGTCGAACTCTATGCCCGCTGGAAGGACCGCGAGACCACCATGGCCATCGTCCGGCCCGTGGGGACCTTCATCCTGGCGGCCTGCATAAAGGATGCGCCCTATCTGATGTCGGCGCGCACTCTTGAAAAATCGCGCATCGTGCTGATCCCGTCCTCGGACCTGCGCGCGGTGTTCCGCCGCGATACGGAGTTCGCCATGGCCACCACGGTGGAACTCGCAGGCTGCTACCGCGCCGTGGTGCGCCATACCAAGACGCTGAAGCTGCGCACCGCGCGCGAGCGCATCGCCGCCTGGGTGCTGCGCGAGGCGGCGCAGGCGGGCGGTGCGCGCAGCTTCACCCTGCCGGTCGAGAAGCGGCTGCTCGCCTCCTGGCTGGGCATGACGCCCGAGAACCTGTCACGCGCCATCAAGACGCTGGAGGAGGAGGGGCTGAAGGTGGATGGCTCCCGGGTGATCCTGACCGATCCGGTGCGGCTGGCGGCGCTGGCACTGCCCGACCCGCTGATCGACGGGCCCGACCCCGATGGCGCGACCTCGGGCGTGGGCCTGCCCCACATCGCCGCGGACCGGGCGCAGGGCTGAATTCAGCGGCCCCCATCACCGGCCCAATCGGGGCGCCAGCAGCATCGGCCCGTAGACCGCGAGATAGACGGCGAAAGCGCCGATCCACAGCGCGCCCGCCAACTCGACCAGCCCCGGCAGTGGCACGAAACCGGCGACCAGCCGCACCGCCACCGCGCCCAGGGCAAGGCCGTAGATCGCCGTGGTCGCCGGCCCCGCCGTCAGCGCCCGCCCGGTGTGCCCCAGCGTCGCCCGCGTCATCACCGCCAGCGTCATCACCCCCATGGCGCCCGCGGTCCACAGATGCAGCGCCGCCACCAGCGGCACATGGCCCGGCGCCAGCACCGCCGCGCCCAGCATCAGAAACCCCGCCGCCGCCAGCCCGTAGCCCGCGTGCAGCACCCAGACCAGCGGCTCGGCACCCGTCCGGTGCCCCTGCCAGCGCGCCAGCCGCACCAGATGAACGGCGCCGGCCACCAGCGCCAGCACCCCCACCGCCGGATGCCAGGGCAGCGCCACCCAGGCCAGCAGCGCCCCCCCCGCCAGCCCCATCGCAAGCGCATCGAACCGGCCGAAGGGCGCAGGCTCGGCCCCGCCGGGCGCCTGCCGCGCCAGCCAGTTGCGGGTGAAGCTGGGCACGATCCGCCCTCCGATCAGCAGGATCAGGAACACGATCGCCGCCACCCCCAGCCGCTGGCCCAACCCTTGCGGGCCCCAGTGAAACAGGCCCTGCGCCAGCACGAACACCCCCAGCGGCACCAGCACCTTCAGGTTGCGCCAGTTCCGCCCCGCCACCACCTCGCGCGCCAGAAACCCCAGCACGGCGAGGGGGAAGGCGAGGTCCAGCACCCCCACCGCCGCCCCCGGCAGCCCCAGCGGCACCGTCGTCGCCACCCGGCCCAGGACCCACAGCCCCGCCAACCCTGCCAGCGGCCAGCCCACCACCGGCAGCCGCCCGGTCCAGTTCGGCACCGCCGTCAGCAGGAACCCCGCCACCGCCGCGCCGCCATAGCCGAAGAGCAGCGCATGCACATGCCATTCCAGCGGCGCCAGCGGCGGATCGACCGGCAGCGCGCCGGCCAGCCAGCCCACCCACAGCGCCATCGCCAGCACCGCCCAGCCGGCGGCCAGCAGAAAGAACGGCCGGAACCCGAAGGACAGCACCGCCGGCCCCGTCCATCCCCGCGATTGCGCCATCGTGCCTGCCATGTTCCGTCCTCTGGTTGCACCGCCATTCCCTAGCGGATCACTCGGAATTGAGACTTGATGTATGTCAAGCGCTGCGCGGACTCACCCGGTCGGCGCGCCGGTGGCCCTGCGTGCCGGACCGGCCCGCAGGTCGTCGAGGATGGCATAAAGCGCCGGTATCACCACCAGCACCAGCACGGTCGAGGCCAGGAGGCCAAACACCACCGCGATCACCAGCGGCTTCAGCGTCTGCGCCTGGGTCGAGCCTTCGGCCAGCAGCGGCGCCATTCCCATGATGGTGGTCGTGACCGACACGAGGATCGGCCGGAACCGGGCGCGCACGGCCGCGCCGGCAGCCTCGGCCGTGGCCATGCCGGCGCCGACGCGCTCCCTGATCACCAGCACCAGCAGGATCGCGTTGTTCACCACGATCCCCGCCAGCGAGGCGGCGCCGACCAGCGAGGGCATCGAGATGTCGTAGCCCATGGCGGCATGGCCCCAGACCACGCCCACCAGCGCCAGCAGGATCGACAGCATCACGATGGCGGGCTCCAGATAGCTGCGGAACTGGAACGACAGCACGATGTAGATGCCCACCAGCCCGATCGCGAAGCCGCGCAGGATCGAGCCCATGGTCTCGGCCGAGCCCGCCGCCTGCCCGGCGATCCCGTAGCCAAGGCCCGGCGTTTCCGCCACGAGCCCGGGCAGGAAATCGGCGGCCAGCCGGGCGGTGATGGCGGCGGCGTTGCCGAGCCGGGCATCGACATCGGCCTGCACCGTGACGACGCGGACACCATCGCGATGCGTGATCGCCGACCAGCCCCGTGCCTCCTCCCATATCGCGACGCTGGCGAGCGGCACGGTTCCGCCCCCGGGCAGCGCGAGGGCGAAGTCGGCCAGATCCGCCAGCGCGGCGCGGTCGGCGGTGGCCAGCACCAGCTCCACCTCACGTGCGATGCGCCCCTCGCGCACATCGGCCAGTTGCGTGCCCAGAAACCCCGCGCGCAGCTGCCCGGCCACATCCGCCGCCGTCAGGCCCAGCGCCTGCGCGCCGGTCGCGAGGTGCAGCCGCAGCTCGGGCCGGCCGGGCCGCAGATCGGTCATGGCGTTGCGCACGCCCACCCAGCGCTCCAGCTCGGCCAGCGTGGCGCGGGCGGCCGCGTCCAGCACCGCGAGGTCGGGGTGGCTGAGGCGCAGCTCCACCGCCACGCCCTGCGGCCCGATGCCCGGCTCGGTCAGGATCAGCGACGATGCGCCCGGCAGCGGCCCGATCTCGTCCCGCCAGGCGGCGATCAGCGCATCGAGCGTCGTTGCCCGCACCCCGGCGCCCAGCAGATCGGCCGAGACGGTGGCGACATGCGGCCCGCTCTCGCCGGCCGAGAGGTTGCGGCCCAGCCGGGTGATGGTGCGCCGCACCAGCGCCTCGCCGCCGGGCTGGTCGGGCGACAGCCGGGCGTTCACGCGCGCCAGCGCCGCCTCGACCTGCGCCACGGCGGCCTCGGTGCGCGCCAGGGGCGTGCCCGCGGGCATCAGGAGGCGCGCCTCCAGCACGTCGCCGTCGATCTCGGGCATCGCCTCGCGCTGGACCGCGCCGCCGGCGAGCGCGCCCACCGTGGCGATCAGCGCCCCCAGCGCCAGCCCCGCCACCAGCCAGCGCCGGGCGATGGCGGCGTCGGCCAGCCGCCCGGCGCCGCGCTCGCGGAACCGCTCGAACTCCGCGTCGAACCGCGCGCGGAACCGGCCCGGCCCACGCCCCGCCCGCGCGAGCCCCCCTCTCAGGTGATGCGGCAGGATCACGAACGCCTCGATCAGGCTTGCGGCAAGGGCCGCCAGCAGCACCACCGGCAGCACCTCCAGCACCCGGCCCAGTTCCCCGGCAAGGAACGAGAGCGGCAGGAACACCGCCGCCGTCGTCAGGAACGAGGCCATCACCCCCGGCGCCACCGCCGCGACGCCGCGCGCCACCGCCTCGACGCTTGGCCCCCCTTCGGTGTGCACCGCCACCGACTCGGCGATCACGATGGAGTCGTCCATCACGATCCCGATGGCCATCAGCAGCGCCACCAGCGTCATCATGTTCAGGCTGAGCCCGGTGAGCGCCATCCAGACGAGGGCGCCCAGAAAGGCCACCGGCAGACCCATCGCCGCCCAGAGCGCAAAGCTCGGGCGGAAGAACAGGCTCATCACCGCCACCACAAGCACGAAGCCGATCAGCCCGTTCCTGACCAGCATGGCGAGCCGCTCGCGCACGATGGAGGCGACGTCCTGCACGACCTCGACCGTCACGCTGTCGGGCAGGCGGCGGGTTTCCTCGGCCACAAGCGCCGTCATGGCGTCGAGCGTGCGCAGCGCGTCGGCCTCCGGCGCCTTGCGCACCTCCAGCAGGATCGCGGGCGCGCCATCGAGATAGGCGCGTGCCTCGGCGGGCAGGAAGATCTCGGTGATGCGGGCGACCTCGCCCAGCGTCAGGGTGGCGCCGTCGGGCAGGCTCAGGACCGGGATGGCGGCCAGCGCCTCGGGGCGGCGGCGCTCCTCGGTCAGGCGCAGGGTGATGTCGGCGGCGGCGGTCTCCAGCGTCCCGGCCGGCTGGTCGAGGCTCTGGCCCGCCACCGCCGCAGCCAGCGCCGCCGGGGTCAGCCCGTGGGCGTCGAGGGCCGCGCGCGGGGCCTCGATCCGGATCGTCCGCGCGCCGAGCCCCGTGCGCTCCACCCGCGCCACGCCGGGCAGGGCGGCCAGCCGGTCGGCCAGCGCCTCGGCGTAGAGGTCAAGCTCGCGCAGCGGGGCGGCACCGTGGATGGCGACCGAGGCGACCGGATCGGTGCGGTGAAGCTCGCGCACCACCGCCGCCTCCGCGCGCTCGGGAAGGCCGTCGATGGCCGCGACCTCGGTGCGCAGGTCGGCCACGAAGCGCAGCGCATCGCCGCCCGCGCGCAGGGTGGCGACGGCACGGGCGCGGTTGTCCTGCGCGGTGCAGGTCAGGCCGGCCAGCCCCTCGACACCCCGCAGCGCATCCCACAGCGGGCGGCAGATCGCGTCCTCCACATCCGCCGCCGCCGCGCCGCGATAGGGCACGGTGATCTCCGCCTCGACGGGCCGGAAGTCGGGGAAGGTCTCGCGGTTCAGCAGCGGCGCGGCCAGCGTTCCGGCGACGACGAACAGCAGCAGCAGCAGGTTGGCCGCGGTCGGGTGCCCGGCGAACCAGCGGATCACGGGCGCTCCGATCATGGCGCGCTTTCCACCGGCACGAGTCGCATCCCCGGCAGCGCCGGCGCGATGTCATCCAGAACCAGCCGCTCGCCGGGGGCGAGGCCATCGGCGATCACCGCCAGCCCGTCCTGCCGGAAGAGCACGCCGACGGGCCGCAGCTCCAGCCGGTCGGCGGCATCGGCCAGCCGCACGGTCTCGCCCTGCAGGGCCGCCTCGGGGATGACCACCTGCGCCGCCAGCGGCTGGCCCGACAGCGTCACCTCCACCTGCATGTTGGGCACCAGCGGCAGGCGCAGCGGCGGCGCGGCCCCGGCATAGGGGTCGGCGACCGACACCACCACCGGGACGGTCCGCGCACGGGGGTCGAGCGCGCCCTCGACGCGTGTGACCGTGCCCTGCCAGAGCTGCTCCGGATCGGACAGCAGCCGCAACTCGGCCTCGATGCGATCCGCCGGGCCGGCCCGCAGCGCGGCCAGCGCATCGCCGTCCGTCGTCTCGAGGCCGTGCAGCAGACGGCGAAAGGCGGCCAGCGGGACCTGCACCACCACCTCGACACGGGCGAGGCCATCGCCGCTCAGAAGCGGCTGGCCGACGCCCACCACCTGAAAGCGTTCGCCCTGCACCGAGGTCACGCGCAGATCGAACGGCGCCACCACCACCGTATGGTCCAGATCGCGGCGCGCCCGCGCCAGCGCGGCCTCGGTCCGGGCCGTCTGCGCGGCCAGCCGGTCCTGCCGCGGCGCGATCAGGGCCAGCGTGTTCTGCAACTCCACCACCGTGCGCCGCGCCAGCAGCGCCGCGCGCTCGGCCTCGTCGGCGCGGGCCTGCGGCGCGGCGCCCTGCGCCACCAGATCGCGCACCCGCGCGAGCTCGGCCTCGGACAGCGCCAGCCGCGCCTCCTCCAGCGCGAGGATGCGGGCGGTGTTCTCGCCCTCGGCCGCGATCTGCCCGGCCTCGGCGGCCAGCGCGGCCAGGTCAGCCTCGGCCTGGGCGATGGCGAGGCGGTACTCCTCGGGGTCGATCTCGATCAGCCGCGTGCCGGCCGCGATCAGCCGGCCCGGCTCCAGCTCCGGATGCCGCCAGATCACCTGTCCGCGCACCTCGGCCACTGCCGTCCAGGTCTCGGCCGCGCGCACATTGCCCCAGCCGCGCGCGACCGGGCGGATGTCCTGCGTCGCCACCGGCAGCACCCTGACGGCCAGCCCGGGCGGCGCGGACTCCAGTCGCTCGGGCCCCGCGGCGCCCGCCACGAACCACAGCGCAAGCGCCACCCCCAGCGCCACGGGCGGCACGGCCCAGAGAAAGGCAGGCAGGCGCATGCGGGGTCTCCTTGGCCGAATGACCGACGCTTGACGTCTACACGGCTCCGGGATAGTTAGCAATAACTCACTAACTGGGAGGCGTGCGTGCCCCGCAGATCCGCCGAGGACCGCAAGGCCGAGATCATCGCCGCCTGCCTCGATCTGGCCGACCGGCTGGGCCCTGACCGGATGACGACCACCGATGTGGCGCGCGCCGTGGGGCTGACCCAGCCGGGCGTCTTCCGTCACTTTCCGACCAAGCAGGCGCTGTGGCTCGCGGTGGCCGAGGATGTGGCGGCCCGGCTGACCGAGGCCTGGGACCGGGCGCTGGCCGGGGCCGATACGCCCGAAGGGCAACTGCGCGCCCTGATCGGGGCCCAGCTCGACCAGATCGCGGCCACGCCGGCCTTGCCGGCCGTGATCCACTCGCGCGAGCTCAACATCGACAACCCGGCCCTGCGGCAGGCGTTCCGGGCGCGGCTGGCGGCGTTCCAGGCGCATCTCGTGGCCGCGCTGAGGGCGATGCAGGCGGCGGGCCGGCTGCGCCCGGACCTTGCCCCCGAGGATGCGGCGGTCCTCTTGACCTCGCTGGTGCAGGGCCTCGCGATCCGCTGGAGCCTCGGCGCCCGGGACTATCCGCTGGCGGGGGAGGGACTGCGCCTCGCCGACATCCAGCTCGCCCTCATCTCCGTGGGAGGTTCCCATGACTGACGCGCCATCCTCTCGCGCCCTGCGCATCGCCGCCATCACGGCGCTCACGTTCGGTGCGCTGACGATCGTGTCGGGCGCCTCGGCGCTGTTCGGCAGCATCGATATGGGCGCCGTGGTGCCCTTCGTGTTGTGGTTCAACTTCCTCGCCGGGTTCGCCTATGTCGCGGCCGGGGTGGGGCTTTGGCGTCGGCGCCGATGGGGCTGGCGGGTGGCGGTGGGGATTCTGGTCGCCACGCTCGCCGTGGCCGCCGCCTTCGCCGCCCATGCCGTTCAAGGCGGCGCCTACGAGATGCGAACCGCCGGCGCGCTCGGCCTGCGCAGCCTCGTCTGGGTCGGGATCGTCGTCGTGGCCCGCGACCTGCGCCGCGCCGAAGGATGACGCGGTTTCCCGCCAGACCTCATCACAGGCGCTTCAGAACACGAGCACCCTGTCGGCCTGGCCGAGGCTGCGCGCATCCATGCAGATTCCGCACATCAGGACCCGGCCCCGTGCGGCGAGAACCCGGCGGATCATGCGTTCGCGGTTGTAATGGCCCTCGGGCGTCTTCTGTCCCGCCTTGGCGCAGAGCACGGCATCGGCCATCAGAAAGACGGTGACCTCCGCCTCCGGATCGTTCCTGATCAACGCCTGTGCCATGCGCAGGCCGTTGAAGCTGCGCTCGGTGCCATAGGGCGGGTCGTTCAGCAGGATCAGGTGTTTCATTCGGCAGGCTCCTTCGCGGTGAGGCGCGCATCGAGCGCACCGCCGCTGGCCGGGCCGCGCACAGGCTGGATCAGCATCCGGTCGAGCCACAGGTCGCGCCGGGTGCGGAACTGCTCGATGCCGATCTCCATCCCCTCGTGTCCCCTCGCCGGCTGGGCGATGTAGGTTCCCAGCAGCCGGTCCCGCCACGGCAGGTTGAAGCCGTTGTTGGAGTTCGTCTCGCGCGGATCGACGGAATGGTGGACGCGGTGCATGTCCGGCGTCACGACGACGAGCCGCAGGAGCCGGTCCACCCGGCGGGGCAGGTTGATGTTGGCGTGGTTGAAGAGGGCGGTCGCGTTCAGGATCACCTCGAACAGCAGCACCGCGACGGCCGGTGGGCCGAGGGCCGCGACCACCGGCAGCTTGATGCCCATCGATATCAGGATCTCGACGGGATGGAACCGCAGCCCCATCGTCGTGTCGAACTCCAGATCCGCGTGGTGCATCCGGTGCAGCCGCCAGAGCCCGGGCGCGGCGTGGAACAGTACATGCTGCAGATAGATCGCCAGATCGAGCACCAGCATCGAGACGACGACGGAAACCCAGAACGGCGCCTCGATGAGGTTGAAGAGGCCCCAGCCCCGATCCTCGGCCAGCACGGCCAGACCGACGGCAAGGATCGGAAAGCTCAGCCGCAGGATCGCGGTATCCGGCACCACCAGCGCGAGGTTGTTGCTCCAGCGGATCATCCGGGGGATCTCGCGCCGGCGGCGCGGCGCGGCGATCTCCCACAGCGCCATCGCCACCAGCACGCCGAGGAAGGCGGCAAGGCGGATGGTCGGTTCCGTGGCAAGGAGGGTTTCGGACATGGGATGCCCCGGGGGCTTGCGATGCGGGACGAAGACCTCATAATTCAAGTGATTGCTTGAATGACGTACCGTTCGGAGTCCTGTGGTGTCAACCAGCCCGAAACTTGCCCTGCTCGCGGAGTACGCCCTCGTCGCGCGCGCCCTGTCCGCACCGGCCCGGCTGATGATCCTCGAACAGCTGGCGCAGGGCGAACGCGGCGTCGAGGCACTGGCGGCGAAGACCGACCTCACCCTCGCCAACTGTTCGCAGCACCTGCAGCAACTCCGCCGGGCAGGCCTCGTCGCCAGCCGCCGCGCGGGAAAGGCGGTGATCTACCGCCTGACGGATACGAGAACCCTTGCGCTGATGGACCTCCTGCGCATCGTCGCCGAACGCAACCTCGCGCAGGTCGAGCGCATCCTGCGCGGCCTTTCGGGCGGCGCGGACGCCCCCGAGCCCGTGAGCCGCGCCGATCTGGCCGCCCGGCTTGCGGAAGGCTCCGTCACCGTGCTCGACATCCGCCCCGCCGACGAATTCGCCGCCGGCCACATCCCTGGCGCACGCAACGCGACGCTGTCGGGGCTGGAGCGGCTGCTGCCCACACTGGCTTCGGACGCCGAGATTGTCGCCTATTGCCGGGGCCCCTACTGCATCTATGCCCATCAGGCCGTCGCCGCCCTGCGCAGGCACGGCCTGAACGCCCGCCGCCTCGACGGCGGCCTGCCGGAATGGCGCGAAGACGGGCGCCCGGTGGCCATGGGCGAAGCCTGACCGGCCTCGTCGGCATGGCAGGGCGTCACGGAGTGCGCATCTTCCGTGCGCGATTGTCCCGCTGCGCATGTGGGCGATGGCCGCACGAGCAAAGAGGCCGCGCGAGGGCGGCATCAACCTCCGGGCCGAGAAGCTTGCCGGGGCATGGCCGAGACCGGAAAGCTGGCCTCAGTAGTTCAGCGTATACTGCAGCAGCATCAGCGAGGCGCCGCCGGCGTTCAGCGCCCATCCGAAGGTGAGCACTCGGGCAAGCCACCCCCAGGCATCGCGCTCGATACCGAGGGGGCTGCCCGCGATGTTGAAGGCGCTCCGCCAGATGCTGACGAGGATGAAGGCGGTATAGGCCAGCCCGGCGGCCAGCAGAACCAGCAGCACCGGCACCGGCAGAAGGCGCTGCATCACCCCGGTCATCAGGACCGTCCCGCCCAGCGTGGAGAGCAGGACGCCATAGACCCAGTAGAGTTTCCACAAAGGGCCCTCGCCGTGCCAGTAACGGCGAAGCTCGTCGATGAGGCCGAGACGTGAGATATGTGCGGACATTTCGAGGTCCTTTCCCTTGCCGCGCCTGCCTCGCCACCGGAGAGGCGCGGGTGCGGTCGGTTCGACCTTGCCACAGCATACGCCCCTCAATAGGCAGGTCAAATACCAAACTGAGGCCACCTTCATGCGATTGACCTTCTTCACAGACTACGGGCTGCGGATGCTGATGCGCATGGCGGGCGAGCCCCACCGGGCCTTTTCCACCGCTGACCTGGCTGCGGATCTCGGGTTGTCGCGAAACCATCTGGCCAAGATCATGCAGCGCCTCGCCGGCGCGGGCCTGATCGAGACACGCCGTGGCAGCGGCGGCGGTGCCCTGCTGGCGCACCCGCCGCAGGAAATCCTGCTGGGCGAGATCGTGCGACTTCTAGAGCACGGTCAGCCACTTGTGGAGTGCTTCGACCCTGGCGGCGGCGACTGCTCGCTCGATGGGCGCTGCCGGCTCAAGGCACGGTTGCGCTCGGCCGAGGCGGCCTTTCTGGCGGATCTCGACCGCGCCACCCTCGCCGACATCGCCCTCGCGCCCCGAAGCCCACCGCGAGCCTGACGCGGTTCTTGACCGCAACCCTGCCTGCAGGGCCCCACCCACCCAGCCCATGGTTGCCCGGTGAATTGATCCAGATCAAATCGGTATGGACTGTGCAGCTTTACGATGGCACGGGGAGGAGGAGGCCCTGCGCGGCCGATCGGCATACCGAAGTATGCGGCGAAGGCCCCAAGGGTGCGGCACCACCGCGTCGCCACACGCGATGCCCACGCCAGCGCCGGAGGCCGCGCAGTTTCGGCTCCTCTCCCAAGACCCGCTTTGGTTCAGTGCGGGGACCGTGGCTCGCCGCGGCCCGCCGGTCATTTTCCGCCGGTTCCGCCGCCTCGGTGACGACGACGTCGAGAGGGATGCCGTGACCGCATCAGAAAGCCGCAAAGCGGCGTCCTGTCCCCACTGACCGTCCGTTATGGGCCGACTGCACCAGCACGGATCGTCGCGCCCAAGGCCGATGGCACCGGCCCTGCGAAGCGAGATTGAGCCCGTGCCTGTCTTGGAGGCCAACGGAGCCGGTAAAGGGCCGGAAAGTTGCCGATTGACACTTGAGGATCCGTCTCCATCAAGGAGGGGCCTCGCGTGACCGATCGCTCATCGTGACGTCACTGTCCGAGCATCCAGATTCCCTCCGGATGGAAGGCGTGGAAGGCGAAGGCGAAGGGGATGTCGTGCGGCAGGTCGCGGCCGGTTTCGTCACGCACGCGGACGGTGCCGACGTCGCGGCCCTCGGCGATGGTCGCGCGGTCGAGGGCCGAGGCCTGCCCCGGCGTCCAGCTCAGGACCACGCCGGCCTCGCGGATCTCGCCCTCCGCGCGCAGGCGGGCGAAGGTCCAGGCGCGGTCCTCCACCCGCACGACGCGGGCCAGCGGGTGGATGCCGTGCGGCGGGTCCTCGCCGCGATAGAGGAACGGCCGGGGCGAGCTGTCGTAGCCGACATAGGGGTTCTGGCCGTAGGCGCGGCGCCAGTCGGGCTGGTCCATCACCAGCCCCTCGGGGTTGCGGGCGCGGAACTCGGCCCAGCTTTCCATCCAGGCGGGCAGCGGGGTCAGGCGGGTGCCGGCGTGCGCGCCCACCACGCCTTCGCCCACCGCCTGCTGCCACCAGCTCTCGGTCTCGCGGTCATACATGATCATGTCGGAATGGCGCAAAAGGCCCGAGACGCCGAAGCTGAGGGCGATGCCATCGACCCTCGCGTCGAACACCATGGCCGAGTTGCACAGGGGGCAGAAGGTGACGGCGACAGGCAGCCCGCCCACCACGTCGTTCACGATCTCGTGCCACATCAGATAGCGGACGGGATAGGCGCGGGCGGCCTCGCCGTCGTGTTCATAGGTCAGCACAGGCTCGCGGTCGTCGAGGCGGGTTTCCTCCGCGGCGGGCCGGAAGACGGGCTCCCGGATCGCCGGGATGCCGTCCTTGGGCGGGCCGCCCGAGATGATCTCTGCGAAACCGACCGTGCTGCGGCTGAAGTCGGTGATCGGCCAGTCGCGGGCCCACTGGGCGGGGTTCGCGGCGGCGGTGCCTGCGACCAGCGTCAGGGCAAGGGCGGGAAACAGGCGCATGGCGGGGCTCCTTCAGTCCGGGACGAGGGGGGTGGCGAACCGCCCCGCGGCGAGGCGGCAGCGGGCGGGGTCGGGCGGGTGCAGCGGCGTGGACTTGAAGCACAGCGGCGCCATGAAACGCCCGACGATGCGGGGGGCGGGGCCGGAGAGGTCGAGCACCTCGACCGACACCGCCGCCCCCGCGAGTTCCGGCGGCGAGACCCAGAAGTCGCGCCAGCCATCGGGGCGAAAGCTGATGCGCGCGCCATATGGGGCATCCCCGGCGCGGGCGCCAGAGGGCAGCGACAGCTCCACCACCAGCCGCGCCGGCCCGTCGGTGCCTTCGATGCTGACCGCCTCGAGGGTGGCGAAGCGGGAAAAGCCGGTGCGCGCGCCCTCCGTCTGCGGTACGAAGCGGTGCGCCGCGCCGTCGAAGGTCAGGCTCAGCACCGTCTCGGCCGGCAGGGCGCCGGGCAGGGCCCCGAGCGCCGCGGCGAGTGCCGCACGCCTCATGGCGCCCTTGCGCCCCTGTCGAGGCCCAGAAGGTGGTCGAGCGACAGCCGGCCCGGGCCATGTGCCAGCACCGCCAGCAGCGCGACCGCCCAGAGGCCATGTGTCACCCAGGCGGCGGGGAAGACGAAGATCTGGATGACGGCGGTCATCACCAGGAGCCCCAGCGCCGAGGCGCGCGCCATCAGCCCGA
>Ga0213835_100763_pt1 | contig 25714 bp, 24 predicted proteins | sample SWPATP01_FD_160576 | JGI IMG/M metagenome (GOLD analysis project Ga0213835, IMG submission 160576) | Coastal seawater microbial communities from Marineland, Florida, United States - SWPA TP0 #1 | ecosystem: Environmental > Aquatic > Marine > Coastal | place: USA: Florida | collected 2016-08-05 | reverse complement strand
TTATTACCCACATGCACGGCGATCATATCTTTGGGCTAATGGGTCTGATCGCCAGCATGGGCCTCGCGGGGACGGGACATCCCTTAGAAATCTATGGCCCCCCTGGTTTAGAAGAATATCTGCGGGCCTGTGAAAAGTATTCCTATATGCGCATTGGCGATCGCCTGCGGGTACATTTAGTCAAACCCGGCTTAGTCTTCGAAGACAAAGAATTTCAAGTGACCTGTTTACCGCTCAAACACCGGGTTACAGCCTTTGGGTATCGGGTGACTGAAAAGGATCGTCCCGGCCGATTTAACTTAGCAAAAGCACAAAAATTAGGGATTCCCCCTGGCCCCATTTATGGCGACCTCAAAAAAGGGAAAGTCGTCACCCTCGACGATGGTCGCAAAATCAACGGTTCAGACCTCTGTGGTCAACCGGAAATTGGCCGAAAAATGGTCTATTGTACCGACACCGTTTTTTGTGAGACGGCGGTGGAGTTAGCCCAGGATGCGGACGTCTTAATTCACGAGGCGACCTTTGCCCACAAGGATGCAGAGATGGCCTTTGATCGCCTCCATTCCACTTCGACGATGGCCGCCCAGGTTGCCCTTTTGGCCCAAGTGAAGCAACTAATCATGACCCACTTTAGCCCCCGTTATATGCCGGGAAATGAGCTGACGTTAGATGATCTTTTGGCTGAGGCCCAGGCGATTTTCCCCAAGACGATCATGGCGAAAGACTTTTTAAGTTATGCGATTCCGCGTCGCAAAGCCCTCGCCAAAAGCCTACATTAGGGTGAGGATGCGGATTTTTGAGAGTTTTTCGGCGGCTAAACCGTCTAATTCTTGCAGTTCTAACCAACCTTCTTTAATGAGTTGAGCGAAGGTAAAGACGAGGCTTTCGGGACTGAAATCGTATTTGCCATCTAGATAATGCCGCCGGGCACTCAAAAAATCATTGAGCTGCCAAAGATCAGCGGGGTCTGCGGCGAGGGTTGCCTGGCGTTTTGCTTCGGCCATCACTGCGGCAATTTCTCGGCGGTAGGATAATTCAAACGCTTCCTTGGCGATTGTTTTTTCTTGCAGTGACCATTGAGTATTCGCAGTGGGCATCGTTAGCATGGGTAAGTAAAAAAGTGAATTTTAAAATAAATATCGTTTTGACTTTAGTAAGTTCAAACTAATGGGCTAGATTATAATAAGTTATGTATCAAAAGCGCAGTCTAAATTCTCATAATTCCGCCATTTGGCGGCGATCGCCGAGACACGAATACCGCTCAAGCGAAGTGCTCACAGGAATTTAAGGTTTTTATTACAATTTTGTTAAGAAACACCGTGATCCGGTAACTGAAACCAAGGTTCATGGGGATGATGATGGTGTTCTTCGTGAAATGTGCCGAAGTGGTAGCAGCTCAAAAATGACCAAATTCGCCACCGAATTGACTGTTTACTGATGCGTTTAGGGGGAGAAGGGCGATCACGGTGGGGCAGATAAGTCCCAAAGAAAAACAGTTGCCAAGAACTGAGAAAAATCGGTAGCAGGCAAAACACAAAAAAATTTTCGTAGGGCACATGGCCCAGCACATTTAACGGTAAGGCGATCACCCCGAAAATTAGCACAAATCCCCAAAACTGCCGCCACGCTAAATATTTCCCCATAAAATGCCAGTACCACAGCAGCGGATGGCGGTGCCGCCCATTGTGAAAGTCCGGGTCTCCGGATTGGGCGGGGTGGCGATGGTGCTTAGCATGGTTGCGAATGCAGTCTTTGTAGGACAAGCAAGCGTACAAGCTGACCCCCCAACGGCCCAGGCGATGGTTCCAACGGGGAGAACTCGGCAACAAATTACCGTGCATGGCGTCGTGGGCCAGGATAAATAAACCTGTGTGGAAAAAAGTTCTCACAAAAATTCCCGCAACAATCCCAGGCCAGGACAGCCCCATTAGCGGATGACTCAACCAATACACAGCACTTCCCAGCCAAGCTGAGAAAATGGCGATCGCCCACAGTAGTCCCAGACCCTCTTCTTGCCGCATCAATTTCAAAATATTGCCTCCAACCACGCCATACTGACAAAAAAACGCCCCAATTGGGACGTTACCTAGGGATGAATTTATTGAGAATTAGGGCAATTCATCCAAGCATTCACTACTTGCGCACAAGGTTGAGCAGTTCTTTCGCAGACGCGAGCAAATCAACGGCCACAAAGAAAATTTTCCCTTCCGGATTGAGGAGGAAGCGCCAAGCCACATTCATGCCTACCGCCGCACCGAACCAGGGCGTTTCACAGGTACCAGTGACTTTAATTTGGGTGTAACCATCATCAGTGGGTTCTACAACCCCTTTCTTCGGGTTGAGCTTCAGATTTTGACATTCCTCTTGGAAGAAACGTAATACGGCATCTTTGCCGACAATCGGACGCTGGAACGGCGGCTGGAGAGCACCATCTTCTGCAAAGAGGCTGATCAATGCCGGAAAATCATTAGCATTGAGGTTGGTCATGTACTGATTAATCGTGGGGTTATCGACACCTTCAATTTCGATTTTTTCCCGCTGTGCAATTTCCGTCGGCACGACAACCGGCTCAGAAACACGCTGATAGCCTTCCATCTTGGCTGGGTCAAAACCCATATCCACAACGGCATTTCTCAAAACCGTAATTTGTTGGCCGGGTTCGAGGCTACGGATCGTATCTAAAACCGCAGAAGCATTGGCAGACAACTTGTAGCCAGCAGGAATTGGCGCAACACTGCCTTCTTCCATCCATTCGCCGAGGCGATACCAGAAACCGAGCTTAATATTTACAGACCAAGTCGCATAGGTGCGGTTAATGGGCGTATCGATGCGGTTCGCCAGATCACACATCACCTGGGCTTGATCCTTAAAAGAGAGCTGCTTGATTTGCAAAAGGGTAGATTCTGCAAACTGCATATTTGCCGCACCAGGAGCAGCAATAGTGATTGACTTACCCATTTCTAGGTAAGCGAACCAAATTAATGCCAGTTGATCCTCTGCACTCAGCTGACTAAACCGAGCGCTGGTAGCCGGCACAACATCCGCAGTTAATGTACTGGGGAAAATGTTTCTTGCTGCATCGAGAGTATAAGGCATACAGATGTGCTCCGTGTTATTTGAGTTTTTGTCCTTGAGTCAAGGTTAACACACAAAAACTTAACAATTGTTTACATCTTGAATAAGAATATGTTGGCGATCGCATTACTTTTGATTAGCCAAAGTGGGAAACTTAGACAAGGCAAGCCTTTTGGATCTCACCGACACTTTCTCAATTATCTAAGGTCAATGTCAAAATTGTTCTATGTTTAGCGCTCAGATTAAAGGGAAGGCAATGGAGAAAATTGTGGCTGGGTACAAGGATCAGCTAACGGATCTGATCCAACGGTATAAAAATCAAGTGGATTTTCTAGCGATTCGCTTGGAGCAGTCAGCGGGGAGCAGTATTGTCTTGCGGTCAAATAAGATCGAGACCCTCAGTGAAAGTACCTCCCTTGGGGGCCAGGTGCGCGTTTGTCACAAGGGCGGTTGGGGGTTTGCGGCCTTTAATAATCTCGAAAATCTGAAGCTTCGCATTGAAGAGGCGATCGCCGCCGCGATTTTAATCGGTGATGATGAAACACTTTTGGCTCCCATTGACCCAATCCAAGCGGTTTGCTCTTTACCCCTAAGCGGAAGCGACCCACGCCACATCCCTTTACAACGGAAAAAAGAATTATGCGATCGCTACAGTGATTTGCTCTTGAGCCAGAGCGGTAAGATTACCAGCACCAGGGTCAGTTACGGCGACAATACCCAGCACATCATCTTGGCGACTTCAGAGGGCACCCTGATCGAACAGTCCTGGGTTGATCTAGAAATGCGTTTTTCCGCCACAGCCCGTGATGGGGAAACGGTGCAAACGGGGCGGGAAACTACTGGATCCCGCAAAGCCTACGAAGATCTAGAAAACCTCGATGAGCAAGTTAAAGGCGCAGCCCAGCGGGCCGTTAACTCATTGACCCTCCCCACAGCCAAAGGCGGCACCTATACCGTTGTCATTGACCCCATTTTGACCGGGCTATTTGTCCACGAAGCCTTTGGGCATCTCTCCGAAGCGGATATGGCCTATGAAAATCCCGATCTTCTCGAAACCATGAGCATGGGCCGACAATTTGGTGGGGAAGATCTCCAGATTTTTGATGGAGCCGCCCCAGTAGGCCATCGCGGCAGTTATCTATATGATGATGAAGGCGTTCCGGCTACCACGACCCAATTGATTCAAGATGGCAAACTTGTGGGCCGCCTCCATTCCCGCGAAACCGCTGGCAAGCTCGATGAAAAACCCACAGGCAACGCCCGCTGTTTGAACTATCACTATCCGCCCATTGTCCGCATGACCAACACCTGGATCGAGCGGGGTAAAACGCCCGTTGCCGACTTACCCACGGACATCAAAGAAGGAGTCTACGCGAAAAACTGGCTCGGCGGCATGACCAATGGCGAAATGTTTACTTTTAGCGCCGGGGAAGCTTGGATGATCCGCGATGGCAAAATTGCTGAACCCGTCAAGGATGTCACCCTCTCTGGCAACGTCTTTAAAACGTTAAAAAATATTGAGGCGATCGCCGACGATTTTTACTGGGACGAATCCGGTGGTTGCGGCAAGGGAGGCCAAAGCGGTTTACCCGTCGGTTGTGGCGGCCCTTCCCTGCGCATCCGTGATGTCGTCGTCGGCTAAACATCCTCCCTAGAGGGAGGTGCCGTAGGCGGAGGGTGCCATTCGTGCCGCTACAACAAAGAATGTTGAATTTTCAAAATGCTTGTGCCAGCATAAAGAGGTTCTACCGGATAAAACCTGCCGGAGAATAGGAGGTGATGCCCATGAATGACAGTAGTAACAACATGGGTCTCACAGTTAAAGTAAATCGGCTGCGTGCCGGGGCTGTTCTCTAAAATTTTGCTTACTCCGTTGAGTAGGTTAAGAGAGTCGGAGTTCCTTCCGGCAGTCAGATTTTAACTAAAGAGACCCGACTAGACCGCCCTTGCTTCGTTATCGTAGAGATAACCCTAGTAAGGGCGGATAGTTTTTTAGAGGAGGTTTTCTCCATGGCAACCCGATTGACCGACACCGAAATCCAAGCACAATTGAGTCAATTTCCTGAATGGTCAAAGGTTGATAACAAAATTCAACGCCGATTTAAGTTCAAAAACTTTATTGAGGCCATTGACTTTGTAAACAAACTCGTCGAACCGGCCGAAGCCGCCGACCATCACCCCGACATCGAGATTTCCTACAACAAAGTCACCGTAAACCTAACCACCCATGACGCTGGCGGCCTTACCCAAAAAGATTTTGATCTCGCCGGAACTTTCGATCAACTGTAAACGTCAAAAGCCGCCAACACCTCAAACAAAACCTTAAGGAAAAACATCTGGGAAGTTTTTAGATTTTCTATCTAGAAGAAAAAAAATAAGCGCAAGCACTCTATCGATTCAAAATCCAGGAGGCTATGCTGTAACATTTCTGACAAAACTTCTCAGGTAACTTTTACTTAATGGATAGGTAAAGGAATCATCAAAAAATTCTTATGACGAATCCATTCCCAATCCAAAATTTTGAGCTAATATGATTGATACAAAGGCCTGATCTGAAATCTCAGAATCTAGTGCCTTAATGTGTGAGGAAAAACAAATGAAAACATCTTTATCTCTCTGGAAGTCTCTATCCATTGCTTCTGCTGCTGTCGGCGTTTCCGTTGCCACTGCTGGCACCGCCCAAGCCCAAGCAAATAACAGCGAACTCCTTAACCAAATCAACACCTACAGCCAAGGTGACATTGCTCAGGTAAACAGCGTTTTCCAACTCAGCGATGTTTCTCCCTCTGACTGGGCTTTTGATGCGCTTCGTAACCTAGTCGAAAACTACAACTGTATTGTTGGGTATCCCGATGGCACCTTCCGTGGTAACCGTCCCCTCAGCCGTTATGAATTTGCGGCTGGTCTGAACGCTTGTTTACAACAAATCGAGCGGATGATTCAAAGTGGTGGTTCTGAAGTAACCCCCGAAGATCTCGCTGCCCTCCGTCGCTTGATCAACGAATTTGAAGCAGAACTCGCTACCCTCGGTGCTCGCGTTGATGACCTTGAAGGTCGCGTTGAATTCCTCGAAGATAATCAATTCTCTACTACCACCAAGCTCAAGGGTGAAGTTGTCTTCGCCATTGGCGACAGTTTTGGTGACGTCAATGCCCTAGACTTTCGTATTGCAGAAGATACTACAATTGACGATGTCGTATTCACCCCTGATTTCTTGAGAGACGGTGTAGCTAGCGGGTTTGGCGGTGCCACCATCGTTGCTAATGACGATGATGATACTCAAACAACCTTCACCGACCGTGTTCGTCTCACCCTTGAAACTAGCTTCACCGGTAAAGATACTTTAATCACTCGCTTGACTGCTGGGAACTCTTCATCTTTCTCCCCCACTGCAGGTGCAGTTGTTGATGATGGTCCTGATCTCGGCTCTGGTGTAGGCTTCCAAACCTTTAACCTCGACACTGGCAACGACGTTGTCATCGACTGGTTGGCCTATTACTTCCCTCTCCGCAGAGCAAATGTTTACCTCGCAGCTTTTGGTGGTCTCCACAGTGACTACACCAGCACAACCTTCGGCGCAACTGGTCTTGAAGACTTCACCGGTGGTAGCGGTTCTCTAACTCAACTCGCTGCATCTAGCCCCATCTACACCATCGGTGGTGGCTCCGGTCTTGGTTTCAACATGCCTCTCGGCCCCGTTGATATCTCCTTGGGCTACCTCGCTGATGAAGCAGCCGATTCCACTGAAAGCAATGGTCTGTTCAACGGTGAATACGGTGCACTAGCACAGATTGCTTTCAACCTCGGCGATCGGGCTGAGTTGGGTGTAACCTACGTCAACAGCTACCACGACAGCGGTGCTATCTATGACTTCGGTGGTGGTTCTGCAGTAAATGGTACAGCTTGGGCGAACGCTCTTGGCTTGTTCGGCACTGAAGCCAATAGCTACGGTGTTCAAGGTAAGTTTGACATTACTGACCGTATTTCCTTAGCCGCTTACGGGATGTACACTGATGCCAAAGTTTCTGGTTCTAGCGACGAGTTCGACATCTGGAGTTATGGTCTTGGTGTAGCCTTCAACGACCTTGGTAAAGAAGGTAACGTTCTTGGTCTCTTTGCTGGTGCTCCTCCTTACCTCGCAGAAGGTGATCTCAAGACTCCTCTGCAAGTTGAAGGTTTCTATAAGTACCAACTCACCGACGGAATCTCCATCACTCCTGGCGTAATCTGGTTGAAGGATGCTGCTCAGGGTGTGCTGGGTGAAGAAGATGCCATCATCGGTACTCTCCGCACTACCTTCACTTTCTAAACCAGTTAACTTTGTTTAGACAGATTTAATTCTCACACTTTTTGATTTTGAGAAAGCCTCACCTCCAGGTGGGGTTTTCTTTTTGGACACCCCCACCCCTCAAGGGGAGAAGACACCCTCCGGCCTGTCGGCCACCTCCCTCTAGGGAGGATTAATGCTTCTCTAATTCCCTTCATACTCTGTTTTTCTAAGGAAGGATATTAGGGGAAGATGGTAAGTGATGTTTATGGAATCAGAATTTGATGAGAATTAGTGTTTTTGGGATGGGGCTAATGGGGACACCGATCGCCCTAAAATTAGCCCAGGAAAATTTTTTGGTGACCGCCTACAACCGGACAGCAGACAAACTGAATCCTCTGGAAGAACAAGGTTTAACGGTAACGACGAATCCCCAAACGGCGATCGCCAACAGTGATTATTTAATTTTGACCCTCAGTGATGCGGCGGCAATCCAAACGGTCTTATTAGAAAACGCAGATACTTTTTTTACAGGGAAAACAATTATCCAGATGGGGACGATTGCTCCAGAAGAAAGTAAGGCGATCGCCGAAGAAGTTCAGCGACGTCAAGGTCAATATTTAGAAGCACCAGTCCTCGGCAGTATTCCCGAAGCAAAAAAGGGAACATTGCTCGTGATGGTCGGGGGCGAAGAAACATTATTCCAAGCCTGTTTGCCAATTTTTAAAACCCTGGGGCAAGACCCGAAATATATTGGGGCAGTAGGTCAAGCAGCAGCCCTGAAATTGGCTTTAAATCAGTTGATTGCGGGCTTAACGGCTAGTTTTTCCCTGAGTTTAGGATTAATTCAACGGGAAAAAGTCGATCTTGATAAATTTATGGGGATTTTGCGAGATAGTGCCCTCTATGCCCCCACCTTTGATAAAAAACTGCCGCGCATGGGCGATCGCACCTTTGCAAATCCCAACTTCCCCACGAAGCATTTACTCAAAGATACTAGGCTCTTTTTAGCAGCAGCAAAAACCGTCGGCCTTGAGACCACGGGGCTAGAAGGCATTCGAGAAATTATCGAGCAGGCGATCGCCTTGAATCTCGCCGAGGCAGACTACTCTGCTATTTATCAAGTGATTAATCCTGGCCCCACACCTTAGCGACCATTTGATTACGGCCACGGGCCTTGGCTTCGTATAGCGCGACATCCGCCAGGGCGACAAATTTTTCTGGATTCGTCGTCACACAGCCTGGTTCAATGGAGGCAACCCCCAAACTGACCGTGACAATCGGCGCTACCAAAGAGCTCTGGTGGGGAATCTGCAAACTGCGGACTTGCTCGATGATATTTTCTCCCAGTAATTGCGCCCCAACACCGGGGGTATCTGGCAAGATGACGATGATCTCTTCGCCACCATAACGGGAAACTAAATCTGTGGGTCGCTTCACTTGGCTGGCGATCGCCTGGGCTACTTCAAACAAACAATGATCCCCAGCCTGGTGACCATAGGTATCATTGTAATTTTTAAAAAAATCCACATCAATGAAAATAATCGAGAGAGGTATTTGATTGCGGAGCATCAGTCGCCATTGACGCTCTAAAACCAAATCAAAAACTCGACGATTCGCCAGTTGGGTCAAAGGATCTAAAGCCGCTAACCGTTGCAATTGCACATTCGTCGCTTCCAAACGTTGGTAAAGCTTTGCCTGATAAATGAGGTGGCGCACCCGTTGGCGCAAAATTGTCCAGTGGATCGGTTTGGTGATGAAATCCGTTGCCCCGGCGGTAAAGGCCTTGGTGACTGATTCGTCATCTTCCCGGGCCGTAATCATCAAGATGGGAGTGCGGGCAATCTTTGTCAGTAGATCTTCTGCTTGTTGGTAGGCCACCAATTCGTGACGAAGCAGAAAAGTTTCCTGGGAAATTTCAGTATTTTTTGCAGGAGAAATTTCAGTGCTAGCTTGGAGTTGTCGAAAGGCATTACAAAATTCCAAGCCATCCATGACCGGCATCATAAAATCCAACAGGATAATATCGGGCATGGTTTTTTGGAATATTTCTAGTCCCTCTTGACCATTGGTTGCTTCAGCGACTGCATAACCTTCTTTTTCCATCCAAAAACGAATCAGGCGACGCGAAATTGGATCGTCATCAATGACAAGAATTAACGGTTGATCATCCTGCATTGAGACAGAATCAGCGGTCATAGATTCTAGGCACAAAAAGAACTATATGGTTATTCTAACGGGTTACTGTCCTAGGCAATCGGCCCTCTGATGTTAATTTGACGACCTTTCAGAGATTTTCAGTATGATCACCTAGATTGCTATTCCTGCTCGATTTGGGTGACGCGGCGCACGTTCAAAGTATCGCTCATGTTTTTAATTTGATTAATGCTGTGGGCCAGTTGTTGGGCATTACGAATTTCAATCCGCAAAGAAATAATCGCTGGTTGGCTGTGGCTCGTTTTGACGTTGGTACTCCGCACGTTGATGTGCTGATCGCTCAGGCGTGACAGGATATCTCGTAGGACTCCCACCCGGTCAATGACTTCAATGCGGAGATCCACAGGGTAGACCGGAGCATGCTTTTGGTCGATGCTGGGATTCCAACTCACAGGAATTAGGCGATCGCCATCGAAGTTTTGCACATTGGCGCAGCTGCGGTGGTGAATGGAAATCCCCTTATGGCTGCGGGTGACAATGCCGATAATCGGTTCGCCGGGCAAGGGGGCACAACAACTGGCGATGGTATAAACCAACCCTTCAATGCCAGCAATGGGGTATTTATGGCTATCTTGGAGGGGCTTGGCCGGTTTCGTCGCTGTGTTTAAAGAAGCTTCTAGTTCCAGTTGGGGGAGATGTTCTTCTTCCTGGTCGCGCACTTGATCCCGCCAGCGGTTCACCACTTGGTTGAGGGTGACTTCGCCGTAACCCAAAGCCGCCAACAGATCCTCGGTATTTTGGTAATTGCACTTGTGAGCAACGGTTTGCATCGCCTCGGATTTGAGGATCGAATCGAGGCCCGTTTTTCCCAGTTCTTTTTCGAGTAAGCTGCGACCCCGTGCTAAGTTTTCATCCCGCCGCGATCGCTTAAACCATTGGCGAATCCTATTTTTGGCACTGGGAGTAACTACATAATTGAGCCAATCGAGGCTGGGGTGGGCATTTTTTTGGGTGATAATTTCGACAATATCGCCATTGCGGAGTTTTTTTTCTAACACCGACCAACGACCATTGATCCGCGCCCCTTTCATGTGGTTCCCCACCTCGGTGTGAATGCGATAGGCGAAGTCGATGGAAGTAGCACCTTTGGCCAGGGCCACCACATCCCCATTGGGGGTAAAGACATACACATCATCTTCAAAGAGATTGTCCTTGAGGTTGTCAATGTATTCTTCAGCATCCTTGAGGTCGCTTTGCCATTCGATCAGTTGCCGCAACCAAGTGAATTTTTCGTCTTCGGAGGTGAAACTAGCAGCGGAATGACCGGCTTCTTTATATTTCCAGTGGGCGGCAATCCCGTATTCGGCGATGTGGTGCATTTCCATGGTGCGAATTTGCACTTCGAGGGGGCGACCATTTAAGCCGACAACGGTGGTGTGGAGGGATTGGTAGCGGTTGGGCTTCGGCAGGCCAATGTAGTCTTTAAAGCGTCCAGGAATCGGTTTAAAGGCATCGTGAATCACCGCCAGGGCGCGGTAACATTCGTCATTGGTTTCGACAATAATCCGAATCCCAGCGATGTCAAAGATTTCATCAAATTCTTTGTGTTGTCGTTGCATCTTGTGATAGATGCTGTAGAGGTGCTTCGGGCGACCTTTAATTTCCCAGACGTGGAGGCCCAGGTGACGCAGGCGATCGCGGATAATTTCAATGGCCTCTTCGAGTTTGGCTTCCCGCTCGGTGCGTTTTTCGGAAATGTGTTTTTGCATCGAACGGTAGGCTTCCCGCTCGAGATACTTAAAACAGAGATCTTCTAGTTCCCACTTAAAACGCCAAATCCCTAAGCGATTGGCCAGGGGCGCAAAGATTTCGCGGGTTTCCAGGGCAATGCGTTCTTGTTTGTCGGGGCGCAGATGTTCGAGGGTGCGCATATTGTGGAGGCGATCGGCGAGTTTCACGACGATCACGCGGATATCCTCGGCCATGGAAAGGAACATCCGCCGGAAATTTTCTGCTTGGCGTTCTGTTTTGCTAGAAAAAGTAAATTTGGTGAGCTTGGTTACCCCTTCGACAAGCTTGCGGGTTTCAGCGCCAAAGCGTTCTTCAATTTCTTCGGGACTGACTTCTGTGTCTTCGACCACATCATGGAGAAATCCCGCCGCAATCATCGCCCCATTTCCGCCTAGATCGAGCAACAATCCTGCTACGGCAATGGGATGGGCAATATAAGGCTCGCCAGATTTACGGGTTTGACCTTCGTGGAGGGCATGGGCAAAGCGAAAGGCTTCACCGATGAGTTGGCGATCGCCTTCGGAGACCCCGACCAATTGCTCTGGCTGATAGAGATAATTTTTCAACCAAGCAGGTAGCGGCACATCAAATTTTTCTGTTTCGGATGCGGCAGTTAATTGAACGGGAGAAGCAGTCATAGAAACACAGGGGAGAAGAAAAACAACAACGACAGCGGACGAGCTTAAAAAGGTTGTAATAGAAGGCGATATTTGGGGCAACCTTAACCCGCATTCCTCGGTCGAAGGGGAAGCGAGGGGCCGACTCCTGAAACCAAAAGGATGAAGCTGGAGACTTGAACAAAAAGCTTAAAACAGAGATTAAATTTGCTTTAAGTATCTTAATTCTTACTTAAAAGTTTAGATTTGCACAAAATATTTTTGGAAAGATTAATTTTGATACAGTTTTGATGGCTTGTTTGTTCTCTAAATTTGCACTATCTACCCGATGAATTTTTCTGCCTATCAACAATTAAAAATCGATTTGCAAACCCTGGCCACAGATTTAACGCCCCTCCAACAGGAATCGGGGGCTTTAGTCCGTCAGGGCCAAGGGTTCCTCAGCTTTTGGGAAACCCAGTTAGCCCCCCTCACTGGGGAACAGCTTCCTGAAAAAATCTATAGCGCTTGGCGATCGCTCCACACGGAATTGTATCGGGGGTTGCGGCTCCTCAATACCGATTTAATCTTTCTCCAGGGCAGCCGCAGCCCCAACACCCAAAGCCAAAAACAACAGCAGATCCAAGCCCGTCTGGCCCAACTCGATCAATACTGCACAGAAATCATTAAGCTTGGCGATCGCCTGACACCGGAAGCGTAAAGTGAAACTCACTGCCCTGGCCTGGGGTACTATCGACCCAGATGCGACCTTGATGGGCTTGGATAATTTGTCGACAGACAGCTAAGCCCAGACCGTAGCCCTCTTGGGTGGCATCTCGCTTAAGACGAAAATGCCCCTCGAAAATTTTTTCCTGTTCCTCCTCTGGGATACCATGGCCCGTATCAATCACACTCACCTGTACCTGTTGGAGGGTGCGATGGAGACCCACAAGCCGCACAAGCCCCCCTTCAGGACTATATTTGATGGCGTTGTCTAGCAAATTGACAATGACCTGCCGGATCAATTCCCGGTCTCCATAAACCTCTGGCAGATCCCGGGGGATATCCAAGACCAATTGAATCGATTTACGTTGAAACCGCTCCTGAATTTGCTCTGTGATTTGTTGGCATAGGGGACTCAGGGCCATCGGCTGGGGCTTAACATCTAATTTGGTCAGCAGTTGCCGTGACTCTTGGAGCAGCTCTGTGATCATCCGGTTCATGATCTGGAGTTGGTTTTTCGCCTGCTGATAAAGCTGCCCCCGCAATCCAACTGTTTTTTCCGTTTCCGGACGTTTTGAGAGGATTTCTAAGGTTTCGATGGCGATGGACGTTCCGGTGAGAGGACTGCGCAAATCATGGGCCAGCATCGCCAAAATCTGATCTTTAAATTCTATCTGCTTGAGGAGAGCTTCTTTTTCCCGTTGCAATTGAAAAATTTCATCGGACAGGCGCATTACTTCCTTAGAATGCTCTGTCTGAGACGCGGCCAAGCGGCGATCGCATCGTTCAACCTCAGCCAATTGGCGATCGCCAAGCTGTTTTCTGAGTGTCGCCACCGTATCCAACCACTGACCCCACCACCGTTCTAGATCCGGCAAAATATTGCTACCTGCAAAGACCTGCAACGGCTCCGGAAAAACCTTGACCAGAGAAGGCGTCGCCACCAAACGATACAATTCCACCAGTTGGGGTTAATCTTTGATATTGATAATTTCCAAAGAAAAATCCGTTTCTTGCCGCAAACGCTCAAGATAATCTTGCACCCGCTTGATCTCACTCCGATGGGCCAAACGCTCATCCGTAAACAACAACAATCGCAGTTGTATATCGGCCGTAACAGGTGAAAGTTGAGATTGATCTTCAGCAGACACAGGCAGTTCAAACAAGACAAATTCGCCCCAAGAAAGTAAGTGATCCACAATCTGTCTACCATGCACAATCTAGGGGAAAAGAACAGTTTATGGTGAGCTTACTCCAAAACCCATTGTAATCCGTAGAGGACCAATTACCCCATGTTCCCAGAGCCTCAAACTTGAGTTAGATGCGGTGCATTGACCAAATCGTTTTAGAATCTAATGGAAATTGACACCGACGCCTCAAAATCGTTCAGCAAGCGACTCTTTTTAAGGAAGGAATACCACTATGGCTTTAGGCTACGTTGCCCTCGTTCTCCATGCCCACCTCCCCTTTGTCCGTCACCCCGAAAGTGATTTTGTCCTTGAAGAAGAGTGGTTATTTGAAGCAATTACCGAAACCTATATCCCTTTGCTTCATGTATTTGAAGGGCTAAAGCAAGATGGGATCGACTTTAAAATTACGATGAGCATGACCCCACCTTTGGTGGCGATGCTCCGGGATCCTCTCCTCCAAGACCGCTACGACGCCCACATGAAGCTGTTAATGGAGCTGGTCGAAAAGGAAATTGTTCATAACAAATACAACGGTCATATTAAATATTTAGCGGAGTATTACCACAAAGAATTTAGCGCCATCCTCGACACCTGGGAACGCTATGACCGGGATCTCGTGACGGCCTTTAAGCAGTTCCAGGACAGTAACAACCTCGAAATCATCACCTGTGGTGCCACCCATGGCTACCTCCCCCTGATGAAGATGTACCCCCAGGCAGTTTGGGCACAATTGCAGGTAGCCTGTGAAAGCTACGAAGAGAATTTTGGGCGTCCCCCCAAGGGCATTTGGTTGCCTGAATGTGCTTATTATGAAGGTTTGGAGCGGATGCTCGCCGATGCGGGACTGCGGTACTTCCTCACCGATGGCCACGGTATTCTCTATGCACGCCCCCGTCCCCGCTATGGTAACTATGCGCCGATTTTCACCGAAACAGGGGTGGCTGCCTTTGGTCGTGATCACGAATCTTCCCAGCAGGTATGGTCATCGAAAGTGGGTTATCCGGGCGATGTCTGTTACCGAGAGTTTTATAAAGATCTCGGTTGGGAAGCGGACTACGAATATATCAAGCCCTACATTATGCCCAACGGCCAGCGGAAAAATACGGGGATCAAGTACCACAAGATCACCAGTCGTGATGGTGGTTTATCCGAAAAAGGCCTTTATGATCCCTACTGGGCAAGGGAGAAAGCGGCAGAACATGCAGGCAACTTCATGTATAACCGGGAGCAACAGATTGGCCGTCTGAATAAGATGATGGGGCGTCACCCGATTGTAGTGTCGCCTTATGATGCGGAATTGTTTGGCCACTGGTGGTACGAAGGCCCCTGGTTCTTGGATTACTTTTTCCGCAAGTCTTGGTACGACCAAGGTACTTACCAGATGACCCACTTGGCAGATTATCTAAAAATGGAGCCGACGCAACAGGTGGCTGTGCCGTCCCAATCGAGTTGGGGATACAAGGGATTCCATGAATATTGGCTCAACCAGACGAATGCTTGGATTTATCCCTATCTCCACAAGGCTGCGGAACGCATGATCGAGCTTTCGACGCGGGAACCAGCCGATGAACTAGAGGAACGGGCCTTGAACCAAGCAGCTAGGGAATTGCTGTTGGCACAGTCATCGGATTGGGCATTTATTATGCGCACAGGTACCATGGTGCCCTACGCGGAACGACGCACAAAGAGTCATGTGTTACGCCTGGAAAAAATCTATGAGGACGTAAAGGTCGGCAAGATTGATGCGGGTTGGCTCGAAAAGATTGAGAAGATGGACAACATTTTCCCGAATATTGATTATCGGGTTTATCGGCCTTTGTAGTTGGAATACCCCTGAAGAAACACCCCTCTAGCTCCCCTCAAGGGGAGAATGGCACCCTCCGGCCTATCGGCCACCTCCCTCAAGGGAGGATTTTTTTTGGACGGTTCAAAAAGTGGCACAGGGCAAGAAAATTTCTGGGATTGGGTCGCCACAATGGTGGTAATAAAGGCGATCGCCCCAGGAGATTTTCGTCATGGTCAGTTACAGTTTTGTGAGTTTTGGGTTTGGGTCGGGGTTTCTCGCCCTAGTGGTCTTTTTCATTTTGCAGTGGCTCCAGATTCCGGCGGGGAGTTTAGTCGATTGGCTAGTGGGCATTGCCAGTTTTTGGTGGCTGTTGGCGGTGGTAACGATTCCGTGGAATATTTATTTCGAGGCGGAGGAGACCAAGGCAGAGACGATGATTTCTCGCCAGAAAAATATCCCCGTTGATGCCCAACAGTTAGCCTATGTGGCAAAAATTGCTCGGTTTGGTTTGCTGTTGGCGATCGCCCTCCATCTGCTTTCGGCCTTGGGATTATATGGTCTGGCAGCCTGGGGCATTAGTCCGGTGGGGTATGTGACAGGCGGGGCGATGTTACTGCTCACGGCGTTACGGCCAGCGGTGCGGGCTTACCAATTTATTGCCCAGCGTCTCATGTCAATTCGCCAACAAATTCAATATCCCCGGGAAGATGTGGTGGCATTGCGTCACCGGGTGGTGACCCTAGAGGCAGGAGTTAAAAACCTACAAGAAACAACCGAAAAAAATAGCCAAACCCACCAGGAAGAATGGCATAGCCTTCGACGCGATTTAGCGAAAATGCGGGCCGCCCTCGAACAACTAGAAGCCACCAATGAAGCGGCTCACCAACAACTCGCCCGGGAAGCGACAACGGCGATCGCCCAACTCAGTGAAGATAGCCAGGTGCTGAACCACGTGCGGGAAATTATTCACTTCTGGAAACAAGCTTAGGTTTAAGGTTTGCGCCGTCACGCCCTAATGGTCAAAAAGTCCCGATAGAATGGGAGCAAAATATCATCCCCGCACTCACTATGCCTCAGTTTTTGTTGACCTGGTTAGCGACGGCTGGCTCCCTCTTTCTTACGGCCACCATTGTCCCCGGTTTAGAAATTAATGGCCTGACCACAGCCTTGATCGGGGCGATCGCCCTTGGGTTTGTGAATGCCATTGTTAAACCAATTTTGATCCTCTTTACCCTGCCCCTGACCATTTTGACCCTCGGCCTGTTTCTCCTGGTTGTCAATGCGATCGCCTTGGGGTTAGTCGGCTACCTCACACCGGGTTTAGAAGTCAATGGCTTTTTCCCGGCGGTGATTGGTTCCCTGGTGCTGACCTTTATTTCCAGCTTGATCAATCAACTCCTCGGCCAAGACGACGAACTCACCGAATAGCCTTTTTTCGCCGCTCACACCGTTAAAAATTCCGCTTCCCAGTAGTGAACTGGGGGGCAATTTGCTTTTATGCTAGGGAGAAAATCGGCAACCTTTACCCAAAATCTATGGCAACTGCGGAAAACCTCTTGGTCGTCAATGACGTCTATGCAGGATATATCAAAGATCTAAACATTCTCCAGGGCATTAACTTTCGGATCGCTCCCGGAGAATTAGTGGTGGTCATTGGCCCCAATGGCGCAGGAAAATCGACCCTCGCTAAAACGATTTTTGGTCTCCTGACCCCCAATCAAGGCAACATTACGTTCAAAGGAAAGCCTATTACTGGCCTGCGTCCCAACCAAATTGTGCAACGGGGTATGTGCTACGTCCCCCAGATTCAAAACGTTTTTGCCAACCTGAGTATCGAAGAAAATTTAGAAATGGGGGCCTTTGTGCGGTCTGGCTCCCTCGAAAATCTCAAGGAACAAATTTATACGATGTTCCCCGTGCTGAAACAACGGCGCAAACAACGGGCAGGCACCCTCTCCGGGGGCGAAAGGCAAATGTTAGCCATGGGTCGGGCTTTGATGTTAGACCCGGATCTTCTCGTCCTCGATGATACCGTCAGCAGCTCTTTCACCAATTCTGGTAGCTAGTGTTTTTGAGCAAATCAAAGCGGTCAATCAACTGGGTAAAGCGATTATGCTCGTGGAACAAAATGCAAAAAAGGCGTTGGAATTTGCTGACCGGGGCTATGTTTTAGAAAGTGGCTGCGATCGCTTTGAGGGCACAGGGCAAGATTTGCTGACGAACCCAAAGGTCGGTGAACTCTACCTCGGTGCCGCCTACAAAGAGACTTAAATTCGCTACAGTAAAAACTAGAGCTTGGGTAATGGCGGTCGTGGTGAAGTTTCTGGACAATCTGAAAACCTCTTGGCAGCAATGGTGGCGATCGCCGAAAGCAGGAACTCCAGAAATTATTGATGTGGCCGCAGAACCCATCGAGACGCCCCCCCAGAAAACATCCCCCAAGCCTTGGCAACGGGTGATCGATAGATTTCGTCCAGCCCAGCCAGCGGTCACAACTCTCCACGACGATCTCGAAGAACAGGTTAAAGCCAATTTACGGGAACAGGATAAAACTCGTATTGCCCAGGTATTCCAGCGGTTTGCCCAGGGGGTAACGCCAGCGGATATTGAAAAAATTAAAGCTCATTTAGGGGAGATGCGCCGGGGGCCAATCAAAGATATTTGGCAAAAGGTGCAAGGCCTCGCCCAACTGATTAAGGATCCGCATGTGGCCTGGCGGTCAAAAACTATGGCGATCGCCGCATTGTTGTATTTAGTTTCGCCCCTCGATGCGGTACCAGATGTGATTCCCTTTGCGGGGTTGGCCGATGATGCAGCGGTGATTATTGCAGTGGGTTCGACCCTCGCCTTTGAGTTAGAAAAATACATGACCCGTCAGGCGGAAAAAAAGGCCGAAATCGAAATTAAAAAGCACACCACCAACGTCAGAATCACACTTCTCGGCAGTATTGCCGCAGCGGCGATCGCCATTCTCGTTAAAATAATTCTGAATATTTTGTCGTCCTAACCAACAAGTTTCAAGAAAAAGAATACACAGGCGTTTCTACAACTTTGAGGAGCGGTTGTTGACCCCAGATAATTTCCTGCAACCGATCCACCGTCTCCGGCGCAAATAATTTCTCGCCCGTCTCCTGGCAGACCCTAGCCGGAACATTTTCCACAACGTAAATCTTCCCGGCAATTTCCACAGAATAGGTCACAAAAGAATCAACAAAAGTTTCTTCAAAAGCAATGTCGCTCATCTACTAATTTCCTGTAGCAACTTCCTCCATTTTGCAAAACACTACATTTGCTTGAGGTAATCCTCATAACCAATCGCCGTTAATTGAGTTTGTTTATCGAGCACCATCTCCTTGAGACTTTGACGATAGGCTTGCACCTGTTTCAATAGCGCTGGATCGAACGCCCCTAACATTTGCACCGCCAACAAACCGGCATTGGTCGCATTTCCGATCGCCACTGTCGCCACCGGAATACCACGGGGCATTTGCACAATGGAGTAGAGAGAATCCACACCGCTGAGGGTACTGGTTTTGACGGGCACCCCAATCACCGGCAAAGGCGTCAGAGCAGCAACCATCCCCGGTAAATGCGCGGCTCCACCTGCCCCAGCAATAATCACCTTTAAACCCCGTTCATGGGCTGTTTGGGCGTATTCCACCATGCGCTCCGGGGTACGATGGGCAGACACAATGCCAACCTCGTGGGGAATATTAAATTGTCTACAGATGGCGATCGCCGCTTCCATCGTGGGAAGATCAGAATCGCTCCCCATAATGATGCCAACCAGGGGATTAATTACACTCATAGGTTTTTAGCTCATGTATGTCATGCCGACTAACCATCATAAACAAAGGGAGAACTCTGCACAAACCCTGATCAGGGCGCGTCTTGTTGGTTTAGAAGGTCAATTTTGGTTGCGATTCGATGCAAATCGTTGTTTAACGCATCTGGAGCCAATGGAAACCGAAATTCCACTAGAATTTCAGGAAAATATCTTGGATATTGCCGGAGATTTATTGTCCCTAGGAGGAGTAGATTTACAGATTAACGGTGGTTTGGGTTTAGCGTTTCCGGAAGTGACCCAGACGGATCTGCCGAGACTTCAAGAAATTTGTGATTATCTTTGGGGCCAGGGCATTGACGCATTTTGTCCGACCATCGTCACCACCTCTCTAGAAAATATCCGGCGATCGCTGGCTGTCTTTGCCAAGCTTTGGGGAGACCCGAAACGGAATACAGCAAAAATTTTGGGGATACATTTAGAAGGGCCATTTTTAAATTACGAAAAACGAGGGGCGCACCCAGCCCAACATTTACAGCCGTTGACCCTGAAGAATCTGCAACAGATAATCGGCGAATTTGCCCCAATGATCAAAATCATTACCCTCGCCCCAGAACTCGATCCCAGCCATAAATGTGTGGAATATCTGCGCTCTTTGGGGATTGTTGTTAGTTTGGGTCACTCCCTCGCTACAGAAACAGAAGCCAATCAAGCCTTTGCCCGTGGCGCAACGATGATCACCCATGCCTTTAACGCGATGCCCAGTTTGCATCACCGGGAGGCGGGTTTATTGGGAGCAGCAATGGTTAATCCTGACGTTTACTGCGGTCTGATCGCCGATGGCCAGCACGTCAATCCCACGATGTTGGAGATTTTTTTGCGGGCCGCGAAACAACCTTTTTTAGTCAGTGATGCCCTCGCCCCCATTGGTCTCCCGGATGGGGTATATCCCTGGGACGATCGCCAAATTACCGTCACCCACGCCACGGCTCGCTTGGATAATGGCACTCTATCCGGCACGACGTTACCGCTGTTTGCCGGGGTCAAAAACCTTGTCCGGTGGGGTATTTGTGATTTAGAAAAGGCGATCGCCTTAGGGACTGTCGCCCCCCGAAAAGCCCTGGGTATGGCGACTTGGACGACGGGCAAACCCATCAACCTTTTGCGTTGGCAAGGAGTAGATGGCACCGTTGAATTTAGCCGACTTTAGTGAATTTTTTCCACGTGCCAACCGGTTTGGGCACCAATCTTACCCGCTTTGACAAACCGCCAATTGCCCCGCTCAAAGCTATTTTTCCCTTTTTTGGGACTGGGTTGAACGCCGATCAATTGGGTCACTTCGTCCGTCGAAATCATCCAACCTGCTGTGGCGGCCTGTTCTAAAACGCTGAGATAAGCGAGGGGATTAGACGCTTGACGGGATTCCGAAAGAGCCGCTTCTACTCTGGCAAGCTTCTGGGCGATCGCCGCTATTTCTGTTCTCATGTCCCCTAGCTGATCACTTAAATTTTGCACGACCTCCTCTAGAGCAATTGTTGTCACCGTCGGGGTATCCGTTGGCAGAGGATCTGCTTTTTCTAGAACTTCTGGCCCTGCTATTGTCCCAGGCTGAGATGACGAAACAGTTGGCATAGATTCAGGGGAAGTCGCTGATGGCGCATCATCCCAAGGATCTGGGGCTAATTGATTTGCCTTTTGTAAGTTCGGCTGAAAATCGTGAGTTTGAATCCAGGTACGATTAACCGCAGTGGCCAAATCCTGGAGGTAAGCCGCCGTTTGGGATTTACCTTGGTCTTCAAACTGCCGGGCTACCTCCTGCATAAACTTCACCAGATCCGGGGTGATCAATTTTTGATTCGCCGCTAAAATCTGCTGCTCTTCTCCCCGACGACAATTTAAAAGCGCTTCAATCAATTGGGCATAGGCTTGGGTAATGGCATCTGGCTGGGGCGCGACCGGATTCGGTTGGGTGAGAATGTGATGTAATTTGCCCGCCCAGTTGTGGAGATAACGAGCCCCATTCAGTTCACCTTCCGCCGCAAGGTAGTTAGCCACCTGTTCCATCACTTCAATAAATTGGGCATCCACCAACTGCTCGTTTTGCCGCAGGACAATCCACTCTTCACCCCGGCGGCAGTTTAAGAGTTTTTGCACCAAATCAAGGTAAGCTTTCAGATTTTTCTGTTCCATGGGTAATGGACTCAAAAATAGAACCATATATCTACCCATTGTGTCCTATTTTGGTGACATTTTAGCCAAGTGATTAAGACTTCACAGAGCTAAACAAATTAACGCAAAACACTTCATAATTTTTCTAGGGATAAACTTGAGGATAGTTAATGGGTTCAATATAGTTACCATCACATTCATCTTTAAGGAGAAACCGATTTAAGCTGAGATCTGTACCTGTAAATTGATAAAAACCCAAGCTACCACAATCCCCTAAACCTCTGCCTTTCGTAAAAATACTAATGGTTTGGCTACTCGGATCATATTCTGAATACCCAGCTCTGGTTACTTCTGTTTCTTTAATCAATTGTTGATCCGTATCTTGGTAGAAATAAGTAATCGGTAGTGGCGTCAGATCGAATTGATCTTCGTCTCTTCGGTATAAAAAATAATTCTGGAGCAGTTGATAGGCCGTCGAGCCACAAACAAGGTGCACAAGATACTCATCTTTACCCACGCGGTAAACATTAGAGGCCGCTTCTGTGAGCTCCGATTCAAATCTAAACTCTTGGCAAAGCCCCAACTCTTCCCGGTTTTCCATAAGCTCCGGAATGATTGCTTGGCTAATATCAGGGGAAGAATAGTTCTGATCTACTGCTTCTACTTCCTTTGTATCGGCCCCTTGAGAATTGACTAGGGGCAATGGTTCAGCGGGAACAGGAATTGGTTCTTCTGTCGGATCGGTAGGTGTTGTTCCATCAGGTTCAGGGGCAGAAGGATTAGACTGATTTTGGCAACTGCCTAACCCCAAGCCAAGGCTGACCAGGGTACTAAAAGCAATGAATTTAAACCTCATATATCTGACCTCCACGCACTAAATCATAAGAAAATTGACCAGTTAATTAAAGAGCCAGGGAAGAACTTAATTTCGCAAAAATCATCCGTCCCGCAGAGGTTTGTAAAGATGAAGTAACGGTTACAGCAACATCGGAACCCATAAATTGTTTTCCTTCTTCGACAACAACCATCGTGCCGTCTTCGAGATAACCAACCCCTTGTTTTTCTTCCTTTCCTTGCTTAAGAATTTTTACATCTAAATTATCTCCAGGGAGATAGATCGGACGAATCGCTTGGGCAAGGTCATTAATATTTAAAATCTCGACTTTTTGAAGATTAGCAACCTTTTGTAGATTGTAATCATTGGTCAAAAGAATCCCATTAATTTCCTGGGCCAAATGCACTAATTTAGCGTCCACAGTAGCAATGTCATCGTAGTCTGCGGGGTTGACAGAAACCCGTTTGGGAAAACGATTTTGCATACTCTGGAGAATATCTAAGCCCCGACGACCCTTGGCGCGTTTCTGGTCGTTACTGGCGTCGGCGAGTTGCTGTAATTCGTTGAGGACAAAAATTGGAATGAGAATTTGTCCTTCGATAAAACCTGTTTTAAGGAGTTCTTCTAGGCGACCGTCAATGATACAGCTTGTGTCGATGATCTTTGTAGGCGAAGGACGGAGGGTTCCTTCAGCAACGAGGAGAGTATCTAAACTATTGGGATTGATCAGCCGCAGAAAAGTACGCCCGTGAACATCGGCGAGGCTCACACCAAGGTAGGCAAAGGTGATACTGCCGAGAATGGCAAAGGTAGGCTTAAGAAAACCAAACTCTGAAGGAATGGGCAACAGAAAAATGGGAGCAAGCATTAAATTTGCCACCAAAAGCCCAATCACTAAACCCACAGCACGGGTGACGATAATTTCGATGGGGGTGCGCCGAAATTGTTGCTCGAAGCGGCGATAGGTACTCTGGGCGAGAAGACCGATGGAAAGGCCCAGGAGTGAGGCAAAACCGGCCCCCACCCACCGGAGGGCGTCAATGTTGGAGGCTTGGTCGCGCACAGAGGCAGGGAGTAAATCAATGACATCAAATCCCACAAGGGCGATCGCCACCACAAAGATCAGAACAAGGAAAATATCGAACATAGGTCTTACCCGGCTATAAGTCCCAGTTTTAGGGGGAATTTGGGGTTTAGGATAATGGAGAATAATGCCCTCATTATATCGGTGGGCCTTCCATTCCTTCGCGCCTCTGGGAATTAACAAAATTTGTTGATTTCTGCGCCAATTTTCCAGCTAAATGCTTCCTATTCCCCATTGAGACTGTTCTACCGTGGTTACCAGTGCCTATCTCCATCTCCCCTTCTGTTTACGCCGTTGTTTCTACTGTGATTTTCCGATTACGGTGACGGGGGAAAAACAAACTGCGGGGATTCGCACCCAGATGGAGGAATACGGGGAGTGGCTCTGTCGGGAAATCCGCGCAACACCGATCCTGGGGGGCGAGTTAAAGACGGTGTTCTTTGGAGGTGGCACACCCTCTTTATTTCCAGTGGATCTCTTGGAAAAAGTTTTAAGAACCCTTGATCAGCGATTTGGCATTGCCCAGTCAGCAGAAATTTCCCTGGAGATCGACCCAGGCACTTTTTCTTTAGAACAACTGATCCGGTACAAAAATATTGGTATTTCTCGCCTAAGCCTTGGGGTACAAGCTTTTCAGGATAATTTGCTGGCAAACTGTGGGCGATCGCACAGGGTAATAAATATATTTACTGCGTGTGATCACCTGGAGCGATCGCAGATCCCCTGGAGTTTGGATCTGATCTCTGGATTGCCAGATCAAACCCGCGACGATTGGCAGGCTTCCCTTGATCAGGCGATCGCCCTCAACCCCCACCATATTTCTTGCTATGACCTGGTGATCGAACCCCAAACCCCTTTTGGTAAACAATACGAACCCGGTGAAGGCCCGCTCCCTTCCGATGAAAATACTGCTGCCATGTATCGCCTCGCCAGTGAAATCCTCCGGCAGGCGGGCTATGACCACTACGAAATATCCAACTACGCCAAGCCTGGATATCAATGTCGCCACAATCGCGTGTATTGGGAAAATCGTCCTTACTACGGTTTTGGCATGGGGGCCGCCAGTTTCACCCAAAATCAGCGCTTTTCTCGGCCCCGCACCCGCGCCGAATATTACACCTGGGTTGAACAATACGAACAAAATAATGGTGTTTTAGACGTGGCGGTCTTAACAAAAGGCGATCGCCTCCTTGAAACCTTGATGTTGGGTCTTCGTTTAACGGAAGGTCTAGATTTATCCCAACTGATCACAGAATTTGGCCAAAGCAATGTGGATCAGATTCTAGAAATCATAAAACCCGCTTTCCAGAAAGGCTGGGCTCTCCTTTCCCCCACAACGCCACCACGTCTTGCCCTCAGCGATCCAGAAGGATTACTGTTCTCCAACACCATTCTCGCGGAACTTTTCCACCACCTCGACCCAGAAAACCCCGTAGAATAATCACGCCTTTCCCTTTCTCTTTCCCTACCCATGATTGATCTTTCCCAGAAAAAAATCCTTGTCACTGGCGGCGCTGGCTTCCTCGGCCAACAGGTAATTCACCAATTGATCCAAGCCGGTGCTCAACCGGGAAATATTACCGTCCCCCGTTCTTCCAGTTGTGATCTGCGTCGTCTCGAAGCCTGTCAGCAAGCAGTCCAAGGTCAGGATATCGTCATTCACCTGGCGGCCCACGTGGGGGGGATTGGCCTCAACCGCGAGAAACCCGCTGAACTTTTTTATGACAATTTAATGATGGGTACTCAATTGATTCACAGTGCCTACGAAGCGGGGGTCGAAAAATTTGTCTGTGTCGGGACGATTTGCGCTTACCCGAAATTTACCCCTGTACCTTTCAAAGAAGAAAATCTTTGGGCAGGCTATCCCGAAGAAACCAATGCCCCCTACGGCATCGCCAAAAAAGCGCTCCTTGTGCAACTAGAAGCCTACCGCCTGCAATACGGCTTTAATGGTATTTATCTACTCCCGGTAAACCTCTACGGCCCTGGGGATAACTTCAAACCGGAAAGCTCCCACGTGATCCCCGCTTTAATCCGTAAAGTCTACGAAGCGCAACGGGATGGTGTTAAACAGCTCAAGGTTTGGGGGGATGGCAGCCCGACCCGGGAATTTCTCCACGCAACGGATGCGGCCCAGGGCATCGTTTTAGCAACGCAAAAATATAATGAGGCAGCCCCCATCAACCTCGGAACCAATACAGAAATTTCCATTAAAGATTTAGTGGAATTAATTTGTGAACTGATGGCCTTTGACGGA
>Ga0213835_100761_pt1 | contig 25864 bp, 26 predicted proteins | sample SWPATP01_FD_160576 | JGI IMG/M metagenome (GOLD analysis project Ga0213835, IMG submission 160576) | Coastal seawater microbial communities from Marineland, Florida, United States - SWPA TP0 #1 | ecosystem: Environmental > Aquatic > Marine > Coastal | place: USA: Florida | collected 2016-08-05 | reverse complement strand
GGCATTGATAGCGCGAATGCCCTCCATTTCCAGTCTGGATTTTCCACCTGGCTTGCCAGCCGATAGACGCGAAGGAGGGAGGATTATCATGAGGCTCAATTCCGTACTCGTCGTCGGCGCCGGAATCGGCGGTCTGACCGTTGCCATCGCAATGCGCCGCAAGGGCTTCGCCGTCGACATGGTCGAACGCGATCCCAAATGGGGCGTCTACGGCGTCGGCATCACCCAGCAGTTCAACGTCATCCGCGCCATGGCATCGCTCGATCTGCTCGATGCCTATCTGGAACAGGCCCAGGGCTTCGACAGGACGACGTTGTTCGGACCGGACGGATCGAAGATGACGAGCTTCGAGACACCACGACTGGCCGGCCCCGATTTCCCTTCCAATGCCGGCGTGCGGCGTTCCGATTTCCAGAAGGTGCTTGGCAACAGGGCGCTGGAGCTTGGCGCCAAGCTGAGGCTGGGCGTGACGGCCGATAGGCTAGACGATGACGGGGAAGGGGTAGACGTCACCTTCTCCGATGGCACCAACAAGCGCTATGACATCGTGGTCGGCGCCGACGGCATCTTTTCGCAGACCCGTAAGCTGATCATGCCCGATGCACCGGAGCCGCGCTATACCGGCCAGTGGGTCTGGCGCTACAACCTGCCCCAACAGGTATCGACCGACGAGTTCCAGATTTTCCACGGTCCCTGCAATGCGGGACTGGTGCCGCTGGCGCGCGGCATGACCTATGTCTTCATCCTGTCGGAAGAAGCTGCCGATTACCGCCTCGAAATCAAAGGTTCGGCGGAAGAGATGCGCCGCCGCGCCGTGAAGGCGGCGCCCCAGATCAGGGACGTGATGGAACAGGTCGTCGACGATGCCGGCGTGGTCGGCCGCCCGCTGGAGGTGCTCTTCCTGGATGGTGCCTGGCACAAGGGGCGGGTTGTCCTTCTGGGCGATGCCGTCCATGCCTCGACGCCGCATCTGGGACAGGGCGCGGGCATGGCGATTGAGGATGCGATCGTGCTGACCGAGGAACTGGAACGGGCTGCCGACGCCGAGGCCGCCTTCACGGCCTATCGCGCGCGCCGCTTTGAGCGTGTGCAGTTCATCGTCGAGAATTCGATCCGCATCGGCGATGCCCAGATGCGCAAGATCCCGCCGGTCAATGTCGGCGAGATCAGCGGCCGCATGATGGGCATGATGGCCCAGCCGTTCTGAGCCCCGCAAGTGTCGCGCAGCGTGCGCGACACCTCCTTGAGAGGGTGAGACGAGGAGGGGCGATGCCTCAGATCGAGATCACGCGCGGCGAGTCCGAATAGAGCTCGTCGACCAGTTCCTGCCGGCGCGAGAGCACCATGCGCTGGTTGATGGAGCCCTTGTCGGTCTGCTCGCCGCTGGCGAAGTCCGGCGGGTCTTCCGCAAGGATCATCTTCCGCACGCGGTTGGACGAGCCGGTCGCCTCCTTTGCCAGCGTGGAGAGTTTGCCTCCCATTGCCGCCCGGACCTTGTCGTCGGCGTAGATGTCGCGAAGCGCAGCGTCCTTGCCCAGCCCCGAAATGGCGCGTAGCGCCTCGACGTCGGGAAACACGATCGCCGACAGATAGGGACGGTCGGCACCGGCAATGGCGACATCGCGCGCCAGCCCGCCGAAATGGTCGATGAAGCGCGTGCGCAGCGCCCCGGTGCTGACCCAGGTGCCGGTATCGAGCTTGAAATTTTCCGCCGTGCGCCCGTCGAAGAGGAAGCCGGCCGACAGGTCGTTGGGATCGGCCGGCCGCAGCGCGTCGCCGAAGCAGTAATAGCCTTCCTCGTCGAAAGCCTTTGCCGTCAGCTCGGGCGCCCGCCAGTAGCCGGGCGTGATGTTGGGACCCTTGACCCTGGCGTCGAGCTTGCCCTCCATCGGCACCAGCTTGAGGCTGACACCAGGGCACGGCAGGCCGACATTGCCGGCCTGATCCTGCGGCCAGGTGCAGAACAGGGCGGCAGGCGCCGTCTCGGTCGCGCCAAGACCGGTGCCAATGACGATCCGCTCGCCGACCGTCTGTTCGGCAAGGCTGGTGAGGTCATCCCACAAATGCTGCGCCATGCCGGCGCCTGCATACCAGAGCATCTTCAGATTGCGGAAAAGGCTCTCGCGCAGGGCCGCGTCCTGTTTCAGGAACGGGATCAGCGCCTCAAAACCCTTCGGCACGTTGAAATACCAGTTGGGTGAAACATCGCGCAGATTGCGCACGGTCTTCTCGATGCTGGCCGGTGTCGGATTGCCGTCGTCGATATGAAGCGTCCCGCCCTGGAAGACCGGCAGGAAGAACAGCTTGTTGCCGCCGGCGGTGTGGTGCCAGGGCGCCCAGTCGAGCAGCACCGGCGGCTCTTCCTTGAAGAAGGCGAAGCAGGTGATGGCCATCAGCTGGTTGGAGCAGATCATGCGATGCGTGTTGGCGACGGCCTTGGGCATGCCCGTCGATCCGGAGGTGAACAGGAATTTGGCGACCGTATCCGGCGTGATCGCCGCATGCGCGGTTTCGACCGCTTCGGTCGGCTCGGTTTTCAATGCAGTCGTGAAGTCCTCCGCGGGCGATCGCGCACCGCGCAGATGCAGGCGGAGGATGTCCGGCCCGGCCACCTCGTCGAGCGCCTTTTCGAACGGTTCCGCATCGGCGGTGAAGACCATGCCGGGCGTCAGGGTCTCGAAAACGGACTCCAGCCGGGCAAAATCTGACGCGATCAGCGCATAGGCCGGCGAGACGGCGGCGTAGGGGATGCCGACATGGATCGCGGCCAGCGCCAGTTGGGCGTGGGCGAGGTCGTTGCCTGACAACACGACAAGCGGCCGCTCGGCGGAAAGTCCTGCGTCGAGCAGGAACTGGCCAAGCCGCCGCGTGTTGTCCAGGGCCTGCGCGAATGTCAGCCGGTGCCACTCGCCATCTGGCCCGCGTTCGGCAAACAGCGTTGCATCCGGCTTTTCGCGCGCCCAGTGCAAGAGCGGCTCGGTCGCCCGGTCGGGGTAGGGCGGCAGCGGCGTCTTCGCCTCGATGTAGATCGTGCCGTCTTCTTCCCGTCGAACGTCGATTGCCGGATCCCAGAACTGCACGTGACGGTATCTTGCGGCGCCGGCCCGCGCCTGCGGTGAAGCCTGACTCATTTGCGATCTCCTCCATCGCGCCGGTCGCGCTTGACGGCGCGCGGCGAAGATAGTTTATTCGATAACAATTCGAAAGGAAATAATGTCGGCGGCTTCATGCCGACCAAGGCAGAGGAAGACACCGGATGGCACTTGTCCGCTACGAACTCGATGGCGAGGTGGCGCTGCTGCAGCTCGACCGTCCGGAAAAGCGCAATGCGATGAACGATGCGATGGTCGCCGAACTGGGCGAAGCCGTCGACCGCGCGCAAAGCGAGGCCAAAGTCGCGGTGCTTTCGGCCGTCGGGCCGCATTTCTGTGCCGGGCTGGATCTTGCCGAGCATTCCGAGAAGTCCGTGATGGACGGCATCTGGGGCTCGCGGGCGTGGCACGCCGTGTTCGCGCGCATCCAGCGCGGGCGGATTCCCTTCATCGCCGCCCTGAGGGGCGCCGTCATCGGCGGCGGGCTGGAGATTGCCTCGACCACCCATATCCGCGTGGCCGAACCGGACACGTTCTTTGCCCTGCCCGAGGGCCAGCGCGGCATTTTTGTCGGCGGCGGTGGATCGGTGAATATCAGCCGCCTGCTCGGCGTGGCGCGGATGACAGACATGATGCTGACCGGCCGCGTGCTGGATGTCAGCGAGGCCGAACGCTACGGCGTGGTCAGCTACCTGGTCGGCAAGGACGAGGCGCTGGCCAAGGCGATGGAACTGGCGCGCGCAATCGCCGGCAACGCGCCGCTGTCCAACTATGCCGCGATCAACGCGCTGCAGCGCATCCATGACAGCGGCTATGACGAGGGCATGTTCTTCGAAAGCATGATCGCCTCCTTGACCCAGTCGACGCCGGAAGCAATCGACCGCATGCGGGCCTTTGTCGAGAAGCGTGCCGCGCGCGTCGCGGCGCCCGGCAAGCGAAGCGGCGACTGATGTCGCTGGAGGCCACCCTGTCGGAACAGACAGCCGCCGGGGAGGGTGGGCGCGATGCCACGCTTGCAGAGCTGGAGCAAATTGCGGGCTTTGCGCTGCGCATTGCCCAACTGACGGCTTTCGAGCAGCTGTTTTCCCTGGCCACGCCCGGCGGATCGCGTCTCAGCGAGCAGACCGTGTTGTTTGCCATCTCGCGCAACCCGGGCATCCGGCAGGGCGTGCTGGCGGATTTGTTGAAGATCAAATGGCCGAACATGACCAAGCTGGTGCGCAGCCTCGAGGAAGAGGGACTGGTCGAACGCCACATACCCCGCAACGACCGACGCGCGGTCGAATTGCGGTTGACCGAGGATGGGGCGCGGGCCTGCGCGAGCTTTGCCGACGACATGCGCCGTCGCGACCGCCAGGCGCTCTCCATGCTGGATGACGGAGAATACGCGCAGCTTCTGACGCTGTGCCGCAAGATCGCCGGCTGGAAGGCCGGCCAGGGCGAAAAAAGGAACGTGCAATGATCAATCTCGACGACATCGTCGCCATCGACATCCACACACATGCCGAGGAGCCTTGCTGCGGAGGGCATCGCGACGATGGCTACCTGGAATTCCAGGCTGCGATGGCGAAATATTTCCGCAATCCGGCCGGCGCCGACGGCATGCTGCCGACCGTGCAGCAGACCGCGGAGTATTACCGCGACCGCAAGATCGCCTGCGTGATCTTCCCGGTCGATGCCGAGCGCGAGACCGGCTTCCGGCGCTACAAGAACGAGGAAGTGGCCGAGATCGCGGCCGCCAACAGTGACATCATGATCCCCTTTGCCTCGATCGACCCGGCCAAGGGCAAGGCCGGAGCGCGCGAGGCACGCCGCCTGATGCGCGACTATGGCGTGAAGGGCTTCAAATTCCATCCGACAATGCAGGGCTTCTACCCGAACGACCGCTCGGCCTACGTGCTCTACGAGGCGATCGCGGAAGAAGGCGCCATCTCGCTCTTCCACACCGGCCAGACGGGTGTCGGCTCGGGCATGCCGGGCGGCATGGGCATGCGGCTGAAATACTCCAACCCGATGTATATCGACGACGTGGCAGTCGATTTCCCGGACATGAAGATCATCCTCGCGCACCCGTCCTTCCCCTGGCAGGAGGAAGCGCTGTCGGTCGCGACCCACAAGCCGAATGTCTATATCGACCTGTCGGGCTGGTCGCCGAAATATTTCCCGCCGATCCTGGTCCAGTACACCAACTCGATCCTGAAGAACAAAATGCTGTTCGGCTCCGACTGGCCGGCCATCACGCCGGATCGCTGGCTGAGCGATTTCGAGAAGCTGGACATCAAGGACGAGGTGCGGCCTCTCGTCCTGAAGGAAAACGCGCGCAAGCTGCTCAGGCTCTAGCAACGCCGACCGACCGGCCCTCCGTGTCCGATTGCGGGCCACGGGGGGCCTCTCGTTGCCTCGCCGTCCCGGATATGTTTGAGTAAACATATCGAGGTTGCAGGGTGGCGGGAAAACGCATGCGGTCGCTTGTTGTAACGGGAGTGATGGCGCTTTTGCTCGGCCTGTCGGCCGGCGCTGCGTCCGCGCAATCCCAGGATCCGGTCATCGCCGCCGCATCCGATCTCCAGTTCGCGGTTGAGGAGATCGCGGCGGCATTTGCCGAGGAAACCGGCATGCGGGTGCGGCTCTCGATGGGGTCAACCGGCAATTTCGCCCGCCAGATCCGGGAAGGTGCGCCCTATGAAATCTTCATGGCCGCCGACGAGACATTCATCGAGGATCTGCATGCGGACGGCTTCACGCGCGACGAGGGCGACCTCTATGCCATCGGTCGCCTGGTGATGGTTGTCCCGCATGGTTCGGCGCTGGAGGCCGACGGCAGTCTCGACACGCTGGCTGCAGCACTTCAAGACGGTCGGATCAACCGCTTCGCCATCGCCAATCCCGAACACGCGCCCTATGGCATGCGGGCCGAAGAGGTGTTGCGCCACAGGGGACTGTGGGACGATCTGCAGCCCTTCATGGTGCTTGGCGAGAATGTCAGCCAGGCAGCGCAATTCGCGCTGTCGGGCAACGCTGAGGGCGGGATCATCGCCTATTCGCTGGTGCTGGCACCGCATGTGCGCGAGCGTGGCGCCCATGAGCTGATCCCCGAGGAATGGCACCGGCCGCTGCGCCAGCGCATGGCGCTGCTGAACAATGCCGGCCCGGTGGCGGAAGCCTTCTACGACTACATCAACGGACCGGCGGCGCGCGAAATCATGGAACGCTACGGCTTCGTCCTGCCGGGAGACGAATAGGCATGGATTGGACCGCGCTCTCGCTGTCGCTTCAGCTCGCCGGCTGGACGGTGCTGATCCTGTTGCCGGTCTCGATCCTGATGGGGCGCTTTCTCGCCTATCGCCGGTTCCGCGCCAAGGGCCTGGTCGAGGCGCTGGTGATGCTGCCGCTGGTGCTGCCGCCGACCGTGTTCGGCTTCTATCTCCTGGTCGCCTTCGGCGCCAACAGCCCGATCGGCCAGTTCTGGCGCGAGACCTTCGGGCATCAGCTCGTCTTCACCTTCGAGGGGCTGGTGGTAGCTTCGGTCATCTTCAACCTGCCTTTCGCGATCCAGCCGGCCCAGCGCGGTTTCGAGGCCATCCCGCTTGAGGTGCGGGAGGCGGCGCAATGCAGCGGCCTTTCGCCGTGGCGCTCGCTGATGCGGATAGAATTGCCGCTGGCCTGGCCGGGCGTGTTGACGGCGATGGTGCTGACATTTGCCCATACGCTGGGCGAGTTCGGCATCGTGCTGATGGTCGGCGGCTCGATCCCTGGCGAAACCAAGACGATCGCGATCGCCATCTACGACCGGGTGCAGGCCTTCGACGACCGCTCGGCCGGCATCATGGCGGCCACGCTGCTCGCCATCTCGCTGGCCACCATCACCGCCACCTTCTGGCTGTCGGCCCGGATCGGGCGGAGGCTTTCCTGATGGCACTGGACGTGATGGCAAGGGCGAGCGCGCCCATTCCGCTCGACATCGCCTTCCGGGTGGAACCGGGGGAGATGCTGGCGCTGGTCGGTCATTCCGGTTCGGGCAAATCGACGATGCTGCGCACGATCGCCGGGCTCTGGAGGCCGACCGAGGCACGAGTGGCCGTCAATGGCGAGACCTGGCTCGACACGGCCAAGCGCATCGACCTGGCGCCGCATCGGCGCCGGGTGGGCATCGTGTTCCAGTCCTATGCGCTGTTTCCTCACATGACGGCGCTGGCCAACGTGATGGCGGCGATGGGGCATGTGGCGAGCGGCGAACGCGAGACGAGGGCGCGCAGGCTGTTGTCGCTAGTCAATCTGGAAGGGCTGGAGGAGCGCAGGCCGGCTGCCCTGTCGGGCGGCCAGCAGCAGCGTGTCGCAGTTGCCCGTGCCCTCGCGCGCGAGCCCGCCGCCCTGCTGCTCGACGAACCGTTCTCGGCGGTCGACCGGGCAACAAGGGAACGCCTCTACCGGGAGATCGCGCAACTGCGATCACACCTTGCCATGCCGACAATTCTGGTGACCCACGACATGGAAGAGGCGCGGCTTCTGGCCGACCGGATGGTGGTGATCGAAGAGGGCCGTGTGATCGCTGCCGGCACGACGGCCGAGGTGATGTTCGACGCAGGCGCGTTGAAGACGATGGGGCATCGGGATGTCGGCGCCAGCCTGCCGGCCGTGATCGAGGCGCGCGAGGAAGACGGGCTGGTCCGGCTCTCTACTACGGCCGGCCCGGTCTGGCTGCCGCGCGCAGACGGCGATCCCGGCACGCAGGTGAGGCTGCGCATTCTGGCCCATGACGTCATGATCGCGCGCCAGCGGCCCGCGGGCATTTCGGCGCTCAACGTGCTTCAGGGCACCGTCACCGGGATGGTGGAAGGCGAGGGGCCGGGCGTCGTGCTGCGGCTCGATGTCGGAGGCGGCGAGATCCTCGCCAGCCTGACCGCCCGCTCCGTAAAGGCGCTGGAACTGGCACCGGGCGTTTCCTGCCATGCGATCATCAAGGCGATGGCGATCGCGCGCGACGACACGCGTTCGGCCTCCGCGCCGCGCCCCTGAAACCGGATCGAGATTCGCCATGCCCCAACTCAGCCTGCGCATCGATCTCGATCCCGAAGGGCGCATCGGCCCGGGCAAGATCGAACTTCTCGAACAGATTGCCGCATGCGGCTCGATCTCGGCCGGCGCACGCCAGATGAGCATGTCCTACAAGCATGCCTGGGGCCTGGTGGAGGAGATGAACCGGATCTTCGGCAAGCCCGTCATCGCCACCCAGAAGGGCGGACCGGGCGGAGGAAGGGCAGACCTCACGCCCGTCGGGCTGGCCATCGTGGCCCGCTACCGGGCCATCGAACGAGCCGCCCATGCCGCAGCCGAAACCCACCTGGAGGCATTGCAGCAGGAACTCGACAGCCAGTAGCGGGCGCTCGCGGCGTCGCGCCCCCTCGCAATCCTGCTCAGTCGGGGCGGGCAAGAAGCGTGTTGAGCTCTTCCCAGCTTGACTGGTCAGGGGCCAGCAGGAACGGGCCTTTCGAGATCGTCGGTCGATAGGCACGCCCGTCGCACAGGGCGGAATGGCCGCCGGCTTCCGCGTGCAGCAACTGGCCGGCTGCGTGATCCCACGGCATCAGCCTGCCGTTGAGGCCGAACTCCTTGGCGCCGGTGACCAGCATCCGATATTCGTAGGCCGAGCAGAAATAGCTCGTCACGCCGGCCAGGCCTACCTGGCTTGCGGCCAGCGAACGCCGATGCGCCGGCTCGAACAGCGGTAGCGCCATGAAGCCGGACATCTCCTCCAACTGCGTGCGGCCGGAAACGCGGCAGCGAACCGCGCGACCGGCGACATCGATCCGCCAGGCCCCGCCGCCGCGCGTGGCGGCAAGGGTGTCGTCGCTCATCGGGTAATGGATCCACGCGGCGACCGTCTCGCCCTTGCGCACGGCAGCCACCATGGTCGCGAACATCGGCACGCCGTGGGCGAAGTTCCAGGTGCCGTCGACGGGGTCGATGATGAAGGCAAGCTCCGCATCGCCAATCCTATCGAGCAGCGACGGATCGGCCGCCACGGCCTCCTCGCCGATGATCGTCGAACCGGAAAACAGCTTGCCGAGCGCGGACGAAAGGGCTTTTTCGGTCTCCAGGTCAGCGGTCGTCACGAGGTCGTTGACGGCGGATTTCTGCGCGATCTCGTGGCTGGCCAACGTACCGAAGCGCGGCTTGATCTCGCGTTGCGCGACCTCGCGCAGAAGCCCCGTCACCGCTTGCATGGCGGCATCGTCGAAGGAAGCGATCATGCGACGGGCTCGCCCGTGCTGAAGCTGATCGGGGTGCCGAAATCGCCGATATACTGCATGTGGGAAACGATGCCCTGACCTTCGCGCCATTGGTGCAGCATGAAGGCCGGCGGCTCGAAGACAAAGGCGGACGGGCCGTCTGGCCGCAGGTCGAGCGGCAGCTGATGCGCAATGGAAGGCGCGATCTGCGCGATGGTGCCGCCCAGGCGCATCTGGATAGGGCGATGGACATGCCCGCACAGGACACGCTCAACCTGCGAATGGCGCGAGACCACATGCGCGAAGGCTTCGCCATTGGCGCACTTGATCCGGTCCATATGGCCGATACCGGTGTCGAAAGGCGGGTGGTGCATGAAGATGACGGTGGGGCGGCCGGGCGCAGCCGCCAGCGTCCGGTCCAGCCATTCGAGCCGTGCCGTGCACATCTCGCCGGCACCGAACTCGGCCGGGTTGACCGTGTCGAGGCCGACCAGGCGGACCGGGTCGTCCTCGACTGCGTAATGGAAGAACTCGCTGGCGCCATCGAGGTAGGGCGCATCGGCGAAAGCCTCCAGCATTGCGTCACGCCTGTCGTGATTGCCCGGGATGACCAGAAGCGGGATTTCGAGGGCCGACAGAAGACCGCGAATATGGACATATTCCTCTGGCGAGCCCTTGTCTCCGAGGTCGCCGGTGAACAACACCACATCCGGGCGCGGGTCGAGCGCATTCAGCGCCTCGATGGCGCGTTGCAGGGCGGCGGAGGTGTCGTAGCGGCCGTAGAACAACGTGCCGGGCACGCCGATATGGGCGTCTGAAATCTGGGCAATCAGCATATTTATGGGGTCTCGTTTACTCAGGAGCGGGGAGGAATCTCGGGGAGACGGAACACCATAATCATAGCAGTGAAATGACAGGCCTATGCAACACGGTTCGACGGAAAACTGACAGATCGCAGGGCGGACACGACTAGCCAGAAAAGCCGGGGACGCGCAGGATCGTTGCCACGCTCTCCCCTTTCAAGGGAGCCTGGCTCCTGACGCGTCCCCGGACAATCGGGGAGGCGGTGCGCTGGCCTGCCGGCGAACCGAAAGGCCTTTTCAATCAAACGCTGCGCAACAGGGGCGCACCGCCGGCGCTCTGTTCCCCTAGTCGGCCACCTTCTGGGCGAAGCACCGCCGTAAAGGCCCGGAATTGCGGGGAACGGATCTTCGGGGCACGACCCCCGGACCGCGCTCCGTACGCGGCCGATCCGACGCCACCCTCTCCTCAGTCAACCCGGCGGCCACCCAAGCCCCGACGATCAGGCGGGAACAGGATAGGGGATGGGGCCAAAACGTGGATAGAAAGCAGCGCCGGCAGGCCGCAGAAATCGATCAAGCGATTGAAAGAATTATAGAAAAGAAATGAAAGGGGGTGTCGCGGGCGGTTTTTTGTCCACGACCGGCAGGCTGCTGCAAACGGGGATTACCAGCGCAGGACCATGCGCCCGGCGACCGCGCCCAGCACGGTCAGCATCAGGACCGCCAGGCTGTACCAGGTGGCCACGAAGAGCGGTGAATCGTCGGTGCAATAGGCGGCATAGAAGATGGCCGCCAGCCCGCCCGCCGCAAGGCCGGCGACGGCACCGGCAAGGACCGGGCTGGTCGGCGCACCGCGCTTCAAGGCAGCGAGCATGGCCGCAAGCGGGCCAAGGCCGAGCAGCGGGATCAGCGTCAGGCAGTAGAAGGCGTTGGTGCCCACAAGGGCCGGCCGCCACTGGGCCTGCGGCAGCGCGACGAGTTCCAGCGCGATTGCCAGCAAAAGCAGGGAAGGCGCTGCCAGCATCAAGGGAAACGGCGCCGCATCCGCCGGCCGGGCAAGTGCCCGCAGCACCGGGATAGCGGAGGTGAACAGCGCCGCCGTGACCACGAACTTGAACAGGAAACGAGACGTCTCGGCCGCCGCGGCAATATCGGGGCGCGGTCCCAGGAACAGCGCGAAGACGGCCGCTGCGATCAGGATGGCGCCGCCGAGCGCCACCAGCCAGACGTTGCGCATCGATACTGCCGGCTTGCCGGCGTCGGCTGTCATCGCCCTTATGAGGTCGTCTGTCTTCATCCGTCCGATTTCCCGAAGCGGGTCGCGATCGCGGCCAGCCCGCGATGCAGTGCGACCCGCACTGCGTTCTCCTTCATGTTCAGCCTTGCGGCTGTCTCGGCGATGGACCTGCCTTCCAGGCTGATGGCGGAAACCACCTCTCTCTGCCCGTCGGTCAGGCCCTGCAACGCCCGCTCAATGTCCCGCTCGTGAACCGTCTCGGCTTCCTCGCCGGCAAGATCATCGACAAAATCGTCGATATCGACGGTGACGACCCGACCCTTGCGGCGAAAGACGTCGATCATCTTGTAGCGCGCGATCGCATGCACCCACGGACCTACAGGCCCATCGGGGCGCCATGTATGTCGCTTCATGTGGATCGCCAACAAGGTCTCCTGCACAATGTCTTCCGGGTCGGGTTCGGTGGACACGCCGAGCCGCCGTCGCGCCGCCGCCCTGACCAGCCCGGCGACGTCTCGCAGGAAACGGTCATAGGCCGCCTCGTCGCCGCCGAGCGCGGCGCGCAGCAGTTCCGACAGCCTTGCATCCGTTTCCGGCGACAAGCCCTACCTCCCATTCGCGCCACGATGGCCGCGCGTTACAGCCGATCCCGGCAAATCGTCAAAGACGCATGACATTTTCAATCACATCCGCGTGCAGACCGCCCGGTACTGTAACGGACGGGACTTGCGCGACGAATTGCTTCCAATGGCAAATGAAACAATTACGGCTCGGGAGGCAACCGATGAAACGACTTGCAGGCATGATCGCAGCGGCGCTCTTCTTCGCGCAGACGGCTGCAGCCGAGCCGGATCGCTGGCGGGCGGCAGGCTGGCAGACCGATTTTTCCCGGAGCCTGGTCGAGTTCTCCGAAATCATTGCAGGAGGCCCGCCGCGCGACGGCATTCCTTCGATAGACGATCCGATCTTCGAGCCGGCGCATAGTCTCACCGAACTGGGACCGCACGAGCCGCTGATCCGGCTGGAGGTCGACGGCGAGGTGCGCGGATATCCGCTGCGCATCCTCACATGGCATGAAATCGTCAATGACGAGATCGCTGGGCTGCCGGTCGCCGTGACCTATTGTCCCTTGTGCAATTCCGCAATCGTCTTCGACAGACGGATCGACACGGGCGAGACACTCGAATTCGGCGTCAGCGGATTGCTGCGGCACTCCGACATGATCATGTACGACCGGCAGAGCGACAGCTGGTGGCAGCAATTCACCGGCGAAGGCGTGGTCGGGGAGCATGCCGGCAAGCGTCTGAAGATGATCCCCTCACGTGTGGTCGGTTTCACGCAGTTGCTGGAGGCCGACCCCGATGCGCAGGTGTTGGTGCCCCAAAATCCCCGGGCGCGGCCTTATGGGCAAAATCCCTATGTCGGCTACGACAGCCGCTCCATGCCCTATCCGCTCTACACAGGCGACCTGCCTTCCAATCTCGACCCGATGAGCCGCGTCGTGGTGGTCAACCTGGGCGACGAGATCAGGGCGGTGACGCTTTCGCACCTGCGCGAGCGTGGGCGTGTCGAGATGGACGCGGTTGTCCTGACGTGGAGCGAAGGCGTCAATTCCGCCCTCGATTCCCGGATGATCGAAGGAGGGCGCGAGGTGGGCGCCGTCGACGCGGTGCACGAAGACGACGGCTCGCCACTGGTGCACGACATCACCTTTGCCTTTGTGGTGCATGCCTTTCACCCCGGCCAGACCGTGCTGACCGAAGAGGGTCCGGTCGAACTGACGTCGCGGTGAACTGCCTCGGTTTCTCACGTGCCGATCACATCGGCGTGTAGCGGCGGAGACCGTGTAACGAAGTCGCGGCGGCGACGAACTGACCTGCAGGAGCCGATGTCCGGCTTCTGACCAACACGGAGGAAGTCCCGTCATGAATCGTCAAGTCCTTTCGCTGGCCCTCGCCACCTCGCTCGCCGCCGGCCTTTCCGTCGCCGCGACCGGCCATGCGGCCGCCGACGACATGGAGAAGTGCTACGGCGTGTCGCTCGCCGGGCAGAACGACTGCGCTGCAGGCCCCGGCACCACCTGCGCCGGAACCTCGACCGTCGACTATCAGGGCAATGCCTGGACGCTGGTCCCGGCCGGCACCTGCGCCGACATGGAACTGCCGGGCGACCGCATGGGCAGCCTCGAGGAACTCGACCGCGATCTTCCGTCCTGACCCTCCAGGACCGCCGGGGCGCCACACTGGCGCTCCGGCCTTTCGCGTCGAAGCAGGAGGAAGCCATGTCGACCCACCCCGAACTGCCGCCGGCCGCCGGCCTTGGGCTGAAGCCCGAGCATTATGCCGAGATACTCTCGACCCTGCCGGCCATCGGCTTCTTCGAAATCCATGCAGAGAACTACATGGGCGATGGCGGCCCGCCCCACCGTTATCTCTCGGCGATCGCGGAACATTATCCGCTGTCGCTGCACGGCGTCGGCCTGTCGATCGGCGGCAGCGGACCGCTCGATGCGGATCATCTGGCCCGGCTGAAGCGGCTGATCGAGCGTTACCGGCCCGCCTCCTTCTCCGAGCATCTGGCGTGGTCGACGCATGAAAGCGCCTATTTCAACGATTTGCTGCCGCTGCCCTACACGGCCGAGACGCTCGATCGCGTCTGCGCCCATGTCGACAGGGTCCAGCACGAACTCGGCACGCGCATGCTTCTGGAGAACCCGTCCACCTATCTGCTCTTCGAGGAAAGCACGATCGACGAGGTCGACTTCCTGGCGCAGATTTCCGAGCGCACCGGCTGCGGGCTGCTGCTCGACGTCAACAATGTCATGGTCTCGGCGATCAACCACCGCCTCGACCCGCGTGACTATATCAACCGCTTCCCGGTCGAGAAGATCGGGGAAATCCATCTGGCCGGCTATGACGAGGCCAAGGACGAGGCGGGCGAGCGGCTGGCGATAGATGCCCATGCGAGCGCGGTGCGGCCGGATGTCTTCGAGCTCTACGAATTCACCCTGGGCCGCACGGGTCCGGTGCCAACGCTGGTCGAGTGGGACAATGACGTGCCTGCCTTCGCAACGCTGAAGGGCGAGGCCGAACGCGTCGAGGCGGCACTCGCCCGGATACGCCCGGCGGCAAGGCGGGTCGCCTGATGAGCGCGACGGCCATCGAAGGCCGCCTTGCCGCGGCGATAAGGGATCCCGCAATGCCGGTGCCGGAAGGGCTGACAAGCGCGCGCGGCGCACCCGACCGGCTGCGCTTCGCCGTCTACCGCAACAATGTGCATGTCAGCCTGGTGGAAGCGCTGGCCAAGGCCTTTCCGGTGACAAGGCGGCTGGTGGGCGAGGAATTCTTCCGTGCCATGGCACGTGCCTATGTCGCCTTGCACAAGCCGACCAGCCCGGTGCTGATCGCCTACGGTCGGAATTTTCCCGATTTCGTGGCGGATTTTCCGCCTGCAGCACGCCTTGCCTATCTCCCCGATCTTGCCCGGCTCGAACGCGCCTGGCTGCACGCCTATCACGCCGCCGAAGCCGCGCCGCTCGATGCCGGCGAGGTGCTGGGACGCGCGCCCGACGAACTGCCGGGCCTGAGTTTCCTCGCCCATCCGGCAACGGCTTTGGTCCGGTCGGACCATGCGATCGGCTCGATCTGGGCCGCGCACCAGGTTGAGACCGTGAAGCCCGTCGAGACGGGCCGCGCCGAGGCCGTGCTCGTGACCAGGCCGCAGGCCGAGGTACGGGCAACCGTGCTGCCGCATGCCGACATTCCTTTCGTGACGAGCCTGCTCGACCAAGCGCCGCTTGGCGAGGCAGCCTGGCAGGCCCTTTCGGCAGATCCCGGTTTCGATGCCGGGCGGGCGCTGCGCGGGCTGCTGGCATTGGGCGCCTTCACGCAAATATCCATCCGATCCGAGGGTCCAGAATCATGAACGCCATCGCCACCGAAGGTACGCGGCTCTACCGCCGCGCCGACGATCTTCTCGCCGCCATTCCCGCCTCCCTGGCGCTGTTCGTCCTGCGCGTGGCGCTGGCGGTGCCCTTCTTCCGCTCCGGCCTGACCAAGTTCGATGGTTTCCTGAGCGTGTCGCCGGGAACGCGCTTCCTGTTCGCCAACGAGTTCAAGCTGCACCTGTTCGGGCAGGCCTACGCCTATCCGTTTCCGCTGCTAATGGCCTGGGCGGCCTCGATCGGCGAGATCGTGCTGCCGGTGCTGCTAGTGGTTGGTCTGTTCACGCGGTTCGCAGCGCTTGGCCTTTTCGTCATGACGATCATCATCCAGCTGACCATTCCGGCCGGCTGGGCGAATTTCCACCTGCCATGGGCGGCGATGGCGCTGGCGCTGATGGTCTATGGCGCAGGGATGCTGTCGGCCGACCGGCTGGTGTTCGGGCGCGCCAGAAACTGAGGATCAGGCGTCCTGCGGCGCACTCTCGATGCCTTCCACGGGCATCTGGGCCGCGCCGTCTCCCAGCCGCTCGCTCCTGTCCAGCCAGGCGAGTTGCGGGTCCACCCGCGCGCAGTAATCGGCCACCACCGCCTTGGCCTGGGTGACGACCTGCCGCAGGAAGCCCTGGTCGGTGCGCGCCTGGTAGCTTGCCACGATGGGCATTGGCGGAAAACGCTTCGCCACCTTGATCGAATGCAGCAGGCCCTGCGCGATCTCGCGGCGGATCGTAACCGTTGGGATCGCGCCGATGCCGAAGCCGTCGATCAGCAGGTTGACCATCGCGTAAAGCGAGTTGCAGCTCGTCAGCTTGGAGGCGAGCACCTGTTCGTCATGGAAGAAGGGCGCGATCATCTGGAATGGCGGTGAATCGCGCGGGAACGAAATGATGGGCAGCGCGGCGAGTTCGCTGACCTCGTAGCGGCGATCCGGGTTGATGAGCCGGGGAGAACCGGCCCAGACCATCTGCAGATGGCAGGCAATATAGCTGCGGAACCCATCCTCCAGCACCGGGTGGAGGCAAAAGCTCATGTCCAGCTCGCCGCGACGCATGCCTTCCACCAGCGGCCTGGTGCCATCGACCGTCAGTTCGATGCGCAGGTCGGGCACGGCGGCCCGCAACGTGTCGATGAGGGCGGGCATGAAGGTGGCGGAGACGGAATCGATGGCGCCCAGCCGCAACGGGGCGCGGCGCAGCTGCGACTGGTTGCGCAGCGAGCGGCGCAGATCCTCCATCTCGCGAAGCATGGTCTCGAACTGTGCGAGGACCTGTTTGCCAGCCGCCGTCAGCGCGAAGGCGCGGTCGCTGCGATGGACGAGACGGCAACCGAAATCGCTTTCCAGCGCGGCCAGGCGGCTGGAGATGGCGGGCTGCGTGGCGCCCATTTCATCGGCCGTCCGCCCGAAATGCCTTGTCCGCGCCAGCGACACGAACGTACGCATGTCGATCTCGCGCATCGGGTCTCCTTGCCCTGATCAACTCTTGTCGCGGGGCAGTACTCTAAGTCGCGAAGGGTCGAGCGCCAAGCGGGCAGACGTGCCTGCTTCGAGCTGGATGCCGGCATTCGTCAACACCCGCAGGCGTTCCTCGCCCAGATGCACGATATAGCGGTTGCGCGCGCCGAGATAGACGCGCGTGCCGACACGGCCGTTCAGGCTGACCCAGCCCGACGGGACCTCGGCGCCGTCCGGCAGCAGCGAGGCATCCTCCTGGCGCAGCGCGACCGTGACAGGCCCCGATGGGTAATCGCCCGCCGGCAGCGGCAGGCTCTGGCCGTCTTCCAGTTGCAGCTTGCCATCGGCGGCGATGGCCGGGATCAGGTTCGAGGAGCCGAGGAACGAGGACGCGAAAGCCGAGGTCGGGGCCGAATAGATGTCGGCGGGCGCACCCTGCTGCTCGATCGTGCCGGCATTCAGCAGGACGATCTGGTCGGAAAGCGACAGCGCCTCTTCCTGGTCGTGGGTCACGAACAGGGTGGTCAGCCCGAGCCGCTTGTGCATTTCGATGAGCTCGACCTGCATGTCCTCGCGCAGGCGTGCATCGAGGTTCGACAAAGGCTCGTCGAGGAGCAGCGCGGTCGGGCGCGAAACGATGGCACGCGCCAGGGCGACGCGCTGCTGCTGGCCGCCCGACAGCTGGCGCGGGCGCCTATCTGCAAGATGTGCAAGCTGGACGGTCTCGAGCGCTTCCATGACGCGTTCGCGCTGTTCTGAAGGGTTGCCGATACGGCGCATGCGCAAGGGAAAACGGACATTCTCGGCGACGTTGAGGTGGGGCAGCAGCGCATAGGACTGGAACATCATCGCGATGTCGCGCTGTTCGGGCGGCAGGCTGGTGACGTCCCGCCCGCCGATCATCACCTTGCCGGTGCTCACGCTCTCCAGCCCGGCCACGATCCGCAGCAATGTCGTCTTGCCGCAGCCCGAGGCGCCGAGCAGGCTGACGAAGCTGCCCGCCGGTATCTCGAGCGAGATGCCGCGCAGCACCTCGACGGCACCGAAGGATTTGCGGATGTCTTGGAGGGAGAGGTCGGCCATGACTAGTTGCTTGCCACTTTCTGGACGCCGACAAGGCGGTCGATGACGAGGATGAGGAACACCGTCAGGCCGATCATGATCGTCGACACGGCCGCGACGGCGGGATCGGGACTGAATTCGAGCTGGTTGTAGATGTGGACCGGCAGCGTCGTCAGCCCCGGCCGGCGCAGGAAGAGCGACACGACCGCCTCGTCGAAGGAGAGGTTGAAGGCGAAGAATGCCCCGGCTGCAAGCCCGGGCAGGCACTGCGGCAACAGGACCAGCCAAAGCCGCTGCACGCGCCCGGCGCCCATCGTTGCAGCGGCTTCCTCGAGGAAGGGATCGGAATCGGCAAGCACGGCCAGCGTGGTGCGCACCACATAGGGAACGGCGATGACGGAATGGGCGATCCACAGGGTCAAGAGCGACACCGGACCCACAAACGCGCTCCACAGCATCAGCATGCCGAGCGCGTAGATGATCGTGGGCAGCACCAGCGGCGACAGGAAATAGGTTGCCATCGCCTCGGAGGCGGGCAGGCGGCGGCGGTGGATGGCAATCGCCGCCGCCCCGCCAAGGATCGTGGCGGACACCGTCACGAGCACCGCCAGTTGAAGCGACAGCCAGCCGGCGGCGAGATAGGCGTCGGAGCTCAGCACCTGCGCATACCAGCGCAGGCTCAGGCCATCGGGCGGGAAAGCGATGAAGCGGCTTTCCGACAGCGAGACGCCGACGACGACGATCAGCGGACCGATCAGCAGCAGCGCGCAGAAGGCGACGAAGACCCAGGCAGCGATGCGAAGGGGAAGGGGGATCGCGCTAACCATGGGCGGGCCTTCGCATCAGCATGATGTAGGGGATGAGCACCAAGGCGACGCCGGCAAAGAGGATGACAGCCTGCGCCGCGGCAAAATTCCAGTCCAGCGTCTGCGTGACCTGCCGATATATCGACGCGGCGAGCACCTGGACCCGCGGGCCGCCCAAAAGGTTGGGCGTGACGAAGGAGGACGCCGACAGGGTGAACACCAGCAGCGAGCCGGCCAGGATGCCGGGCGCCGACAGGGGCAGCACGACCGAGCGCATGGAGGAAAGGAAGCTGCAGCCCATCGTGCGCGCGGCTTCTTCCAGCCTGATGTCGAGCCGCAGCAGGACGCCGAGGATCGACAGTGCCATGAAGGGCAGAAGGACCTGGACCATGCCGATCACGATCGCCAGTTCGCTGTGCATGATCGCATAGGAGCGGCCGACCAGCCCCATGTCGCGCAGCGTGGACGGGATCAGCCCGGAGCGCGACAGGACCACCATCCAGCCGAAGGTGCGCACCACAACCGACGTCATCAGCGGCAGGATCAGCATGATGATCAGCCACAGCCGCGCGCGAGGTCCTACGCGGGCCATGATGTAGGCAAGCGGGAAGCCGATCAGCAGGCAGATGAGCGTGATCAGAAGAGACAGGCGCACGGTGCGCCACAGAACCGTGAGGTAGAATTCATCGCCCAGAAAACGACGGAAATGGTCAAGTGTCGGGCCGTCCGGGCCTTCGAAGGCCAGCATCAGCATCTGGCCGATCGGCCAGAAGAAGGCGACGGCCAGCAGGAGCAGGCCGGGAGCCACCAGGATCAGATTTTCCCGACGATCGGTCACGAGGAGCCCCGGCTGTTGGATAGGGAGGCCGGGCAGCGGCGCCTTGTGCTCCGCTGCCCGGGATATTGGATGTCATGCGCCAATGGCGCGTGGCCCTCGCCTAGCGCGCGATGGTGCGGTTCCAGGCATCGACCCAGTTCGAGCGCTCGGCCTCGACGGTCTGCGGATCGAAGCGGATCAGGCCGGACAGCGCTTCCTCGCCGAACGGCGTGTTCTCGGCCACTTCGCCCGTGAGTTCGGCCCGCACGTTGGTCGGAGCGTAGCTCATCTCCTCGGCGAAGCAAACCTGCGCCTCGGGCGAGATCGAGCGGTCGATCAGCTGCAGCGACAGCTCCTCATTGTCGCGACCGGCGACGAGGTTGGCGGTGATGTAGACGCCCGGCGTGCCTTCCGCGCCCTGGACGAAGCCGATCGGCAGGCCGGCATCCTGAAGAACGAAGGCGTAGTCGGAGGAATAGGGCGCGATCCAGGCGTCGTTCTGGGCGAATTCCTGCATGATCTCGGGCGAGGTCGAGACCACGATGGCGCCGCCATCGAGCATCTGGCCGACCAGGTCGAGGCCCGGCTGGATGTTGCTGAGGTCACCGCCGGCAACCTGGTTGAGCATCAGGAAGCCCTGCATGCCGTAGGTATTGGAAATGTCGGTCAGGACGAGGTTCTCGTGCCATTCCGGATTGGTCAGGTCGGACCAGTTGGTGGGGGTGGTCTCGATCACGTCGGAATTGTAGAGCAGGCCCATCGCGACGATCGAATAGGCAGGACCTTCGCCGCCTTCCAGATTGGGACGCGCCGCCGCGACCAGGTCGCCGGCGTTGCTGAGGCTGGCCGGATCGATCGGCACCAGCAGGCCTTCCTGCGCGGCGATGATTTCCTGGCCGCCCGAGAAGTGGATGACGTCGAACTGGGGCGCCTCGCGCTGGGCGCGCAGCTGGGCGAAGCCGTCGGCCGAATAGGCAGTCACGATCTGCACCGAAGCGCCGGTGGCCTGCTCGAAGGGCTCGATGATGCACTTGCGGTGTGCCTCTTCATAGGCGCCGCCGAAGCTGTTGATGGTGATCGTCTGCGCGTTGGCGGCCGTGCCGGCCGCCAGGATCGCGGAGAAGGAGAGAAGAAGCGAACGGGTCATGGCAAGTCTCCCTGAGTTGTCGGTTTTGTCGGGGGACGCCATGGGCGGTGGCGCAACCCCCGGCAGATGTCGTTGGTCGTCAGCTCACTCTGCCCAATTCAATCGTCTTGATGCCTTCCTTGCGGATCAGCCGGCACTGCTCGGCGATGGCGTCGAGGCCCTCGGTCATGCGTGCAAAATAGGTCACGGGGATCCAGCCGGTAGGGCCGAAGGTGCGCCCGCCCTCGCCGTAGAACATGCCGATCTCCCAGAACTCGTCGGGGTCGATCTTGAAGAAGTTCTTCGGCTGGAAGAACCAAAGCATGTCGCCCGGCTGCGGCAGCACGGTCTGGTTTTCCGGCGGCAGGTTGGCGCCGTCGAAGTTCCGGTGGCTCTCGGGCAGGCCCATCATGATTTCGGGGCCGGAAAAGATGGCGTGGCTCGCGGTCACGCGCATCGGGGTCTCCAGTGCACCCCAGATGGCTTCCGCCGTCTTCGGCGCGGTGTCCCAGTAGGGCGTGAGAATGCCCGTGACGCCCGCTTCCACAAAGGTCAGATACAGCTTCCGGTCGGTCATGAAAGTTCCCTTTTCGATCAGTAACCGTGATCCTGCGCTCGGGTCTGACAGCCGTCAAATCGTAAAGCGCAATGTAGGCCATAACAAAAATTTATCGGATAGAGGATGTGAGCTCGGATTTCAGGTGTTGGTTGAAAACGGTTGTGTTGCAATCACATCGCTTGATCGCAAAGACACGTGCGGCGACGTCACCCATACCGGTATGGGGTTGAGACGGCTTTTTTTCATCACGTTAGTTCGCGCAGGCTTTTCCGGCATGCTGTGCGATCAGGTCGAGCACATCATACTGCGTATGCAGTATGACGCCCGTTCTTCCCCGTTCTAGACTTTCACAGACAGAGCGTCCCCCTTGCGGGATGCACTTTCGTGTTGGGAGAGTGTCTTCATGAAGCGTCGATTGTCAGCGTTGGTGGCCGCCCTGATCTGGGTGTCGAATCCGGTGCCCGCCCAAGAGAGCGACAGGCTTGCACTGACCTACCGTGACATGCTGGCGCGCGAAATGCCGGGTCAGGACCTGCTGATCAACTGCCTGATGACCTATTTCGACCCGCTTGCCCCCGATCAGCGCGATGCCCTTGCCGATTATCTGTCCGGCGACGGCTTCGATCCAGCACAAGCGCCACCGCCGGGCATCCAGGCGATCATGGCGGAACTGCCCCCGCAGGAGGCCTATTTCCAGGCCTGCCAGGAAGCGATCGACAGCATGGGCGACATTTCCGAATTCGCCCAGGATCAGCCGGCCAGCGGTTCGGCACAACGCTGGCCCGCCGACGATGTCGGTCTCATCGCGGTCAACCGGCAAGGCTCGATAGAGGAATTCCTGATGCAGGTCATGGCGATGGAACTGCAGGCGCAGTTCCGGACCCCGTTTCATGTCGTCGGCCAGGGTGGGCCGAACAATCCGCTGGGGATCGTCAACTACCTCATTCTGCCGCCGGATGGCGCACGGCTGGGTCAGATGGTCCCGCTTGCCCATTTCGGCCTTGCCGAGGGGCGCCCCTTCTTCAAGGCGGATGATTTCACGGCGATCGCACAGGTCGCCTTCGAGCCGACGGTGATCCATGTGGCGATGGAGTCACCGCTGACGGACATTGCCGAACTCGTCTCCGCCCTCCGGGAAGATCCCGAGAGTCTGCGGATCTCCTGTGGCGGTCCGTGCCTTGGCGGTTGGGACGTGCCGTTCCTGCGAATGCTGATTGCCGAAGGGGTCGATGCGAGCCGACTGGCGCTCGTATCCGACAATTCCTTCGGCGAGGGGTTGGACAAGCTCAGGACCGGTGAGGTCGATGTCTATCTGGGCTCCATTCGAACGGCGAGCGTCGTGGCTTTGCCGAACACGACACGTGCGATTGCGGCAATGAGCGACGCGCCGGTCCCCTTTGCACCGGAGGTCGAAACCGTCGCCCAGGGGTTGGGTACAACTTATGTCGGCGGCATGTGGTACGGGATCGGTGCCGGCCCCGGCATGGATTCCGCACTGGTTTCGCAGATCGAGGCGGGCGTGCGCGCCATGACCGAAAGGGAGAGCCACCGCAGCCAGATGGAGGCCATCGGCATCTCGGTGCAGTTTCTCGATCATGACGAATTCACCGCCGCGTTCCGGCAGCATTTCGCGGACGTGGCCGAAGTCCAGGCGGCACTCGGCAACAGCCATGCGGGGGCAAGACCCTGATGCAGCTATGCCTGCCGCCATCCCGGCAGTATACTTCATGCCATGGTCTGGAAACGACTTCAGACTCGTTGTTTCTGCTGCATGACATCTCAAGACCGGGGCACCGGACTTGATGAGCGGGCGCGGGATGAGGCCGTCGCGGGGGCGAAAGGCCGAGGGGAGCAATGGCGGGGGGACATGCGTCTTGGATGAAGCCGGCGAAAGCAACCTGCAACCCGTCTCGGCCGATGAAGACCTCGTCGACCTTATCTATGCCGCCACTCTCGATCCCAATCGATATGACGAACTCGTCTCGCGCTGGCAGCAGCACCTTGATGGGGCGATCGACCAGCCGGCTTCGACAGAGGTTGCCTGGGGTGACGCCTCCATCGGCAGGGACGAAATCACCCGGCACTTCGACCGTGCCTTCGCGATCATGGAACGTATGGGGCGCAAGGAAAAGGAAGGGCTGGAGCATAACCTTCTCATCGGACATACCGGCCGTCCGGCGATGCTTGTCGGCCAGGACGGTAGGATAAGGTCCGTCAACGAGCGTGCCATGGAGCAGTTCGGCATCGTCGACGGCGATCCTATCGAAAAGCTCGATCTGGAGGCGCAGGGTCTCGCCAATCTGCGCCGGGCCCTGGCTGGGATGGGGCAGGCCCCGACCGGAAGACTGCTGACCCTGTGCAGAGCCCGTACGCATGACGGCGCGACACCGATCTTGGTGCTTAGTCGGCTCGACGGTTCAGTCGAGGAAGGACCGGCCGGCCTTGTTACCATCGCCGATATCGGCTGGAGCGATCGCGTCGGCGCCATGCTGAGCGAGGTATTCGGCCTGACACCAGCCGAATGCTCGGTTGCATCCAGCGTCATTGGAGGACACTCGTCCGAGGCGATCGCGGCCCAACGTGGCAGATCGGTCGAAACGGTTCGGACCCAGCTCAAGTCCATCCTGGGGAAGCTGGGCGTGCGCACGCAGGCCGAGTTGGTGCGCATGGTGGCAGCGCTGCTCCAGATCGATCAGGAGCCCGACTTGAACGATCTTCGGGAAATCGATCCCGTCAAGGCGAGGGTCATGCTCACCCGCCCACGCGGTCGGTTACTGGAGATCGCCGCCATCGGTCCGGATAATGGGCGACCTGTCGTTTTCATCCACGGCATGCTCGACGACTATGGCGTGACGCAAGCATTGCTGCAGGGGCTTCATGCGCAACGGATCCGGTTGATCGCGCCGGTGCGGCCATGGTTTGGCGCTTCAGGGCCAGACAAGGGCCCCGTGGCAACCGCGCCACAGAGATTCGCCGACGACCTAGCCGCTGTTCTTGATCATTTCGGGATCGAGGCTTGCCCGGTCGTCGGGCACCTCGCAGGGTCGGTTTATGCCTTCGCGGCGGCAGGGCGACTTGGCGCGCGCATCACGCGGATCGTCAGCATTTCGGGCGGCGTACCCATACTGAGCATCGATCATTTCGCGAAGATCGCGCCGCGGCAGCGGACGTTCTCATACACGGCGCGGTTCACGCCGCAATTGCTGCCCATGCTGGTGCGCACCGGCGTGGCGCTGATCGACAATGGCGGCTTTCATCGGATCGTGGATGCCATGCATCATGCCTCGCCCGTGGATCTCGCGACGGCCCGCACGCCTGAAATCTTCGAACTGATCTGCCAGGGTTACCGGTTCACCGTCGCTCAAGGTCACCGCGCCTTCGTCATCGATGCTCATCATGTGGTTCGCGACTGGTCGGAATATGTGGAAGCTGGCAATCAGCCCGTCACGCTGCTTCACGGTGCGCACGATCCAGTAGTGCCGATTGACGCTGTCCGCAGCTTCGACGAACGATTGGGTGCACGTTCGGAGCTGATCGAACTGCCCGACCATGGCCAACTCCTCCTGCACGGCGCCCCGAAACGCGTCCTGGAGGTTCTCGAAGAGGCGCTGTCGGCAAGCCCGGAATAGAGCAGCCGGCGATCCCGATCTTCAGGACCGCGACTGCCTGGAGGGGTCTTATCACCCATGAAGGGTATGTGGACTTTCGTAAGGTAAGCTATGTCCGGTCTCCATCATCAAGTAACGGGCCGGAAACACACGATATGAACGATGAATTCATGGGTCGCGTGATCGGCAAGATATACGATTGCGCAGTCGATCCTGACGGATGGATCGACGTCCTGACTGACATACGCGATGCGCTCGACCTGGCTTATCTGTCGCTGCACTTCATGAGCTTCCCACCGGATTACCCTTTACGGCGCCATGTGCATCGCGTCGTCACCACCGAATGGGATCAGCATTGGATGGACGAGGTGGTCAGGCTGACGCCCGAAATCCCGAACTTCGACCAGGTGGTCCAGAAGGATATCGACGAACCGACGACCCAGTTGCGCCACATCTCCGAGGCCGAATTCGTGCAGTCGCGCTTCTACCGGGAGTGGGTGGCGCCGCAGGGACTGCGCGACAGCTGCCATGTCAACATCATCCGGCGCGGCAACATGACCTCGCAGCTCATCGGCGCCATCCGCAAGTCGCGATCGCTGCTGACCGATGCCGAACTGCGTGTTCTGGGATCTCTCACGCCGCATATGCGGAGGGCGCTCGTTATTTCGGACATGCTGGATGTCAACCGCACTCGCATGGAGTGGCTCAGCGACCTGCTGGACCAGATTTCTGTCGGTGTGTTCCTCATCGGATCCAGTGGCAAGATTGCCTATGTCAATGAAGCGGGGACAGAATTACTGGCCAGCAATATCTTCCTCGGCGGCAAGAATCAGCGACTGACCGTCCGATCGCCCGTCCATTCAGATGCTTTCCGGCAGGCGATCGACAAGGCTTGCGGTGGCAACGACGCAGATCTCGGCCATTGGGGCAACGGCATGGCACTCCCGGGGGCGGACGGAAGCACGGCAATCGTCTACGTGCTGCCGATGGGCACATCCGAGAAACGCCATTCGCTCGGCGAAGGGCTCGCGGCGGTGTTGGTGACGACTGAGAGCACCGCCCATCCCCCAACCGTGGAAGTGCTGACTGCCCTGAGCGGGATGACAGTTTCAGAATCCCGGATCGCGCTGG
>Ga0213835_100760_pt1 | contig 25892 bp, 24 predicted proteins | sample SWPATP01_FD_160576 | JGI IMG/M metagenome (GOLD analysis project Ga0213835, IMG submission 160576) | Coastal seawater microbial communities from Marineland, Florida, United States - SWPA TP0 #1 | ecosystem: Environmental > Aquatic > Marine > Coastal | place: USA: Florida | collected 2016-08-05 | reverse complement strand
CTGGTGCTCAGCCTGGGCGAACGAGATCTGCTTCATCGGATAGCTCTGTCAGACGGTGGCGGGATGGTCAGATTCTACCCCGCCGGAGCCGAACAGGCAGCTGCGTCGGGATTTGTGCAGCGTTTCCTTGAAACGGCCCCAGCTTCATGATGCTTTCGAGGCTGATTTCTCCCGAATGCTAGCAGAGAATCAATCTAGAGAAGAACTCAATCGCGCCTACTACCGTCATTTCGTCGGAGTTGAGCCACAATTACTTAACAGCGCCGGAGCAGAGTGGGCAACAGCTCGTCTGTTGCGCCCAGATAAGTTCTTTGTCGCTCCAGTGGTGGAGGAGCTGCGTCGGCTGCAAGGCCGCGGAGTAGCCGCGGTTTTTGTTTCCGGCTCTTTCTATGCACTACTCGAGCCGATTGCGCGTAGTCTTGGGGTTTGTCACATTCTTGCGACAAAGCTTAGGGTCAGTATGGATGGCCTATACACTGGAGACATTGTACCGCCGCAGACTATAGGTACGGGCAAGGCAACGGCAGTACAGGAGTTTCTCCGGCACCATGGCGCGTCTCCAGACGGTTGTTACGCCTTTGGTGATGACCTTTCAGACCTGCCGATGCTCAATGTCGTAGGCTACCCGGTCGCAGTGGGAACTGGCACAGATCTCGCAAAACGCGCTGCCGCCTTCCACTGGCCGGTCATCGCAACTTCAGCGGTTTCATAATGGTTTGGCTCCGGAGTTCGTATGTTGCTGCAGGACCGTTCATCGCTCCTGCAGCTGTTTATTATGATGAACTAATTAAAAGAATTAATTATACATCCCGCTTTGCCTGCGCAGACTTAAGATAAACCATAATTGCTGAAGGCAGGACTAGCTTGCCGTTGAAGAACTGATACAAAAAAGCCCCTTCAAGGGGCTCTAATGCGGACGATGCGGTACGAGATGTTCAAGGTCAGCGCAGGTCCTTGACGCGCTTGGCCTTGCCCACGGAGCGCATGACCTCCTCCACACCGCAGACGTCCACCCGGGTACTGATGCCCACATAGGTCTTGATGGCGTGCTGCAACTGGCCGGCCAGCTGCTCGCAGGCGATGGGGTCGCGGGCGACGTCGTTACTGCACGCCTCGACGCGTACGCATACCGTGTCCAGGTTGCCCTGGCGGCCCACCTCGATCTCGTAGTGGGGTGAGAGCCGCTCGATCTTGAGGATCTGCTCTTCGATCTGGGTTGGGAAGACGTTGACCCCGCGGATGATCAGCATGTCGTCGCTGCGGCCGGTGATCTTGTCGATACGCCGCATGGGGCGGGCGGTGCCGGGCAGCAGGCGGGTCAGGTCGCGGGTGCGGTAGCGGATCACCGGCAGCGCTTCCTTGGTCAAGGTAGTGAAGACCAGCTCGCCGTACTCGCCGTCCGGCAGCACCTCGCCGGTCACCGGGTCGATGATCTCGGGGTAGAAGTGATCCTCCCAGATGGTGGGGCCATCCTTGGTTTCCAGGCACTCCATGCCGACCCCCGGTCCCATCACTTCGGAGAGGCCGTAGATGTCCAGCGCATCGATGCCCAGGCGCTGCTCCAGGGCGGTGCGCATGCTGCCGGTCCAGGGCTCGGCGCCGAAGATGCCGGCACGCAGCGGCAGCTTGTGCGGGTCGATGCCCTGGCGCTCCATCTCGTCGGCGATGTTGAGCATGTAGGAGGGCGTGACCATGATGATGTCGGGCTCGAAGTCGCGGATCAGCTGGACCTGCTTCTCGGTCTGGCCACCGGACATCGGGATCACAGTACAGCCCAGGCGCTCGGCGCCGTAATGCGCGCCGAGACCGCCGGTGAACAGGCCGTAGCCATAGGCAACATGCACCTTGTCGTTGCGGGTACCGCCGGCGGCGCGAATGGAGCGGGCCACCACATCGGCCCAGATGTCGATGTCCCGTTGGGTATAGCCCACCACGGTCGGCTGGCCGGTGGTGCCGCTGGAGGCATGCACCCGCACGATGTCGCTCATGGGTGTGGCAAACATGCCGAAGGGGTAGTTGTCGCGCAGGTCGGCCTTGGTGGTGAAAGGCAGCTTGCCGAGGTCGGCGAGGCTCTTGACGTCCTCCGGATGCACCCCGGCGCCGTCGAAGGTGTGGCGGTAGAAGGGCACGTTGTCGTAGGCGTGCTTGAGGCTCCACCTGAGCCGTTTGAGCTGGGTGGCGCGCAGTTCATCGATACTGGCCAGTTCCATCTGATCGAGAGCCGAGTTGTTGAGGCGTTCGACGGTCTGTGTCATCGGGCTTCTCCGGTCGGAGGTGTTGTTATCGTCGCTGCACGGTTTCAGAGGCGTTCGATGATCAGGGCAATGCCCTGGCCCACGCCGATGCACATGGTGCAAAGCGCATAGCGCCCCTGACGGCGTTCCAGCTCGTACAGGGCGGTGGTCACCAGGCGGGCACCGCTCATTCCCAGCGGGTGGCCCAGGGCGATGGCGCCGCCGTTGGGATTGACGTGCTCGGCGTCGTCGGGTAGGCCAAGATCGCGGGTCACGGCCAGCGCCTGAGCGGCGAAGGCCTCGTTGAGCTCGATCACATCCATCTGCCCGAGGCTGAGCCCGGTCTGGGCCAGCACCTTGCGCGTCGCCGGGGCCGGGCCGAAGCCCATGATGCGTGGCTCGACCCCAGCGGTGGCCATCCCCACCACCCGCGCCCGCGGCTCGAGGCCGAAGCGCTCGGCCTGCTCCGCTGAAGCGAGCAGCAGGGCGCAGGCGCCGTCGTTGACCCCCGAGGCATTGCCGGCCGTGACGCTGCCGCCTTCGCGGAACGGCGTGGGGAGACCCGCCAATTGTTCCAAGGTGGTGGCCGCGCGGGGATGTTCGTCGGTGTCCACGACCAGCGGTGCCTGCTTGCGCCGCGCTACCTCCACCGGCACGATCTCCGCGGCCAGGCGGCCCGCTTCCATGGCGGCGGCGGTACGCTGCTGACTGCGCAGGGCGAAGAGGTCCTGGTCTTCCCTTGAGATCGCGAACTGCTCGGCGACGTTCTCGGCGGTTTCGGGCATCGAGTCGATGCCGAACTGGGCCTTCATCTGGCGATTGACGAAGCGCCAGCCGATGGTGGTGTCGAAGATCTCGGCGCTGCGCGAGAAGGCCTGCTCGGCCTTGCCCATGACGAAGGGGGCGCGAGACATGGATTCGACGCCGCCGGCGATCATCAGGCCCGCTTCGCCGGTCTTGATGGCGCGGGCGGCGTTGCCCACGGCGTCCATGCCGGAGCCGCACAGCCGGTTGAAGGTGCTGCCGGGCACCTCCACCGGCAGGCCGGCGAGCAGCGCCGACATGCGTGCCACGTTGCGGTTGTCCTCGCCGGCCTGATTGGCGCAGCCATAGAAAATGTCATCCACCTGGCGCCAGTCCACCGAGGGGTGGCGTGACATCAGTGCGCGCAGGGGCACGGCGCCCAGGTCGTCGGCACGCACCGCTGCAAGGGCGCCGCCGTAGCGGCCAACGGGGGTACGGATGGCGTCGATGATGTAGGCGTCTTTCATGCCTGGCCCTCTGCGGTGGTTTCTTCCAGGCGGCGCACGCTGCCGCGAACCTTGTAGGAGCGGCCGCGGAACAGGGCGACCTCTTCGCCGCGCTGGTTGCGCACGGTGATGTCGTAGATGCCGGTGCGGCCGCGACGGCTGCGCTCTTCGGCGGTGGCGGTGAGCACATCGCCGAGCTTTCCGGGGCCGAGGTAGTCGATGCTGCAGCCGGCGGCCACGGTGGCCTCGTCATAGCTGTTGCAGGCGAAGGCGAAGGCGGAGTCGGCCAGGGTGAAGATGAACCCACCATGGCAGTTGCCGTGGCCCTGCACCATGTCCTCCCTGACTCTCATGGTCAGCACGGCGCGGCCCGGCGCCACGCTCTCGATCTGCATGCCCAGGCCCTGGCTGGCGTTGTCGCGCGCGAACATCGCCCGGGTACAGGCCTCGGCCAGCTGCTGAGGGTCGAGCGGCGTGTCAGTCATGGAAGGTCTCCTCGGCCAGGGCCTTGCGGCGCAGCAGGAAGGAGGGGCGGTAGCGCTCCTCACCGTAACTCTGCTGCAGGTGGATCAGGGTACGGTGGACGAAGGCCAGGCCCAGGGAGTCGGCCCAGGCCAGCGGTCCGCGGGGGTAGTTGAGTCCGGCCTGCATGGCGAGATCGCCATCGCGAGCGCTGCAGACGCCCTGCAGCACGGCCTCGGCCGCCTCGTTGGCGAGCATGGCCACGGTGCGCAGCACCGCCAGCCCGGGCGTGTCGGTCAACCAGGCGACATCCAGTCCCAGGCGCTGGAAGAAGGCGGTCGCCAAGGTGCGGGCCGCGTCATCGACACCGGGACTCGCCGCCAACGCGATGGCGTCGGTCTCGCCGTAGTCGAGGCAGAGATCGAACAGCACCAGCGCCTCGAGACCTTCATCGCGGGCTCGCTCGGTGGCACAGCGGCCGTCGCTCAGGGCCAGAGTCAGGCCGCCCAGGCGCAGGCGGGCCTGGCCTGAAAGACTCTCGCGGCACACCGTCTCGAGGCCGGCGGCCCCGGCTCGGGTGACCAAAGGGGCAATGATGCCGAGCTGACCCTCGGCGACCAGAACCGGCAGCTCCGCCTCCACGCTTGACGCGAAAACAGGAGCGGCGGGCTCGGCCGTATCACGATAGTCATAGAAGCCATGGCCGCTCTTGCGACCCAGGCGGCCGGCCTCGACCAGCGCCTGCTGCACCAGCGAGGGCTGAAAACGGGTGTCGCCGTAGTAGGCGTCGAACACCGAGCGGGTCACGGCATAATTGACGTCGTGGCCGATCAGATCCATCAGCTCGAAGGGACCCATGCGGAAGCCGCCGGCCTGGCGCAGCAAGGCGTCCAGGGTGGCAGGGGCGGCGGTGCCCTCCTGTAGCAGGCGCAGGCCCTCGGCGTAGAAGGGGCGCGCCACTCGGTTGACGATGAAGCCGGGAGTGGAGCTGGCGTGCACCGGTATCTTGCCCCAGGCTGCGGCCGTGGCGTGGAGGGTCTCGGCGGTTTCGGAGGCGGTGGCCAGGCCCGAGATCACCTCAACCAGCTTCATCACCGGTGCGGGGTTGAAGAAGTGCAGGCCAGCCACTCGCTCGGGGTGCTCCAGGCCGGAAGCGATGGAGGTGATCGACAGCGACGAGGTGTTGCTGGTGAGCAGGGTGTCGGGACCGCACAGAGTCTCCAGTTCGGCGAAGACTCCGCGCTTGACCTCGAGGTCTTCGACGATCGCCTCCACCACCAGGCGGCTGTCGGCCAGCTCGGCCAGAGTGGCGGCGGGGGTCATGCGAGCAATGATGGCGTCGACTTCTGCCTGGGCCATCTTGCCCTTGGCCACGCGCTGCTCGAGCTGGCGATGCACGCCCTCGATGCCGGCCTGGGCGGCCCCCTCCCGGTTGTCATACAGGCGCACCCGATGGCCAGCCTGTGCCGCGACCTGGGCAATACCGGCGCCCATGGCGCCGGCGCCGATCACCGCGATGATATCGTTGGGTGAGAGTGCAGCCATCTCACTCCCCCTTGAAGCTTGGCTGACGCTTTTCCATGAAGGCGGCCACCCCCTCGCGATAGTCGGCCGTGCGTCCGGCCAGGCGCTGCAGGTCGCGCTCGAGGTCGAGCTGTTGATCGAAGCTGTTGTCGGCGCTGGCATGCAGGGCGCGCTTGATCAACGCCAGACCGCGGGTTGGCTGGGTGGCCAGGTGGCGGGCGAGGGTGAGCGCCTCGTCCTGCAGGGCCTCGTCGTCCACCACCTTCCAGATCATGCCCCACTGCTCGGCCTGCTCAGCGCTGAGTCTGTCACCCAGCATGGCCAGGCCCTTGGCGCGGGCCATGCCCACCAGGCGCGGCAGGGTCCAGGTGCCGCCGGAGTCGGGCAGCAGGCCGATCTTGCAGAAGGCTTGAATGAAGCTGGCCGAGCGGGCCGCGAGCACGATGTCGCAGGCCAGGGCGATGTTGGCACCGGCACCGGCGGCTACGCCGTTCACCGCACAGACGGTGGGGAAGGGCAGCTCGCGCAGCGTGCGCAGCATCGGGTTGTAGCGTTTCTCCAGCGACTCGCCCAGGTCCGGCGCCTCGGCGCCGGGCGCCACGTTGCGGTCGGAGAGATCCTGGCCGGCGCAGAAGCCGCGGCCGCTGCCGGTCAGCAGCAGGGCTCTCACGCTGCCATTCTGGCGCACCGCCTCGAGTGTTCTGCGCATCTCGGCGTGCAGCTCGGCGTTGAAGCTGTTGAGGCTATCGGGGCGATTCAGCGTGAGTCGGGCGACGCCGTCTTCCACGGTATAGAGCAGGGGCGCTTCACTCATGATCGTTTCCTGTGTCAGTGCCCGTTGAAGCAGGTGATTCGGCAAGGGGCTGCGGCTTGCTGCGGAGGAACCTAGGGCGAGTATAGGATTTTTTGATACGAATCAAAATGAGTCATTTGAATTTAATGTATCGTATTATACCCCCGAAAAGAAGTTTTCCTCATGTTTTTCAGTGTGTTGCTCCATACAGACATTCTCGTGGCAAAAAGGTTAGACCATGGTCGAAACATGGCCGCCCGGAGCATCGATCCCGCCATAACCGACTCATGGTGAGACGTTCTACCGCTCTGCTTCGATAGGATATGGGGGCGGCCGCAGGCGAGTGGTTTGATGTTGCGTTACGATATGGATAGGATTTAGTTATGTCTCGTATCGTATAGTGCCGCTCATGCAGCGTCCGCTGTGGCCAACTGGAGGGAGAAGCGCGTCATGCCCTGTTATCGACTCGAGGGAGTCACCCCGGTGGTGCACCCCACTGCCTATGTGCACCCCACCGCGGTGCTGATTGGCGACGTCATTGTTGGCCCAGGCTGCTATGTGGGGCCCGGCGCCGTGATGCGCGGCGACTTCGGTCAGTTGGTGCTGGAGGAAGGTGCCAACCTGCAGGACACCTGCGTCATGCACGGCTTTCCCGGCTGCGTCACTCGGGTGGAGAAGGATGGCCATATCGGCCACGGCGCCGTGTTGCACGGCTGCGTGGTGGGCCAGGATGCCATGGTGGGCATGAACGCCGTAGTAATGGACAACGCTGTGATCGGCGCGCGCTCGATCGTCGCCGCTGCCGCCTTCGTCAAGGCCGGCTTCGAAAGCCCGCCTCAGTCACTGGTGATGGGCGCGCCAGCCACCGTCAAGCGTGAATTGAGCGACCAAGAGGTAGCCTGGAAGCAGCAAGGCACCCGTGAATACCAGCGCCTGACCGAACGCTGCCTGGACAGCCTGGAGCCCTGTGAGCCGCTGGCTGAGCTGGAGGCCGACCGACCGCGGCTCAACGCCGGCGATACTCAGCCCAAGCAGCAGACTCTCGGCCAGGCGCAGTGACACAGCCATACTGGACTGGGTAGGCGCGCCTGCCCAGCCTACTCCAGGCCGCCAAAGCGCTGATAGAAGTTGTGACCGGGGGCCGGCAGTGGGCCCTCGGCGGTTTCCAGGTGGCGGTCCAGCCAGCGCTCGGCGCCCTGATAAATCTCCCGATAAATGTTGCGGCACAGCTGACGAGCGTTGCGGCCTTCCCAGGCGGTAGGTAGCAGCTCCTCGGGTAGCTGGGGGTCGCGCAGCTGCACCTTGCGATACTCGTGAATCAAGAGAGTGCGAGCGATGAAAGCATCCTGGTCGCCCAGTGGCTGGCTTTCGCTGAGGCTCTTCCACAGCGGTCGGAACTGGGCGAGAAAGCGGTTGTAGCTCTCCGCCAGTTGATCGAGATTCCAGCTTTCGCGTACCTGCAGACGCAGTGCCTTGGGTGCCAGGGGCTCGCCGGTCTCGCTATGCAGGACGATGACATCTTCCACTACGCCGAGTTCCTGAAGTAGCCCGAGCACCTCGCTGCGATGCCGGCGTGGGTGCGCCAGCACCCCATTGGCGAAGGCACCGAAGCCCAGCCATTCCAGTTCCTCCCTGGCGCGGGTGCGCTCGCCTGCATCCAACTGGCCCAGGAAAACCAATGTCCAGCCACCGTCCCAAGCCTCACCGTTGCCATGGTAAACCCGCTTGAAGGCCTGCTCGAAGCGTCGTCGTCCCGGACCGCTCAGACTGTAGTAGCTGCGACGACCGACCTTCTCGCCCTGCAGCCAGGTCTCCTGGGTCAGACGATAAACCGAAGTTCGCACCAATCGCTCGTTGATACCGATGGGCTCTAGCAGCTGAGAAATACTGCCCAGCCAAACGGTACCGCCACGGGGCACGATGGCATCACCGTAAAGCGTGATGATGAGCGAGCCGGAGCGCAGCGGTCGGCGGCTCTGGAAATTATCGATCAGGCTGGCAACGCATTCGGTAGCAGACGGCATGGATGAGCATGGTCCTGGCAGATGTTGAATCGGTATGTGACCTGGCGGTGCTGGCAGGCGGGAAGTAGGGTATCACATCATGCACCCTCAGCATCGGGCCCTGGCCAGCAAGCTTTCCTCAAGGAGCCTTGAGGCCCGCCTTTCCGGTCGGTTCACGTATCGCTTTCCGAGCTTTTCTTGCGCCCCTGCGCCGTCCTATTCCGCCGACACAATGCCACCAGCCGCGCCTTGGAGGGCACTCCGAGCTTGGCGTAGGCACGCTTGCGGTAGGTTTCGGCAGTGGAGAGGGCGATATCGAGTTCGGCGGCGGCGGTCTTGAGGGTATGGCCGCGCAGCAGATAGAGACACAGCTGGCGCTCGCGCTCGGAGAGCGGAGCGAGGATGGCCGCCTCCTCGGGGCTCGCCCGTTGCGACGAGACGGGCCTGGCCTGGGCGTAGTGGCGGCGCATCAAGCTGGCCAGCAGCGGCGCCAGGGCATCCAGCCGCGACAGGTCGTGGGGCGCGAAGGGGCCGGCCTCACTGCCACGGTAGAGGTTGAGATAATAGACGCTCTGCTCGCCGGGCAGGGTCAGCGAGACCTTGTCGACCAGGTCGGGGAAGGCGAACAGGTGGCTGCGATAGGCTTCCGGCATGGCGTCGGCCTGCATCGGCGTGATTTCGGTGTCGCTCTGCTCGCCCTCGTCAGCCATCAACTGGCGCAGGCGCTGGTAGTTGGGGTCCTGGCGGAACAGGCCGCCGGTGTAGAGCTCCGCCAGGCGACCGGCCATGCGCGGCGCGCGCTGGTTGTCCGCCAGCAGGCAGTCGACCTCGTCGCGACCGTCGAAAGCGAACACCATGCACTGCTCAATGCCCACCGCCTGGCGTAGCAGGGTCAGCAGCGCCTCGTCGAAGCCCGCCTCGCCCAGCCGCGCCACGCACTCGGCCATGGCCGGCATCAGCCCCGGCCAGTCGGTGGTTTGCTCGGTGCTGGTTTCGCGCATTCGTCGCTGCCTCTCGTCGCGTGCTGTCCCGGCTTTTGCGGGACACTGACCGGGTCGCTTCCGGGGTAGTCTGTCGCTAGACACAACGCCAACAGGAGCCGCCCATGCGACCCGCCGGACGCGCCGAGACCGACTCGCTCTATTTCGATTATCCTAACTTTCCCTTCGTTCGTCCCCCCGAGCTGGATGGTCGGGCGGTACGTCACCAAGTGGTCATCGTCGGTGCCGGTCCGGTGGGCGTCACCGCCGCCCTGGAGCTGGCGCGCCACGGCATCGCGTCGGTAGTGCTCGATGACAAGGCCACCGTCAACGACGGCTCGCGGGCGATCTGCATCTCCCGCCACAGCCTGGAGATCCTGCAGCAGCTCGGCGTCGACGCCCCCTTCGTGGCCAAGGGCCTGGGCTGGACCCGGGGCCGCACCTACTTTCGCGACCGCGAGATCTTCCGCTTCGAGATGCCCCACTCCGAGCAGGAGCGCTTCCTGCCGATGATCAACCTGCAGCAGCAGTACATCGAACGGTTCCTGATCGACAAGGCCACCGAGAGCGAGCTTGTCGAGCTGCGCTGGCAGAGCGCGGTGACCAGGGTGAGCCAGAATGATAGTGGCGTGACTCTCGAGGTAAGCACTCCCGAGGGCGACTACCGCCTCAAGTGCAACTACCTGCTGGCCGCCGACGGCGCGCGCAGCGTGGTGCGCAAGGCGTTCGGCCTGGCGCTGCACGGCGAGGCCTACGAAGGCCGCTATGTGATTGCCGACATCCGCCTGCGCTCCGACTTTCCCACCGAGCGGCGCGCCTTCTTTCACTCCCACGCCCTGCCCGATTCCACCCTCCTGGTGCACAAGCAGCCCGACGACATCTGGCGCATCGACTACCAGCTCGGCCCCGAGGAAGACCCGCATGCGGCCGTGGAGGAGGCCAGCATCCGCGAGCGGGTGAGCTTGATCGTGTGCGAGGTGCTGGATGAGGGCGATGACTGGGAGCTCGAGTGGTGGAGCCTCTACAAGGCGTACACCCTGGCGCTGGACGATTATCGACACGGCAGGGTGCTGTTCATCGGAGACAGCGCCCACCTGGTGCCGATCTTCGGCGTGCGCGGCCTCAACAACGGCCTGGCCGACGCCGCCAACGCTGGCTGGAAGCTGGCCTGGGTGCTCAAGGGGCTGGCGCCCGATCGATTGCTCGACAGCTACAGCCCGGAGCGCCGCGGCGCCACGCTGGACGTCTTCGCCAATGCCGGCAAGAGCACTCGCTTCATGACACCGCCGAGCCGGGGCTACCGGCTGATGCGCGACGCCGCCCTGACGCTGGCACTCGACAACGACTACGCCAGCGGCTTCGCCAACCCGCGCCAGGTCACGCCCTACACCTACGCCGAGAGCCCGCTGACCCTGCCCGACGATGCCGCCTTCGAGGCGGGGCCGATCCCCGGCGCACCGCTGCCTAACCGTCGACTGGGCGACGATGACTACCTGCGCGGTCATCTGGGCAGCGGCTTCACCCTGCTGCACTTCAGTCGAAATGGCGATGTTGATTCGGCACTGGCCGAGCGGTTGGCCGCGTTGCAGGCTCGGGGCCAGCCCATCGAGCTGCTGCGCGTGGCCCGCGAGCCGGGCGCCGAGGGCGCACTGGTGGATAGCGACGGTGGCCTGTTCGCCGCCTATGGCGCCGAGTCCGGCAGCGCCTACCTGGTGCGCCCCGACCGCCACGTGGCGGCGCGCTGGAAGCGCCTCGCCCCCGACGGCCTCGAACTCGCCTTCGCCACTGCCCTGGGAGAAGAATGACATGACCCATACCACACTGCCATTTGCCGACCTGGAGCGGGTCTACGAAACGCTGGCCGAGACCCTGGATGCCCTGCCCGAGGCTCAGGAGCGGCTCTTTCTGGCCCAACTGGCGCTGGCACTGGCTCATCGCGTCGGCGACATCGAGCGGGTGATGGCTGCCGTTGAGGAGGCGCGCCGCGGCGTGGAGGAGGCCGGCTCGGGCTAGAGGGACCTGGTGCATGGAAGCGCACGAGACTTGAGCGTGGTCAAGGCGAGATCCGGCAGAGGCGCTATCGTCAAAGGTGGGCTGTAGAGGAAATGCCTCGATGAGTTCACCTCGACCCTCCAGCAAGCATCGGCCGCCGCCAGACGACGCATCGCGGCTGCGCGACTATCTCGAAGGCGAGCGGGCACTGCTCGAGCTGCGCTGCTGTGAGCCCAAGGTGCTGGGCGCGTTGATCCACGACCTGGCCCATCCCATGAGCCCCTCGCTGGAGCAGGCCATTGCGCGTTGCCTGGCCAACAGGGAACTGGAGTTCGCTCCCGCCGAAACCCTGCTGCCCGTGATGATGCGGCGCTTCAGCCTCGATCCGGCCGCCTGCGGCCGTGACCCGGCCATCCATGCCCTGCGTACCGTGTGCAGCGTCTGCCCGAAAGTCGCGACCTGCTGGCTGGCGCTGCGCCAGGATGCGCCACTGGTGGAATGCGGGACCTTCTGCCCCAATGCCGAGGCGCTCGCCGGCTGGGCCACTCGGCCGTCAGACGGCTGAATGGCTCGCGGGCGGTTCCGAATGGTTCAGACAGAAGCGGCACCCAGCCGCGCCAACAGATCGTCGATCATGGCGATCTTGGCTTCGGCCTCACGGATCTGGCTGCAAAATGCCTCGCGCTTGTCCCTCAGTCGGCTTTCCAGCTCGTCGCAAAAGGGAGGCTCGGGGCGGAAACGCGGCATTGCCTCGCGGATCTCGTCGAGGCTGAACTCCAGTTCGCGGGCTCGCCTTACGAAACGCAGCTCCGCCAGGGTCAGTTCGGTGTAGTCGCGATAGCCGTTGTCGCGTCGCGACGGGGGCGTGATCAGGCCACGCTTTTCGTAGAAGCGGATGGTGTCGCGGCCAAGCCCGCTGGCCCTTTCCAGTTCGCCGATCAGCATGTGGAGAAACTCCTTGACTATGGAGTTGGCTCCACACCTTACCATGGTTTGACGCGCCCGCATGGGGCGATCACGACATGGTGAGGAGGCAACGAGATGGCATCTAGGCTTGAGGAACGACAGCTACAGGCCGGCGACGGCGTGGCCATCGCCGCACGTTTCGTCACCCCGGCAAATCCCAAGGCGGCGGTGCTGATCGCCCCGGCCATGGGCGTACCCCAGCGCTTTTACGCCCCGCTGGCACAGTGGCTGGCGAGGCAAGGAATGGCCGTGGCTACCTTCGACTACCGCGGCATGGGGGCGTCGCGGCCGGCGCGGCTGAGTGGTTTTCCTGCCACCATCATGGACTGGGCGCAGCTCGATGCGTCGGCAGTGCTCGAGGCGCTGGAGCGACAGGCGCCGGGGTTGCCGCGCTACTGGATCGGCCACAGCCTGGGCGGGCAGATTCCGCCGCTGGTGCCGGGGCACGAACGGCTCGAACGCATCGTTACCGTGGCCTGTGGCAGCGGCTACTGGCGCGAGAACGCACCGGCGCTGAAGCGGCGCGTCTGGCTGTTCTGGTTCGGCGCGGTACCGCTACTCACGCCGCTATTGGGCTATTTCCCCGGCAAGCGACTCAACATGGTGGGCGATCTGCCCCGCGGTGTGGTCGAGCAGTGGCGGCGCTGGTGCCTCGATCCGGAATACGCGGTAGGAGCGGAGCCCGGCGTGCGCGAGCGCTTCGCCGCCGTGCGCATGCCGGTAGTGTCACTCTCCTTCAGTGATGACGACTTCATGTCGGCGCGCAACACCGAGTCGCTGCACGGCTTTTACGCCAACGCTCCGTGCTCGCTGCTGCGCATCCGGCCACAGGAGGCGGGCCTGGCTCGCATCGGTCACTTCGGCTTCTTTCGCGCCGAGCATGAGCAGGCCCTGTGGCAGCGCTACCTGCTGCCGGCGCTGCAAGGCAGCGTGCCGGAAGCCGCCCGGGCGAGCGCGATCACAGGGGCATGAGCCGGCCCGGCACTTCTCGTTCCAGCCGCTCCTGATCCATCAGCGCCGCTACCGCCTCACCGACGTGCTTGACGCCAGCCTCGACGGAGGGTGTCATCGCCGCGGCGTAGTTCAGACGCAGACAGTGACGGAACTTTCCCGAGGCCGAGAACAGCGAGCCCGGAGTGATGTGCAGACCCTCGCCCATCAATTGCTCGTTGAGGCGCACGCAGTCGGTGGCGCCAGGCAGCTCCAGCCATAGCAGGAAGCCGCCCTGGGGATAGCTGACCCCGGTACCGGGCGGGAAGTAGCGCAGCACCCAGGCGATCATGATGTCGCGATGCTGGCGGTACTGGCGCACCATCTCGCGCAGGTGGCGTTCGTAGTGACCGTGCTGAACGAACTCGGCCACGGCGAGCTGCGGTAGCGTGGCCGAGGCGCCGGTGGAGACGTACTTCATGTGCAACGCCTGGTCGCGGTAGCGCCCCGGCGCCATCCAGCCCACCCGCAGCCCGGGTACCAGCGTCTTGGAAAAGGCGCTGCACAGCAGTACCCGGCCGTCGTCGTCGAAGCTCTTGAGCGTGCGTGGCCGGGGCGTATCGAAGGAGAGGTCGCCGTAGATGTCGTCCTCGACGATGGCCACGTCGAAGCGCTGGGCCAGGGCGACCAGGGCGCGCTTGCGTGCCTCGGGCATGGTATAGCCGAGTGGGTTGTTGCAGGTGGGCGTGACCTGGATCGCCTTGATCGGCCACTGTTCGAGCGCCAGCTCCAGTGCCTCGAGGCTAATGCCGGTCTGCGGGTCGGTGGGGATCTCCAGCGCCTTGAGCTTCTGCGCCTTGAGGATCTGCATGGTGCCGTAGAAGCTCGGCGAATCCACCGCCACCACGTCGCCGGGTTCGGTCAGGGTGCGTAGGGCCAGCGAAAGCGCCTCCTGGCAGCCGGTAGTGATGAGCACGTCATCGGGATGCAGCAGGCAGCCCGACTTGGCGGCCAGTCGTACCACCTGACGACGCAGCTCGAGGCTGCCCTGCAGGCTGTCGTAGTTGAGCCCGTGAGCCGCCACGTGCCGGTGCAGGGTAGCCAGCTGGCGCTGCAAGGGGCGCAGGCTGACGGCTGTGAGATCGGGAATGCCGCGCCCCAGCATCAGCAGGCGGTCCTCCTCGGGGGAGCGCGCCACCAGCTCCAGCACCTGGTCCCACTGGGAAACGTCGAGCGGGCGCTGGGCGGGGCGCGACACCTTCGGCAGCAGGTTCGGCGTCGGCCGGGGCAGCACATAGTAGCCCGAGCGAGGGCGTGCTTCCGCCAGACCGGACTCCTCGAGACGCCGGTAGGCTTCCTGCGCCGTGGAAACGCTGACGCCAAGCTCGCGGCAGAGTGCGCGCACGGAGGGTAGCCGGTCGCCGACACGATACTGCCCCTGCTCGATGCGCTGGGCCAGGGCCTGCGCCACCTGATCGTAACGTTTCATGACAGAGTCGCCAATCTGTTCTCACATTCGGTACAGAGGATGAAATAGCGGACGATACAGAGCCAGAATAGCCCCATCTGTATTGCAAAACTATTTTTATATTGAATCTGTATTGGTTTTTCGCACGGTCGTAGCCTGTCAGAACCCACCGACAGGAGACGCCGCCATGCTTATCGAACGCTTCATACATCTGTCCCGTTGGATCAGGAGCCGGCAACAGCGTCACCGTACCCGCTGCGACCTGCGCCATCTCGACGACCATCTGCTGGCCGATATCGGACTCGATCGAAGCACGGCCGAGCGTGAGGTGCGCAAGCCGTTCTGGCGTTGAGAAACCTGTGTGCACGGGAACCTGCGCAGGTCCATGCTGCCGTATGAATAAGACAAGGACGCAACCGGGCAGACATGGAGGAGGGAGAGACGATGATAGAGATTCTACCGGCCCCCGAGTACGTGGCGGCGTTCCGTATTTCGGGTACGCTGCACAGCGCGGACTACGACGTATTGATCCCTGCCATCGAGTCGAAGCTCGAGTACAACGAGCATATCGGCGTGCTGGCGGACATGACCGACTTCGACCACATGACGGCCGGCGCCCTGCTGCGCGACTTGGCCTATGCCATGAGCAAGCTGGGCGAGTACCACCGTTTCAAGCGTGCCGCAGTGATCGCCGACAAGCGCTGGATCGAGACCACCACCAAACTGGCTGGCAAGCTGTTCCCCAATACCGAAGCGCGTCTCTTCCATGCCGGTGAACTGGAGGAGGCCATGCGCTGGGTCGCCGGCTTTCGCCGCGACCTGATCAACGGCGGGCTATGAGGCAGTGGCGGCAGTGGCCCGCTCGCCGTGCCACTGGCGCAGCAGCCAGGCGAAGGCCAGCCCCAGGGCCAGCAGCCACAGCCCGGCACCGGCCAGCAGCCACAGGCTGTCGGCCAGGCGCAGCACCAGCCCGCCGAGGCTGACCCCCACCGACTGGCCGAGGAACAGACAGCCGGCGAAAACCGCCATGGCGGTGCCGCGCATGGCGGGTGCCATCTGCGTGGCATTGATCTGCAGCGTGCTGTGCATCATGTAGAAGCCGAGCCCCGCGGCGAAGGCACTGGCGGTGGCCAGGACCGGCAGCGAAGCCAGTGCCAGCCCGACGAAGCCGAGCCCCATCAGCACACCGCCGCCCGCCGCCAGGCCCGGCTCGCCCAGCCGGGCCACCAGCGGCCTGGCCAGGGCGGCGAAGATCAGCCCGCCCACGCCGAACAGCGCCACCATCAGCCCCGCCTGGGTCAGCGAGACGTCAAGCCGGGTATAGAGATGACTGGCAACGAAGGCCAGCGCGCCGAAGGCAGCAATCCCTTCCAGGAATACCAGCGCCAGGATGCGCCGGGCACGGGAAATCAGCAGCACCTCGCGAATGCGCGAGAAGAAGGCGATGCGCCCCTGATCGGCCTTGGGTGGCGACAGGGCCGGCTGGCGACGCAAAGCCTCCAGCAGCAGCCCGCCGGCACCGAGGAACAGCAGCGTGAGCAGCATGAACGCCGCCTGCCAACCCAGCGTGTCGGCCAGGAAACCACCCGCCACCTGCCCCGAGATCAGCCCCAACACCGCACCGGAAAGCATGTGAGCCAGGGTGACCTGGCGCTGCTCATAGGGCACGTTGTCGCCCACCCAGGCCATGGAGAGCGGGATGATGGCGGCGGCGGTGGCGCCATTCAGGGTGCGGAACAGCAGCAACATGGGCAGCGACTCGGCCAGCGCCGAGCCCAGCGCGCCCACGGCACAGGCCAGGGTGGCCAAACCGATTACCCGCAGCGTGCCGTGGCGGTCGCCCAGTGGACCGTAGGCGAGCTGCATTACGCCGTAGGCGATGGCGAACAGGGTAATGTTCTGCGCCACATCGGCCACCGGCCGGGCAAAGGCCTGCGACAGTGCCGGCAGCATGGCGTCGGTGACGCGCATCGAGGCCATGCTGGCGAAGCCGGCCAATGCCAGCAGCAGGATGACGAGGCGGGGCGGTGCAGCCATGGCGTTCAACGCTTGGCTCCTTGTGTCTGCTGGGCCATGGCCCGTTCGGCGGGGCGGACCAGCCCCAGGAAGCTCGCCACGGCCAGCAGGCCACCCAGTGCCACGACCACCGCCATGGTGCGTGAGGTCCCGTCGTGCAGTTGGCCGACCGCGCCGCCCACCAGTGCGGCGATGGTCATCTGCAGGAAGCCGAACAGCGACGACGCCGAGCCGGCACAGTGTGGGTTGGGCGCCAGGGCGCCGGTCATGGATTGCGGCATCAACACGCCCATGCCGATCATGAACAGCACATGCGGGCCAACCACGGCCCAGGCGGCGAATACCTCGGACAGGGCCAGCACCGCCATCAGGCTGCCGCCTAGCGCGCAGGTCAGGCTGGCCAGGCCGACCAGGCGCTCGCGCCCTAGCCGATGGCTGTAGCGGCCGCTGAGCAGGGTGCCGGTGAAGAACCCGGCCACAATCAGGGTGAAGAACAGGCCGTACTGGAAGGGCGAGACGCCAAGGAACTCGATCAGCACGAACGACGAGCCCGAGAGATAGGCGAACAGGCCTGAGAACGCCGCCGAGTTGGTCAGGGTATAGCCCATGAAGATGCGCTGGCCGAGCAGCATGCGGAAGTTACCGAAGATGACCGCAGGGTGAATCGACTGGCGGCGCTCCGGTGGCAGCGGCTCCGGTAGCGCCAGGATCAGCAGCGGCAGCATCACGGCGGCGTAGAGCGCCAGCAGCACGAATACCGACTCCCAGCCGAAGAACAGCAGCAGCCCGGCACCGACGATAGGCGCCAGTGCCGGCGCCAGCGACATGGTGCTGGCCATGTAGGAGAGGATACGCCCGGCCTCGAGGGGGCCATAGATGTCGCGTACCGCGGCACGGCCCAGCACCGGCCCGGTGGCGCCGCCCAGTGCCTGCAGGAAGCGCCCGGCCAGCAGCCACTCGATGCTGGGGGCGAAGGCGCACAGCAGGCTCGCCAGCAGGAACAGGCTGAAGCCGAACACCATCACCGGCTTGCGCCCGAAGCGGTCGGAAAACGGGCCGCAGAACAGTTGGGCGGCGGCGAAGCCTGCCATGTAAAGGCTCAGGGTCAGTTGCACCTGGTCGGGGCCGGTGTCGAGGGCTTCGGCCATGGCCGGCATGGCCGGCAGATACATGTCGGTGGCCAGAGGGCCCAGCGCGGTCAGGGCCGCCAGGGTAATCACCGTGGCAGGAGATTTCAGCCTCAGCACATTGACCTCATTCTCGAAGGGCGTCTCGAAGGGCGCTCGGGGGCGAAAGACAACGACCGACGGGCACCGCTTCTCCCGCTCCGGCTTGGAACAGGGAGGGGCGGCGCCCGCCAGTCGTTAGCTTGCTTAATATAGCCTAATTAGCGCGGCTCTGCTCAACCCGCATCCGGCTGCTCGCCCGGGGCGGCCTTGGCGAAGGCGTCCAGCGCTCGGCAGCGCTCGGTGATGCGACGGAGCGTCGGATACGCGGAGAGGTCGCACTCGAAGCGCTCGGCGTTGAATACCTGCGGCACCAGGCAGACGTCGGCCAGGGTCGGGCTGTCGCCGTGGCAGAACGCGCCGCTGGCGGACTCGCTGGCCAGCCTTGCCTCCAGCGCGGTGAAGCCTTCGGCAATCCAGTGGCGATACCAGGCCAGCTTGGCCTCGTCGTCCAGCTTCAGCTCGTGCACCAGGTACTTGAGCACCTTGAGGTTGTTGAGCGGATGGATCTCGCAGGCGACGAGCTGGGCCAGCGAGCGCACCCGGGCACGGCCCTCGGCGTCCGCCGGCAGCAGCGGCGGCTCGGGGTGGCGTTCCTCCAGGTACTCGCAGATCGCCAGCGACTGGGTCAACTGGGCGCCGTCGTCGGTCTCGAGCACCGGCACCAGCCCCTGGGGGTTGTGAGTGCGGAAGTCGTCGCTCTTCTGCTCGCCCTTGACCAGGTTGACCGGTACCTGGTCGTACGCCAGGCCCTTGAGGTTCAGCGCGATGCGCACCCGGTAGGCCGCCGAGGAGCGGAAATAGCCGTACAGCGTGGTCATGGTTGACTCTCCCTGGCCGTTCACTTGGGCTGGCTTACTTTGGCTGGTAGGGCACCACCTGCTGGTCGATGGCGCCGAAGATGCTGTTGCCGGCACGGTCGAACATCTCGATACGCACCCGGTCGCCGAAGCGCAGGAAGGGCGTCTTGGCCGCGCCGTGCAGGATCTGCTCCACCATGCGCACCTCGGCCAGGCAGCTGTAGCCTACGCCGCCGTCGACGATCGGCTTGCCGGGGCCGCCGTCGGGGTCGGGGTTGGAGACGGTGCCGGAGCCGATGATGGCGCCGGCGCCCAGGTAGCGGGTGCGGGCGGCATGGGCGACCAGCTCGGGGAAACCGAAGATCATGTCGGGGCCGGCCTCCGGCTCGCCGAACTTCTCGCCGTTGAGATGCACGGTCAGCGGCAGATGGACCTTGCCACCCTGCCAGGCGTCGCCCAGCTCGTCGGGAGTGACGCAGATCGGCGAGAAGCTCGAGGCCGGCTTGGCCTGGAAGAAGCCGAAGCCCTTGGCCAGCTCGCCGGGAATCAGGCCGCGCAGGCTGACGTCGTTGACCAGCATGATCAGCTTGATGTGGCCGGCGGCCTGTTCCGGCGTGACCGCCATGGGCACGTCGTCGGTGATCACCGCGATCTCGCCCTCGAAGTCGATGCCGTGCTCCTCGCTGACCGCCTCGATCTCCTCGGTGGGGGCGAGAAACTTGTCGCCGCCACCCTGGTACATCAGCGGGTCGTTCCAGAAGCTCTCCGGCAGCTCGGCGCCGCGGGCCTGGCGCACCAGCTTGACGTGGTTGAGATAGGCGGAGCCGTCGGCCCAGTGATAGCTGCGCGGCAGCGGCGAGTGCAGCTGGCCCTGATCCAGGCTGAAGGCGCCCTCGGCGCTGCCGTCGTTGAGCTCGGCGTAGCGCGCCTCCAGCCTGGGGCTGACGGCGTCCCAGTTCTCGAGCGCCTGCTGCAGGGTGGCGGCGATATCGGTGGCGGAAACCGCGCGGGTGAGGTCGCGGGAGACCACCAGCAGTTCGCCGTCGCGGCCGTTTTTCAAAGTGGCGAGTTTCATCTTGGCTCAATCCTTTCGTCAGGGGCGGAGCTCGTCGGCTCCGTCCGGTTCAGCGTTTCGTCTCTCGGGGCTATTCAGGATCGCTCAAGGCTGTCAGGGCTGCTTGGGATCGAAGTGCGAGCGCAGCGTCGACCATACGTCGACGTAGTCGCGCTGGCGGATGTCCGCGTTGAGCGCCGCTTCGGTCGGGTGGTAGACGTAGCGGCTCTCGAACATGAAGGCCAGGGTCGCATCCAGGCGCTGCGGTGTCAGCTCGGCGTTGGAGGCCTTCTCGAAGGTCTCGGCATCGGGGCCGTGGGGCGACATGCAGTTGTGCAGGCTGGCGCCGCCGGGCAGGAAGCCCTCGGCCTTGGCGTCGTACTCGCCGTGGATCAGGCCCATGAACTCGCTCATCAGGTTGCGATGGAAGTAGGGCGGGCGGAAGGTGTTCTCGGCCACCATCCAGCGCGGCGGGAAGATCACGAAGTCGATGTTGGCCATGCCCGGGGTGTCGGAGGGTGAGGTCAGCACGGTGAAGATCGAGGGGTCGGGGTGATCGAAGCTCACCGTGTTGATGGTGTTGAACTTGGCCAGGTCGTACTTGTAGGGCGCGTAGTTGCCGTGCCAGGCCACCACGTCGAGCGGCGAATGGCCGAGCTTGGTCACCCAGAAGCGGCCGGAGAACTTGGCCACCAGCTCGAAGTCGCCCTCGATGTCCTCGAAGGCGGCCACCGGGCTCTCGAAGTCGCGCGGGTTGGCCAGGCCGTTGGCGCCGATGGGGCCGAGGCCGGGCAACTCCAGGGGGCTGCCGTAGTTCTCGCAGACGTAGCCGCGGGCGGCGTCAGAGCCCTCGGCCAGGCGCACCTGGAACTTCATGCCGCGGGGAATCACCGCGATCTCGCCGCCCTTGACCTCGAGCTCGCCGAGTTCGGTGCGCAGGCGCAGGGTGCCCTGCTGCGGCACGATCAACAGCTCGCCGTCGGCGTCGTAGAAGAAGCGCTCGGTCATGTCGCGGTTGAAGGCATAGACGTGCACGCCGCAGCCGGCCTGGGTGCCGGCATCGCCGTTGACGGCAATCGTCAGCAGGCCGTCGATGAAGTCGGTGGGCTCGGCGGGAATCGGCAGCGGGTCCCAGCGCATCTGGTTGGGGTCGGCGGCGGGCCTGGCCAGCGGCGAGGTGGCTACCCGGCCGTTCTCCAGCGGCGTATAGGCGCTCTGCACCACCGAGGGGCGGATGCGGTAGAGCCAACTGCGCAGGTTGGCGTGGCGCGGCGCGGTGAAGGCCGAGCCGGTGAGCTGCTCGGCGTAGAGGCCGTAGGCGCACTTCTGCGGCGAGTTCTGCCCTGCCGGCAGCGCGCCGGGCAGCGCCTCGCTGGCGAAATGGTTGCGGAAACCGCTCTGGTACTCGAGCGTCTGGGTCGTCATGTCGGGGGTCCTCTGTTTCAACGTCCTGTCGAATCTTTTGCTGACTCAAGCCGTTCGCTTGGCTGTGTCGTGGCCTGGCCGGCGATGGTCAGCGCCTCCTCGAGCACCTGCTGGTCGCCGATGTGGTTGGCCAGCAGCAGGATCAGCCGGGCATTGATGCGCTCGCTCTCGGCCTCGCTGCGCTCGCGATGCAGCTCGGTCAGCGCGGCATAGAAGGCGTCCGGGTCGGTGAAGTTGGGGTTGAGCTCAAGCCGTGGCATGGGTGCCTCCCTGAACGGTGGAAGGAGCGAGATAGGCGCCCAGGGCGCGGTCCATCGCCTCGCCGACCGCGGCCGCCGTGACGGTGTGCCAGCGGGCGGTGACGTGCTGGTCGGGGCGGATCAGGTAGGCGATGCCGGCGCCGAGGCCGTAGCGCTCGCCGATCAGGTTCTCCACGTCCTCGACCTGGCGGCTGCGCGGCAGCTCGGTCAGGGCGTGGGGCGCGGGGCCGACGACCAGCAGGTCGAGGTCGGCCCGCTCCTCGAGCAGCGGGGCGAGTTCGGCCCTGAGGGCTTCGGCCCGGGCGCTGTCGACACGACCATCGAGCAGCAGCACGAAGCGCTCGCCGAGCTGGTTGAGCAGCCAGGCGCGCCGGCCGGCCAGGCCGATCGGCGCGTCCTTGGCCGGACTGCCGGGGCGCAGCTCGAGGGGCAGGCCCTCGGCCTCATGGCCGTTGAGCGGCGAGCCGTCGTAGCGGCACGGTATGGAGAGGCGACCGCTGTTGACCAGACGGCGGGCAAAGGGGTAGTGCTCGGCCAGCTCCAGCACGCTGTCGCGGAACAGGCGGCTCACGCGACTCTTGGGGGTGATGAAGTCGGTGGCCCGCGTCGAGTTCAAGATGTTCTCGGCGGCGCCGTGCTGGCGCTCGTCGTCGTAGGTGGCGAGCAGCGCTTCCGGGGCCTGGCCCTTGAGCACCCGGGCCAGCTTCCAGGCCAGGTTCTCGGTGCTCTGCAGCGCGCCGTTGGCGCCGCGGGCGCCGAAGGGGGATACCTGATGGGCGGCGTCGCCCATGAAGAACACCCGCCGGTGGATGTAGCTGTCCATCTTGCGGCAGCGGAAGGTGTAGACGCTGGCCCACTCCAGCTCGAACTCCACGTCCGCGCCGAGCATCGCCTGCACGCGGGGGCGGATGTTCTCCTCCTTCTTCTCCTCTTCCGGGTCGGCATCCCAGCCGAGCTGGAAGTCGATGCGCCAGACGTTGTCCGGCTGACGGTGCAGCAGCACCGACTGGTTGGGGTGGAAGGGCGGGTCGAACCAGAACCAGCGTTCGGTGGGGAAGTCCGCCTTCATGATCACGTCGGCGATCAGGAAGCGGTCCTGGAACACCTGGCCCTTGCTCTCCAGGCCCAGCATGTCGCGAATCTTGCTGTTGGCGCCGTCGGCCACCAGCAGGTAGTCGCAGGCGAGGCGGTAGTCGCCGTCCTCGGTGCTGACCAGCACCTCGCTGCGCTCGGCCTGGCTGTCCACTGCGGTGACCTTGTGCAGCCAGCGCAGGTCGATCAGCTCGTTGAGCTCATTGGCACGATCGACCAGGTACTCCTCGAAGTAGTACTGCTGCAGGTTGATGAAGGCGGGCATGCGGTGGCCCGCTTCCGGCAGCAGGTCGAAGTCGTAGACCTCACGCGCTTGGAAGAACACCCGGCCGCGCTGCCAGGTCACGCCCTTGTCGACCATCGGCTGGGCGCAGCCCAGGCGGTCGAGGATCTCCAGGGTGCGCTTGGCGAAGCAGATCGCCCGCGAGCCGACGCTGACGGTGTTGTTGTCGTCGAGCACCACGCTGGCGATGCCCTGCTGGGCCAGGTCGATGGCCATGGCCAGGCCGGTGGGTCCGGCGCCGACGATCACCACCGGGCAGTGGCGCACGTCGGTGCGGTCGAGTTCCGGTGGGCGCCGGTACGGATAGACGGGATTGTTGTAGGTCGTTGGCATCGTGCTCCCCTCGGCACCTGCCGCCGGGTGGCGTCCCGGCGGCAGGCCTGTTCCGGGACGTCCCGGGGTATCGTTGTCGTTACTGGTTCTCGACCACTTCCTGCAGCGAGTGCCACATGGCGGTGTCGCGCTCGGCGGTCCAGATGCGCGGGTCGGGATATTCGCCGCCGGCCTCGTCATAGCAGCGGGTGATGTCGAACGGCAGACAGTGGTCGAAGATCACCCAGTGGCCGTACTTCGGCTTGAGCTTGGCGTAGGTCTCGGCGTAGCACTCGGAGAGCGACTTGCCGGCGGCCTTGCCCGCCTTGACGCTGCCGTACATGTCGGCGAGGAAGTCGCGGGTGCCCTGGATCGCCTCCTGGCACTGCTCGGGGGTGGTGAGCGCCTCGCCGCGCCCCGGTACCAGCTTCTGCGGGGCCATCGCCTGCAGGCGGTCGAGGGTGGTGGGCCAGTCCTCGTGATAGGCGTCGCCGGTGTAGGGGGTGGCGCCGTACTCGACCAGGTCGCCGGAGAACATCACCTTCTCCTCGGGCAGCCAGACGATGGTGTCGCCCTTGGTGTGGCCGCGACCGAGGTGGATGATGCGTACTTCGCGCTTGCCCATGAACACCGTGAGCTCCTGCTGGAACACGATGTTGGGCCAGGTCAGGCCGGGCACCGAGTCGACGCCCTTGAACAGGCGCGGAAAGCGGCCGACCTCTGACTCGTAGTCCTGCTGGCCGCGCTCGACGATCAGGTCGTAGGTGTGCTGGCTGGCATAGATGTTCTCGGCACCGTAGGCCGAGGCGCCGAGCACGCGCACGGCGTGGTAGTGGCTCATCACCACGTGCTTGATCGGCAGGTCGGTGACCTCGCGAATCCGACGGATCACGTCCTGGGCCATGATCGGCGTGGCCTGGGTGTCGATCACCATCACGCTGTCGTCGCCGATCACCACGCCGGTGTTGGGGTCGCCCTCGGCGGTATAGGCGTACAGGCCCTCGGCCAGTTGGGTGAAGCTGACCTGCTTCTCTTCGGTATCGGCGTGGGAAGCGAACTTCTTGCTCATGGTTCCTCCAGGGTCGTCAGGGTCGTCACGTAGGCCGTGTCCCGCCCACCAGCGGTGCCGGAATGTCGTTCAGCATAGTTTTGTTTGAAACTATATGTCCAGCAAATCACGGACCAATCCCTAAATCAAGCGGCGGGAAAATAGCCGGAATTTGCCTTGGATCATGGGTTTAACGTTTTTTTGCGACCTAAGTCTAATAACGAATCATTGCAAAATTAGTTGCACAGGAAATTAACTAGCGGCAAGGTGAGGCTGACAAAACATAGGCTGCGTTGCCCCCGGCGAGTGCACCCGAAGGCAGCGACGCTCGCATTACAACAACACAAAGCCATCACGTGGCGCGAGTGCGCCACCCGTGACGACCAGGAGCACACAATGAAAATCACCAACCGCCTCATGATCGGCGCCGTCGCGGCGCTCGGGTTCAGCCTCGGCACGCCTGCGCTGGCCCAGACCACCATCACCGTCAGCACCTGGGGCGGCCCCAACCACGGCGTCAACACCATCGTCTGGCCGACCTGGAAAGCCTGGATCGAGGACGCCACCGAAGGCCGCGTGACCGTCGAAGTGGTGCACGACATGGGCCCGCCGGCGGCGCAGATGGAGATCGTCGCCGACGGTATCGCCGATGCCAGCTGGATCTTCCACGCCCACATGGCCGGCCGCTTCCTGGCCACCCAACTGCCGGAATTCCCCACTTTCGAGGAGTTCTCCTCCGAGGATGCCGCCGCGGCCTACTGGCACACGCATCAGGAATATCTGGCCCAGGCGGGCGAGCATCGCGGCGTCGACGTGCTGGCCATGGGCGTGCACGGGCCGGGGCAGATCTTCACCCGCGACCAGATCGGCTCCATCGACGACCTGGCGGGCAAGCGTCTGCGGGTCGGCGGCGGGGTGATGAGCGGGCTGGCCGACGCCATGCGCGTGACCGGCGTGGCGCTGCCGCCCACCGGCGTCTACGAAGCCGCCTCCCAGGGTGTGGTCGACGGCGCCATGCTGACCCTGGAGAGCCTGCGCAGCTTCCGTGTGGCCGAAGTGGCGCCGCACACCCTGACCGTCGATGGCGGCTTCTATCGCGGCAGCTTCGCCATCGTCATGAATCCGATGTTCTGGGATCAGGTTTCGCCCGAAGATCGCGAGGCGATCGAGGCCGTTTCCGGTGAGCACCTGTCGCGGCTGTTCGGCTACATGATGGACGTTTCCGACGAGAGCGGGGTCGAGTTCGGTCAGGAGCGCGGTGCCACCTTCACCCAGGCGCCCGAAGCGGATATCGAGCGGCTGCGCGGTGTGACCGAGCAGCTGATCGCCGAGTGGTCGAATGCCGTGGCGGATCGCGGTGTCGATGCCGAGGCGGCCCTGGCGCACTTCCGTGAGCAGTTGGCCCTGGCGGCCGAGAGTGAAGGTATCGCCGAGCGCGTCGTGCGCCAGTAACCCGCTGCACCTTTATCTGGAGGCTTGACCATGCCGACCTCGTCCACGCTCTGGTTGCGGGTCGGTCGTGTCATGCAGCTGACGCTGGAGGGGGTGGCCGGAGCCACCCTCTTCGCCATGATGCTGCTGACCACGGCGGACGTGACCGGACGCTACTTCTTCAACTCGCCGATTCTCGGCACCGTCGAGCTGACCCAGCTGATGCTGGCCGCGCTGGTGTTCCTGTCGCTGCCGGTGGTGTGCTGGCGCGAGGAGCACGTCAGCGTCGATCTGCTCGACAGCGTGTTTCCGGCGCGCCTGATCTGGATCCGCCAGGTGCTGG
>Ga0213835_100759_pt1 | contig 25892 bp, 19 predicted proteins | sample SWPATP01_FD_160576 | JGI IMG/M metagenome (GOLD analysis project Ga0213835, IMG submission 160576) | Coastal seawater microbial communities from Marineland, Florida, United States - SWPA TP0 #1 | ecosystem: Environmental > Aquatic > Marine > Coastal | place: USA: Florida | collected 2016-08-05 | reverse complement strand
GACATATAAACAGTTATGAGGATGGTCAGGAGAGGTTTCCTTATATCCAAACTCGGGGCTGGAATCCTCACCGGCTAGTGATTTCTGGCATTTCAGCCCTATTTCATACCCGAACGTCTCGCACCTTGCGCTTACACTTATCACTACTCCGCAGGTAAATCCTGCCATCTGAGAGCCTAAGAGGGGTTACGACGTTCCATTTATGTGGGCATTCTATCCTTAGATTCGTCCTTTCCACCGGGGTACTTTAAAGGTCTGTGTAGGTATAGCACAAAATTATCCTACATCTTGAAGATGGATTGTTAAAACCTCTTCTTTTTCCCCTTGTCCTTTTGGACGCAGCGTGTCAACCTATTTCGCTGCTTCATAATTACGATGGTTCAAGCCAGACATTCGGTTTTCCTAATCATAGATAGTTGGCAGTGGTCGAGTAGGAAATAGGTTTTTCCATTACGCCTTCCGTTCCCCGCTTCAACCTAAGGGTGTGAATCGTTAAATTGGGGGTGGCTACCGCCGTTACTCTCAACTTTCTGCTATATTGGGGTCATAACTCCCTCAAACAGTCCGTATATTGACCCTGAGTTCCCTGCCTAGTTTGGATTCTCATCTCCAAACGTTGGGACGCATAAATAGTTATGGGATATTCAAAGAGTTTCAGCCCTCTTTTATTCAACCAAGGGGTTGAAATCCCACTAGGAGGTTATTTCAGGCATCTCAGCCTTATTTGGTCTCCTAAACATCTCGCACTTAGTGGTTTATGATAGCATAGCACATCGAGAGTATGCAAGACTCAAACCCAAAGTCCTAATTGGCCATTACCTGCTAAGGACATTGACAAGTAGGGGTCGAGAGAGATGTCGCCATCTCCCCCTCCCATACAAAACCGTACTTGAGACTTTCACCTCATACGGCTCCTAATCTGATTGTTCCATTATTAAGGATACAGCGTTGGCGTTATCTAGCGCCGTCTTATCATCATGACAGTGGCGGTGTAATAATTGAAGGTTTTTGTATTCATCCTTTCCACCAAGGCTTCGAGGTACAATGTGGTCTATTTCAATTAGATCAGATGTGGTAAAGTATTGTCGGTAGGGGTCGAAAGGGAAGTCACCCTCCCCAACTCCCATTCCCAACCGTACTTGAGACTTTCACCTCACACGGCTCCTGATGTGGACACCCCTTGTCATGGGAACAGGGTTACGACCCCCTGCTTTGTAACTTCAACTTTCAGAGCTGTATACAACCACGTAGTCTTTAAACTCGCTCTCGTCATAATACTCCTACTAATCGCAGTATCTATATCCACACCGCGACCTGTGGGCATATCCCCACCATGACAATTGGGCTTTGGCTTCTGGTCGCATCCTTCACCCTCAAAAGGGTAGGGGTCGAAAGGGAAGTCACCCTCCCCAACTCCCATTCCCAACCGTACTTGAGACTTTCACCTCATAGGGCTCCTGATGTGGACACCCCTTTGTCATGGGAACAGGGTTACGACCCCCTGCTTTGTATAGCACTAGTCAATACGGTTAGGACGCAGCCTTGAGAACATAATCCATGGCATCATCGAGAGAATCAAACTGCTCACGTGCAATGGCGAATGCGGGCTTTCAACCACGACCAACATTTCTCTATCTTGTTGAGGTCTGGCGAATAAGGTGGTAGATAGAGTAAACGGCATTGAGCTGCCTCCACCAGTTCAGCCTGCCGCCCCCCTTTATGAAACGTTGCATTGTCCAATACTAGAGTCTGACCTGGCTTCAATGTTGGAATTAAGATAAACTCCAACTACAACTCAAACACTGTCCGATTACAACAACCCTCAAAGGTAAAGGGAGTTAAGAGTTGTTGATAACACCATGCGGCCATATAGCTCACCCTGCCCTGCCTCTTCCCTGATTTGAGGGTATGGAAGCGTTGTCCTTCCTCGCAGTAACCATAAGGATAATCCGAGTCTTGACTATTCATGCCAGCTTCATCGAGGTAAACCAACCCTTCCGGCTCCATATGTTGAATCTGAGCAATAAACGCCTCTCGCTGTTGCTGATCACGTTCTTGGTAGCCGTAAGTTTTTTTTCTGGTGAAGCCAATTTTCTTCAAGGCTCTGGATATGGTGCGAGGAGAGATGTCGTCATCCCAAAGTTGAGCCATTTGAGCGGAGGTTTTGTCGCCATGCTCTTGGGCAAAAGCCTTGAATTTATGCCAGTCGGTAATTTTGTGGTTATTGCCAGGTCGGTGATTAGGTTTAGGGAGGAAGTCGCCGGTGTGTTCTTTTCTTTGCAGCCAGAGATTGATGGTGTTCCGGCTGACATGGAAAAATTGACTGGCTTTGGTTTTGGACATACCGTATAGTTCAATTGCATTGATAACTTTTTGTCTAAGGTCGTAACTGTAGGGGGCTGGCCTTTTGGGTCTTATGTAGATATCCTTGCCATTATACGTCCTAACTTTTCTGTCTTGTGCTATAACTTCCCTGTTTGATACTTAGGTATATTCTGGCTATTGCATCTTGGGCAGACCGTCCGGGACGGAACCCGTAGCTTGTGCCTTCAAATCTCGATTCCCATTCAGGTTCGAGTGCCGACTTAACCAAAGCTTGCCTAGCTCTATCTTGGATAGTGGGTATTCCCATTCCCGCTTTTTTCATCCCTTCCAGGTTTGGGAATCCACGCCCGTGTAGGGTGCGTTACATTGAGAGACTTGGCAGAGAAACGAAAAACTTTCTGGTAACGCACCATGTAGGGTTTTGCTTTGAGATTTCCCTTAATATTCTCAGCTAAGATTAACCTTTGTTTTGGCGATATTACTATCATTCTATCGACACCGGCTGTCTTTTTGCCTTGACCCGCTTGGGGGGCGGGTTCATTAAGCTGACTGTTGGGAAGCATGGCTGACCGTGGAACCCGCCCCTACAGCCGCACTGCTAGGAGCCGGGCATAATATGATTTCACCAGTAGACGTTGCCACCTTCTTGCCTTCGCATCCTGTCCCGATTTAGCTGCTTGAAATATCCTCTTTTGGATCTTAAAAACTTTCCGCTGGACCTGAGACCAAGGGATAGCTTTCCATACGTTATTCGTAGTCTTGATTGGCTTTGATTTCTCAAAACCTTTCTTTCAACTCGCTTGCGTCATTTGTAAACCTACTAGACTCTATTCTTACAATCAAACCGTGACCTGTTAGCATTTCCCGTCCATTACAGCCGGGCGTTGGCTTCTGGTCACATCTCACATCCTCTAGGACTTGCGCTTACATTTGTCACTACTAACTACCTCGACCAGATAGTTAGAGTCCGGGAGGACTTAAAACGTTCCGTTTATACGGGCATTCCATCGTTAGATTTGTCCTTTCCACCGGGGTACTTTTAAAGGTCTGTGTAGGTAGTAATGGTAACCTCCTACTTTTTCTCCTTACTCTTTTGATCGCAGCGTGTCAACCTATTTCGCTACTCTGTATTTACGATGGTTCAAGCCGGACATTTGGTTTCCCTAATCATGGATGGTTGGCAGTGGTCTCGATTCCGGTGTTGGGTTACACCTCGGAGCCTTCCGTTCCCCGCTTCAATCCTGGGGTTATGATTCCCAAAACTGGGGGTGGCTTTCGCCGTTACTCTCTACTCCCTGATTTCTCAGTTGGTTTATGACCTTGAGTTCCCTGCCTTGCTATAATAGTTATCTACCATAGCGTCGGGACATATAAACAGTTATGAGGATGGTCAGGAGTGCGCTCCTTATATCCAACCGAGGGGTTGGAGTCCCCACCAGGCGGTTATTTTGGGTATTACAACCCTATTTCATGCCTGAACGTCTCGCACATAGTATATATAGTATCACAGGAGATCAGCTTGAATTCAACAGTAATCATGACAATTGTACTGCTGGTTATGATGTTTGGAGCGGGTATCTTCAGTTCTTCGACAGGATATAAACTCGGTCGTGATGCACTCAAGGAAATCACTCAGCCAGACGTGCGACCCAGCAACATTACCGATCGCATTAATAACTCATCTTCCCGTCAAGAAGGAGTTAAACTACTCAGAGAAGAAGATATTATCGCTCAAGTCAAAAAACGCATAGCAGCAGGGGGTGTTGATCCAGATCCCCCAGATCAACCCCAAGCCCAGGAGAAACCCGAAGAAGAGAATCAGGCGCAACCGGAAACCACTAACCAAGTTGTATTTCCTATTGTTAGCCGTGATGGGGGTGTAACTCTGGAAATCACCTCTACCCAACGCCGCAGTAATTCTTTACAGCTAAATGTCAATCTCAAAAATGAAGGTGATCAATCAGTGCGGTTTCTTTACAGCTTCCTGAATGTAACTGATAACCAGGGACGAGCTTTAAGTGCTAGTGTAGATTCTCTACCTGGTCAACTACCACCAGGAAGTCAAACTTATACTGGAACTATTGCCATCTCTACCGCTTTGCTAGATAATGTTCAGGAACTCGCTATCAGTTTAACTGACTATCCAGATCAAAAATTGCAATTACAAATGTCGGGTATTCCTGTTGTTCAATAAACAAGTTAATCATCTTGTATATGGGAACATCTCCCGGTGTTCCCTATCAACAATAATATGAAATTTAGTAATCTTTGCTACAGCGTATACCCCGTAAGTCTCGGTAAAAAAGGAGAGGATATCTGGCAGATATTTAATGGTTTGATGTCGGTCAATAAAAAGCGCACTTAATGCTAGAAATGGAGATGGTTTTTGGTCAATTTAGCGAGACAAGTGCCTTGGCTGACCTATCGGGATTAACACTGACGGCTCAAGATATTTTTGGGCGATTATTATCGGTGTTTTTGCTGATTGCTATTAATGCCTTTTTTGTGACGGCTGAATTTTCGATGGTGTCCGTAAGACGATCGCGAATTAGCCAATTAGTTGATGAAGGAGATCTACCAGCCCTCACGGTTCAACATTTACAAAGACGCATCGATTTACTGCTGTCTACTACCCAATTTGGGATTACTCTGTCGAGTCTGGCTTTAGGTTGGATTGGTGAATCGACAATGGCGGTGTTGATTCGCCAGATACTTACTAAAATTCCTCTACACCAATTCCAAGTGGCGATCGCTCATTCCCTGGCGATTCCAATTGTCACCTTTTTTATGCTGGCTTATCTGCAAATTGTTCTGGGGGAATTAGTTCCCAAATCTCTGGCGCTATTATATCCCGAACAAATCGCGAGAATGTTGGCTCCTTCCTCTTTGGCGATCGCTCGATTTTTTAAGCCATTTGTCTGGTGTTTAAATCAGTCTACCCGGTTTTTATTACGTCTGTGTGGGATTAACTACACCGGACAACCTTACACCCGCGTAACCCCTGAAGAATTACAACTAATTATCACTACATCTAGTGAATCTATGGGTTTGGAAGCCGAGGAAAGACAGTTACTTAATAATGTGTTTGAATTTGGGGATGTACTAGCTGAAGAAATTATGATTCCCCGAACCAGTATTGTCTCCCTTCCTAGCACCGCCACCTTTCAACACCTCCTGGAAGAAATGGCAGTTTGTAATCATTCTCGTTACCCTATTACCGGGGAATCCTTAGATGATATTTTGGGGATTTTAGATTTTCGGGACTTAGCCAAACCTTTAGCCGAAAGACAGCTTTCTGAGGAGACACCCATCCTAACTTGGATTCGGGCTGCTAGGTTTATTTCTGAGCAAATGTTACTCAGTGAATTATTACCCCTAATGCAGCGATCGCAACAGGAAATGGCTATTGTTGTAGATGAGTTTGGCGGTACAGCCGGACTGGTAACCATTAACGATTTAATCTCCGAAATTATTGGGGATGGCTCCGAATTAGCCGAACATGAAGATGTGAATATTCAGTTTGTCGATGACCAGACCTTTTTAGTACAGGCGCAGTTGAGTGTTGAAGAAATTAACGAACTGTTGAATTTGGATTTACCCCTCAATGAGGAGTATCAAACTTTGGGAGGTTTTCTCACCTATTACCTGCAAAAAATCCCCGCCGTTGGCGAAGTCTTCACCTACAAAAATATCCAATTTAAAGTAGTTTTAGTAGTCGGTCCCCGTTTGGAACAAATCCAAATTTATCAGTCGGAAACTGAAACCACATCAGATGCTGATCAGACCATTGCGGAACTGTTAGAGTCGGGAGACTCTGACGACACCGGAACCGATAGTTTAACCGCTATTGATGAAATCTCACCCCCACCGGATAATCATACCTCCGACAGCTCCGATAATTCCGCATCAGAAAAAACCGAGACTGATTATACCATTGCGGAACTGTTAGAGTCGGGAAACTCTGACGACACCGGAACCGATAGTTTAACCGCCATTGATGAAATCTCACCCCCACCGGATAATCATACCTCCGACAGCTCCGATAATTCCCCCTCCGAAAAAACCGAGGCTGATCATAACCGCAACCCTTAAACCCTTCCCCCTCTTAGAAGGAAGCCGACGAGGGGGAAAAACTGTTAACTATCAGCCTCTGCTAAAGTTTCTGGTTCCTGGTTATTGGTTTGAGGAATCACCGTCGGCGCGAGAATCTTTAAACCGTTGGGAATACATTTAATTTCCAGGGGTGTGGTGCCGATAATTTCACCATCTAGGACAACTTTTTGAGGGGGTTCAGTTTTCACCTTAACCTTACTGGCGCGTAACCCAATCATATTATCCCGCTGGGTTCCAGTTTTCAGCAAAGCCGACCCAAACAGTTCTACCATACCAGCGATCGCCCTAACCTTAGTAAATTTCTGATTGTCGTTTTCGTTAGTAGCAAAAATCAACACCTCTAACTTCCCATCGTTAGGGATAACCTCTCCCAAACCTTGAGCTAAAATTGACGTGGGGGGAGCCGCATTAGCAACAGTCACAGCACCCGAACGAACCCGACTGGTAGTTCCATCAATCTCAATTTCCGTGTCAAAAACGACTTGTTCATCGAGTTGTTGTAATCCCGCCATTATATAAGCCAGAGCCCCCCAACGCTGCTTAGTTTCTCGATCAGCCTTATCAATGGTTTCGGCTTCATAACCAATTCCAGCCAATAGAATCATAGGGCGATCGTTACAAGTAGCCATGTCAACCGTGCGAGTTACCCCAGCGATAATATTATTACAAGCCCCCCGAATATTCCCAGGAATCCCCATAGCCATACAAAAAGCATTAGCTGTTCCGCGCGGAATGATACCCAGAGAGATATCTGTTCCCATCACCGCACCAGCCACCGCTGAGACCGTCCCATCCCCTCCAGAAGCAATAACCATATCCACCCCGGAATCAACCGCTTCCTGAGCCAACTGTTGGGCGCTAATGGTAGGAGTCGTGAAGGATACCTTGAGATAAATATGGGGTTCTAACAATTGTCGAATTAAAACCAGGTCCTGTTGAGAGTTACCCGTCCCCGAAACCGGGTTAAAAATCAGATGAGCCGACCGACTACGGGTGAGACCGCTTAACATAGCCCTAGCAGTAGCGCGGTTGGTGGCGAGCGGTACATTTTGCAGGTTACAAGCGCGAATCAATACTTGAATTTCTGGGGAGGATAAGTTAAAACCAGGATCGAGGAAGAAAATTACAGCCGCGATTTCCGTTTCCTGTAGGATGCGATAGGCTAGTTCAATATCTCCTCCGTGATGGAGAGACGATAGCACCTGCACCTCTACTCCGGTTCCCTGTAGGAGGTATTGGGCGGTTCTTTCTGGGGCGATTAGTTCGTAGAAGGACAAAGCCACAGTATTCTCTTCTACAAAGCTGACCAGTTGCTCCCGTTGGCTGTCATGGGCGATTAAGGCGATGGTTGTAGACATGGGGGGTTAATAGTTGACAATTGAAAGTTGATGGTTGACAGTGAACAATTATCAATTATTTGGAGATCAATTTCACAAATTCCCGTAAATGTTTCTGTCCTCACTGTTCTGGGGGCTGTTTCTCCCCAAATATCCATCATTGGCTGATATCTAAGGTATCCATTCTATGCAATTAAATCCCCAAACTATATCAGAGCAGCAGTTAACCTCAACTACCCTACCTACCCAGACGATTATTTTGGATGTTGGGGGAATGAAATGTGCTGGTTGTGTGATGGCGGTAGAACGCCAATTAAACCAGCAGCCAGGGGTGATTGCTGTCCGGGTTAATTTAGCCACAGAAGTGGCGACGGTTGAATGTGAACCCGGTACAGTCGATCCACAAAAACTAGCTGATATTCTAACAGAAACGGGATTTAATAGTCAACTGCGTTATGGGTCTGCTGCTAACCAAAAGCTAACTTTTAAGGAACGTCACCGCCAAGAAATGCGCGACCAAATTGGGCGGGTGGTTATTTGTGGTGTGCTGATTTTTCTGTCGGGAATTGGTCACTTTCATCAAATGGGTTGGGGACCGATTCCGGTAGTGAGTAATATTTGGTTTCACTGGGGATTAGCAACTTTAGCTTTAATGTTTCCCGGTCGATCGCTTATTGTGGATGGGGTGCGTAGTCTGGCGCGAAATGCTCCTAATATGAATACCCTCGTGGGACTGGGTACTATTAGCGCCTATACTGCTAGTTTGGTGGCTCTGTTATTTCCCCGGTTGGGTTGGCAATGTTTTTTTGATGAACCTGTGATGCTGTTGGGGTTTATTTTACTGGGAAAAACCCTCGAACAACAAGCGAGATTTAGGGCGGCTCAGGCTTTTGAGTCTTTGTGGGCTTTGCAACCGACAACGGCTCAGGTGATTCTGTCAACACAACTGCAGGAAACCACTCAGGAAAATTCGGCGATCGCCTGGTCATCTCCGACGGTGGAGGTTCCGGCTGAACAGGTGCTGGTGGGGGATTTGGTTAAGGTTTTTCCGGGTGATAAAATCCCCGTTGATGGTAGGGTGATTATGGGGAGTAGTACCGTCGATGAGTCGATGCTAACCGGAGAGTCTTTCCCGGTGACTAAACAACCGGATTTGATGGTTTGTGCGGGAACTTTAAACCAGTCGGGGGCGCTGATAATTGCCACGACTCGCACGGGAGAAGAAACTACGGTTTCCCAAATTATTAGTTTGGTAGAAACTGCTCAAACTCGGAAAGCACCGATTCAATTTTTGGCGGATAAGGTGGCGGGATATTTTACTTATCTGGTCATGGGTTTGGCGGCGCTGACTCTGATTTTTTGGTACACAATTGGCACTTATATTTGGCCGGAGGTGATGACCTCGGGAGGGGTGAATTTGGCGGTTGATGCGCCTTTGCTATTGAGTCTAAAATTGGCGATCGCTGTTTTGGTGATTGCTTGTCCCTGTGCTTTGGGACTGGCTACCCCCACCGCCATTTTAGTGGGTTCTGCTATCGGTGCGGAACGGGGTTTATTGATTAAAGGTGGTGATATCTTGGAGAGGGTTCACCAATTGGATACTGTAGTTTTTGATAAGACCGGAACTTTGACGACCGCTTCTCCCCAGGTGACTACCTGCGTCAGTTTGTCTCACGGCTTTAGTGATGACCGGATTTTACAATTGGCGGCGGCGGTCGAACAGGGAACCCATCACCCGATCGCTACCGCCATCTGTAGAGCCGTAGAAGGGCGTAACCTGCCTACCATAGATGCCGAGGGTTTTGTGACTCAGACGGGGCTTGGTGCGGCTGCTATGGTCGATGGAGAGAGAATTTGGGTGGGTAGTGCAGAAGGTTTGATCCGCTGCGGGGTGACTTTAGGGGAGTCGGTGTTATCGATAATTCCACCAGGACAAACGGTGGTCTATGTGACTGTGGCTGAGGAGTTGGTGGGGGTGATTGGTATTTGCGATCGCCTCAAGTCTGATGCTAAAATGACGGTGGAACGACTCCAACAAATGGGGTTAAATGTAGTTTTACTCACAGGCGATCGCTTTTCGGTAGCCGAGGCGATCGCTTCTGAGTTAGAATTATCTCCTGAGTCTGTGCGGGCAGAAGTGCGACCGGAAGATAAAGCTAAGGCGATCGCTTCTTACCAACAGCAGGGACACCGGGTGGCTATGGTGGGAGACGGCATTAATGATGCTCCGGCTTTGGCTCAGGCTGATGTGGCGATCGCTTTGGGAAGCGGAACTGATGTGGCGATCGAAACTGCTGATATTGTACTCATAGGAGACGCACTCATGGACGTGGTGGAGTCTATTCGCTTGAGTCAACAAACATTCAATAAAATTCGCCAAAACCTCTTCTGGGCTTTTGCTTATAATACCATCGGTTTACCCATGGCGGCTGGTGTCCTCCTACCAGGTTTTGGCATAGTTCTCAGTCCGGCGGTAGCAGCCGCTTTTATGGCTTTTAGTTCCGTGAGTGTAGTCACCAATTCCCTACTGTTACGCCGCCAGTTTCATTAGGCAGATTTTACCCCATCAATAAAATCCTAGCCGGAATAGCTGGTTATATAACCGCTGAAATTATCGCCGCCACCGGAATGGTAAGATCAGGAAAAGCCAGGGGCGAAACTTCTCCAGAAGTCAGGGTTATTTTAGAACCATATTCCCGTCCCCTCGGTTCCCGGTTAATAATTAACTCCCCCGTTTGTAAATTCACCAGCCAATATTCCGGGATACCAGCCTCAGCATAGAGATGATATTTCACTGTTTTATCTTTCTGTAGGCTGCTGTTCGCATATTCAATCACCCAGAAAATATTTTCCGGGTAGGGGTGATGACTCAGATATTCTCGACCCAGAGGCGCGACAATAGCGATATCCGGTTCCGGTTCCGAGTCGTTGAGGAGGGTAATGGGTTTGGCTGGACTGACTAGAGCGCGATCGCCTAAAATACGAGTAAGATAAGATCCAGCCGCGCGACTAAAAAAGGCATGGGATTCACCTTCTGGGGACATTTCGACAATTTCTCCGGCTAGTAATTCCACAGGACGACCTACCAGCAACCCCGTTTTAATCATGTGATGATAATCGTCTAAACTCCATTTTAGCGTTGAGAGAACCATATTTTTTGTATTGATAGGCTGTATCTAGGGCGTGACGGATTATGCCACCCTATTCTAACATAATTTAACCCAAATTCCATCTTTTGTTTAACCAACTTGAGGATTCATCTCCGTATTTTCCGGGTGATATACCGGTTCGCTGGATTGGTGAGGTAATTTTCAAAGCCCCTCTCCCCTATTGGGAGAGGGGTTTGGGGTGTAGACGCGCAGCGGCTTCTCTTTGAGTGGGCTGTACCTTATGGATATGAGAAACGCTATATAATCAGACTGAGAGTTAAAATCTCACCTGTAGCTTGCACTCAATCCTAGTTATCCGCCAAAATGAGTACATCTCCTCAACCGCCTAAATACGTCAGTGATTTAATGGAACTCTATGGTAGTTCCTATGGAAAAATCGTAGATTCCGGGGTTTTTTATGATATCCTGGAGCCAGAAGTTGACCTGGAAAAGGTAGGATTCGACCATCTTAGGAAGTTTGTAGGACCTAAGTTTTTTGAACCCAATGAATTAGGCTGGCGGCGTGGCTGGCAGCTACTTTATCGCCGCCCGGAAGGGGAACCCGGCAATATTGTCAAAGAGTTTGAAGATGTTTATGATATCCTGGAAAGGGTTTTGGAAAGGTTCCTGAATCCTTTGGGGGGGAATGATTACGAAACAGCACCCCTAAAATTGGCGATCGCCTTTGATAGTCCAGAGGTTACGGATTTAAGAATTTATCAAATCCATGATGAGGATATCCTGAATGGACGCTTAATCATTAGTCGCCGCGCCAATGGTGAGACCACCACCCTAATTTTTATCTGTGACTAAACCGGACAATAAACCCAGTTTCTGGGTAGTTATATATCTGTAAAATTAAGTTTTGATTATTTCAATTATCCACAAAATTTCAAGACATTTTATGTCCACAATTAGAGCAGTAATTATCAGTAACACGCATGACATAACCACAATTATCACAATTTTTAAATTCAGTATTTTGGGATTCACTAATAAGTTTATGTATAGCAATAAATTCCCCAATGATTGTTTTTTCTTTCAGATACATGGGGTGATCATTATTGTTCCGAAACTCAGTTTTGAGTCGTTCGGCTAAAAAGTCTTGCAGTTGTTTGCCCAGTTGTTGTTTTTGGGATTCTGTTTCGGCTTGGTCGAGTAATTCATTAAGCTGTCGTTCGACTTCTTGTCTGTCTTCTCGACAATCAGGTAATTGCAGAACTTGCACTGTATCTTCCCAATTGGCTGCTACGGTTACATTATCTTCATCCAATTTAGTCATGATGCGGTAACGAATCACATCTTGTTTGGTTTTTTTGTTGATTTCCTGACGCAAAATCTCAAAAGCACGGGCAATTAAAACTAACTGTTCAATGGTGGGATCGGGGCGATGAAAATCCCAAAACACCATATCTTTTTGAATGTGGACGGGAGTGGGTAATTTAGCACTCACACCTTCGAGAATAGCACGTTCAGCTTGGATTCGTTCACCTCGCCATTTTTGGTAGGCTTTGCGGAGATTTTCGGTTCCAGCCATGCATCGCAAAGAAAAGCCAGCAATTTCATGGGTGCCTAGAATTTTATGCCGTTCTCGTTTACTCAAAGGTGCGATCGCATCTGTCTGGACAAAAAATTTCTTCAGTAGAGGAACCTGTTGCTGTGCTGCTGTTTCCGGGGTATTTTCCCCTCCGACAATTCCCGCGAGATGAAATTGAATATAGTTAAATCCACCCTCTTGAGGGATAGCTGTATCCAAACGAATTAACGGTTTAGAAAGATTAAATAAACGTTCAATCTCTCGTTCCTGCTCTTGAGTTTTAGGATACAGTCGCATAAAACGGGTGCAAGCATCCATTTCGGTGTAAAGTTTGCTGTTTGCCGGTGCCTCCTGAATTGTCCGTCGGGTGAATTGTTCAACTACATCCTCAAACTGGGGATATTGAAGCTCATCAATGCGAGCCACATCCAAAAGATGAAATTCTTGTTGACCATAGGCAGATTGAGTCCAGAATTTGCTGTTTTGGCTGGCGACTTTTATATCCTGAGTGAGTTGGCTAAAAAGGATATCCAGCCCTTGAGACTTGCTAATAAAATCATCGTAAAGTTCTTTCAACTCTCGTCGTTCAAACAGTTTGATTCCAACTAATTCCAATTGTTCAATGTAATTCTCAGATTGAGCGATCGAGTCACGATACTTACTTTCTGAACCTGAAATTCGCCCAGTCCATCGATCAACTTCATTTTCAACCTCTTGAATGACATCAAGAAAGCGGTTTTGAATGTTAACAGCCATCAGACGAGACTGGCGTTGTAATGTGGCTTGAAAACTTTTTTCAATTCCTCCAATTGCTTGATCGCACCATTCTTTCATTTTATTTTCCTTGGTTGCCATCCAGCGATCGCTAAATTCATCAATTTGAGAACTCGCTTGGTTGTATTCTGCCAAAGCAGCCTTTTCAAGACCTTCCCAAGTTCTTTCGGCTTCCCGTTGCAATTTTTCAATTTCTGTTTGTAAGCTGGTTCGCATTTGCTCTAGGAGTGCCTTGATAGCGCGAGCTCCTTGGCTCTTATCTTCTAAATAGTCGTAGATTTTTTCTTTAAAAGTTCGTGCTGTTTCCTGAAACAGTTTTTCCCCATTGTCCTGCATTCTTTGAAGGAAGTCACCGCGTCTTCTTTGGTCATCTCGGAGATGATCTAAGCGATATTCTTCAACAGTTGGATTAAGGTAACGGCTCACAAACTCCAAAACTTTACCTGTTTCTTTGGCAAAAGGATTGGGAAGTTGGGCGGTACATTTCAATCGTTGTTCAACGTTGATATTATTCTCTAGTTGCTTAGTCCATTGTTCGATAACGACTACATAATTCTTCCCCTCTGGATTAAGTAAAATCTCATTCCGCAGTTCTTCACTAGACAACTTCAGTTCTTTGAGTTCAGCTTCTGCCTCTTGTTGAACATCACTAGGAAGTTGAACATTCGCATTCAGCCACCACTGATATAAGTCAGCGGCTAACTTTACAGCAAGCGCTTTCCGAATGGCATGAACTGGAATCTCAATACTAGCAATACCAAAACTAAAAAAGTTGCAAGGGTAACTTCTGTAAATGGCTTGTGCTTGAGAGTTTCTAGCTTGATCTAAAGATGTTCCAATCTGCCTGTTTATATTATCTCTAATACTTCTTTTGTAGCTAGAAAAATCTGAAACTAAATCCAGAAAAATTTGTTGAGCCATCATTTCCTGAATAGTTTCAATTTTTAAACTCACCTCTTGGTTGCTAGTTCCTGTTAGATATAAATAATCATAGGGAGGGCGATTTTCTATGATTCGAGTATTTTCTGATAAACCATACTTAACATTATATGTGTTGTTCCGATCGGAAAAATAGTTTAACTCCATGAGAGCAGCATAACCATTTTCCTGAATGTTAATATTGCCACCAATTCCTAAAAAAGCATCGGGGGTGGGAATAATAGCTGTAGTTTCCAATCTCTGCCCTTGAAACCAATTTCGCAAGCAATAACCTAAATCAATCAGCATTCCACTACCCGTTCCTCCAGAGATAGAACCAACGACAAAAATATTCAATTTAGGTTCTACGGTCAAAACATCACCATCAATCGTTAGTTGATCTAGCTCTTGAGGTATTCTACCTTTAGCTTTTCTACACTTATTTTGAATTTGTTGATGGTTATAAAAAAATGCAAAACGACCGCAGGCTCTAATCTGACCTGCGCCTTGTTCTGAAACTAAGTTTTGCGGAGTCAGTTCCGGGGGAAGCCAGTCATAATACCAAGAATAGGTCGTGGGATTGTCCTTGACTCTTTTAGCTTCGTCAAAAGTTACACTAGCCCAGAACTTTTCGTAATCTTCCAGTGGAGGGCCAGCCATTTCTGGTTTTCTGACTCGATAGAGTTCATCGGTATCGATATGTAAAAAAGCAACAACAGGAAGTTTTTCTAAACTACCGTAGGATTCCACAATCAGACGGCGAACACGACTTATAACTTCTAAACCTGTCCCACCGACACCAATAATTAATGTAGGAACAATGGTTCCTATATCGCTTTTTTTATCAAGTGCAGTAAGATTTTGATAAGACGACTGTTGAGATTGAGTTTCAGCTTCAATGAAATTTAAAATTTCCGTGGGAATGTTAAGAGTAATACCGGCAATTGATAATGAATTACCTTGGATTGACAATTGCGAAATTTGTTTTTTTGCTTCCTCAAACTTCTTGCGTCGATAATGCCCCATTGCCCTGGCAAAAATTCGCAGGCGGTCAAACTCTTTGAGATTCGGTTGATAAATCATCTCCGTCAGCGTCGAAAGTCGCATCAAATCCCTAGGATTTTCTTCATACGCCCGCCGGAAAGCCTCCGCCAATAACTCCACTGATTTCTGAGGTTCGGCATAAGCCCAAGCCGCCCAACTTTGCGACTCGGCAAACTCCCGGTCATAACTATCCTGACTGTCTAAATCTTTCTGCACATACTGCAATAAAAAACACGCCACTTCCTTCAGGCGTTTCTCTGTAAATCGAGGATTAGCTTTCAACTGGTCTAACAATTCTTGGCGGACTGTCGCATCCATTTCATACAATTCATGCCCCACCTCATCACACAAACTCGATAGAATTAAATCCGAAACCGCAATCCAAGGAATCTCGATAAATTCCCCCTGAATATCCCGCCGAAAATTCGTCCAAATCTGATACAGCAAATCGGGAGTTATCGCCAAAGGTAACGCCGCATGATAAGCTAAAAAAAGGTGAGGCTCCTTAAACCTTTTCTTAAAAGCATTAATCCGACGTATAGCAGCTTCTAGTTCCATGAGTGGGAGTCCATTTTAATCGTTTACTGATTGCCAAAATCTGACAAACTAATCGCCTCTGCTATAACTTTTTCCCGAATAAAATAATGTAATGATTTAGTCGTGACTACATCAACTTTGCGATTTAAGAGTTGTTCTAAATCTTGAATCAGTCCCACCGGAAACCAAGAGGATATTTTAGCTAAATCATAATCAATCAAAAAATCAATATCACTATCCTCCCGTTCTTCCCCCCTCGCCACCGACCCAAATATCCGCACATTGAACGCCCCATGCTGTTGTGCAAGGGCTAAAATTTCATCTCGTCTTTGTTGCAATTGTTCTTTAATTTTCATGATGAAGTGCCGATAAGATTACTAATATTTTTTGTTTCAATTCGGGTAAATTCTGTTCAACAACATTCCAAACTTCTTCTAAATTAATATCGTCGTAGTCGTGAATCAGCACATCTCGCAATCCCGCCATTCTGCGCCAAGGAATCTCTGGATAACTTTGCCTCAACTCTGGAGAAAGTCGCTTAACTGCTTCTCCAATCACTTCAAAACTACGAATCACCCCATCCTGAATCAAAAGAGATTGCATAAATTCTATTCTCCCTCCCTCTGAATAAGTCTCAATCCGACAGATGCGATCGTAAATATCTTGTAAATATATTTCATCATCTGTCATAGCGGAATCGCCTGATTGATAATCCGTTCTCTAAAATACTCCCGTAAGTTTTTAACCGTCGTGACATCAACTTTTCGGTTTAACAAGTCCTCTAAATCTTGGATTAAGGCAATTCTATCCAATAAACTGCAATTACTGTTCATTTCCACCAAAAAATCAATATCACTATCCTCCCGTTCTTCCCCCCTCGCCACGGAACCAAATATCCGCACATTGAACGCCCCATGTTGTTGTGCAACCGCTAAAATTTCATCTCGTCTTTGTTGTAATTCATCTTTGAGTTTCATCGCGTCATCCCATCCTCCGTAACCAGTCGAATCATACGGGGATGCAATTCCTCATCGGGAAAATGGCAACGCACCGCGTCTCTAACTTCTAATTTGAGCCTATCTAAATTATCAGCTTGAGTGATAATTGATTCTCCTAATGCTTGAGCTACATATCCTTCTTCTGCATCACATTCCACCCAAAAAATAATTTCATTCATGCCTAGACAACCTCTTAAACAATTAATCATAACTACCCAGTTAATCCCGTTCAGTTATCCCTTGACAGTCTGCCTAATTAAGATTTATAATGGGAATGGTTGCTCTAATTTTATGACCAACTCACTGGATTTCCCCGTAACACCTTAACGGCATTTTGTAACCCAAGGCGATCGCATTCAAACATCGGGATTAACTTACCGATTTCCCCAGCCGTAGACATTGCCCACCGTTCCCTCGGTACAGGATTCACCCACACCAGATAACGTAAGTGTTGCTGACACTGCCCCAGGAATCTCTCAGTCAATTGTAACCTATCCTCACTATATCCCCCCCGTGCCGCGCCAGCATCGCTAAAAATCAGCAGACAAGCGCGATTGGGAGATAATCCCCTTAACATCTCCTCCACCCTCACCGCCTCAGAATATCCCGGCTTCCCATAAACATAATCCACCGGACAATTATGGAAATAATAAACCCGCGATGCGCCTAACTTTCCCCCCCGCGTCGCAGTTTCTTTAAGTCTATCCCCCAAAAGATGAAAAGCCACCATTGAACCATCAACATCCAACAACAAAACCAACTCAACCCGATTCCTTCGTTGCGGCACCAACACCGGTTCTAAGAAAAACCCATCCCGGATAATCTTTTCTATGGTTGCCGTCACATCTAATTCAACTAATGGACCCTCCCGAATCGGACGGCGTAAATAACGCCAAGTTTGTTTCATTTTCCTTTTCGTTAACGGCAAATAATCCGAATATAACAAAAACTGTTTACTGGTTATGGTTTTCAGTAACTGTACATCATCATCTATTTCTACCGCCACCTCTTGCGGCATAAATTCAGATTCAGCCGGTTCTGATTTTTCAGCTTCCGAAGATGGCTGAGTTTGTGGCTGTGGGGGTTGGTCACGGCGTGGTTCAGGCGGCGGTAATTTATCCGGTGATACCCTCTCATCATTTCGAGGTAATGTGGGTGTCGTTTTTACCTGTTTTACCTGTGGCTGTGCTGTCGGAATTGGGGGCTGTTGGGCGGTAGGTTGCTCGACTGTTACCAATGGATTCTCAAGGGATTTAGACATCACCTCATTAAAATAAGAATTGAAATTTTTTTCATCTTCAACCGACTTCACCCACAAAGTTTTACAGAGTCTTTTTAACGCCGCTTCATCCTCAATGCCAAACCCTTTCATCAACGCTTCTAACAGCAGTTCATATTCATCAATCCCCAACACCCAACCCGCTTGACGCAGCTTATCAAACAACTCTCGCAGGGGTAAATCATTAACTTTCATCCTTCCCCCTACAATTTGCTTAAATAAAGTCGGTGGTCATCCCAACTTTTCAGTAAAACCCCCAAATAGGGAAGTTTACCCTGTAACTGTTTCAGGACCTCATCATGAGGATATCGACGCAGGACATCAAACCAATCAATCAACTCACTGGTACTGATATTTTTACCCCTTTGTCCTTTTTCCTTATCCAACAACTCCCGCAATTCCGAGAACTTCGCCACCACTTCTTGAATCAACTGATTTTCGTCGGGGTCGGGAATCGTTGATTTATCTTCGGTAACCCCAAAAAAGCGAGCAATAATAATCTCAATTAACCGTTCTTTATTGGGAAACTCAATATAATGAAATAAACAGCGCCTTAAAAAAGCATCCGGTAAATCTCGTTCCTGATTACTGGTAATCAAAATAATCGGAGGATGTTTAGCAGTCTTTTCCTTTTTCATTTCGGGGATAGTAAAGCGTTTTTCGTCTAACTCCAATAATAAATCATTGGGGAAATCAATATCCGCCTTGTCAATTTCATCAATCAATAAAACCGTGGTTTTATCGCTGAGAAAAGCCTCCCCAAGTTTACCCAATTCTACATAGGTTTTAGGGTCTTTAATCCGCCGGATTTCTTCCGGGTCAGTAATTTGACCTAAAGCCAGTAATTGAGAGTCCCGCAGTCTGGCTAAATTATTATAGGTATAGAGTCCATCTTGGGCGCGACTGGTGGATTTAATCGTCCAGCAGAGATAGGGTAAGCCCAACTCATAGGCGACAGCTTGGGCTAATTTCGTTTTACCACAACCGGGTTCACCTTGCAGCAGCAAAGGACGCTGTAAAATAATGGCTAAATTAACGGCTTCCACAAGTTCATCACTGGGTAAATAGGGATAAACTCGCTGTCCATTCTCCTTATGGTCTGTAGGAGGGTGAACTTTTCCGGTATAGCGTTGATTAGACATTGGTTGATTCACTCTGTTATCCATATCAAATACTTCCATGATAAGTTATCGGTTTTATATCCAGTTAATGTCAATTTCAAAAAGCTTGCAAATTTGATAAAACACCTTTTCTTGATATATATTATTATGGTATGAAATAAGATCCAACATTTTCTCAATTAATTGGTCTTTATTATGTTTTAATATTGGATTATTGATTAACCTTGGATCATTCAATAGATGGGTGCGAAACCATTGTCTTAATTGCTCTCGTGGAATCGGTTGGATTTCAGTTAACCTAATGGGGATTTCGGGTATTTGTTCTGATAAAATATCTTCCGTAAAGTTAATTTCCCAGTTGTTTGTACATCCATGCACATCGACTAAAAATAGCATCAAACTATAATTATAAATATTATAATGTTTCTGCCTTAACTCATAAGCTAATTTCGCTAGAGGCTTCCATAGTTTGTTAATAAACTCCTCAACAATTTCCGGGTCTACTCCCTTTTTAATCTCAGCCAATATAACGACACTTTTCGTCTGCCAACGAATACAAATTTGTTCTATAATATAAGTTAATTTTTCCCGCAAAACATATTCTTCATAGTTATCAAGTTGTTGCTCAATATTGCCTTTTTTTGAAACTGTTGGGTTTTCTATTTGAAATGCTTTACTAATACTATCGATAATGTTGTCTAAGCAATGACTTTGAGTGTTGCCAACAAAACTAAGAGACACAACACGACTTGATGTGTTACTTGTCTCTATTTTAACATTGAGGACATTTTCTATGAGAGAAGTGACTAACCAATGGGGTTCAGATTGATTGGAACCATAAATCCAAAACGCTCCGACTATTCTATCTTGATCTAAAAAATCCTCCAATGAACGAACTTGCTCACGATAATCTAAATGCAAAAGTTTATCCTTAATACTTTGCTCACTTAGGTTTAATGTTTGTATTAATTTCTGTATTGATTGATCAATTCTTTTGGTTCTCTCGTTAATCTCATTCAGTGATTCTTGGATTGTTTGCAGGTTTTGGTTAATGTTGGTCTCAAAAAGTCCAAATTCGTGGCAAAGTTTCTCAAACCCGGTTTCCATCATCCGGTTAGAAATATCGATCAATAATTGCTGGATCTGCTGTTGGGTTCCGGCTAACTGCTGTTCTATATCATTCAGTTTTGCCAAGGAAATTGGGGCAATTTCACCCAGTTGGGCTACTTGTTGCCAAATTCCTGTTATAAGTTGAATCATTAACCCAGCAAAGGCTTTACCATCGGCTTTAAAGTCCTGTTTTAAGGCTTCTCGTAAGACTCGCGGAAATTCTTTCTGGAGTAATTCCGCAACATATTGGCGCACATAATCCGGCAAATCAACGCCTTTCTGTGACTCTACCGCCTTTAAATCTAATTTGGCTAAAATATTCCGCCACTCTTCAACGGTCAAAATTTCCGCTTGAGTTAACCCTTCTTCTGTGGGGGTAATAATTAAGGGAATTTCTCCCTCGGTTAACTGTTGATATTTAGATTGAGCAAATTCAAAACGCGCCAATTCTACCCATTTTTCTGTAGCTTGGGCGGCTATCATTTTTAGATGTTCGGAATATTTTTTATTATAATCTTTGAAATTGCGGTTATTATACTGTTGGGCAGCCAGTAAAATAATTTGAGCGATCGCCTTTCCACAAACGCGAATTAAATCCTCATTCTCTAACGGAACGTGATCAGAACCCCTTGGGTCAAAATTATCAATAGCATTAGCCGTGTTACCCGCCGTCACACTGCTAATCATTTCGCCCACTTTGGTCAAGATGTCTTGGCCTTTGTCAGTCGATAAAAAAGCGACCGGGAGGGCTAACTCCGGCAATAAGACGGAAGCCCCAAAACATATTCCCCCATAAATCGCTACCCGACAAAGCGATCGCCCAATGGTCATAAGTAATTGACTAGAAAGCCCCCCCATTTTACCACAATAGGCGATCGCCTATTGAGGAAATCGACTTATTGATTAGCGATCGCATAATCAATCAACTGTGCCATTCGGAGGCGGAGAGTTTCCAAACCCAGCGCATTAGCAGCAGAAATAAACACAGCTTGGGGGTATTCTTCCTGGGCAAAACGGAGAGTTTCCCCATCCACAGAATCGATTTTATTAAAAGCCAATAAAGCCGGACCCGGAGTAATCGGCATTTGAGTTAAAATCTCCATAACCGATTGAATTTGTGCCTGCCAAGCCGGGTGAGATAAATCTACCAAATGCAGCAGCACATCAGCATCAGTCACCTCCTCTAAAGTAGCCCGAAAAGCATCAATTAAAGCCGGGGGTAATTCATGAATAAACCCCACCGTATCAGTAATTACAATATTTTGGGGTTCTTCCGTCACCGCATCCGGGATAGTTAGGCGGCGGCTAGTCGGGTCGAGAGTAGCAAACAATTGGTCAGCCGCGTAAATTTCCGAAGCCGTGAGAACATTAAGCAAAGTAGACTTACCCGCATTCGTATAGCCCACAATAGCCAATGTAGGAACCTCCTGGCGTTGGCGACGTTGGCGGAGACGGGCACGATGGGCCTGTAGTTGGTTAACCTCCTGCTGAAGGCGGGCGATGCGCCGCTGAATGGCTCGTCTTTCCGTTTCTAGTTTAGTTTCCCCAGGTCCACGAGTACCAATACCGCCACCTAACCGAGACATAGCCTGACCCCTTCCCGTGAGACGCGGTAGACTGTATTCTAGCTGCGCCAGTTCAACCTGTAATTTTCCCGCCCCAGACTGGGCGCGTTGGGCGAAAATATCTAAGATAACTTCCGTGCGATCGACTACTCGGACTCCAATGCGGGTTTCCAAATTACGGACTTGCGCGGGAGATAAACTGCGATCGAAAACAATTAACGTCGCCCCCAGAGTTTGCGCCGCCAGGGCAATTTCCTGAGTTTTTCCCTCTCCGACTACGGTTTGGGGATGGGGACGCGATCGCTTTTGGCGCAGAGTTTGCAGGACAATACCCCCCGCAGTATCCACCAGCCGCCCTAATTCCGCTAACCCTTCTTCAAATCTCTGGGTGGAAATTTTGTCAGTTTGTACCCCCACCAATAGCACCCTATCTTGGTCAGAGTTGACATCAAGGGCGACAAATTCCCGCTGAAATTCCGCTTCTAGTCCATCTACCAAATCCAGGAAATCTTGGTTAGAGAGAACATCAAGACTCATGGGGGATGAAACATAATAGGGTACTGGAGCCAGAGGACTATCAAGTTGGGTCTGGTTTTCCCCTTCCCCTTGGGGCAATAAATGGGCGAGATAGGCTTCTTTCACATAACCTGTGCCACCCCCCCCTCGACGTTCAAACCCGCTTCCGGTCAGGGTCAAAATTGCCAAAACATCTAACCGTTGCATAGCCATGGCCGTTAAGACTGACTCCCTAGGTAGATCAGATTTTAACTGGGTGGCTATACACCGAATACCACTGAGGCGACCGTTACCGTAGCGGGGCAATTCTAGGGCAGGAATGCGGGTCTGACTGACAGTGCCTACTCCCACCCTAATCACCTGCCCACGGCGGTTTATATAGGCGCAGACGGGCTCCTTGATGTCTGTACTTACCCCCGCTAGTCGCTGGGCAAATTCTGAAGTGGTAATGCGATCGCCTGGGAGTTTTTGATGGTACAGGCGTTGCAGTTGTTTAAGCTGACTCGGTTTGAGACCTTGCAGGTTTCCGTGTATGGTTTCGATTGGATCTCCTTTTTGTTGGCTAACTTTTCCCTAAGATATAACAAAAAAATGAGTTTTGAGAACCGATATGGGGTCGCTCAAAACTCAAGGCGCTAACATCTGAATGGAACCGGGCTTAGAACTGGAATGTCGTTCTCAGGGTTCCCACGAAAATGGTCGCATTGCGATCGTTATGACCAGGATTGGTGATAAAGTATCCTCCCGGAGTAATCGAAATATACTCGCTGAAGGGGAAGTGATAGAAGGCTTCAATGTGCAGCGAAGTATCACTATTTTCTAGGCTTGGTCTGTCATGGTTCGTAACTTTAGGAGGCATTCCCACAATTAATGCGCCTGTGTCGCCTTCTCGGAGTAAATCGGGGAAACCAAGAGTTACCGCCCAGTTGAGAATAGTCGCGCTATCACTGCCATTATTCTGTTGGTTAGCCCAGGTAGCACCGAACCAACCCCCTAACTGGAAGCTGTTAGCCAGCCGCCAATTAAATTGCAAACCTAGGTTATCACTGGTGGTGGCGTTATCACCAAAGGGGCGATCGGCAATCCAGCTACCAGTCCCGCCAGCTACCTCTACACCGCCGTTAGTGAAATACTTGCGGGCATATTCTACCGCAAATCCCAGTTTTTCCGTCGGTTCAAACACAAACTGAGCCGATGCTGTATTACTACCGTTAAATAAGCCATTACCAGCAGTAGCATCCGATGCGTTACCAGCTAAATAACTCAGATTCAATCGGTAACGGTCTCGATCGCCAAAGGCAAAGTTAGCCCCTACCCCGGCTCCTTCTGGACCTCGGAAAATCGCCGGGTTGCGCTGTCCAAACATGGAAATTGAACCCGTACCGTCACTATTAAAGGGGGTGAGAATTTCCATGGTGTCATCTAAATCGAGGCTGTTAGCACCGATAAAGATTTGCGCCCGGTTATTGAAAGCTGGGAAACGGTAGTATAAATCATCCAGCTCTACCCCGTTGGAAGTCCCATCAAAGGGAGTCCGAGCCATCAGGCTATTGGTTAGGTCGAAGTCGCTCAGGTTCGGATTGTCGTAAACCTGTAAACGGGTTTTTAACAGATCCCGCCCGGTGAAGCTAGTATCGAAGTCTAAGCGAACTCGATAGCCAAGATAGGTTTGGGTCGGGTCACTATTGCGGCGGCTAAAGGGACCTCCAGCCACGTTATGTCTAGCGCGATCGCCAAAGCTATCACCCGGCCAAAAGACGACTTCCCCATGCAGCTTGGTTGTCGTGGAGAATTGGTTAGCTTCTAATTCCGCAGTACGAGCTTCTAACACCGTTACCCGTCCGCGAATGCTGGCTAATTCCGCCGCGAACTCTTCCATCAGTCGCTGCATTTTTGCCAGGTCTTCCCGAGTCACTAGGTCCGCTGTGGCGGCGTTAATTAATTCGTTAACCCTTTCCAAACAGGCGTTAACCCCCGCTGCAAATTCAAAACGGGTTAAGGCACGGTTTCCTCGGAATGTCCCATCTGGATAACCTGCAATACAACCATAGCGCTCAACCAAGGACTGGAGTGCTTGGAATGCCCAATCTGTAGGCTGTACGTCCGACAACTGGGAAACTGAAGTCACCTGAGACTGTCTCCGGCTTTGTCCTTCTCGACCGTATTGATTGAGCTGATTTAGGGTATTCCCATTGGCGTTGGGAGCATCTAGGTCAGCGAGGGGAATTTCTTGGTACGCTTTGCCCACGACTGAGTTAGCCTGGGAAAATGCACCGCCAGCATGGGGGTTCACTGGAACTTGAGCTAGTTGCTGCGGTAAGTCTGCTGTCACATCCTCGATAGATGCGATCGTGATAGCGTTGTTTGTCGTTAATTCTGTTTCTCCTGTCTCAGTAGCCGAAATTTCCGCCACCGCAGGTAGAGAGGCTAATAGACTAGCTCCCAATACTGCTGGACTGAGCAGCCAAAGATTTAATGATCGTTTCGACACTCTCTCTCTCCTCACACGGATAACTTGGTTGATAAGGTTTCGCAACGAGGAGATCAAAACCTCCCCTCGCTATTTTATACACCCTAGATTCGCCTTCCGGAAGCCCAGGTCTATAATATAACCAATTTACGCGCTACACCCTCCCGTCATCGAATCCAAGATTACGATGAGGGCTTCCCTACCTGATACATTTACGCGACATTTTTCGGGTTGTTCCCGGACAATGCGACGATAGCACTATTACCCGTTAAGGTAACAGAGGCGGTATCCCGCAAAGCTTTTAGAAAGATTCCAAAAGCACCGTTCCAGTCCCGTGGTAGAGTGAACCCGCACTCCGGACATCGGAACACTTTTGAGCCACCTAGCTGGGAATGGACATGACCACAGTGAGTACAGGTTTTGCTGGTGTATTCTTAGGTCACATCTACAACTGTTCAGTTATTTCCGCTTGATGTCTCAGGGTTAGTTTGAATCGATAATGCGCCCATGTCAGCATGGCGCGGGCAGTCTTAGACCTGATTAGACGCTTCACCTGACTGGCCATATTGGCAGTCTCGAAGGTTGGCTAAAAAATCAGGCTGTGTTATGGGATGGTCAGGGATGCGACCCAATCAACCAAGGGGTTGAAGTCCTCACCGGGTAGTTATTTCGCCCATTTCAGCTCTATTTCATACCCTAAGGTCTCGCACCATACTTGGTATTATACTGTATTGCCGTAAAATGTTAACCTAATTTGAGATTAAATCATGCTCGCGATAAGGCATTCCTGTTTCCTTGGTCTTCCCTAGCAGTTCGTTGGTACAAGTGGCCTAAGCCTCCCAACATTGTTGCCCCGTTCCGATACCTCCACAGGCATTATCACCCAGAGTCCCTGGGCTATTCAAGCATCATAGCAGATACAAGACTCCCTTCTTACGGTTAGGTTTTTACCTCAGCACCGCAGCGGGAAATATTAGGGGTCGAGATAGACCTCACGGTCTACCCCTCCCATTCAGCAGCAGAACCGTACATGAGATTTTCACCTCATACGGCTCCTAGTTTGACCGTCTCTTTGTTAAGAGTACAGCAACATCTCTTT
>Ga0213835_100757_pt1 | contig 25987 bp, 24 predicted proteins | sample SWPATP01_FD_160576 | JGI IMG/M metagenome (GOLD analysis project Ga0213835, IMG submission 160576) | Coastal seawater microbial communities from Marineland, Florida, United States - SWPA TP0 #1 | ecosystem: Environmental > Aquatic > Marine > Coastal | place: USA: Florida | collected 2016-08-05 | reverse complement strand
GGGATGCCGGGTTGGGCGGTCGGCGGGTCGGTGGGGTCGTGCTCGATCGCGGGGACGACGAACTCCGGCGGCGGGGGGAGGGTTTCGGGCATCGGGCCCGCGGGCTCGCGCCGCCCGAGCATCGCGACCATGACGCCGGCGAAGATAAGCCCGAAGGCGATGTACTCGTTCATGCGCGGGCGCTCTTTGAGGATGAAGAACGCGAACCCGATGAAGACGGTGAGGGTGATCGCTTCCTGAAGGACCTTGAGTTGGGCGGCGGAGAACGGGCCGCCCTGGGAGACGTGCCCGATGCGGTTGGCGGGGACTTGAAGGATGTACTCCGGCAGGGCGATGAGCCAGGAGACGGCGATCGCGATGGGGATGGTCCAGCCGACTTTTTTGAGGTGCCCGTACCAGGCCCAGGTCATGAAGATGTTGGAGCCGATGAGGAGGAGGATGGTCAGGGTGGCGCGCACGGTGGGGGTCCTTGAGTGCAGATGGGTTTGGGGGTTGAGCGCACGGGCGGGACGCCCGTGCCACGGGGGGCGGGGTCAATACAGCGGGAAGAACATGAGCACGATGGAGAGGGCGATGAGGATGATGATGACCCACTCGAGCGTTTCGAGTCGGCGGACGCTGGTGGTGCCTTCCATTTTTTCGTAAAGGTTGTCGGCGGCGTCGAGCTTGCGCTGCACGCTAGTCTGCCACGCGGGCAGGTCCAGGCGCTGGGCGGCGAGTCGGTAGAGGCGTGCGAGGTACTGGTTGCCGACGAGCTTGATAGCGTTGTTGACGCCTTCGAAAAGGACGGCGGCGTCGGTCTGCACGCCGGCGAATCGGGCGAGCATCCGCCCGCTGCCGAGCGCGGGCCAGAACCGGCGCCCGATGATCGCCGCCAGCGTTTCATCGGCATGGTCGAGGATCGAGTCCAGCTCGTCGTCGAGCACGCGGAGCTCGAGCAGCTCCACGTTGGCGTGCTGGAGGACGGCGAGGACGTCGCCGGGCTCGCGGTCGAGCAGGACGGCGGCGTTCCAGTCGATAACCGCGGCGTCGGTCGGGGCGTAGGCGATGCGTCCGGCGAGGATCCGGTCCCGCTGTTCGGGGGCGAGCTCGCCGGTTTCGCCCTCGATCGTGCGCGCGATCACGTCGGCGTGGTGTTCGATCAGCGACGATGGGGTCTGGGACTCGTCCCAAGAGGTGACGGTGAAGACGATGTAGTCTTCGACGGCCGGGTGCAGGCGCGGGCGCTGGATCGCGGGTCCGATCGTGCTCATGAGGCGCGCGACGCGGGTTCGGGCGTCGGCTTCGAGCGCACGGTCGGCGCTCAGGCGGGCGCTCAGGGCGGGGAGCTCTTCCAGACGCCCCGGGAGGGGGAGACGATACGTGAGCAGGACGGCTCCGAAGTCGTAAAGGAGAATGTCCACGTCGGGCTCGGCGCGGGTGGCGGCGACGTCGACGCTCGCGCCCGCGTCGCGGATGCGGAGGGGGGCGGGGCTGTAGTCGAACCAGACAGGGGCGGGGCGTCGGGCGCGGACGGCTTGGAGGCGTTCGACCTCCTGAGCCGCGCGGGAGGCCGACTCCAGATCAACCTGGAACCCGATGTCGAAGGCGAACAGCACGAGCACCTGCCCGGCGACCCGGGCGTCTTGGTTGGCGCTCTGGTGGGCTTGGGCTTGCGTATCGGGGCGGATGTCGGGTGCGGACAGGGTGGGCTCGCCCATGGCGGGGGCTCCGTTGTTGGACGCCGGGCGGGCGGGCGGGCACGCCGACCGCGTGCGCTCGGGCGTGTTTGAAGTGTAGAGTGCGCGGGCGTGCGAATACGATGGTGCTGTGCAGCGGGAGGCGTCATGGGTCGTTCTGGGCAAGCCCGGTTCGGGGAGAATGTGCCGGGCGGTGGCGTCGAGCCTGCTCAGCCTGTTCAGGCGGGTGTGCTTCCGGTGGCGATGCTGGCGCAGCCGGACGACGAGACGTGCGGGCCGACCTGTCTGCACGCGGTGTACCGGTACTGGGGTGACCGGGTGACGCTGGAGGAGACGATCGCGTCGTCGCGGAACCTTGCCGAGTCCGGCGTCGGGCGGGGGACGATCGCCGCGATGCTGGGAGCGCACGCGCTCGGGCGCGGGTACGACGCGACGCTGTACACGTTCAACCTGCACATGTTCGATCCGACGTGGTTCAGCGCCGGCGGCTCGGCGAGCGGGGAGAAGCTCAGCGAGAAGCTTCGCGCCCAGGCCGGCGCGCGCCCGAGCGGGAACGAGCGTCGCCAGGAGGATCAGCGGTTTCAGATCTCGACCGACGCGTACCTGGAGTTTCTGCGCCTCGGCGGGCAGGTTCGGTTCCGGGATCTGACGAGCCGCCTGATCTCCGGGTTCATCAACGACGGGCGACCTGTGCTGACGGGGTTGAGCTCGACGTACCTGTACCGGTGTGCGCGGGAGTTCGGCGACAACGACGATTACGACGACGTGCGCGGCTCGCCGGCCGGACATTTTGTGGTGGTGCACGGCTATGAGAAGAAGGGGCGTCGCGTGACGGTTTCGGACCCGCTCGCGGACAACCCCGGGTTCGAGCGTCAGCGGTACACGGTGAAGATGTCTCGCCTGGTGCCGGCGATCATGCTGGGGGTGTTGACGCATGACGCGAACCTTCTGGTGATCGAGCCGCGGGAGGGTGGGCGATGAAACCGCTTGTGGTTGTGGATGCGCCAAAGCGGCTGGGCTTGCAGATTCCGGGCGCGGAATTGGTCAGCTCGTTCCGTTATCTGTCGGACCCGGAGCTGGCGCAGGGCCCGGGGCGGAAGGTGTTCAACCTGTGCCGATCGCTGCGGTACCAGGCGTCGGGGTATTACGTCTCGCTGCTGGCCGAGGCGCGCGGGCACCGTCCGCTGCCGTCGGTCTCGTCGATTCAGGACCTGAAGCTTGCGCCGGTGGTCAAGCTGGCGTCGCAGGAGCTGGACGAGCTGGTGCAGACGAGCCTGCGCCGGATCCGGAGCGACCAGTTCGAGCTGAGCGTGTACTTCGGGCGGAACATGGCTTCGGCGCACGAGCGTTTGGCGCTGGCGCTGTTTAATGCATTCCCGGCGCCGCTGCTGCGCGTGCGGTTTGAGAAAGAGATCCGCTGGCGGATCTCGGGCGTGCGGTTCATCGGCTTGGGGGATGTGCCGCCGTCGCACCGGGCGTTTGTCGCTGACCAGGCGGCTCGATATCTGCGTCGCGCGCCGCGCAAGAACAAGTCGGCGGCGCCTTCGAAGTACGACGTCGCGATTCTGCACAACTCGCAGGACCCGATGCCGCCTTCCAACGCCGGGGCCCTGCGCCGGTTCATCGACGCGGGGGCGGCGCTCGGGCTGCGGTGCGAGCTGATCGAGAAGGACGCGTACGGGCGCGTGGCGGAGTACGACGCGCTGTTCATCCGCGAGACGACGAGCGTGAACCATCACACCTACCGATTCTCACGCCGGGCGGCGGCGGAGGGGATGGTGGTGATCGATGACCCGCGCTCGATCGTGCGTTGCTCGAACAAGGTGTTCCTTGCTGAATCGCTCGCGCGGCACCGCGTGCCGTCGCCGCGGACGGTGATTTTGTCGAAGGAAAACGCGGTGGAGGCGTTGCGTTCGCTCGGGTTTCCGTGCGTGGTGAAGCAGCCGGACAGCGCGTTCTCGGCCGGGGTGCTGCGACTGGATGAAGAAGCGGAGGTCGGGCCGACGCTGGAGCGGTTGTTCGATACGTCGGATCTGCTGATCGCGCAGGAGTATGTGCCGACGGATTTTGACTGGCGCGTCGGCGTGCTCGGCGGCCAGGCGTTGTTCGCGTGCCGCTACGGTATGGCCGACGGGCACTGGCAGATTGTGAAGCGAGACAGTGAGGGGACGCACGAGGGCGGCTTCGAGACGATGCCGCTGGAGGCGGTGGAGCCGCGGGTGCTCAAGCTCGGCGTGCGCGCGGCGAACATCATGGGCGACGGGCTCTACGGCGTGGATATCAAGGTCGTCCGCGGCAAGCCCGTCGTGATCGAGGTCAACGACAATCCAAACATTGATCACGGCGTCGAGGACGCGGCGCTCGGCGACGAGCTCTACCGGCGCGTCATGCAGCATTTCTTCTGGAAGCTGGAGGCGCGATGACCATCGAGCCCGCAGCGCACGCCGGCACGCCGTACCGATACCCGATCGGGCTCTTCGGCGCGTTCGGCGTCGAGATCGAGCACATGATTGTCGACGCGGAAACGCTCGACGTGCGCCCGATCGCCGACGCGCTGTTCCGAGCGGTTACGGGCGAAGACGTTGCCGACGTTGAGCCCGACGGCGAGCACGGGATCATCAGTTGGTCGAACGAGCTTGTGCTGCACGTTGCGGAGTTGAAGACGCAGCGCCCGGCGCCGAGTCTCGACGGGCTCGCGGATCACTTCCAGGATCATGTTCGGCGCATCAACGCGCTGCTCGCGTCAATGGGCGCGCGATTGCTCCCGACGGGGATGCATCCGTGGATGGATCCGGACCGCGAGACGCGTCTGTGGCCGCACGAAAACAACGAGATTTATCGAGCATACGACCGTATTTTCGGGTGCCGCGGGCACGGGTGGGGGAATCTGCAGAGCACGCACGTGAACCTGCCGTTCTCGGATGATGCGGAGTTTTCGAGATTGCACGCGGCGTGCCGACTTGTGCTGCCGCTGATCCCGGCGCTCGCGGCGAGCAGCCCGTACGCGGACGGCGTGCGCGCGCCGAATCTGGATCATCGCCTGGAGATGTACCGGCAGAATTCGCGGCGCGTGCCGAGCATGGTGGGGATGGTGGTGCCGGAAACGGTGACGGGCCGGGCGATGTTCGAGCGCGACGTGCTCGGGTGTTTGTACGCGGAGCTGGCAGCGCACGATCCGGAGGGCGTGCTGCGCCACGAGTTCGCCAACGCGCGCGGCGCGATGGCGCGGTTCGATCGTGGGGCGATCGAGATCCGCCTGATCGACACGCAGGAGTGCCCGGCGGCTGATCTCGCGGTGGTCGCGATCGTGACGGGTGCGGTGCGCGCGTTGACGGAAGAACGCTGGCTGGATCTCGCGGCGCAGCAGGCGATCGCGACCGAGCCGCTGCGGGATGCGCTGCTGCGCACGATCCGCGATGGGGAGCGCGCGGTGATCCACGAGCCGGAGCTGTTGCGGGCGTTCGGGCAGCGCGGTGCGGTGGAAGCCGGCGAGTTGTGGGCGATGCTGCTTGAAGCGGTGATGCCGACGGGTTCAGTGTATGTGCCCATGCTGCGCCGGATGCTCGCGGCGGGTTCGCTCGCGACGCGCCTGGTTCGAGCGCTTGGTGACGCGCCCTCGCGCGGGGCGATGCGCGAGGTGTACGCGGAGCTGGCGCAGTCACTGGATTGCGGGGAGCTGTTCCGTGCGTGAGCAGGGCGTGTGGTGTCCGACGGCGATCGTGGTGACCTGCGAGCACGCGGGGCGCGAGGTGCCGCGGGCGTATCGGGCGGCTTTTCGCGGCGCGGGCGACGCGCTGCGCTCCCACCGCGGATGGGATCCCGGCGCGTTCGGCGTGGCGACGCGACTGGCTGCGGGGCTCGGCGCGCCGCTGCACCTGACGTGCGTCACGCGACTGCTCGTGGACGCGAACCGGTCGGCGGGCAACCCGGATCGGTTTTCACAGTTCGTGCGCGGGCTTTCAGCCGAGCAGCATGGGGCGATTCTTACCGCGTATTACGAGCCGCACTGGCGGAACGTCGAGGCGACGATCGGCGGGCTGATCGCGCTCGGGCGGCGTGTGCTGCACGTCGGCGTGCACACGTGTACGGACGAACTCCACGGCTCGCGGCGCGAGCTGGAGTGCGCGTTTCTCTACGACGAATCCCTCGCGGCGGACGCGGCGATCTGCCGGGTGTGGCGCGATGCGCTGGTCGCTCGCCGTCCCGCGTGGCGGTGCCCGTTTAATGAGCCGTACAAGGGGACCGACGACGGGATCACGACGATCCTCCGCCAACGGTTTCCGGTGTCGGCGTACGCGGGGATCGAGCTGGAGATGCGCCAGGGCTTTGTGCGTACGCGGTGGGCGCAGCGGCGGGTGGCGCTGGAGCTGCTGTCGGCATGGGAAGCCGCGGTGGTGGCGCTGCCGGAGCATTGACGGGCGTGTAATCGGGCTTGTTGTAATATCGATTTTGCGTCGTGATGGCGGCAGCGTCTTGCGTCGGTCACGCGGTGCCCATGCCTCGCATCGGGTTCCAGCACGGCGAGGCGTAGGGGTGGTAGAACATCATGTAGCGAACGGGCATCGCTTCGTTCTCGCCGTTCATGAAGAAGTCGGTGGAGAGCAGGAACGTCGTCGCGAAGTGGTCCATCTGGCGTTGGAAGGAGTTCGCGCCCCAGCCGCGGAGGCGGTGCCAGTAGGGGCGTTGGAGCGGGCGGTAGCGGCGTTGGTACTCGACGGTGAATCGGCGGAGTTGGTCGTCCGAGGCTTGCAGGCGCAGGTACGCGAAGTTGCGGCGCAGGAACGCGGCGGCTTCGTTGGGCGTGAGATCCTTCAGACGCCCGCGCTGCGTGTAGGCGACGCCAGCGCCCAGAGCCGCGGCTCCCGCGCCGGCGGCGCCGATTTTCAGCAGTGTGCGTCGTGAAACCGTCATCGCAAGCTCCTGGTTCCTGATTCGTGGTTCATGCTGTCGGCAACGCGCACCCCGCCCGTGCCCGGCGTGCGGCGACGTGGCGGTAGACCCGCGTGCCGACCGCGCGCACGCCCGGCGCGTACAGCAGCGGCAGGATGATCCACGCCGCCGGGAGCGACCAGGCGATGCGCCGGTACGCGTCGAACCCGATCGCCGGCTCGCGTCCGGGGGTGATCGCGTGCATGTCCGCGAGGCAGGCGGATTGGGTCAGGCTCGGATGATCGGCTTCGATCGAGGTCCACTCGCCCACGGCGTCGCGGAAGCGGAGCACGCCGAGCAGGTCGAGACGGCGGAGGATCGCGACCGTCCGCCCGCACAAGCCGCACATGCCGTCGTAGAGCACTTCGATCGGTTGAACCCGCGAAGCGAGCCACGGGCGCAGCATCGGCAGCAGCGCGAACGGCACGAACGCGAGGTAGAGCGCGAAGAACTGCGTGAAATTGTCGCTCATGACCAGCAGGATCCCGACCTGCATGCTCAGCAGCGCCGGCACGATCAGCAGTCGGAACCATTTGGAGAACAGCACGAGGAACGCGAAGAGCTCGAAGACGACCGTGCCGACCGCGAAGAGTTTGCAGAGCCAGCCCTGCTCGGCGAGTTGGATGCCGAAGGGGAGCATGGGTTCCCACGCGGTCTGGTTGCGGACGATGATGTTGGAGAGGTTGTCGGAGAGCATCCAGCCGAAGCCGCCGTTGCGGAGCTTGCTGATCCCGGAGAGGACGAAGACGATGACCCAGAGGATCCAGAGCGCGCGCACGGGCCAGTGGTAGGCCGGGCTTGGCGCGGGGCGGGTGTCGCGCGTCGGGTTTCTAGCGGCTTTTCGGAGCGCGTCGATCGAGACGGCGTCGGCGCAGCGGGTAAAGGCGAAGACGAGCATCGCGAGCACGAGGGCGGCGTCGCTGTGGTTGATCTTGTGGAAGCTGTGGGAGAGCCCGAGGATGTAGGCGGAGAGCACGAGCGCCACGACGACGCTGACGCGGGTGAACAGCCCGAGAGCCGCGGTGAGCAGCGCGAGCTTCCAGACGATCTGGAGCACGATGATGAGCGCTTCCGGCGGCTGGGCGGCGTGCCCGAGCGCGCGGAAGAGGTCGATCGGCGTCCAGAAGACGGCGGGGTAGGTCGCGACGAAGGTGTAATCGCGGAGCAGGTACCAGAGAAAGAGCCAGCCAAAGAACGCGAGGCGGAGCGCGCCGAGCTGCCACGCGGGCGCGGGCTGGAAGAGGAAGCGGTCGGCGATGCGATCGGGGCGTTCGAGCTTCACGGCTCACCCCCCTCGGCTGGGCGCGTGCTCGGTTGTTTGCTCGGTTGCGGGTTCCATTCGCCGACGAGGCGGCGTTCGGGGCCGAGGACGGTGATCCGCCCGTTGTCGCGCGTCAGCGACCAGTCGAGGGCGTAAAGGCGCACGCTCGCGGCTTCGGCGTGGCGTCGCCCGGTCGGCGTCTTGCGCCAGGCGCTTTCGACCCACTGGAGCGCTTCGTGCATGTCGCTTGCCGGGCGCCGCCCTTCGGCGATGTCGCGCGCGATCCATTCCAGGCTGACCGAGACGCTGATCGGGCGCGGCAGCTCGCGCAGGGGGAGCACGACTTCCTCAGCGCCCACGCCCGCGGGCACGACGGCGAGCTGCTGCGTCGTCCATTCGGTGCTGTAGACGCGCGAATACATCGGGTAGTGCGAGATCGGCCAGAGTTCGCGCTTGGGCACGACCGCGGCGGCGTGCGCGAGCGCGATCGCGCCGAGCAGCGCGTAGACGCCCAGCTTGCGGCGGGCGTTGAAGGTTGGCGGGTTGGGCGCGCTCGGTTCAGGCACGTCCCACCGCCCGATCCGCGGCGTAGAGGGCGAGGGCCGCGATGGTCAGTGTCGGGTTTGCCGGAGCCGCGGTCGGGAAGTTGCCGCTGCCGAGGAGGATGAGGTTGCGGAGCTGATGGTGCACGCAGTCCGCATCGACGACGCTTGTCGCCGGGTCGCGCCCCATGACGGTGGTGCCCATAATGTGCGAGTCGGTCGCCCATGGCTCGCCCATTGTGTACCCTCGGCTCGGCAGCGCGGCGAGCAGGGTTTGCATGTCTTCGGCGGTCGAGGCGATCCCGGCGCGGGTCTGCGGGCTCTTGCCGTCGGCGAAGATCGCTTCGGGCTTGGCGGGGTCCGATTCGTGGAGCACGACGCGGTTGTTGGGCATCCGGAAATCTTCGTACACGAAGTTCACCTGCAGACGCTGGCGCCAGCGCCCGCGGACGTTGAGCAGGTCGGGCGTGTTGATCGTCTGGAGCATCGCGGCGGCTCGCGTGCGCCGGCGCTCGCCGGTGTAGAACATGTATCCCAGCGCGGTGGAGATCGTGGAGCCCTGGAAGTTCTCGACGCCGTCGAGCTCGATGTACACCGATCGGGAGACCTGTTCGCAGAGCCCGCGCCCGAGCTCCGGGTGATCGAGCCCGGAGCGGAGCATGATGTGGGGGTTGAACATCGCGTTGGCGGCGAGGACGACCAGGTCCGCGCGGGCCGAGCGTTCCTGCCCGTCCTGTCGGTAGACGACGCCGGTCGCGATGTTGTTCTGGTGCTCCACGCGCTCGACGGTTGCGCCGAGGCGGAGTTCGACGCCCTCGCGCTGGTAAAGCGGGGCCATTGCGTTGAGGACGGTGAACTTCGCGTCGACGGGGCAGAGGCGGCAGACGCCGTTGTTGCAGCAGGCGCCGCGCTGCCCGGGGATGGCTTCACGCGTGCGCGCGCAGGGGTGGGGGACGACCTGTCCGGGGAAGGCGGCGATGAGGAGGCGGTCGGGATCGGTCAGCGTGTGGGGCTCGTGGGGGTAGGGTCGGCTTCGGGGGAACGGGCCGCCCTCGGCTCCGGCGATGTGCATGAGGTCTTCGGCGTCGCAGTATCGGGGTTCAAGGTCGTCGTAGGTGATCGGCCAGTCCGCGCCGACGCCGTAGCGGGTGTGCAGCTCGAAGTCTTCGGGCACGAGCCTGGGCGTGCAGGCGTACCAGCAGTTGGACCCGCCGCCGAACGCGGTTTCAAAGACCCATTCTTTCTCTGGGTTCCGGTTGACGAAGCGATGGAAGGTGTCGTGGTGCTGTCGTACGCCGGCGAGGGCGGGGTCGCCCTCGCGGGTCATGCGGTCCTCGTGGGTGCGCATGGCCCCGGCTTCGAGCACCAGCACGCGCAGGGGGCGTCCGGACCGCTCGAGCAGGCGGTGCAGAAAAAACGACCCGGCGAACCCGGTGCCGACCACGATCACGTCGTACGACTGGTCGCTCAACCCGACCCCTCTCGATCATCCCCGGCATGATTCCGGGTGTAGTCTACAGGGGTCCATCGGCGTCGCCAGCCTGTTGCACGAATCGACCCGACGCCCCCTTCCCCGTTGTGCCCGACTCAGGCCCGGTAACCAATGCCCCCACGCGACGACGACACCCGCAGCTTCGGAGCCGAGGACCCGCCCGCGACCGCGCCGGGCGCGGGATCGCCGTTTTCGCCCGGTGATGCGGTGACGTCGCCGGAGAGCGTTGGGGCGTCGGGCGCGGTCGGGCTCGGGTCGTCGGGCGCGCCGGCGTGGAGCGGGGAGCCGCTGTCCCAGGAAGGGCTCGGCGGGGACGAGATCGCGAATTACAAGATCCTGGGCAAGCTCGGGGAGGGCGGGTTCGGGGCGGTCTACGCGGCCGACCAGCGGGAGCCGGTGCGTCGGCGTGTCGCGATCAAGGTGCTCAAGCTCGGGATGGATTCCGAGCGCGTGATCGCGCGGTTCGAAGCCGAGCGCCAGGCGCTGGCGATGATGGATCACCCGAGCATCGCGACGGTGCTGGACGCGGGCAAGACGCGGTTCGGCCGCCCGTACTTCGTGATGGAGTACGTCCGGGGCTTGCCGATCACGGCGTACTGCGACGAGGCGCGCCTCACCGTCCGCCAACGCCTGGAGCTGTTCCGCGAGGTCTGCCACGCCGTGCAGCACGCGCACCAGAAGGGCATCATCCACCGGGATCTGAAGCCGAGCAATGTGCTAGTGGCGCTCGAGCAGGGGCGCGCGATCCCGAAGGTGATCGACTTCGGCATCGCGAAGGCGACGCGGGACACGGGCACGGTGGAGGAAGCCGCGTTCACGCAGGTGCACCAGATGTTGGGCACGCCGGCGTACATGAGCCCGGAGCAGGCCGTCGGCTCGGCGCTGGACGTGGACACGCGGAGCGATATCTACTCCCTCGGCGCGATGCTCTACGAGCTGCTCGTCGGCTCTACGCCGCTGCTGCCGGAGGATGTCCGCGGGCTCTCGATCGCGGATCTCCAGCAGCGCATCGCTGAAAAGCCGGCCCCGCGCCCGTCGTCGCGCCTGGACGCACTGCCGGAGAAGGGCGCTTCGGTCGCAGCCGCGCGCTCGACCGACGCGCGCCGCCTCCGCGCCGCGGTCGCGGGGGATCTGGACTGGATCTGCCTGCGTTGTCTCGATAAATCCCGCACGCACCGGTACGCGACGGCGATCGAGCTCAGCGACGATCTGGAGCGCCACCTGGACCTGCGCCCGGTCATCGCCCGCCCGCCGTCGGCCGTCAACGCCACGCGAAAGTTCGTTCGTCGTCACCGGTGGCAGGTGGGTGCGGCTTCGCTGATCCTGCTGCTGCTGGTCGGGGGGTTCATCGGGACGGCGATGGGCTGGGCGCGGAAAGCCGAGGAATCGGCGCGCCTGCGGTTCACGCTGGAGTTCTTTACCGAGGCGCTCGCTGGGGCGAGCGGTCAGGAGTCGGCCGCCGCCCTGTGGCGCGACGAGCCCGCGCTGACGCTGGGCGACGCGCTGGTCGGTGCGGAGGGCTTGCTCCGCGACCGGTTCGCGCGCGAGCCGATGCTGGAATCCACGATCCGCCAGCTCGTGGGTCTAGCGCAGCTCCGTGCCGGGCGTTTTGCGGACGCGAGCGCGCAGCTCGCGATGGCGCTGGAGACGCGCGAACGCCTGCTCGGCGCGGATCACGAGCAGACGCTGGAGCTGCTCCTGCCCTTGGCCGATGCGACGAGCAAAGCCGGGCAGTACGAGCGTGCGCTCACGCTGGCGCGGGACGCCTACCAGCGCCACGCGCGCGTCTACGGCGCCCAGGCGCAGCGCACGCGGGCGGTGGCGCTGTGGGTGGCGCGGTGGTTCAGCTCCGGGTACAAGTTCGAGGAGGCGGAGCGGTACTTCGCGTTCGCCGTCCGCGAGCGGGCCGACGGGTTTGATCTGGAGGACCCGGTCACGCTCGCGGCGATGATCGACAAGGTGTCGGTCCTGGTCAGCGAGGGGAAGCTTGCGCAGGCGGAGACGACGCTGCGCCAGGTTCGCGCCCGTGTGTCGGCGCTGCCGGACGCCGAGGGCGGGCTTCGGGACAGCTTCGATCGTCGTTTCGGGTGGGTGCTGTTGCTCCGCGGCAAGTACGACGAGGCGATCGAGCACCTGTCGCGCGACGCGGGGGCCGACGGGTTTCCGCCGGATCGTGTGCGCGCGAACCTGTTGGCTTGGGCGGTGGGTCGCGGGGGGGACGGGGCTCGGGCCGAGTCGATGTTCAGGACGATGTTCGAGCAGGACCGTCGCGAGGGCGGCACGCCGTTCCGCGAGATTTTTTCGCGGATTCACTACGCGGATGTGCTGCTGGAGATGGGTCGCCCCGCCGAAGCCGCCGAGCAGGCGCGCCTCGCGATCGAGATCTACGACGGTCAGGGCTTCCCGAGCGATCCGGACCGGATGTGGGGTCGCCTGTTGCTGGCGGCGGCTGCGGCCGAGGCGGGCGATCAGTCCGTCGCGGAGTGGGCGTTGCGCGAGGTGCTCGCGATCGAGCTGGCGTACCCGGAGCACACGCTGCACCGCGCGTTCACGCGGTACGTGCAGGCGCGTGTGGCGCTGGGCGCGGGGCGTCGGGCTGAGGGGCGTGCGCACGCCGACGAGGCGCGCGAACTGGCGCTCGCGGTCTTCGGCCCCGGTCACGCGATGGCGCGACGCACCGAGCGTCTGATCGAACAGTTCAACGCTCGATGAGCGTTCAGGCGCGCCGGCGACGGGTGGCGGCGAGCGCGATGAGGCTCAGCAGCCCCATCGCCCCCGGCGCGGGCACGGCGAACTGCCCGTCCCAGCCGAAGGTCAGGCGCGTGCCGTCGAAGCTGGCGTCGATCAGCCCGATGCCGACCTGCACGCCGTCGATGCTCCGGTCGAGCCCGCGGTAGATCGAGGCGAAGGTGACGATGAGCTCGCCGTCGTCGGGCAGGCTGAGGACCATCGTGCCGGACTCGAAGATCTCCCCCGGCAGCGAGCCCGGGAGCCAGATGACCGAGTAGCTCTTGATCCCGGTGATGCCGACGGGCCCGGTGTACTTCCCGGCGATGGTGCTGACGGCCGAGACGGAGCTTTCGCCGCGGACGACCTCAGAGTCGATGGTGATGAAGCTGTCCTGGAAGCCGACCCACTGGAAGACGCGCTGGACGGAGTAGTCCCCGCCGAGGGTCCAGAGGTTGTCGGTGCCCTGCGCGGTCCGGAAGGAGGCGGAGCAGAGGTTGGAGAGCAGGCTGACCGAGAGCGGGTCGAAATCGTCGGGGATGGAACTGAAATCGACGGTCCCGTTACTGCCGCCCTGCTGCCCGACGTCGAGCGTGCCGCCGCCCTGGCCGCTCACCGGCTTCCCGTTGACCTGCCCGCTGAAGGACGCGTCAAACTCCACGCCCTGCGCCTGCGCGAGCCCGGCAACCACGCCGAGGGTCGCGATCGCGACGATTCCGGTCCGCCAGTTCATCATCCCTCGGCACATGCGATGCACTCCCCTCGAGCGACGGGCCTCGCCCGCGCGTGGTGATCCCCTGCGTGGCAAGCCGACGCCTTGCAACAGCCCGGGAAGAACACCCCGGCCCGGCGTGGGCTGACCAATGCTCAAAGGTGCCCCGAAACGGACGAGATGCCACAAAAACCCACCAGAAGTGAGGGGGACATGCTCGGCCCCGGGTCGCCCGGTGGCTCGTGCTGGCGTTGTTGGGGAGCCGCGGGCGGACCTAGCATCGCCCGTGCCCCCTCCCGGCACCCGCGTTGGCGGGTGTTCGGGCCCCGCGATCCCACCCGTCGGCACGCCAGGCCGACCGAACCCGGAGCATCCCCGCCATGGCTTTCGATATCGAGCTCGTGCACGCCCGCCAGGTTCTCGACTCCCGCGGCAACCCGACCGTGGAGGTCGAGGTCGGGCTCAACTCCGGCGCGATCGGACGCGCGGCCGTCCCCAGCGGCGCGAGCACCGGCGAGCACGAAGCCGTCGAGCTCCGCGACGGCGGGAAGCCCTGGATGGGCAAGGGCGTCACCGAAGCGGTCGAGAACGTGATCGAGCGGATCGCCCCGGCGGTCGAAGGGCTCGACGCACGCGAGCAGGAACTCGTCGATCGCACCATGCTCGAAATCGACGGCACGCCCAACAAGGGCTCCGTCGGCGCGAACGCTGTGCTCGGGGTTTCCATGGCGGTCGCGAAGGCGGCGGCCGAAGCGAGCGGGCTCCCGCTCTATCGCTACCTCGGCGGCTCAGGAGCAAAGATTCTCCCCGTCCCGATGCTCAACATCCTCAACGGCGGCAAGCACGCCGACAACACCGTGGACTTCCAGGAGTTCATGATCCAGCCGTGGGGCTTCGACGACTTCGCCGAGGGGCTCCGCGCCGGCGTCGAGATCTATCATCACCTTAAGGGCGTGCTCAAGGCGCGCAAGATGTCCACAGCCGTCGGCGACGAGGGCGGCTTCGCGCCCGACCTCAAGGACAACGAGGATGCGCTGAAGGTCATCGAAGAAGCCGTGGAGAAAGCCGGGTATACGTGGGGCGAGCAGATCTTCGTCGCCCTCGACCCCGCGGCGAGCGAGCTCTGGAACGAAGCCGAGAAGGACGGGAAGAAGGGCTACAAGTTCTTCAGTTCCAGCCAGGAGATCCTCAGCTCGGACGACATGATCGACCTCTGGGCGGGGTGGTGCGCGAAGTACCCGATTCGCTCCATCGAGGACGGGCTCGCGGAGAACGACTGGGCCGGGTGGGCGAAGCTCACCGCGCGTCTCGGCGACAAGGTCCAGATCGTCGGCGATGACCTGTTCGTGACCAACAAGCGCTTCGTCGAGCGCGGCGTCGCGGAAGGGTGCGCCAACGCGGTGCTGGTCAAGGTCAACCAGATCGGCACGCTCAGTGAGACGTTCGACACCGTGAACTACGCGCACCGGAACCGGTACGCGTGCGTCATGAGCCACCGCTCGGGCGAGACCGAGGACGCGACGATCGCGGACCTGGCCGTCGCGACCAACTGCGGGCAGATCAAGACCGGCGCCCCGTGCCGGAGCGACCGCAACGCGAAGTACAACCAGCTTCTGCGCATCGCGGAAGAGCTGGGCGAGATCGCCGAGTACGGCTCCACCACCTGGTGGCGCTGATCCCACCGTGGCACGGGCGTCTCGCCCGTGCGGATTTCACTATCTCATGTGCAGGAGCGGGAGACACAACTCGGAGCGCTGTGCCACCATCAAACCGGGCTCAGAACTGGATCGGCACGCCCTCGGCCTTGAACTTCTGCACGAGCAGTTGCACCTCGACCAGCGCGTTTTCCAGACGTGCGGCAGCCGCGGTCAGGTTCTGATACAGGTCCGGGTTGCGCAGCAGCAGGGCGGCTGTGCCGTCGCCGGTCTGGAGGCGCTCGGCGAGGGATCGGATCTCGTCGGCCGCGCCGCCGACGCGCGCCAGCGCCGCGTCGGCACGATCGCGCAGCACGCCCACGTCCGCGCGCACGCCGGCGACCGCGTCGTCCACACGCCCTCGCGCCCGATCGATCCCCGCGAGCGTGGTTTCGGCGCGTTCGAGCAGCGAGCCCGCGCGTTCAGCAACGCCGGAGGCTTGCGCGAGGACCGATTGCGCGTCGGCACGCAGACCGTCGTCCTCGGTCCAAGACGCGACGCCCGATGCCGCCCGGTCGAGGTTCGCGATCGCGGTGCGCAGGTTCGGCGACTCGCCGCGTTGCAGCGCCTCAGCGTCCTGCGGCTCCAGCAGCGACTCCACCCGACGCCCGACGCGGTCGTACGTCTCGGCCAACTCGCGCAGGCGCTCAGCCGCCCCGGCGACGGACGCGACCGGGCCCTCGAACTGCGCTTCCAGCGAGCGCGTCAGGCTCCCGAGGCGGCGCACGTGCCGATCCCCGGGGCGCACGGGCGGAGCGTCACCAATGGAATCTTGGGGCACGGTCAGCTCCAGCGAGCCCTGTCCGAGCAGTGAGGAATCGACGAACACGCCGAAATCCCCTGGAACCACCGTGCCCTCGGCGACGCCGACGATCACGATCACCCCCTCGCGCGGGTCGGGCGCGGGCGTGAGGCTGCGGACCGAGCCGACGCGCACGCCGTTGAGCGTGACGTTGCTGCTCCCGCTCAGCCCGCGCGCGGTGTCGAGCTGAATCTCAAAGGTGTACTGGCGCGTCGTGAACTTGTGCAGCTCGCCGAAGACGGCGAGCATCGCGACAAGCCCGGCGAAGGCGGCGAGCACGGTGACGCCGATGAGCGCGTCGCGTCCGATCCGCGTGGTCATACGGCTTCGGTCCTTTCTCTCGGCTTCAGCTCGGTTTGCACCGGCTCCGCCGGCGCGTCCTCCGCGTCGTACTCGCCGCGCACGAAGCGCTGGATCCGCGGGTCCGGCGCCAGCAACAGGGCCTCGTACGTCCCCTGCCAGATCACCATGCCGTCGAACATCATCACCACCCGGTCGGCCACCTTGCGCGCGCTGCTCAGGTCGTGCGTCACCACCAGCCCAGTCACCCCAAGCGTCCGCTTGAGCTTCACGATCAGCCGATCGATCCCGTCGGCCCGGATCGGGTCCAGCCCCGTCGTCGGCTCGTCGTACAGCATCACCCGCGGGCGCAGGACGATCGCGCGGGCCAGCGCCACGCGCTTCCGCTGCCCGCCCGAAAGCTCGGCCGGCAGGCGGTGGTCGTACCCCCGCATGTCCACCGTCTCGAGCGCCGCCTGCACGCGCTCCTCGCGCTCCGCCGCCGAGCCCACGCCGTTTTCCACCAGCGGGAACGCGACGTTCTCCGCGACCGTCATGCTGTCGAAGAGCGCCGAGAGCTGGAAGAGCAGCCCGATCTGGCGACGGATCGCGCCGAGCCGATGCTCCGGCGTCTGGTCCACGCGCTCGTTCTCAAACCAGACCTCGCCCGAGTCCGGCGTCAGCAGCCCGACGATGTGACGCAGCGTCACGCTCTTGCCGCAACCGCTCGGGCCGAGGATGACTGTCGTTTGCCCCGTCGGCAGGTCCAGATCCACCCCGCGAAGCACAGGCGTGCGATCGAAGGACTTGTGGACGCCGCGGAGGCGAACGATCGGCGTGCCCCCCTGTGCAAAATCCGGCTCGGCATCGGGCTTGGTCTTGGGGTCGGCGCTCGTCGCCATCAGGCGAGTGTAGGGGGCGCTGCCGCGACCGTTGCACGCCCGTAGAGGCGGCTCACATCGTCGTCGTCACCGCCCGCGCCCGATCGCTGGCTCCAAGCCGTCAGCCCGAGGCTCGCGCCGCCGAGTGCCGCCAGCACGCTCGCGGTGATCGCGAAGCGGACCAGGGGTTTCCTGCGTGCGACCGTCTTGAGTCTGGGGATCAGCAGCGCCAGGGGGGCGAGCGCGAGCACGCCGAGCGCCAGACGCGGCGTGTCATCGCCCACACTGGTGTATGTGAGCACCAGGAGCCCGCCCGCACCCAACCCGAAGACGGTCGCCGCCCCGCGGGTCAGGTCCATCGAGCGCCAGAGCAGCCCCACGAGGAACGCGGCGTGCATCCACGCGACCAGCAGCCCGGCGTGCTGGCTGAACGAAGCCGCCCCCGCCATGAACGCCACCAGGCTGAGCGCCAGTGCCGGCACCGACAGCAGCAGCGGCCATCCCACGCCCGGGCTCCGCTTGCCCAGGTTGTTCGCCGCCTCGACCCAGAGCCAGACCGTCAGGCTCCACAGCCCGGTCCAGAGCGCGACTTCCATGCCCTCCCACGCGCCGGTGCGCCGCCGATGCTCGGTCAGGATCCAGACCACCGCCGCCGAGGCGAGCAGGCGGAGCGTGTGGCGCAGCACCGCGTGGCCGCGGGGCCAGGTTTCGATGCCAGCGACCACGATCCCGATCAGGCCGGCATAGACGATGCGCCGGGTGGTATCAGTCGGATACCACCCGTGCCACCCGTGGGCGACGATGTACGCCGCGATGAACGCCGCCCCGAGCCCGAGCGCCGAAGCGATCGGCATCGGCGCGGGCGAGCCTTTGCGCCAAGGCCTCCAGAGCGCGAGCATCACGACGATCCCCCCGGCAGCCGGGGCGACCACGCTCCGCAGCGTCTCGATCACCTGCGGGTTGTTCATCAGCCCATCGAGCACGCCGAGCCCTCCACGACGCGGGCGCACCGAAGCCCCGCGGGCCGACCCGGCGCGCAGGGGGCGGCACGACGCTCGCCCCCCGCGCCGGGCAGGGGATCCGAACCATCACCAGCGGGCGTCGGCTTGATTACCGCGCGATGCCCTGGATCGAGATGATGAGCTTGACCTCGTTACTCAGCCCCTCGGGCAGGTAGCTGACGCCGAAGTCCTGACGGTTGATCGTGGTCTCGGCGTAGAACCCGCCGCGGTACCCGAAGTTCCCGCCGCGATCGCCCTCGCCGGTGTGCTGGACGTCGAGCGTGACCGATCGCGTGGTGCCGCGGATGGTCAGGTCGCCGGTGACGCGGAGGGTGTCATCGCCCGCGCGCTCGAAGCCGGTCGCTTTGAAGGTGGCGTTGGGGAACTGGGGGGCGTTGAAGAAGTCGGGGCTCTTGAGGTGCCGATCGCGCCCGGCGTTGTTGGAATCGACGCTGTTGACGTCGATGGTGATGTCGATCGCGGAGTTGGCGGGGTTCTCCATGTCGAGGCGGTAGGTGCCGCTGACGGTGTTGAAGCGCCCGAAGAAGTGGGTGACGCCGAGGTGCTTGACGCGGAAGATGACGCTGGAGTGGACGTTGTCGACGTTGAAGTCCCGAGCCGACGCTTCCACCGCAGCCACGGTGCGGATCGACGCCTGCTCATCGTTCGAGCCGGCACCCGACTGGTTCATCATCACCACGCCCGCGGGCACGCCGACCATCGCCGCCAGGGCGATCGCGCCGATGCCGACCCGGCGACCGATCGCCGAGCGGTTGGTGGTGGGGTTGGTGGGGGTGCTCTCGGTACGGTTCGTCATCGTCGTGCTCCTTGCGTGTTGTGACCGAGGCTGCCGGCCCCGGGCGTGTCCCCTGCGGAAAGTGCCTTGCACCCGCCCCCCGACGATCGCACGCCGAACAGGGGTGGGCACCGGCGGAAACGGGCGAGCCGAAGCGATTATTCCTTGTTCAAACAAATAAAACACGGGAAAACACTGAAATTTCACCCATCATCGAGCATACTCGGCTATCGAGCCTCATCCCGCACGCCCGTTCGGGAATAGATGCGCCCCGGATGTCCCATCTTCACACCGGTTGCCCCGCGAATCCTGCTCTTGGGGCCTTGGGTCCGAAAAAATCACCCGATCTGAACACGCCGCCGAGTAGGCTGCGTCCACGTTCACGACGCCCCGCCCGCCCGCGGATAAAAAGGAGCCCACCCGTGGCCCGTACGCCCTCGACGATGCTCCCCCTCGGCACCCAAGCCCCGGATTTCGAACTGACCTGCGCCGCGACCGGCAAGGTCGTGCGCCGCGGCGACTACGCCGACAGGCCGCTGCTGGTGATGTTCCTCTGCAACCACTGCCCGTTCGTGAAGCACGTCGCCGACGAGCTCGCCGACCTGGGGCGCACGTACCAGGACCGCGGCGTCGGCGTGGTCGCGATCAGCAGCAACGACGCCGTGAACTACCCCGACGATGCGCCGGAGAAGATGCGCGACGAAGCCGAGAGCCGCGGGTACACCTTCCCGTACTGCTACGACGAGAGCCAGGGCGTGGCGAAGGCGTACAAGGCGGCCTGCACGCCGGATTTTTACGTCTTCGATAGCGCGCACAAGCTGGTCTACCGCGGCCAACTCGACGACGCCCGCCCGGGCACGCCGGAGCCGGTGACGGGCAAGGACCTGCGGGCGGCTTTGGACGCCGTCCTGACCGGCAGCGCCCCGAGCGAGGTGCAGCGTCCGAGCATCGGGTGCAACATCAAGTGGCGGAAGGGGCATGAGCCGGAGTATTTCTTGAATCCGGCGTGAGTTCAGCATGGGCTGATGTTGATGACCACGCGCCGTTCGTGCGCACGCTTGCGGTGCTCCCACAGATACACCCCCTGCCACGTGCCCAGGGCGGGTTCGCCGTCGAGGATAGGGATCGTGAGTGAGACCTGCGTGAGGATCGCCTTGATGTGGCTCGGCATGTCGTCGGGGCCTTCGGCGGTGTGGGTGTAGAGGGGGTCGTGCTCGGGGACGAGTCGGTTGAGCCAGGCTTCGAGGTCGCGTCGGGCCGAGGGGTCGGCGTTTTCCTGGATGGTCAGGCTGCACGAGGTGTGGCGAACGAAGACAACGCAGAGCCCCTCCCGCACGCCCGCCTCGCGCACGGCCTGGCGCACAAGATCGGTGATCTCATGCAGCCCCTGCCCGGGCGTGCGGATGGTGAGCTGGGTTGTGGGCATGGGGGCGGGCGCCGCCTCACTCGGCTTTCACGGCTTGCGCGGAGGAAATCGGCACGATCACCAGAACCTCGGCCTCCATCTCGCCGCGCGTCAACACGAGCCCGAACTCCTCGCGGAGCATCCGTTGCCACGCCGCAAAATCATCGGCGGGCGGCCTTTGGAACGAGATGTCGAAGTAGCCCTTGATGCCGGTGAGATCTTCGACCGGGCCGCCGAGTTGCCCGCCGATGCTCCTCGCGACGGTATACATAGTGGCACCGCTGATGACCGTCGTGTCTCCATCGCGATACGACGACAATTCACCAGAAAACTCCTCAAGCTCGAATTTGTGTCCCTCTGGAGCGACCCGGAGTTGGAATGTGGGGATGGTGCGCGTTTCACGCTGAATTTCAATCCCGAGCTCGGCACAGAGCAGTTTCTCGACGATGCCACGCATCGCGGGGTTTCGATGGTCATACCAAAGGATCAGGTCATAGAGTGTTTCGTCGTCCTCGCCGAGCTTCGAGATATCAAACAGCCCTGGGCTTGGTTGGAACCATGCGTTGATGATTGCCCGCCGACCCACGGCGTTGAGCGTCATCGACGCAGTGGACATACCCATCATGCGCTTTTCTGGATCGACGGCCTCGCGCAGGATGACCTGAAACACCGGCGGAGTGTCGATCGGGAGATACGGATCCGTGCCCGCGATCCATCGGTCGCGAGGGATGGGTTTGCCATCCTCGGTGGTCGGTCGTGGTGCCGGCGTGTTCCGCCAGCCGCTCATGTAGCTTCGGATTCGATCGGCGGTCAGCGACTGCGGGTGGGTGACGTCTGCGATGCGCCCGTGCCGGTCGACGATGACGGTGTGCGGGATGCCTCGAACGCCGTAGTCGCGCCCCATGTTGCGCTCGGTGTTGAGCGCGACGATGCCGTGGATGGGTCGGCGTTCCAGGAACGGCTCCACGACCTCGCGCGCCTCGTTGGTCACCGCGATGAAGACGACGTCCTCATCAGCGAACTCTTCGGTAAGCCTGTTCAGGTGCGGGATCGCCGCGACGCACGGGCCGCACCAGGTCGCCCAGAACTCCAGCACCACGACCTTGCCGCGGAGGCTTGCCCAGTTGAGGTTTTCCGCGGTCATGCCCTCGGGGGCGTTGATGAGCTCCTGCACGCGGAGTTCGGGGGCGAGGCGCCCGACCTCGGCGGCTGGGGCGTCGTCGCTCGCGAAGACCGCGGGCGTGAGGTACGCGAGCAAGGCGGCGGCGAGGATCGCGGCACAGAACGCACGGGCGAGGCGGCTGGGCATGGTTGAACTCCGATGCGATGTATGGCGCAGCGCCCGGCCGACCATCCCGAGCCGCGGCGGGTGCGCCATCCTAACGGCGCAGCATAACACATGACGTCTGAGCAACGACACCCGGTCGCGTCATCATCGAAAAAATCTTGCATCGCACGCCTGCGGCGCACAAGCGATGGTTTTTGCCCCCTCCGACTGAGGGGGATGGCGTGCTGGGGTGCCGTGCGTGGTGGTTCGCACGGGCGGGACGCGCGTGCCACGGGGGCTTATTCCCACTCGATCGTGGCGGGGGGTTTGGAGCTGATGTCGTAGACGACGCGGTTGACGCCGCGGACTTCGTTGATGATGCGCCCGGAGATCGTCGCGAGCACGTCGTAGGGGATGCGGGCCCAGTCGGCGGTCATGAAGTCCTGCGTCTCGACCGCGCGGACGGCGACGACGTTCTCATACGTTCGCCCGTCGCCCATGACGCCGACGGACTGGACCGGGAGCAGGACCGCGAAGACCTGGCTGGTCTTTCGGTAGAGTTCGTGGGCGACGATTTCTTCGAGCAGGATCTCGTCGCAGTCGCGGAGGATGCGGAGCTTGGGCTCGGTGACCTCGCCGAGGACGCGGACGGCGAGCCCGGGGCCGGGGAACGGGTGTCGCCAGACGATCTGCTCCGGCACGCCGAGGACTTCGCCGAGGCGCCGGACTTCGTCCTTAAACAGATCGCGCAGCGGCTCGACGAGCTCGAAATTAAGATCCGCCGGGAGCCCGCCGACGTTGTGATGGAGCTTGATGTTGGCGCTCTGCCCCGCGTGCCCGTGCCCGGATTCGATGACGTCGGGGTAGAGCGTGCCCTGCGCCAGGAACTTGACGTCACCGTGGGTTTTTGCGATCTCGGCGGCGGCGTTGTTGAAGACATCAATGAAGCGGTTGCCGATGCGCTTGCGTTTTTCCTGCGGGTCGGTGACGCCGGCGAGGTCGCTGAGGAACTCGGCGGAGGCGTCCACGGTGCGGAGGTCGAGCTTGAAGTGGTCGCGGAAGGTGGTTTCGACGAGGGTGCGTTCGTTTTTGCGGAGGAGCCCGTTGTCGACGAAGACGCAGTGGAGCCGGTCGCCGATCGCGTTGTGGAGCAGGGCGGCCGCGACGGAGGAATCGACCCCGCCGCTGAGCCCGCAGATCACGTGCCCATCGCCGACCTGCTCGCGGACGCGCTCGGTCGCGGTCTCGGCGAAGCTGGACATTCTCCACCCGCCGTCGCACTTGCAGAGCTCGTAGAGGAAGCTGTGGAGCATGTCCACGCCGTGGGGCGTGTGGGTGACCTCGGGGTGGAACTGCACGCCGACGAAGTGGTGCCCGGGCTCGCCCGGGGCCGCGGTGGAGCGGACAGCGGCGTACCCGCAGCTCGGCGTCGTCGCGAGCACCTGGAGGCTCGCCGCGGCAAGGTCGGCGATCTGGTCGCCGTGGCTCATCCAGACCGTCGTCCGCGTCGGGACGGTGCGGAAGACCGAGCTCGGCGCCAGCTCGGGGATGAGTTCGAGGTTGGCGCGCCCGAACTCGCGCCGGGCGGCCTGGCGCACGTCGGCCCCCAGGATCTTGCACGCGAGCTGCATCCCGTAGCAGATCCCGAGGATCGGGATCCCTAGCTCGAAGATCTTCGGGTCGCACCGGGGGGCGTCCTCGGCGTAGACGCTCGCGGGCCCGCCGGAGAGGATGATGCCCTTGGGCTTCATCGCGGCGAGTTCAGCGGCGGGGGTGGTCGGGTCGATGAGCAGGCTGAAGACGCCGGCGTCGCGGACGCGCCGGGCGATGAGCTGGGCGGTCTGCGAGCCGAAGTCCAGGATCGGCACGACCTCGTCGTGGGGGAGTTCCATGGCGGAGTGTACCGCCGACCCACCCCGGCGCATGCCCCCGGGGGGCGAGGTAGGATGAGGGCGTGCGGATGCGATGGGTGTGGATCATGGGGCTGGTGTTGGCGTGCGTCGCCGTCGCGGGCTGCCGCGCGCGGGCGCGCCCGGCGCTGGACTCGCCCGATCCCTCGGCCCGACTGGCGGCGATGGTCCGGGCGGCCGAACGCGGCGACACGCGGGCCATCCCGGGCTTGATCGAAGCGCTGGAGAGCGATGACCCCGGCGTCCGCCTGGTCGCGATCGCCACCCTAGACCGCCTGACCGGGCAGACGCTCGGCTACCGCGCCTACGCCCCCGAGCCCGAGCGACGGGCTGCGGTCGACCAGTGGGTCCGCTGGCTGGGCGAACAGGGCGGCATGGCGGTCGGCGCCGGGGTCGCCTCCGAAGCCGGCGCCACGAACACCGGGGGCGCCCCGTGAGCGGGTGGCACGCGATACCAAGCGAGCCCGAGCTGCGCCTCTGGCTGCGCAGCAACCCGCTCTACCTGAGCGGGGCGCGCGAGCTGGTGTGCGCGCTCGCGAAGCGTCTGGGGTTTGACGATCTGTCCTGCTGCCAGATCGCGCTCGCGGTGGACGAGGCGCTCGCGAACATCATCCGGCACGGCTACGGTCGGCGTCCCGATGGGCCGATCTGGGTCAGCCTCTACCCGACCCCCGCCCAGCCTGACACCAAGCCCGATGCCAAGGGCGGGCCCGTGCGGGCCGAACTGGCGATTGTCATCGAGGACGAGGCGCAGCAGGTGGACCCGACGCAGATCAAAGGACGCGAGCTCGACGAGATCCGCCCCGGCGGGCTCGGCGTCCACATCATGCGCGAAGTCATGGACGAGGTCCTCTTCGAGCGGCGCGAGAGCGTCGGCATGCGCCTGACCATGCGCAAGACCGCCCCGAGACCCGAAGACATCCAGCGCCGCCCCTGCGCCGAAGCGGGCCGCGCCGACGACGGTTGCGGCAGGCTCGATGACCAAACCCCCAGCGGGCCGAGCGGGCCGAACGCGGGAGCATCCTGAACCCAGACAGCGATTTTCCCGTCACGAGCGGCGGGGCGAGGAGTGTGAGCGACGTGCAAGTGCAGTCCGAGCGACAGGGTGAGAACGCGATCGTCCGACCGATCGGCGACGTGGACATGAGCGGCTCGCCCGAGCTGCGCGCTGCGATCCGCCAGGCCCAGCAGGGCTCGCCGCGAAGGCTGGTCGTGGATCTCGCCCATGTCGCGTACATGGACAGCTCCGGCGTCGCGACGCTTGTCGAGGCGATGCGCCACGCGCAGGGCGCAGGCTCGGAGCTGATCCTCGCGGCGATGGCCGACCGCGTGCGCGCGATCTTCGAGATCGCCCGCCTCGACACTTACTTCAAGATCGTGCCCAGCGTGGAGGACGCGACGCCGTGAGCGACCCGCGGGAGGACGCTCAGACTCGCGTGCCCGCGCCGCTCGCTCCGGCGCACTACGTCGGCTCGCGCGCCCGCGCCCTCGCCGACCACGTCGGGAGCCTCTTCGGGCTGCTGCTCGAAGCCCTGCGATGGATTTTCGCGTCCTGCGCCTCGCGCCGCGTACGACTCGGGCGTGCGGCGATCGTGAGCCAGATGGTCCGCGTCGGGGTGCGGTCGATCTTCATCGTCTGCCTGGTGTCGTCGGCGGTCGGGCTGATCCTGGCGCTCCAACTCGCCCCGCCGCTGGATGAGTTCGGCTCGAAGGAACTGGTCGCGAACATCATCGCGGTCGCGGTGCTGCGCGAGCTGGGGCCGCTGATCGGCGCGATCGTGCTGACGGGCTTTGCCGGCGCCGCGATCGCCGCCGAGATCGGCACGATGGTCGTGAGCGAGGAGATCGAGGCGCTGGAGGCGCACGCGCTCAACCCGGTGCGGTTTCTGGTGGTGCCGCGTGTGATCGCGACGGTGCTGAGCATGACGGCGTTAGCGATCTTCAGCTCGGTCGTCGCGATCGCGGCGGCTCTGGGCATCTCCGCGATCGCGCTGGACATCCCGCCGACCGTTTACCTGGAGAACACCCAGGCGCAGGCGAAGCTGGTGGACTTTCTCACCGGCGTCGCCAAGGGTGGCGTCTTCGGGCTGCTGATCGGCGTGATCGCGTGCGGGAACGGGCTGAAGGTCTCGGGCGGAGCCGCCGGCGTCGGGCGCGCGACGACGATGACCGTCGTCCAGTGCATCGTCGCGATCGTCATGGCCGACCTGGCGTTCACGGCGATCTTCTACGCCCTGCGCCTTTTCTGAAAACCTGCTCTGAGAAACCGGGCGCTTACCGCCGGTAGCCGATCGGCGCGTCCACGAGGCTGTACGCCTCTCGGATGAGCGTCATGCCCACGAACCCGCCAGCCGCCAGCGCGAGCAGGATCACGCCCCCGCCGAGCTGCCCGCTCGCGAGCAGCCACCCTGCGGCGTACAGCGTCAGCCACAGCGACCCGTACCGCCAGACCTTCTCCCCCGAGCGCACGCCCGCCCCCAGGACGCGCGTCTTCCGCCACGCCACGAGCACAAACCCGACGCCGAGCCCCGCGATCCAGAGCGCCGCGGACCACGGCACGCCCTCCGCCCATCCCCAGACGCCCTCCACATCGCCCGTCCGAGCCGCGCC